>Ga0334722_10000045_pt1 | contig 180232 bp, 173 predicted proteins | sample C3_bottom_MG_FD_207210 | JGI IMG/M metagenome (GOLD analysis project Ga0334722, IMG submission 207210) | Sediment microbial communities from Yellowstone Lake, YNP, Wyoming, USA - C3_bottom | ecosystem: Environmental > Aquatic > Freshwater > Lake > Sediment | place: USA: Wyoming | collected... | reverse complement strand
GGGGCTCCTCTAAACGCTGTGTGATGCATTTATGTATCACGAAACCCCTTATGCTGCAAAGGAAATATGATGCATCCGTGGACTTTTTTTCACGTCAGACAGCATCACGTTCTTACGAGACCATCAGTATTACAAGCAACTGAACAAGCTGTAGAACGTTTCAGGTTGGCGACAGCGACCACCGCGAGGAAGCCGGAGGGATAATCTCGTATGAGACTTACACATTCACAGGTTGCCTATCTTGCCGCTGCGGTTATCATGCTCGTCTTCTGCTCCCTGTCCGTTGCCGATATCTATAAGTACACTGACGAAAACGGAAACCTGAAATTCACGGACGATCCGGGAAAGATGCCCAAAGGCCAGGATAAGGCAGAACAAGTGTACCGGGACACCCAGGATAATCCGACTGAGACGTCTTTCACGATGGTCAACAATCATATTGTGGTTCCCGTCACCGTCAGCTACCGGGGGCGGGTGGTCCAGGGTCATTTCGTGTTCGACACCGGCGCTTCCAGTTCGGTCATCAGTCCGTCTATTGCAAGACAGCTGGAAATAAACCCGAAAGACGCCGAGCTTGCCGTGATACAAGGGGTCGGCGGTTCCAGCGTGGTTGGTTCGATCGTCCTCGATTCGATCAGCATCGGTCCGAACCGGGCCAACAGGGTCGAAGTGCCCGTTGCCTCGATCGGAAGTTACGACGGACTCCTTGGCAACGATATCCTGAATAGGTCCCGCTTCCAGATAGATTACAGCGCCCGCCTCATCCGGTGGCAATAAGTATCAAATATGCTCATCATAGGAGGAATAGTATGAAGTTCAAATTGAAAGCACTCGCCTGGGTCGTTGCAAGTCTCATTGTGGCAACAACGGCCTACGCCGACACCTATTCCTATACCGACAGCCAGGGAAATCTCGTGATCGTTGATGATAAGTCGAAGATCCCCGAGAAGTACCGGAAAGGAACAAAATCCTTAAAAGATTCTCAGGATACCGGCAACGATGAGGACGCCGGCAGCGAGAAGTACCTTGCGATGCCGCCCGAAGAAGTGATCGCGCTTGCCAAACGAGGCGACCTTGGGGCGCAGGCGTGCCTTGGCGTGATGTATGCCCGCGGCGTGGGCGTGCCCGTCAGCAAGACGGAGGCGGTGAAATGGTACACAGCCGCGGCCAAGCGCGGCGATGCGATGTCGCAATACAACCTGGGCTATGCGTACAAGAGCGGGGTCGGCGTGGAGCGCAACATGGAGCAAGCGGCATATTACTGGCGGCTGTCATCGGTCGGCGGCAATAACATGGCGCAGGTGAGCCTGGGCACGATGTATTTGCTCGGCGATGGCATTACCAAGGACTATCCGGAAGCGATGAAATACTACCGGATGGCTGCGCAGCAGGGTGATCCGTATGCTCAACGGAATTTGGCGATTATGTTCCGATGCAATCGGGGCGGTCAGCGAAGTGATCCGGAAGGGGAGATGTGGCGGAAAAAAGCGGCGGAAAACGGCGAGCCGGATACCGGGGAATCATGCCCGTAGGGAGGGTTCCCTGTCTAGTGCTTCCGGGCGCGTGAACTCCATTTAAAAACTAGTAGACCTCATTGTTATAAAAATGATAAAATATCCAACACAGCAATGGAGGAGATATCTATGGGAACCAAAGTTAAAACACTTGAAAAAGAGGTTCGGGAACTATCGCCCGATGAACTTTCTATTTTTCGCGAGTGGTTTGTCAAATTCGATGCGGATGGATGGGATCATCAGATAGAATCGGATATTGAGGCAGGAAAACTCGACAAATTGGCTGCAAAAGCATTGTCCCGACATAAACGAGGGGAGAGCCGAGAACTTTGAAGCACTTCGCTTCCCCGGATTTTTGGACGTGTTTCGAAACCCTCCCCGACGGCGTACAGGAGCTGGCTCGCAGAAACTATGAACTTCTCAAAGAAAACCCCCATCATCCTTCCCTCCATTTTAAAAAAATAAAAACGTATCGATCTGTTCGTATTGGGCTTCATTACCGGGCACTGGGAATCGAAGTCGCGGACGGGACATTGTGGTTTTGGATCGGAAAGCATACCGATTACGATAAACTTCTGAGCTAACGTGACCGTCGAGCCATCTGCTTGCCACAGCGTTAAGGTCATTAAGGAGTCCCGATGATTTGGCTGGACAATTCGAGAATAATCGCCATCTGTGCCGTTGTTGTTCTCCATACCGCAGCGGGTGTCGTACTGGGGAACGCCATCGGATCTGAGTATTGGTGGATCGGCAATTTGTTTGATGCGTCCGTCAGGTGGTGTGTTCCGGTGTTTGTCATGATAAGCGGCGCTTTGTTGCTTGACCCGAACAAGACGGAAGATCTTAAAACGTTTTATACGAAGAGGCTTTCGCGGATCGTCGTACCCATTCTCTTCTGGTCCGTTTTTTACCAGCTGTGGGTGATGCGAAGTGAAGGCAGCACGCCGTCAATGGTTATGGCTGTACGGCATCTTATTTCAGGAAAGTCCTATTATCACATGTGGTTTTTGTATATGATAGCGATGCTGTACCTGTTCACGCCGTTTTTCCGCAAGGTTGTCGCACATTCCACCCGGAGGGAGTTGTCGATCCTGGTCATTATTACCTTTATGGTCGCGGCGCTGCATGCCATCGGGGTAAAAGTATTTTCCGAGGATTCCAAACTATTTACCAGCTGGTTTCTTCCTTATGTGCCATTTTACTTTCTTGGGTACTTACTGCGAATTGACGATCGGCATTTCTCCAAAACGATTCTTTGGTGTACGGTTATTCTTTCAGCGTGTTTGACGGCATTGGGATATTACCTCGTGTCGATCACCCGAGGTACGGATGCAGGATCGTATTTCTATGGATCGGCAAGCGTTACCGTTATTCCCCTGTCAATCAGCATGATGTATCTGCTGAAGACGTGGACAACCCCGATTTGGAATGAGAAGTATACAAGGGCTTTATCATTGTTGACATTAGGCGTATATTTGATTCACCCGATCGCTCTTGAGACGCTCCAGCATTTCGGGTTTGGGCCGCTGAATTTCTACCCAGCGGTATCGATCCCGGTTGTCGCGGTCATTGTTTCATGTTCTTCGTTTATTGTGGCATGGGTCATCCAGCAGATGCCATATCTCAAACGGGTTATTTGAACCAGGAAGGTTGGATAGAGGATCGTCGGGTTTTGCCGTGCTCTACCCGATTTGCGTTGCTACGATCTTGAGTCAGGAGTCTCATGGAAAAACCATCGATTGAACAACTGCTCGTCAAACTCGATAAATTGCTCGATACGTACGTTGATGTCGCGGAGGAGACGGCTGACCCCGCGAAACAGAGGGCGTTTCTTTGGAACGGGCGACGTAAAAGTCTGAAACCGATCAAACGTCCGGCCATGGTCCGCGAAGAAGATCTGATCGGGATCGATGCGATAAAAAAAGAAGTCGTTATGAACACGAAGTACTTTGTGAGCAACAAACGGGCGAACAATGTCCTGCTCTGGGGCGAGCGAGGGACCGGCAAATCATCGCTCGTCAAGTCCCTGCTGACGACATTCAGCGACACCAATCTCCGCATGATCCATGTCTATCGGCATGACATCCTCACGATCCCGGAGATGTACGACATTGTTGCGGAGCATGCCGCGTACCGGTTCATCCTCTTCATCGACGACCTGTCCTTTGAAGAGGGCCAGACGGATTTCAAAGAGATGAAAACAGTGGTCGACGGCGGACTTGAGGCGATACCGGACAATCTTCTCTTCTATGCCACCTCGAACCGCAAGCACCTCATCCCGACAAAATTCTCTGATAACGACAGCGACGAAATCCGCTCGTCCGATACGATTGAGGAAAAGGTCTCTCTCGTGGAGCGGTTCGGGCTGCGGTTCGGATTTTATCACGTTACTCAGGAAGCGTATCTCGAGATCGTAGACTCCTACGCGAGAAAACACCAGATCACGATGGACAGGGACCTGCTCGAACGTCATGCAATACGCTGGGCACTCGCAGCAGGCGGCAGAAATGGCCGGATCGCAGAGCAGTTCGTACTGGCGCTTATGGCGGAAATCACGCTCTGACGTACTATTATTTCGCATCAACGGAGGCAGATTGACTCGAATCCTTGATCACGACAAAAAGCACGCGCACGATGATGGCTCCGTCAAACACGCCGAGAAGACAACAAAGAAGCGCACTTCGCACGCGCATAAGCTGAAAAAAGTCCGTGATCTTCTTTCCTGTCGGCGCGGGGACCGGGTGAAGCATGGATTCACGATCGTTCTTGCCGTGATCATGGTGCTGATGATCGTCACCTACGTGTCCGAAGGCGTCATGACGGACGGCGCTGCTGTTGCGACACGGATAGAGGGAACCGCGGTCATCTTTGCCACCGATGCTCCCGCGGGCCGCCCGCTCATGAAGAACGACAGCATTGCTAAGAACGACCGGGTGGAGGTGCAGGGAAATTCCCGGCTTGAGCTCCGCTTGCCTGACGGTGGCTATGTGCGGCTGTCGGAAAACGCGCGTCTCACCATGCGGATGCTGCAGTTCGAAAAACGGACGAGCGGCATGTACCTGCAGACGATCCTCCACAACGGGAAGGTATGGGTGAAAGTACACCAGCACGCAACGTCCGACGCCCGTGTGGATGTTATCACAAACGCCGGTCTTGCCTCGGGAAAAGGAACGGTCTATGGCGTTGATGCCGGGGAAGACGCGAGTATGATCAGCGTCTATGACGGCGAAGTTCTTGCCACGAGCGCTCCGAAAATACCGCCTCCGGCCGATGGCCAGACAAGCGCGCCTGCGGAGGCCCCGCAGATCAGTGTCCGGACGATGCAGCAGACCGTTGTTTCAGCCAGGGACGGCGTATCGCAGCCGCGGGAGTTCGATCTGAAGTCCACGATCAACGACTGGAGCCGCTGGAACCTGCAGCGGGACGCCCGGGAGGGACTCGCGTCTCTCACGATCGCACCGGCTGCATCAACAGTAAGCAAGGGCGCCTCTCTGCAACTTGCCGCCATTGCGCATTATCCGGACAACGTTGAAAGAGATGTCGCCTCGTTCGCAACGTGGAGTACGTCCGACGTTGCTATCGCGAAGATCGATCCATTCGGGAACGCCGCGGGTGTGGAAATCGGCGCGGCCAGGATCGCGGCTGCGATCGAAGAAGTGGGCGGGTCAACCATGCTGAACGTCAACCGGGACATCGTCTCGATCAAGGTTGCCCCCGTCGCAAAATCGATCATGAACGGCGCGGCCCAGCAGTTCACGGCAATGGGAACGTTCTCGGACAAGGCAATCAGGGACATCACCTCGACCGTGGTCTGGAGTTCCTCGGACACCAATATCGCGTTCGTTGACGCGACCGGCCGTACGGTTGCAGGCAACAAGGCGGGGACTGCCCTGATAACGGCGTCGCAGGGAGGGGTGCGCGGAAGCGTTGAGCTGAAGGTCAGACGCGAGCTTGTTTCGCTCAAGATCATGCCGGAGGATGCGACGATCATCCCGGGAGACACCCAGAAGTTCGGGGCTATCGGCAGTTTTTCCGATAAAACCACCGAGGACCTCACCGATGTCGTGAAATGGAAAACATCCAACAGCCGCATTGCGGTGATGGATCAGGTCCAGCCAGGCCGCGTTCTGGGCCAAAAACCGGGCGATGCCGCCATAACCGTCACGTACAAAAAGAAATCCGCAGCAGCGACCATAACCGTGGAAATAATCCAGGAGCCATGATCGTCGAACGAGACCAGGCATCGGATAGAACTCATCCTTTGGATGCGTGTCGTGCTACCGCTCTTATTAAAAAGGAGATTCATGGAAAACCAGGGGCGCGAAGGTTGGAGCAGGCGCAAGTTTCTTGAAGGCATTGCAATGGCGGGTGCCGCGGCGGCGCTTGGTTTACGGCCTGGGCTGAGCGCTGCGTCTGAGGATCCGCCGCCCGAGACGACACGGCTGCGGATTCGCAAAGCGGACCCCGCATGCTGGGCGCCCATGTACGTGGCGGAACCGCTGCTGCGTGCAGAAGGGTTCACTACGATAGAGTATGTATCCGGACAGTCGTCGGACGAGGCGGCGAAGATGGCGAGGGAAGGCGCTATCGACCTGAGCCCGAGTTTCTCCGCGGTGTTAATGTTCAATTTGGAAGAGAGGCAACCTCCGCTCAAGATCCTGTCAGGATTGCACGTGGGGTGCTACGCGCTCGTCGGCAGTAAGCGGATCCAATCGGTACGGGACCTCAAAGGGAAGACCGTCTGGGTAGGAGCCTTTAAGAACAGCGGCCCGCACATATTTTTCTCCACGATCGTGTCCTATGTGGGCCTTGACCCGCGCACAGACATGCAGTACGTATGGGTCAACAAAGATGAAGCAATGCGCCTGTTCCGCGATGGGAAGATCGACGCTTTCATTTCCTTTCCGCCCTGGCCGCATGATCTGATCGAGCAGGGCATCGGCCATCTCCTGATCGACACCAATATTGACAAGCCGTGGTCCCAGTACTTCTGCTGTGTGGTGAGCGGGCAAAGCTATTTTATAAAAAAGAACCCCATTGCCACCAAACGCGCTCTTCGCGCGATCCTCAAGGCAAATGATATCGTTGCCAGGAACCCGGAGCTCGCGGCCCGTGCTGTCATCGAGAAGAAGATCTGGAATGCGTCGGAATACAAGCCCGTTCTCCGTGCGCTCAGGGACATACCCTACGGCAAATGGCGGGAGTACAACCCTGAAGATACCGTCCGTTTTTACGCGCTGCGCATGCGGGACATTGGAATGATCGAGTCCAATCCCCAGCAATTCATCGACCAGCATACCGACTGGCGCTTTATCAATGACTTGAAAAAGGAATTCGGAATAACGTGGTAGGGACCCGCGATGCCATAGCCGAACTGACCCTGTACGGGGTGCGGACATGAGGGACTGGCTTCCCCGGCTTGTGGCGAGAGCGCCTTTTACGGTCCATACCAAGCTGATCGGGGCTTTCTTTGCCATTGTGGCGCTTCTGATCATTTTCGGCGTCGTCGTCCTTCATGTCCTGAACGGCATACATCACCGGTCGGAGGATCTCAGCCAACTCCGGCGCAAGGTGGCGGCTTTTCGTCAGATTCAGCATGACACCACGGCCCAGCTCTATAGCGTAACTTCGGCGCTTCTCTTGCCGGAGGAGCGAATGCTTGAAAGCGCGCTTCGCCAGCTCAACCAATTCAGGTATGACCTCGAACGTCTACAGTTTGTAACGCGCGATGAGGTCGAGCTTTTCAAGAAAATCGGCAGAGAGCACGGGCATTTGATAGAGGTAATAACGAATGTTCTGGAACTTACCCGGGAGCATAAGTTCGCCAGGGCGAGGGAACTCCGGTTGACCACGATAGCGCCTTTGGCTGATAGTCTCGAACGGCTCACCAATGAGATGGTGAACAGGGCCGAGGCTGATATGGAAGCAAAAGTGGACGAAAGCAACCGGGCATATCTGACTTCTCGGTGGGTGATCATCGGCTTTGCCGTCGGAAGCATCGGGCTGGCGATCCTGCTCGGATATGCCGTCTCTTCATCTCTGATGGAGCCCGTCACCCTCATGGACGCGCAGATGAAGCAGATCGCCTCGGGTGACTTTTCGAAGCGGGTTGACGTGCCGAACCGCGACGAGCTCGGGACGCTGGCGAACAACCTGAACCGCATGAACAATGAACTCGGGAGCCTCTACCAGCAGATCGAGACCGCAAGCCGCCATAAGTCGGATTTCCTGACCAGCATGAGTCACGAGCTTCGTACGCCCTTGAACGCGATCATCGGTTATAGCGAGCTGCTTACCGAGGAGGCCGAAGAACGGGAGCAGACGTCCTTCGTGCCGGACCTCCAGAAGATACGGACATCAGGTAAATACCTGCTGGCGCTTATCAACGATATCCTCGACCTGTCCAAAATAGAGGCGGGGAAGATCGAGCTTTCGCCGGAACACTTCGATATAACAGCCTTGATCGAGGATGCGGCGAGCATGGTCCAGCCGCTGATCGAGCAGAATGCGAACGTCCTCACGATCAGCCGTCCCGCGGATCTGGGCGCCATGTACGCCGACAACACCAAAGTCCGGCAGATCCTGTTCAACCTGCTGAGCAATGCTTGTAAGTTCACCTCGCACGGGAAGATCGAGCTGGAAGCGGTTCGGGAGCAATCGGACGGCTCTGAACGGCTTGCACTCAGGGTTCGCGACACGGGCATCGGCATGACCTGCGAACAGATCGGCAAATTGTTCATGCCGTTTTCGCAGGCCGACGTGCTGACCGCGAGAAAGTACGGGGGGACCGGGCTGGGCCTGGCGATCACGAAACGATACTGCGAAATAATGGGGGGCGAGATCTCGGTTGCGAGCGAGTTGGGCAAAGGCGCGCTATTTACCGTGAAGCTTCCCCTTGTTGCATCGCCCGGCACTGCTGATGCGATTTCGGCGGCTGGAACCGACAACCGGCAGGAAAAAGCGTAGCAGGGGAGAGACATGCCGAAGATTTTGCTGGTGGAAGACAATGAGATGAACCGGGACATGCTGTCGCGCAGGCTTCAGCGAAAGGGCTTTAAGGTCCTGATCGCCGTGGACGGAGAAGCAGGAGTAAAAATGGCGGCAGCGGTTAAGCCTGATCTGGTCCTGATGGACATGAGCCTTCCCGGACTTGACGGATGGGAAGCCACCCGGCGGATCAAGGCACAAACGGAAACAGCTGCCATACCAATCATCGCTCTGACCGCGCACGTCATGACCGGAGACCGGGACAGGGCGCTTGAGGCGGGGTGCGATGATTACGATTCCAAACCCATAGAATTCGAGCGGCTGCTCGGGAAGATGCAGAAGCTGCTCGGAAAACAGGATACCGCATGATGTCTCCCAAACGGACAAAACAAACGAGAAAGAATTTGACGCCGCAGAAATGCACGGGCAGCCAGGGACAGGAAACCGACCGCTCGCAGCGCGTATTTCTCGCTGATATGCGCGACCGGTTGCGCGCGCCGGTGAGCGCGATAATTGGGTACGGCGAACTGTTGCTTGAGGATGCAAGGGAGCAGGGCAGGGCCGACCTCACGGTTGACCTGACGAAGATACATTCGCTGGGCAGGAAACTGTACTCACTCGTTGATGCCAGCCTGGATGAAACCGCGTTACTCACCGAGAGGACGGAGACCTTCAGTTCAAATCTTCGCCATGAGCTGCGTACGCCGCTGAACGCGATTATCGGGTACAGTGAATTGCTGATCGAGGATGCGATTGCTGACGGATCGGAAGCTTTTGTTTCCGATCTGGAAAAGATTCGCAGCGCAGGGAAGCAGTTCCTCTCCGGTATCGACGAAATCTCCGGGTTTACTTCCGCCGGACCCGGAGCTGCGAACCCGGCGGCAGCACTGTCTGAGACGAAGGCCATGGTCAGCGGTATCATGAAGGACATCCCGTCGCCCGATATCTCGAAGATGACATCCCTTTCAGCTGCCCGGGGAAGCCTGCTTGTGGTGGACGATACGGAGATCAGCCGTGATCTGCTGCAACGGCAGCTCGAACGTCAGGGCCACATTGTTATGACTGCGGGGAGCGGCAAACAGGCGCTCGAAATATTACAGAGCCGCACGTTCGATTTGGTCCTGCTCGATATCATGATGCCGGACATGAGCGGCTACCAGGTGCTGCAGCGGCTGAAGAACAGCGACCTCTACGGAGACATCCCGGTCATTATCGTGTCCGCGCTCGATGACATGGACAGCGTCGTGTAATGCCTCCGGACAGGCGCGGAAGATTATCTGCTCAAACCCTTTAATCACGTTCTCCTCGCGGCAAGGATCAGGACCTGTCTTGAGAACAAGCGGCTCAAGGACCTGAGCGAAGCGCTGGAGCTTCGCAATCTCAAAGAGGACGTGCAGCTCATCGCGGAAAGCCGGAGCATGCAGCAGGTCCTTCTTACCATGCGCTCGGTGAGCAGGAGCCCGGTAAACGTGCATATCCGGGGAGAGAGCGGCACGGGCAAGGAGGTGCTCGCCCGCCAGATCCACCTCCTCAGCGACCGCGCGGACAAGCCCTTTGTAGCGGTCAACTGCGCCTCGATCCCCGAGAACCTCATGGAGAGCGAGTTTTTCGGGTACGAGAAAGGCGCGTTCACCGGAGCAACAGCGGGTAGGGGCGGGTATTTCGAGGAAGCCGACGGAGGTACGCTGTTTCTGGATGAGATCGGAGACATGCCGCAGGCCATTCAGCCCAAGTTCCTGCGCGTAATCCAGGAAGGCGAAGGATACCGGCTGGGCAGCGCAAAACCCGTGCATTACGACCTGCGGATCATCAGCGCGTCGAACAAGGACCTGCGGCAGGAGGTCGCTGCAGGCAGGTTTCGGGAAGACCTCTTTTACCGGATCTTTTCCGTGGAAATCCTTGTTCCGCCGCTCCGAGAGCGACGGGAAGATATCGTGTTGCTCACGCTGTTCTTTATGAACAAGGTTGGCAAGCGCTTTAATAAAAAGCTTGCCAGTCCTTCTCCCGAGTTGCTCTCGTTGTTCGAAGAATATTTGTGGCCCGGAAACGTGCGGCAGCTTCTTCACGAAGTGGAGCACATGGTTGCGCTGGCGCCCGAAGGGCAAAAGATATCCCTGAAGTACTGTTCCGAAGAACTGCGGAAAGGGAGGAACGCCCGGGCACTTGCGCTGGTCGAGAGTACCGCGAACCTGACGCTTCCCGAGCGCATAGAGGAGCTTGAGATCGCGAGCATCAAGGAAGCGCTGCGCAGGACCCGGGGCAACAAGGTCCAGGCGTCGAAACTGCTCGGCATTACGCGGCAGGGGCTGGACAAAAAGATCCAGCGATACAGGATAGATGGTTTCGTAAAGAGTCGGCCCTAACCGCGAGACGTTCTCTGCAGCTCTATGGCGGATATATCTGCCCATGGTAAACTTCGTTTACACCCTTCCATTTCCCCGGTAATGAACGGGTCTTTCCACGTTTCCCCTTTTTTTTGCCAACAGCGTTTACATCTTCCTCCAGGCTTCCCGAATACGCTTCAGCGCCGGACGTTCCCTACGGCATTGAAATACCGCTCATTTTCTCCAGACTTCATTCTGGCACCGTACTTGTAATAGATATCATCAGATAACAGGAAATATTCAGAGGTGCGGCGTGAACAATCGGGCTCAAAACGCAGTCAGCTTCATCATTGTTCTGATCGGCACGGTCCTGTTGATCACCGGCTTGTGTATTCTGACATTCATCGTGTTGCGTCAATAACGGAATATAAGCGTTGTGTCGAGTTCACTCTAACGAATGGGGAGGTACCTTATGAGTACGGGCATGAATCGCAGAGAGTTTATGAAGTATTCCATGGCAACAGGTATTTTGATGGCTGCGGGACAAAGCATATCAGGAAGCGCGATGGCAGACGATGCGGTGAAGGCGCAAGAGGTGGACAAGGTGACGGTCTGGGTCCTGACGGACAACTATTACGACACCAACATTGTCGACGGGAAGAACGGGAAGCGATACCGCGTCGTCCCCGGAAAGTCGATGCATGCGGAGCATGGTCTGGCATATTACGTAGAAACCGTTGTCGACGGAAAGACAAGCGCCTGCATGTTCGACTACGGACTTGATGCTTCCGGAGTCATGAACAACATCGCTCTTTTGGGGATCGACATCGGCAAAGCCGCCGCGTTCTGTCTGAGCCACGGCCACTACGATCATTTTATGGGCGCGGTCAATATCCTGAAGCAGAACCAGTCCAGGATCCCGGCGGGGACCCCGTTCTACGTGGGAGAGGAGGCCTTTGTCCGCAGATATTCACTCCGCCCTGGAACGACTGAAGCCGCCGACCTGGGACAACTCCAGAGGTCCGATATCGAGGCCCTCGGTCTCAAGGTGATTGAAGTGAAGAATTCCACGCAGATCATTCCAGGCGCTTTCTTCACCGGCAGCATCGAACGTCTCACATCCTACGAAAAAATCCCGCCGACGAATCTGGTAAAGCGCGGTGACAAGCCCGAACAGGACGATTTCCGCGGCGAGCAGGGCCTCTTCTTTAACGTGAAAGGAAAAGGGCTGGTGGTTCTTTCCGGCTGCGCCCATGCGGGGATGGTCAATACGGTCAGGCAGGCGCAGAAGGTCTCCGGAGTTGAAAAGGTGCACGCGATCATGGGAGGGTTGCATCTGATCAATGCGAAGCCTGAACGCATCCAAAGCACGGTAGCCGACATCAAGGCAATGAAACCGGACCACCTCATGCCGGCGCACTGCACCGGGTTCGAGGCGCTTGTAGCTTTCAGCAAAGAGATGCCCGAGGCGTTCACCCTGAACACCGCTGGAACAAAATACACTTTTGGCGCATAGGTGTTACCTGATCAAAATCGAAAGGAGAAGCACGATGAAATGGTCTGTTAAGGAAGCAGCAGTCAGGATATTGTTGATGGTCACGGCGTTCTTTATGCTGGTATCACCGTCATTGTCGTTGGCAGGGCCGAAGGAAGACGTAGCCGCGGTCACGCAGACATGGATCGATGGAATGAACAAGCACAATATGGACGAAGTGGCCGCTCTCTATGAAGCGGAGGCGGTTTTTTGGGGCACGAGGTCTGCCACGCTTCGCGACACCCCAGCCGCTGTTCGGGACTACTTCAAGCTTCTCCAGACTGTCCCGCCGTCGTATAAGGTCACCCTGGGTGAACAGCGGATCCGGGTATATGGGGACATTGCGATCAATACCGGAACCTACACCTTTTCCGAGGATCGCGAAGGGAAATCAGTCGTACGGGCTGCACGATACAGTTTTGTCTATCGGCATCGTGACGGCCGCTGGTTAATCGTGGACCACCACTCGTCGGCCGTGCCTGCGCAGCAGTAGACCGGGTAGAGCAACGCGAAGCCTTAATATTAAATACAGCCGGTACGAAATATACTTTTGTCGCGTAGACGTCAAGTAACCAAAATCGAAAGGAGAACCACCATGAAATGGTCAATGAAGGCAGTTGCAAGCGTAGTGTCGGTTGTCGCAGTATTAGTTGTCGGAACGTTGTCCGGAGCAGCTAAAGTTTATGCCCAGGAGAAGGGCGCTGGTTCGGCGCAGGGAAGCTGGATCCTCGTCGAACTCTACAACGAGGATGCGGGCAAGAAGACCGAGCCGTTCGGTCCCCATCCGAGAGGCTCCATGCTGTTAACGCCGGACGGCCGCTTTTCGATGATCATGATGCGGACAACTCTTCCGAAATTCGCTTCCAATGTCCGCACAAAAGGAACCGTTGAAGAGAACCAGGCCGCAGTTCAGGGGTCGGTCGCGGCTTTTGGCACCTACACGGTGACGGGCGATAAGGAGCAGACGTTAAATCTGCACATTGAGGGAAGTACATTTCCCAACTGGGATGGGCAGGACCAGAAACGGCCCATGATTGTCAGTGGCGACGATTTGAAGGTCATAAATCCCAATCCGTCCATTGGCGGCAGCGGAAAAAACACGCAGGTCTGGAAACGGGCCAAGTAACTCGTTGGCACTGAACAGCATGCTCGGGCGGCGTCTCTTCGCAACACGGGACGCCGCCTATGTATGAGCAGATACACATTGAGACGCTCACCTGAATCAGCTCGTTCGCTATATATTCGGAAAACCCCGTCCGACGGATGAGCGGCACCCCCCTTCCCAAAAGATTCCCTTGCATAATATATAAAACTTATATAATACTAGAAGGAGATCATGAATCTCTTGCTATGCGCCGTTGCCCGCTGCGCGACGTATGATCTTATCGATGGTCGTTTTGCATTGCCCGACTGAAAGGAGCTGGTGCAGTGGAACCATTGGATGCCGTAATCGTGGGTGCTGGTCAGGCTGGTCTCGGCGTCAGTTATTTTCTTACCCGAGACGGCCGCCGCCATACAGTCCTCGAACGAGGGAGGATCGGCGAATCGTGGCTATCCCAGCGCTGGGATTCATTCAAGCTCAATACCCCCAACGTTATGAACGTCCTGCCCGGGCTTCCCTATGCCGGTCCGGAGCCTGATGGTTTCGGACAACGCGATGAACTGGTCGCCTATTTTCAGCGCTATGTTGAACAATTCCAATTGCCGGTTCGAACCCACGTCACGGTCGTCTCGATCGAAAAAACGCAGGATGAGAAATTATTTGTCGTCAAAACAAGAAGCGATAACCAGGCGGAAGAAATTCTCTTGACCCGCTCCATCGTCGTCGCCTCCGGTGTTCAGCAGGTCCCGAAATATTCGCCGAGTCGATCCCGCATACCGGAACATATTACGCAACTGCATACCGCCGACTACCGTAACCCGGAACTGCTGCCGCCGGGGGCAATCGTTATTGTGGGCAGCGGTCAATCGGGCTGCCAGATCGCCGAGGACCTGCTGTCCGCCGGCCGCAGGGTGTATCTTTGTACCAGCAACGTCGGACGCGCTCCCCGCCGTTATCGAGGACGCGATCTGCTCGCGTGGTGGATTGACATGAAGTTCTGGGACATAACCTTAGCCAGCCTGGAGGACAAGTCCATCAGCCGCGCGCCACAACCACAGATATCCGGTCTCGGACGCTATGGGCATACGATCAGCCTGCAGCAACTGGCACGTCAGGGCGCGGTGATCCTGGGGAAAATGCTGGACGTGGAAGAAGGCTCGCTTGTCTTGAGCGATGAGGCCGCCAAGCATGTCCGTTTTGGAGACGCATTCTCGCAAAAGGTAAAGGACGGCATTGATGCCTACCTGGCGCAGGCAGGCATCACGCCCCCGCCGCTCGAGGACGATCCCGCCGATGTTCCCGATCCCCGGGCCGAGTGCGCTTCTCCTCTGCGACGGCTGGATCTTCGTAAAGCAGCGGTCAGTACAATAATCTGGGCCACCGGGTTCACGGGCGATTTCAGCTGGTTGCACCTGCCCCTGCTTGATGCCGAAGGCAGGCCGATCCATCAGCGAGGAGTTTCTCCGGTGCGTGGTTTGTACTTCATCGGATTTCCCTGGCTGAACAGCCGCAAATCAGGCATCATTTACGGAGTCGAGGAAGACGCCCGTTACCTTGCTGATGCGATCGCGAAACAATTAGCCTGATTATCGACCTTACGGCATCTTAACCCGACCTGTTGCTCACACAAGGAACACGAAGATGAGAAAAAATATGCGTCGCATGGACAGAGCAATTCCAGAACCCGAAGCGCGAGACATATTGCACAACGCGGAATACGGGATTCTTTCAACACTGTCTGTTGACGGCCAACCGTACGGTGTGCCGCTCAGCTTCAGCTATACGGGAGATGCCATCTATTTTCACTGCGCATTGGAAGGGCAGAAATTAGAGAATATGAAAGCGCATGCTCGTGTGTCTTTTTGCGTTGTAGGGAAAACAGAGGTCATGCCGGACAAATTCGGAACAAGATACGAAAGTGTCATTGTGCAGGGTACGGCAGCAGAAGTGTTCGGCGATGAAAAGCAACGGGGCCTCCTGGAATTACTGAAAAAATACTCGGCGGGATTCATACAGGAAGGTCTGCACTACATAGATAACGTTAGTGGAAAAGCTCGCGTGTATAAGATAATCGTCACCTCTATGACCGGGAAAGCGAGAAAATAGGACCAGTCGTGTCTCTCGATCTGCTCAGACATTCCGTCAGCAGAATACCAGAAGATCATATTCTGCGCTGACCGCTTGCATCAAGTGTTCCTCTGATCAGCAAACCGCAGAATTCGGAGTCGAAAAGTTGAAAGAACAGCAAGATCTACCAGCTGGTGAGTTCTCTTCCTTGCTCAACCATGCGCGGCGCGCGCTGGTAACCGATATGGGAACAGAGGTGGAATGCGGAGCTTGCATCGCCTGCTGCAATTCGTCCTATTTCATCCATATCAGGCCGGATGAAACGCTAGCCCTTGGCCGGATACGCAAAGAGCTCCTCGCTGCAGCGCCGGGAATGCCCAAAGGGCACGTACTTCTGGGATACGACAAGAAGGGCCGCTGCCCCCTGCTGATCAAGGGTGCGTGCTCGATCTATGAGCATCGTCCTCTCACCTGCCGCAATTACGACTGCCGAATATTCACCGCAGCCGGCATCACTGCCGGCGGCGATGACAAGGCGCGGATCAATCAACGCGCGGCATGCTGGAAGTTCAGCTACCCGACACAAGTTGCCCGCGACGAACATGCGGCGGTGAAGGCCGCCGCAAGGTTTATACGGGAGCACGCCGCATGTTTTCCCAACGGGAACATTCCGACGAATCCGAGCCAGCTGGCAATTCTCGCGATCAAGGTCTACGATGTATTTCTCCAGAAGGAAGGAGTCGCGCGAAACGCTGTCCGCCCTTCTACTGACGCTGATGTAGCCGACGCAATTGTTGAGGCAAGCAGGAAGTTTGATGCGGTGATTGAATATGATGAGAAATAGCATGGTGCAGGTCATGAAGGGGGTCCTCGTTGCGTTCTGCGCCCTGGCGACGGTGTCCGAAGCCATCGCCGCCTCTGGTCAAAACGCGATCCAGTGCACACTGACTTCGCCTGCATCCCGCACCGACGCCGCGCAAACGAATGCAGTGAACATCGCAATTATAAATGCATCGCCGCAGAAACTGTTTGCGCCGTGGATCATCGGCACGGGTTTTCGCCAACTATTGGAGTGGGGAGTTCTGTCGGTATCCGTTAAAGACGAAAAGGGGAACCGGTATATATATGGTCCGCTGCCGGCCCCGTTCATCCCGCGGCAGCAGAGCCACTATCAAAGTCTTGCACCAGGCAATTCGATAAACGGTACCTTTAATCTGTGCTGGTTTCGCGATGATCGCCATGCAGCATCTCCCTGCTCCAGGACAGGTATCTACGTTGTACGCGCCGCATTCGCGAACGATCGTTCTGACTATTGGGATGCATCGACCAACAGCATGCGGGAGCAGAGCGGTGTATGGACAGGGGAAGCTCTTTGCAATGAGATCAAGGTCGACGTTGATGCACAAGGACAACAGGGGGCGAATTATGGAAGCCAAACCCAGGAACATCGATGAATTTCTCGCGACCATACGTGATGACAAACGTGCCGCGCTTGAAAAGCTGCGAGCGACCATCAGGTCCATGGTACCCAGGGCTGAAGAGGTCATCAGGTACGGGGTCCCGGCCTTGTATCTGAACGGAAAACTGCTGGTGGCCTTTGGCGCGGCCAAGAACCACTGCTCCTTTTTCCCTGGTGCGTTACCCGTGAAAGTTCACAAAGACGAACTGAAATCCTACAGCACGAGCACGGGCACGATCCGTTTTCAACCGGACCGTCCGCTGCCAATCGGTCTGGTACGGAGGCTCGTAAAAACACGGATCGCTGAGCGCGCCGACCAAGAGCGCGGCATGCTCTTGAAGAAATCAAAACCCAGCGCGGGTTTGCGCCTCAAGCGGCCGGTCTACCCCATGCCGGATTTCATCCGAAACGCGCTGAAAGCGAAGAAGCTCGCTGTTGCGTATGAACATCGACCGCCCTACCAGCGCAATGATTACGTCGGCTGGATCACGAGAGCAAAGCTTTTGACCACGCAACAGAAGCGCCTTGCGCAGATGCTCGATGAACTTGCTCGCGGAGACGTGTATATGAACATGGCGTATCGCCGCAAGGTCAATCGGGTTTGAGCTGATGGAGAGGAGGATGCCATGTCAAGGATCCAGGATCTCACTATTATAACAACACGTCGCCGTGGGCCGATTGGCAAACTGCTGCTCTGTTTATTCGTTGTTATGGCGTTCAGCTGCGGACACAAAGATACGTCATCACCACCATCAACAACAAACGACATCTGGGACATTGACAAGAACGGTATTCCGAAGTTTGTTTCCACGAATTACATTGAGCTTGCAAGCATTGGTCGAATCTCGAAATACCGGTCTTCAGAAGGGCACGATTATTCCGACGCGTTTGAACATTGTCGCAGCATGAAGCATTACTACGAGCCGAAAAACGGTATGGACTGGTCCCTGGTAAAGATACTCGCTCCGGTGACAGGAACAATAACCAGGGTTGAACAGGAATGGGCGGGACTTAAAATCGAGATAGCGTCCGACGACTATCCGGCGTTCAGGTTCACCATCTTTCATGTCAATTCGCCGACAGCACGCGTAGTAAGTGATAAAGTTAAAGCAGGCGATCAACTGGGTACGCATATCGGTTCTCAAACCATGTCGGATATTGCGGTCATGGTCAACGACCCAACCCGCCAGGGCCGTCTGGTATCCTACTTCGATGTCATGACCGATGTTCTTTTTGCTGAGTACGCCAATCGCGGCGTGAGCACGCGGTCGGCCATGATCATTCCAAAGGAGCTTCGTGATGCGAATCCTCTCGCCTGCAACGGTGAAACGTTTACGACGACAAGCACGCTGGAAAACTGGGTTGCACTGCAGTAATGCCCGGCGAGGCGCAGGCACAGCGATCCTGCCTGGAATAAATTACCGACGAGGTGACCATGAATCGCAATCATGAACAATTGCACCGCGATGAAACCGACCTGCGCGGTGTGGGCATGACCGAACTGCATTCGATCTACAAAGACCTCGGTCTGACCCGGGACGAGCTCGATCTTCTGTCCGCGCCGCGCCGGTCCTTCACGGTGAGCTTCCCGGTCAAGATGACCACCGGCAAGACCAGGATGTTAACGGGGTATCGGGTGCAGTACAACGACGCCCGCGGCCCGGCCAAAGGCGGCATCCGGTTCCATCCCGAGATGGATGCGGCGCATATAAGCGAGTTGGCGTTTCTGATGGCGATCAAATGCGCCGTGGTGAACATTCCGTTCGGGGGAGCCAAGGGCGGGGTTGCGGTGGATCCGCTGGAACTTTCGCGGCAGGAACTTGAGCTCGTCACGCGCGGATACATCCGTGCGATCGCGGATTATATCGGGCCGTTCAAGGACATTCCGGCCCCTGATGTATACACGGACGAGCAGATCATGGCGTGGATCCTCGATGAATACGAGCGCATCCGGCGCGAACACGTTCCCGCAGTGGTCACGGGCAAGCCGCCAGAACTGGGCGGCATCGCCGCACGCAGATATTCGACCGCACTCGGCGGCATCCATGTGCTCGAGCAGGCGCTCCTCCAGGAAAAGACCGCTCTGCGCGGCCTGCGCGCCGCCATCCAGGGCTTCGGCAATGTGGGTGAGCACACGGCGCGGCTTCTGCATGAGCGCGGCTGCCGCGTTATCGCGGTCAGCGATGTGAACGGCGGGATCCTGGCGCCGGAAGGTCTGGATATCAACGCGGTCTGCGCATACAAAAAAAAGACCAGCAGCGTTGCAGGATTCCCTGATGCGAAAAGTATTTCGAATGCGGACCTGCTGGTGGTTGACTGCGATATACTGGTGCCCGCGGCTCTGTCGAACCAGCTGGATGCGAACAATGCGCACCGGGTGAAGGCGCGCACGGTCCTTGAGATGGCGAACGCGCCCACGACCGCGGCCGCGGACGATATTCTGTTCGACCGCGGTATTCTGCTGATCCCCGACATCCTGGCCAATGCGGGCGGGGTTGTCGTGAGCTATTTCGAATGGAGCCAGAACCTGAGCGGCGATGTCTGGCCCGAAAGCGTGGTCATTTCCCGTTTGCAGCAGATCATGGTGTCGGCGTTCAATGATGTCGAGGACCGGTGCCGCGAATCGCGCTGCCGTTTGCGCAAGGCCGCGTACGAGCTTGCCATCAAACGGATTCTGCACGCCGAGCGACTGCGGGGGAACCTGTAGGGTCACGTCGTCGGTAATTTGCGCAAGCAAGAGAAGGGGGAGCTGGTGACGATTCATTGCTCGGTGTTTGTCGCAACCTCGCTCGACGGATTCATTGCCAGAAAGAACAACGAACTCGACTGGCTGCCGGGCAGTGACGGTCAGACAGGAAGCGAAGACTACGGATACAACGATTTCTTTGCATCCGTTGATACGCTGGTCGTGGGGCGGATCACCTACGAGCTGGCAGCAACCTTCAAACCATGGCCGTATCAAGGTAAAAAAGTCGTTGTCGTGAGCAGCGGATTCCCGAAGGCTTCGAAGAAACTTGCGGAGGGTGTTGAAGGCACGTCAGCTTCGTTGCGCGAACTGGTGCGTCGGCTGGAAAAGGCCGGTTCGAGGCAGGTGTATGTTGACGGCGGGAAGACCATCCAGAGCTTTCTGCAGGCAGGTCTGATCCATGAAATGACGATCACCCGAATTCCCCTTCTCATCGGCGACGGCAAGTCGTTGTTCGGCAGTCTGGATCATGATGTGAAGCTTCAGCATATGGCAACGCGGTCGTATGAGAACGGTTTTGTGCAGAGTAAATACCGGATAGTCGGCGGCGCATGACGTGTTGTTAATTATTCATTATACGGATAGACAACCGCGGATATCCGGCACAGGAGGTTGGTGTTGTGAATGAAAAGAAATATCGAATATGCCCTGTTGAACGAGCCGGCAGCCTTGACAACAAGCTCAGAAGATGGGTGCACAATCCTCGGAAAATAATGAAGCCCTATATTGAAGAAGGAATGACCGTGCTGGACCTGGGCTGCGGCCCCGGGTTCTTCACCCTTGAGCTGGCCCGCATGGTGAGTGAATCAGGACGCGTTATTGCCGCAGACCTGCAAGAAGGGATGCTGCAAAAGCTCAAGGGCAAAATTCAGGGGACCGGGCTCGAAAAACGGATCAGCCTGCATAAGAGCGAAGAGAGCAGGATCGGGCTGACCGTGCAGGTTGATTTTATTCTCGCTTTCTACCTGGTGCATGAAATCCAGGATCAAACAGGCCTGTTCAAGGAAATGCTGTCTCTGCTGAAACCGAACGGTCAGGTTCTTATTGTCGAGCCGCCGATCCATGTTTCAAAAAAAGCCTTTGAGAAAACGATCGGAAAAGCCCGGGATGCCGGCTTCACTATTGCCGCAGGACCAAAGGTGTTTCTCAGCAAGGCAGTGATATTGAAAAAGACTGGTATCTATTCAGTACAATTTGGTGCGGCGCGTTTGGGAAACACGCCCTACAACAGCACCTATATAAAATCGTAGGGACCGTTCCCCGAACGGTCCGCACTATTTCAGTGATTTTGCGCCTTACTTGGTTGCATATTATTGACCCGAATAGTTGCACCCGCAGATTAAAGGATCTTTTCCAAAATCTCCGCAGAGTCACGTACGAACCGCGGGCAGACCGTCCTGAATAAATCCTTTGCCCGGACCTCCGCCATACCCTCCGGCGTACTGACGTCAACTCCCAGCAGCTCACGGCAGACGATCGATGGGTTTCTTTTCCGAAACTCCTCAAGGAAATCCTGCGCCAGCGCATAGGACCGCTCGCGATTGTCATCGTCGCCTGCGCGCGTTTTAGCGTACTTAAGACCGATGACCATGAGCGCACCATTCACCGCACCGCAGGTTTCTCCGGTCCGTGCCATGCCCGCGCCGAACGCACCCGTCACCCGAAACGATGTCTCGCGGTCCAGACCGAACCGCTCTCCGAATGAAGCCACAATGGCCTGTGCTCAGCTGAAGCCCTCGCGAAAAAATACAAGCGCCTGGTCTACTGAATTATCATTAGAATCGGTCATGGATGCAACCCTCCTTATACAAACTGTTATCATCCGGCAAACTGTTGTTCAATGAGTTCTACGGCCATTTTTACGCCGTTTTCCTGTTTCATGCGGCTGCCCAGTTCTTCCGCCCTCTTTTTCATGTCAGGCGAGCTGAGGACCTCTTTGATGGTCTTCGCCAGCTTCTGCGCAGTGATGGTCCTCCGGTGCAGGGCTTTGGGGGCCACCCCGGCTTTCTGCAATGTGTCTGCGAAGAACTGTTGATCCAGCACATGCTCGATGACGATGGAAGGGCAGCCGTGGAGCGTCGCGGTGTGGCTTGTTCCGGCGCCCCCGTGATGCACAACGGCCGAGCAAAGCGGAAATATATGCTGATGCGGCGTTTTATGTATTTTATAGATCTGCGAATGATCCGGGAAATCCGGCAGATCGTTCCATCGGGACTGCACAATGGCCCTGCACCCGGCCAGGAGAGCGCCCTGCACCAGCGTCGAGGTGATGATCTCCGGCTCCGGATCGAGCGACAGCATGCTGCCCACGCTCATATAGATGGGCGGCGATCCTGCGTCGAGAAATCGCTTCAGATCCTCCGGCAGGGTCCAGGGTTCTGAGGCATCGGGAAGTTCAAAAAAACCGCAGACATGATGATACTGCGGCCAGTCCGGCTGCTTATGGCACAGCGCGGAACTTTCTGCCAGAAGGTTCAGGGTCCTCGAGGTCCAGACGGTCTCGGAAATGTTTTGTACCATTGGCAGGTTTACGCTTTTCCGCAGCGCATTCACGTGGGGACCGAGGAAGCGGTCCATCATCATGCTGATCAGTTTGTGCCAGAAGGGATTGAGCCACAGGCCAAGCTGAGGAACGCCGAAGATCGGAACATGCTTCGAATAGATGCCGATATGGTTCAGCATCACGCTGACGTGCGGTTTGCCCGACAATTCCGCTGCCGTGTGCAGAGGAGTATGGATGAAATGACCGATGACGAGATCGTTTGCTGCGCAGAGCTTCTGCGAAGCGCTGAACATGTCGGGGACCAGGGGATAAAATGCAAATTCCAGAACGATCCTGATCTGCGCGAGCGGGTCCCGCGAGCGTATCAGTTTATCAGCAAGCATCCGGAGCATTGCGTCATCATACCCCGGTCCGCGGGTATGCCGGACGGGAATGTCCAGCTCCGCGCCGATGGATTGATAATTTTTGTTGTCCACGCTGGTCACGACGAGCGAAACGTCATGGCCGGCTGCGCGCAAACCTCCGGCCAATGCCAAAAAAGGCCGAATATCGCCGTCGCTGCCCCATGTCTGCAATCCTATCTTCACGGATTTCCTCCCGTATGAAGTCCTGAAGCGACAGTAGCAGAAATAGCAAATTGAGTCAATATCGCTGACCATCCAAATAAATCTCCGCACCACGTCACGCAGCAGTTGCATTTTATCGCCGCTTTCCGTATTATTCAGTTCGTACGGACATTGAATCAGGCACACCAGGACAAGATGAGCGATACCAGGATATTCGGACTGCGGTTTAAGACGAATGAAAAACTTCAGCCTTCATTTGAAGAAATGAAGGCATTTCTTGCGAGCAAAAAAACGGGCGTCAGGGGGCTTCACGGCGATGATCTGAAGCAATACCAGGCGCTTCTGGCGGGCCTAGAGGCCTTCAAGGCCGGCTCCCCGTCACCGCGCTTGTCGGAGAAAATGCAGTATACCGTGCTCGACCATTCTCACTTCGCGAAGCCGGCGCTGAAATTGGCCATAGAGCAATATAAATATCACCTGTATACCCTGTCAAATCTCGATTTTAAAAAACCCGGAGTGTTCATCAAGTCCGCTGAAGAGGAGATAGCCCGGCTTAATCCGAGAAAAAGCGATGAAGCCGCGCGGATCGAACGGATGCGGGGAATGATCGAGGAGCGGAAGCGGGCGCTCGACGGTCAGCACCGGCTGTGGCGTGAGCTGACCGAGGAGTTGAGCAATATCATCGCCTATATTGCGGACAATCTCGCCCGGATCGAGGACCTCTGCGAGAAGTCGATCAGCTGCCTGGTGAACGAACAGATCGACCGGAAAAAAGAACTGAGCCTGATCGAGGACATTAAGATCCATTTTAAGGAAAAGCTTCGCGATGCGCTGCATCAGGGGACGATCAGCAAGGAGCAGCTTGAAACCGCGAAAGAAGAGGTTACCGATCTTTCCAAGCGTACCGCGGACATGCTTCGGTCGGATGTTTATAGCATGACCCAGCTGTACGAAGCTGTTCTTGCTCACGCATTTAAAGTCGTGAATGACCTGGGCGAAATGGTCGAGGAGATAAAAAGAAGGAAGCACGCCAGCCTTGAAGACGATCTGGCGCTCTATAGTCAGGTGGAAAAAATACTGATAGCGCTCATTTCAGAATACCGGTTTGATGTTGTATTACTCGAGATCAACTATGAGATGCCGCACAGCCAGATGCTTGCGGACAAAAGAAAAGAAATCTTCGAACACCTCTTCGATATATTGCCCAAGACGTAGTGAAAATCCCATCCCATGGATTTGCAACCACCGGCATATGGCATTACCCGAGCATTTTCCGGGGATCGAGCAAGCCATCCAGTTCTCCGTTCGACAGGTCCGTCATCTCAGCGGCCACCTCTTTCACGGGACGTCCCTCCGCATACGCTTTCTTGGCGATCATTGCCGCCTTATCGTAGCCGATGACCGCGTTCAGGGCGGTAACCAGGATCGGATTCCTGTCCACCGATCCCGACATTCTCTGGTGATTGACTGTGAACCCCGCCACTGCCTTTTCCGCGAACAGGTTTGCAGCATTCCCTAGCAGAGTGATGGACTGGAGCAGATTATGCGCTATCACCGGCATCATGACATTCAGTTCGAAATTCCCGTGACTGTTGCTCACGGTAATAGTGACATCATTCCCGATCACCTGCGCACTCACCATCATCAGCATTTCGCACATCACCGGATTCACCTTGCCGGGCATGATGCTCGATCCCGGTTGCAAGGCGGGCAGGGCGATCTCTCCGAGTCCGGCAATCGGGCCGCTGTTCATCCAGCGAAGGTCGTTCGCCATCTTGATGAATGACGAGGCGGTTGCCTTCAGCTGGCCGGAAAGCTCTGCTGCGGTGTCCAGTGTTGCCTGCGCGGCAAAGTGATTGTCGGCTTCGACAAAAGGCATCTTCGTCCGACCTGCAAGCCTGTTGGCGACGATCTTGCCGAATTCCTTCGGGGCGTTGATGCCGGTGCCCACCGCGGTCCCGCCGAGCGCGAGTTTGGCCAGCCGCGGCAGTGTGGACTCGATCCGTTCGATGCTCTGCGCGACCTGGAAAGCCCAGCCGCTGATCTCCTGTCCCACGGTGATCGGCATGGCGTCCATAAGGTGCGTTCTGCCGGTTTTGATGATGCTGCCGAGTTCCGCTTCACGCTTCTTGAGCGCACCATGCAAGTTCCTGAGCCCGGGAAGAAGCACCTCGCTCACTTCAAGATACGCGCTCACATGGATGACGGCGGGGATGACATCGTTCGATGATTGCCCCATGTTCACGTGATTATTCGGATGCACGGCTTTCCCTTCGAGGATCTGTGAAGCGCGGTTCGCGATCACCTCGTTGGCGTTCATGTTCGTGGACGTGCCGGAGCCGGTTTGAAAGATATCCAGCGGGAAGTGGTTGTCCCATGTGCCGTCCGCGACCTCAAGGGCGGCCTGATGGATCGCCTGGGCAATGTGCGGATCGAGCAGTCCGAGTCCGGCATTCACTTCAGCGGTAATTGCCTTGATCAGGCCGAGGCTGCGGATGAAAACGCGGGGGAACCGGATACCGCTGACAGGGAAATTTTCAACAGCACGCTGCGTTTGTGCGCTGTAGAGCGCGTCTGCCGGGACCTGCACCTCTCCCAGAGAATCTTTTTCAATTCGATGATCACTCATAATAATTGATTATACCGATTCCGAAACTGATTTGCATCCTGAATTTCACCACGTCGTCATGTTGACCATCACCATGAATGCATCTATACTTACAATGGAGGTTGATCATGACTGAAACGCGCACCCCTGTCCACACCTGCAGCCCCAGCTACGGCATTACCCTGCGAGCGGAGATCGAGAACCGGATCGGCATGTTCGCCAGACTCGCCACCGCCATCAGCAGCGTGGGCGGGGACATGGGGTCTGTCGACATCGTGCGTGTGGAAAAGGGCACCATTATCAGGGACGTTACCGTGAACGCCCGAAACGAAGAGCATGAGCAAGCGATCGTCAGGGCGCTTAAAAACGTACCGGGTGTCAAGGTGCTCCGCGTCATGGACCGGACATTCTCGGCCCACGAAGGGGGCAAGATAGAGATCAGAAACAAACTGCCGGTGCGTGACCGGAGCGATCTCTCACAGATCTACACCCCGGGAGTTGCACGCGTCTGCAGGGACATTCATCAGCATAAGGAACATGCGTATCGGTACACGATCAAGGGCAATGCCGTGGCTATTATATCCGACGGGACCGCGGTGCTGGGCCTCGGAGACATCGGACCCGAGGCAGCGCTGCCGGTCATGGAAGGCAAGGCCATGTTGTTTAAAGAGTTCGCGAATATCGATGCGTTTCCGATCGTGCTCGCAACGAAGAATGTGGAAGAGATCATCGCTACGGTGAAGAACATCGCGCCTGGTTTTGGGGGAATAAATCTAGAGGACATTGCCGCCCCGCGCTGCTTTGAGATCGAAGCGCGTCTCAGAAAATTGCTGAACATCCCGGTGTTTCATGACGACCAGCATGGCACCGCCGTTGTGGTACTGGCCGCGCTTCTGAATGTCTCCCGCCTGCTCAAGCGCGATCTTAAAAAATTCAAGATCGTGGTGGTCGGCGCAGGCGCGGCAGGCACTGCCGTGACCCGGATCCTGCTTGCGTCCGGCGTCACTGATATCATCGTGTGCGACTCGACCGGCGCCCTGTATTCAGGCAGGAGGCCGAACATGGACCCGTACAAACGTCTGCTGGCAAAGGCGACCAACCCGCGCGCGGTGAAGGGCAGCATTGCCGACGCCATGAAAAAGGCCGACGTGTTTATCGGCGTTTCAGCACCGAACGTCATTACTCCTGCGCATATCCGCAGCATGGCGAAGAACCCCATTGTTTTCGCCCTTGCAAATCCCGATGCCGAGATCGCGCCGGAAGAGGCACTGCCACTGGTTCGCATCATGGCAACCGGCAGGTCCGATTATCCGAACCAGATAAATAACATGCTGGGGTTCCCCGGCATTTTCCGGGGGTTGCTTGATGTGCGCGCAACAGGCGTGAACGAGGCGGTGAAGCTTGCCGCTGCCCGGGCCATTGCACATACCGTAGCCACGGAAGAGCTGCATGAGGATTATATTATTCCGAGCATCTTTGATCGTTCGGTTGTCACGTCGGTTGCCGCTGCTGTGGCGGAGGCGGCGAGAACAACGGGGTTGGCGAAGTAATGGTTCGGAGTTGGGAGTTCGGTTTGTTCGGAGATAATCCCTCATTTGTTGTCATTCCGGCTTGTCCGGAATCATATCGTTATTAAACCATAAAATGTAATTCACGACGATTCCCGACACCCTGCACTCGCGTGCACACTCGTGACCGCTGGGCGCAGGCAAGCGGGAATGACAACTATTTAGCCTGTCGGCCCTTGCCCGCTAACTCTCTGATCTCAGGATTCTCGATCACCCGGCCCCGCAAATCATCCTTCATTGCCTGCAGCATTGCCCGCCCGAGGTCTTCACCGCTTACATACAGACTGCGGAACGGCTTCAGCAATTTAGCAACAGGCCGTAGCGTCCGATAGATGCGCGGCCCGTGGTCCGACGGTCCGCCGTCAATAAATGCCGGTCGCCAGCACGTCGCGGTACCGAGAGCCATGAGATCGCGCTCTGTTTCCCCTTTCACCCGGGCCCACATCTGGCGGCTGTCCAAACGCGTGCCCTGTCCGCTGATGTAGTGGAACGCAGCATGCGGGCTCTGTTCTTTCAGCATCTGTGCCGCGGCTAGAGAGAAATCGTACGTGATCTTTCGATATGCCTTTTCATCGGGCACCTGCAGCGCGGAAATGCCGAGGCAGAAGAGGCAGGCGTCGACATCCAGAAAGGCATGCTTGATCAACGCGTAGTTCCCGTAATCTTGATGCACGAACACCTTAAGCTTTGCGTGCTCGAAGTTCAGGGGACGGCGAACGATCGCGCGTACTTCCTCGACATCAGACGCTTGGAGACATGCCCGGAGAACACTGCCTCCGGCTGTGCCGGTGGCGCCGAATACAAGAACCTTCATGATAGCTACCTCTTCCCGCTGAAAATTCAATAGATCGTAGGCAGATTGATGAAATGTTGAAAGCTCAATGATTTGTCATTCTGAGCGCAGCGAAGAATCTCGGATCAGATCCTTCACGTTGTTCAGGATGACACTTTAAAATACTTTTCAACTTTATAAGTTATGAATAAACATCAACCAAAAAGGACGGGAATATTGCTCGCGCCCCGCACTCGCGCTTGCACTCGTAACGCTGGGTGCAGGCAAAGCGCGCAAAGGTCGCAAAGAAAGACCAAAGCTTTGGTCACTATTCTAAAACAAAAGTCACTCCTGCTTTTCTTGGCGTTCTCGCTTAAAAGCGCCTACTTTTGGTTGCGAGCTTTGCGAGAGACGCCTTTAGATATTGTCTTAGTTCCGGCTTGTCCGGGTTAGGATACTCGTCTACACCTGCGCCAGAATGACCACATAGTTCTTGCCGTACTTCTTCGCACATTTGGGACAGGTGGTATAGTAAAAAAACAATTGTTTCATTGTTTTGCTTTTGGCATTCACAAAGGCGCGCATATCCTTGATCCAGGAGCCCATGTTACGGTACGGCCCCTCGAACACTTTGGACAAAAAGTTCCCTGAAATCGACGCCATTGCCGCACCGGGAACGTCTTTCGTGACCTCCAGGTAGACATCCGCCCCCCAGAGAGAGGACTCTTCCGAAAGGACGACCATGTTATCCGGCAGCGCTTCCGCGGCCGCGATCCGCGCCATGTTCTTTTCCATGATCGAACCGAAGTTCAGCGGGATGTGGAAAAAACTCGTTACATGGTCTTTAACGAATCGCTTGTTTTGCCACACCAGTTCCTGCTCATTCCATGGCATTGGTTCAAAACGCGGACAGCACGCAGTATCGGATGAAGCGTTCATAGGTTCCTCCTTTTGATCTTTTGGAATGAGTATAAGTATAGCAAAAAAATAGATTTACGTCTGTGAGATAGTAACGACAAGAATTGTGCTATTTTTGTTGCATTTGCGAAAGAGTGTGATAAAATCGACAAACTTTAAACCATATAGTGTTTGTAGGACATGGCATTCAAGCAGATTATGGGAGAAAGAGTCTAATGGCATCCTTCCTGCAAAGTCAGTCAGTCAGTCAGTCAGTCAGTCAGTCAGTCAGTCAGTCAGTCAAACCGTTTAGCGCCTACGAAAAAGACGACCGCGCACATAAGCGCGTGCCTGTATCAGTTTAATGAACACCGCCCCATGTGTCCGCTCTGGATGCATGGGTTTTTTATTTGCCCGGATGCTGATTGCGCATAGTTTTAAGGCCAGCGAATAGGCTGGGCTATTTCAACAAAGGGAGGTTGTTATGAAGGGGAAAATCAGTTTTTTATTTGCGGTTCTATTGATGTCGCTATTGAGTGTTATTGGCTGTGGAAATAACGCAACTACGAATGACAATGGAGCTGCGCTGACCTCTATCGCAGTCACTCCTGCTACGTCATCGATTGCGACCGGCGCGACTCAGCAATTCGCAGCAACCGGCACGTATTCGGATAATTCAACACAAGTCATAACGGGATCTGTGTCTTGGATTTCAACGGATACAAGCAAGGCAAATATTTCAAATGCCGGTATGGCAACGGCTGTTGCTGCAGGAACGACAACCATTAAGGCGATGTCCGGGAGCATATCAGGAACAGCGTCATTGACTGTAAGCGTACCGGTTGCTACAACAACTGCGAACCAGCAGCTTTTTCTTGCTTCCGGTTCATCACTTAATGGAACTATCGTGAGCAGTTCGAACAATGAAATTACAGTATCGGTGGGTTCTTCGATTACCGGTACAGTCAATCTCACAAGCGTTAATAACAATGCTGCAAGCTCCATTGTCCCGGTCATCTTGACTCCCACATGGGGGGATCGGGCAACCAGTTATCAGACAATTATTACCTCGGTAGGTACCGGCACGGTATCACTAACAAAAAGTATTTCACTGACAGCGCCAAATACCGCTGGAACATATTTTATCATCTTTGCATCCGGCGGTGAGATGGATGGCGGCGATCTCGCCTCGTCAACCAACTGGGCAGCTGGCAGCAACGTGTGGAACGATGGCAACGACCTTAACGATTTGCCAGAAAGTCAATTGTCAGGATCATTGACAAGTGGGAATGTCACCATTCCCAACTACCAGTTTGGAGATGGTAATAGATCATATGCTATTGGGTGCTCGTATGTCAAAGTGACAGTGACAACAGCGACACCTTCCGACGCGAATCAGAAGCTTTTCCTTGCTTCTGGCTCGTCGCTTAACGGAACTATTGTGAACAGTTCGAGTAATGACATTACTGTCTCGGTGGGTTCTTCGATTACCGGCACAATTAACCTCACAAGCGTGAATAACAATGCTTCAAGCTCAGTTGTCCCGGTCATCATCACTCCTACGTGGGGGGACAGGACAACAAACTATCAGACGATGATTACCTCTGTACCAACCGGCACAGTGTCGCTAACAAGAAGTATTTCTCTGACAGCGCCAAGTACGGCTGGAACGTATTTTATCGTCTTTGCATCCGGTGGGGAGATGGATGGCGGAGATATTGCCTCGTCAACTAACTGGGCGGCTGGAAGCAACGTCTGGAATGATGGCAATGACATTGTCGATTTATCAGAAAGTCAACTGTTAGGATCATTGACAAGTGGGTATGTTACTATTCCCAACTATCAATTTGGAGATGGTAATAGGTCATATGCTGTTGGGTGTTCGTATGTCAAGGTGGTTGTAACGAATAGTACAACGCTTATGGGCGGCGCGATTCAGGGGACGCCCTTAATTCTGGCGAATGTGGTAACTACATTGACGGGATCTGCTGGTATATCTGGTTCAACCGACGGAACCGGTGTAGCCGCCAGGTTTAAATACCCGGAAGCTATCACCACAGATGGCACAAATTTATACGTTGCTGATTATGTAAATCATACTATTCGAAAAATCGTGATAGATACGGGCACGGTTACGACTCTCGCAGGATCACCGGGCGTTCCTGGAGCAGTTGATGGCATCGGATCTGCGGCCAGATTCAATCAGCCGAGAGGCATAACAACGGACGGGGTGAGCCTCTATGTTGCTGATGAAGCAAATCTGACCATCCGAAAAGTCATCATTTCTACAGCTGAAGTCACTACGCTTGCAGGTTCAACTGGAATAATTGGGTCCACTGATGGTACAGGGACAGCAGCCAAATTTCATTATCCGATTGGAATAACAACTGACGGAACGAACATTTATATTGCAGATTGCCAGAATCACACTATTAGGAAAATTGTTTTGTCCAATGGGGCGGTCACGACGCTGGCAGGCGCAGCCGGAGTAATAGGCTCAAATGATGGAATAGGAATTGCCGCAAGATTCTATTTTCCGAATGGTATTGCCACAGATGGCACAAATCTCTTTGTAACTGATAGTTGGAATAATACCATCCGCAAAATAGTTATATCCTCAGGAGTTGTTACAACCCTCGCTGGTTCAGCAGGTCAGTCCGGTTCAACGGACGGCACAGGTACAGCTGCAAGATTTTATAATCCCTTTCACATAACTACGGATGGTACATATCTTTATTTCGCGGACCAGTCCAACCATACAATTCGTAAACTCACAATTGCATCTGGTTTAGTCACTACTCTTGCCGGATCGGCAGGATTTGCTGGTTCGTCTGATGGTACAGGGTCGGCGGCACGCTTCAATTATCCCGCTGCTGTTACAACGGACGGCAATAAATTATATATAGCGGATTCTCACAATCACACAATTCGGGTAATACAGTAGGGGCAGTCGCGTAGGGCGGGTTGAGCTTTTTTAGAAACCCGCCATCTTATCACCACCATGTGCCGCAGGATTGTATAAAGCCTGCGGCATTTCTTTTGGTCATCACCAACTTTAGAACAGTCAGTATCCATGATTTCAGATGGTGAGAAAAACAGGCTGATTCCCAGAGTGCGATATTGTGAAGACTTCAGAACGCGGCATGAGTGCGAGAGGTGTGCTGTGGTTGATGTTTGATGCCAAGTAGTCCATCTATGGAAAGGTCCTCGTCTAGTAACGGCCAATGGATGCCGTACCCGGATGGTGATATTTCAAAGGCTGTCCGTTCTTGTGGTGAGGCATTGCGTAGTTTTTTAGGCAGTGCAGTAAAAGGGAATACGTATTCTTTGCCATCCACGGTGAGAAGCATATCGTCACCCTGAAAGAGTACTTTTTGAACATCATGATATTTATTCATTTTCATTTCTCCTGCTGGAATTTGATCCACTCCTGCTCGATGAAATCGAAATACTCGAAGATGATCTTTTTCACATCCCTTTTGTCGGCGGTGTTCATGTTGTAGCTGTATGCTTCTTCAACATCGAAAACCGCGCTATCAAGCCAGTATTTGCATTCTTTATCGCCTTTTTTGCAGTGAATGTGGATCGGCTCATGGCCCTCGTTTGCATAGAAATAAAATCTCCAACCCAGAATAAGTAATATCGTTGGCATCTTGAAAACATTATAACACGAAAAAATCGTGAAATAAACAATGATAACAAGAAGAGGGCCGCGGTCTGGACGAAGACCGGCAACATGCGGTATACTGAAATCACGATATATATCAAGGAGCAGCATAACTATGCCGAAGCTAAAAAATTCATCACCTCGCAGTAAGCAGTCCTCATGGGACCTCACACCGCTGTTCACAAAAGATGATGATCCGCGCATGGCAAAGAACAGAAAAGAGGTGCAGCGGAAAAGTTACGAGTTCATCAATACCTGGAAGGACCGAACAGACTATCTTGAGGATCCGAAGGTGCTGCGGCAGGCACTTGACCAGTACGAGGTGTGGAAGCGGCGCTTCGGCACGGACGGCGACGAAGGGTTCTACTTCTGGCTCAGGACGCAGCAGGACCAGAACGATCCCGAGCTGAAGGCCCGGTTCAATACGATCGAAGCATTCAGCAAGAAGATCGAGAATGACAGCCAGTTCTTTTATCTGCGCATCGCGCGCATCAAGATCGAACACCAGAAGCGCTTCCTTGACCATGCGGAACTTTCCCGCTATCGCCATTTTTTGGAGCGGATTTTCGCGGAGTCCCGCTACCACCTGAGCGAGCCGGAAGAGAAGATCATGAACCTCAAATCCTCCACGTCCTATGCGAACTGGACCCGTATGACCTCGGGGTTCCTGTCCAAAGAGGAACGCCCGGTCATGACCGAGGAAGGTATGAAGAAGGTCCGGCCGTTCTCTGAAATAACCGGCCTCATGAACAGCAAGCGAAAGGTCGTGCGAAATGAAGCGGCTGCCGCATTTAACGATATACTGCTGAAGCATGTCGATGTGGCGGAGGCGGAGCTCAATTCCATTCTGCAGAATAAAAAGATCGACGATGAACTGCGGGGCACCACCCGGCCCGATCAGCTTCGTCATCTGGGCGACGACATCGATAGCGACGTTGTTGATGCCCTGGTCGGCTCGGTGGCGAAGCGCTTCACCATTCCGGCGCGTTATTACGCGCTCAAAGCGAAGATGCTCAAGGTTAAAAGACTCAAGTATCACGAGCGTAATGTCGAGTACGGCGAGGTCGCGAAGAAATATCCCTATCCCGCGGCGATCAAACTGGTCCACTCTGTGCTGCACAAGCTCGACCCCCGGTTCGGATCAATATGCAAGGAGTTCGTGGAAAACGGGCAGATCGATGCCTATCCCCACAAAGGGAAGGACAGCGGAGCGTTCTGCATCCACCATCTCATGACGCAGCCGACGTATATCCTGCTGAATCACACCGGCAAGCTGCATGATGTGCTTACGATCGCGCACGAACTCGGCCATGGGATCAACAACGAGCTGATCCGTGCACAGCAGCACGCGCTCGATTTCGGCACGCCCACGTCCACGGCCGAGGTGGCGAGCACGTTCATGGAGGACTTTGTTCTGGAGGAGATCATTCATTCAGCCGACGACGAGCTGCGGCTCGCGATCATGATGCAGAAGCTGAACGACGATGTGTCCTCCATCTTCCGGCAGGTGGCCTGCTACCGGTTCGAGCAGGAACTGCATCAGCTGTTCCGCACAAAGGGGTATTTGTCCAAAAAAGAGATCGGCGCGCTCTTCCGGAAGCACATGGAAGCGTACATGGGCAAGGCAGTCGAGCAGTCAGCGGGATCGGAGAACTGGTGGGTGTACTGGAGCCACATCCGCTATTTCTTCTATGTCTACTCGTACGCAAGTGGACTGCTTATCTCCAAGTCATTGCAGGGCGCGGTGAAGAAGGACCCGGAATTCATCGCCAAGGTAAAAGAATTTCTTTCCGCGGGGCTGTCCGATTCTCCGAAAAATATCTTTAACCGGCTGGGCGTCAATATCGCGGATTCAACGTTCTGGGACCAGGGGCTCGATGAGGTTGAGCGTTTGCTCGGCGAGACCGAACGATTGGCGCGAAAACTGGGAAAGATCAAGACCGCCTGATAGGCAAGCTGAAATCGTGGTTTCGCATGTTGCAGAGAATTGCGACAGTCGCTGACCGATGTCTGTGCCGGTACGGTGACAAGGTAATTATGAAATAGTGCGGACCGTTCGGGGAACGGTCCCTACGATATACTATAGAAGTCGTAGGGCGTGTTTCCCAAACGCGTTGAACCGCTAATGTTTGTTTTCATTTTGTCATGGTGCTAGGTTATGAGCTTTTTCCCGACGTTCCAGCAATTTCCCACTGGTTCGCCCAATGACCAGTACTTCACACTGCTCATGTCGAAAAGCAGCGGTTTAACCTTGGCCAGATCTACCTTCCCGTTCGTCAACACGGCGTCTTCCGCATAGGTCGCCACCACCTCGCCGATGAACAGGTCGTGGGTCTTGGTCTCATAGGTGTCATAGAGCCTGCATTCCATGGACAGGGGGCAGGTGGTGATGATCGGTGCGGTCTTCAGCTCACCGAAAAAGGTCTCGAAGACCGTTGATTTGTCTGTTTTGCCGCCTGATACGAGGCCGACATAGTCCACCTCTGTCATCATTTCCCGGGAGAAGATATTCACGCTGAAGGTCTTGTTCTCCCGTATCCCGATATTGGTGTGGTGTGCCTTGTTCATGCCGAGCGTAATGAGGTGGGGTGGGGACGCGTTCACGATGCCTACATGCGCCACGTTGATGAAGTTGACTTTGTTGTTCACGAGCGCGGACACGATCGTGACCGGGGTGGGATAGAGAACGTTCTGGTTTCCAATCTTTCGTTTCATGGAAGTTCCTCCTTGTCATAACTCTAGCATGAAGATCCGGGCTTTACAACACCCAGACCGCCCATCCAGCCAATGTTTCTTCTCTTTTGTGCTTTATCGGATGACTGAATTCGGATATACTTTTAGCAGGTATATATATCAGGGGAAGCTCCCTGCATACTGACACAAGGAGGATGCGCCATGAAATACTTAGTTGCAGCAATGCTCGTCGCATGTTTTGCCTTTCCCGCGTTTTCCCAGGAACTGTTTGAAAAGGATGTGATCAAAACCGCCGCGGGAGATCTGGAGATCACGTTCATCGGCCATGCATCGCTCATGCTGAAGTTCAACAACAAGATCCTGTATGCGGACCCGTTCGGCAAGCTGGCGGATTATGCGAAGCTGCCCAAGGCAGACATGATCCTGATCACCCATGAGCATCCTGACCATCTCGATGTCGGGGCCATTGAACAGATACGCACCAAAGACACGACCCTGGTGCTCACGGAAGCCAGCGCTCAGAAGATCCAAAATGGCATGATCATGAAAAACGGGGATGTTAAATCGATCCTGGGCATCAACGTTGAAGCGATTCCTGCATATAACATCGTGCAGAAGCGGGAGAACGGTCAACCGTATCATCCGAAGGGACAGGGCAACGGCTATGTGCTGACCTTCGGCGACAAGCGCATCTACATCGCCGGTGACACGGAAAATACCCCGGAAATGAAGGCGTTGAAACAAATCGATTATGCATTCCTGCCGATGAATCTGCCCTACACCATGACCCCGGAGATGGTTGCGGACGCGGCAAAAGGCTTCAAGCCGAAAGTGCTGTATCCCTATCATTACGGAGACACGGATGTCTCACGGATCGTTGATCTGCTGAAGAACGAGCCCGGCATCGAAGTGCGCATCAGAAAAATGAAATAGCGCGTTTGAATTTCTTCCCGGGATAGTGTGGTACAATAAAAGTAAGTAAAAAAGAGAGGATAGGTCTTCAATTATTGCCGGGCTCAGGAGCCTGGCCAGGAGAAAGACGAGGCCTTTTCGAATCGAACGCGGAATGAAAAAAAACCTTACCCATAAGATCCTGGAATCCCATTTGATCGAAGGCAACCTTATTGCCGGCACGGAGATCGCTATCAGGATCGACCATACCCTGCTGCAGGACGCAACAGGAACGCTTGCGATGCTGGAATTCGAGGCGCTCGGACTTGATCATGTCAACGTTGGTCTCGCGGCCCAGTATGTGGACCACAACCTGCTGCAGACGGATAACAAGAACGCTGACGATCACCGGTTTCTGCAGACTGCGGCGGCACGGTTCGGCGTTCATTTCAGCAGACCGGGCAATGGCGTTTCGCACCAGGTCCACATGGAGCGCTTCGGCGTTCCCGGGAAAACGCTTCTGGGTTCCGACAGCCACACGCCGGGCGCTGCAGGCGTGTCCATGCTCGGCATAGGCGCGGGCGGGCTCGATGTGGCGCTGGCCATGGCCGGGTATCCCTATCACGTATCCTGCCCCCGGGTGCTCGGAGTGAAGCTCCTTGGCAGACTTCCGGATTGGGTGAGCGCCAAGGACGTGATCCTTGAGATGCTCAGGCGCTACGATGTCAAGGGCTGCGTGGGCAAGATCATCGAGTACTACGGTCCGGGGGTTGCGACGCTTTCGGCCACGGACCGCGAAACCATCGGCAACATGGGCACCGAGACCGGGGCAACGACCTCGATCTTTCCTTCGGATGAACGGACGCGGGAATATCTTGCGGCCCAGGGCCGCGCTGACGCATGGATGCCGCTTGCAGCGGACGAAGGCGCGGAATATGACGATACCACTGAGATCGATCTTTCAACGCTCGAGCCGCTGATAGCGAAGCCATCGTCACCGGGAAACGTCGTGCTTGTGCGCGAGGTGGCGGGGATCAAGGTGGGCCAGGCCATCGTGGGCAGCAGCGTGAACTCCTCCTATCGCGATCTCATGGTCGCGGCCAGAATGCTGGAGCACCGGCAGGTCCATCCGGAAACAAATTTTCACGTGAATCCCGGCAGCAGACAGGTCATCCTGAACGTTGCGAAGCAGGGCGGCCTGGTGACCTTTCTGACGTCCGGCGCGCGGGTGCACGAGCCCGGATGCCAGGGTTGCATCGGCATGGGACAGGCGCCCGGAACAAACGAAGTAAGCCTCAGGACCTTTCCCCGTAATTTTCCGGGTAGGTCCGGGACCAAGGACGACAAGGTCTATCTCTGCTCGCCGGAGACGGCGACCGCGGCTGCGATCACGGGAGTTATCACGGACCCGCGCGATCTGGCCAGGGAGATGCCGTACCCGCGCATCAAAGATCCGGAGAACTACCTTGTTGACGAGAAATCCATCGTTTTTCCGTCACCTGAGCTACGATCCACGGTGATCGTGCGGGGTCCGAATATCCGGCCCCTGCCAAAGCTTGATCCCCTGCCTGCGGCGCTCGAAGCAAGCGTCGTGCTCAAGGTCGGCGACAACATAACAACGGATGCTATCATGCCGGCGGGGAACAAGATATTGCCGCTTCGCTCTAACATCGAAGCCATTAGCGAGTTTGTATATTCCCAGATAGATCCTGATTTCGCGAAACGGTCAAAGACCCTCGGCAATGTGGTGGTTGTGGGCGGCGAAAATTACGGTCAGGGATCGAGCCGGGAACATGCCGCGCTGGCGCCGCGGTATCTCGGCGTGCGCGCGAAGATCGTGAAAAGCTTTGCCCGCATTCACAAGACCAATCTGTGCAATTTCGGCATTTTGCCGCTCACCTTTAAAACCGCGTCGGACTATGACCGGTTGCAAGCCGGAGCGAACGTGGAGTTCCCTGACATCCGGACACGGATAGAACGGGGCGATGGCGAGATCCCCCTTGAAGTGGATGGTCAGAGGATCATTACTCTTCTGGAGGTAACTGACCTTCAGAGGAAACATCTGCTCGCGGGCGGGACGTTGAATTATGTGAAGGAGCAACTGAAAGAAAGAATCTATCCATAAAAGAAGGACAATTAAGAATCAAATTCAGCGCAAAACGGCAAGAATATTTGCCACAGAGGACACTGAGGACACTGAGAAAAGATACAACGTAGAAAATCTATCGATGTTTTCATTCCTCTCTCCGTTCTCTGTGTTCTCTGTGGCAAAATAGATTTTGGCTTGTCCGTGTCAGGTACTATGAACTTGGAGGTTGCATGTCAGAACCAGTCAAAATAAAGAACATCGGTCTTCGGGGCGTGACCGTTGCGGATACGAAGATCAGCCTTGTGGACGGCGAGAACGGCATTCTTATCTACCGGGGGTACCGGATCGAGGAGTTGGCGCGGAATTCTACCTTTGAAGAGACGGCATATCTGCTGCTCAATGACGCGCTGCCGGACCGGACCCAGCTTGAAGACTTCACCCGACAGCTTGTGCGCGCGCGACAACTACCCAGTTTTCTCCTGAATACGCTCAAAAGCCTGCCGCACGGCGCCCAGCCGATCGATGTGCTTCAGGCATCGGTGCCGCTCCTGGCCATGGCGGATCCGGATCTCCACGATGATTCGCGCGAGGGGAATATTGCGCAGGCGGTGAAGCTTATTGCGAGAATCGCCTCGGTCGTGGCCGCCTGGCAGAGGATCAGGCACGACAAGGAGCCGGTCGCCTCCGATGACAAGCTTTCACATGCGGAGAATTTCCTGTGGCAGCTGACCGGGGAGAAGCCGGATCCGGAGATGGCAAAGGACCTGGACACCGCGCTTGTGCTGCATGCCGATCATTCATTCAATCCTTCCACGTTTGCCTGCCGTGAGGTGGTTTCCACCCGTGCGCACATGTATGCGGGCGTGGCCGCGGGCGTGGGGGCGTTGTCGGGAAGTCTGCACGGAGGCGCAAATGCCCAGGTGATGAAAATGCTCACGCAGCTGAAGGACGAGAAGGACATTCCCGCCTGGGTGAAGGCGCAGCTTGACAGCGGTCAGAAGATCATGGGCATGGGCCATGCCGTATATAAGACGATCGACCCGAGGGCGCGTTTTCTGAAAGAGATGTGCTTTCATCTTGCGACGAAACTGGGCCAGGAGCCCCTGTGTGCGCTCTCAAGTCAAATAGAGGAAACCGCAGTCAGGGAATTCGAGCAGCGGGGAAAGACCACGATCAAGCCGAATGTCGATTTCTACAGCGCGCCCGTTTATCACCTGATGGGCATCCCCGGCGACATTATGACGCCGCTTTTCGCGATCGCGAGGATTGCGGGCTGGACCGCGCATATCATTGAAGAGAAGTCCGGTGACGCCCAGGGAAAGCCGGCGCTGTATCGCCCGTCATCGGAATATATCGGCAGTTATTGCGGCAAGACAGGGTGTGTGTATGCGGGGATGGATAAACGGCAGTGATAAACGGCAGTTATGAGTGTTTAGTTATGAGTGCTGAGTGAGGAGCGGTCCTGAACTTCGCGCGCTGATCTGCAAATAGAGGAGGATATGATGACCGGAAAAAAAGCAACCGTGGAAAAAAGAAAGATGGGAACACTTCGGTCCAGATCGAAAAAAGCCGTTCCTCCAAAAGGGGGCGCTGTTGTGCAGGTGGTGAAGGCGAAGTCAAAGGTAAAAACAGAGAACTCTGCCGCGAAAATGCATTCGATCAATCCCTATACCGAAGAAGTTATGAAAAAATATTCACTCATGAGCACCCTGGAGCTGAACGGCCAGGTGGGACTGTCGCGCGAAGCGCAGCAGAAGTGGCGGAATGTCCCCGTTGCGGACCGGGCGGCTACCTTGAAAAAGCTGGCAGAGGTCCTTCGGGCCGAAAAGCGGCGGTATGCGGAGCTTATTACCGGGGAAATGGGAAAGCCCATCAAGGATGCGATCGCGGAAGTGGAAAAGTGCGCCGTGCTCGCAGACTATTATGCGAAGAATTCAGCGCAGTTCCTGATGCCCGAGGCGATCGCGACCGAAGCGCGCAAGAGTTACGTCATGTATCAGCCGCTTGGCGTTGTGCTTGCCATCATGCCCTGGAACTTTCCGTTCTGGCAGGCGTTCCGGTTCGGTGTTCCGGCGATCACTGCAGGGAACGTCGTTCTGCTGAAACACGCTTCGAACGTTCCGCAGTCCGCGCTGGCGATCGAAGAGGCCTTCACCCGGGCGGGATTTCCGGAACATGTTTTCAAAACAGTGCTGATCGATACCACGGAAACACTGCGGCTGATCGACGACGATCTGGTGGATGCCGTGTCGCTCACCGGCAGCAACCGGGCAGGCGAGGAAGTCGGCGCTCATGCGGGAAGAAGGATCAAGAAGGTGGTGCTGGAACTGGGCGGCTCCGATCCGTTCATCGTGCTCGAAGACGCGGACATCGAGAAGGCGGGGAGAATGGCCGCCAATGCGCGCATGGTCAATACCGGCCAGAGCTGTATCGCCGCCAAACGCTTCATTGTGATGGACAAAGTGGCGGACGAGTTCCTGAAGCACTTCATGGCGCGGCTCAATGAAATGAACATGGGCGATCCCATGGACGAGACCACGGACATCGGCACCGTGGCCAGGAAGGACATCCTGGACGGACTGAAGGAGCAATTGCGCGATGCAAAGGCAAAGGGAGCCAGGGTGCTTATGGCCCGGCAGACCTTCACAAAAGGTTTGTTCTTCACGCCCTGCGTGGTGATCAATCCCAAACCGAACATGAAAGTGCTGACCGAGGAGGTCTTCGGACCGATCGCCCCGATCATCGTCGTAAAGGACGAGGACGAGGCGATCAAGGCGGCGAACAACACGGCATACGGACTCGCTGCCTCACTTTGGAGCCGGAACATCGAGCGGGCCGAACGGCTTGCGTTAAGGATCGAGGCCGGGACCGTGACGATCAATGATATGGTGAAGTCCGATCCGCGGCTGCCGTTCGGCGGGGTCAAGAAATCCGGCGTGGGCAGGGAAATGTCGCACCATGGGATCATGGAGTTTGTGAACATCAAGACCTTGGTGGTGCGGGAATGATCTTTATTTGTGGAAGCATCTGATCCGGACAAACCGGAATAAAACGACCTGTCTCGCGCAAAGCTAAAGCTGGTTCAATCTTGCAGATTGAACCAGCAATGGAAACGTATACGAAATAGTAAATGGCGCATCCCTCGGAGGGATCCCCCTCACCCTACCCTCTCCCCGCCGGGGAGAGGACTAAAGTGGGACATCGCATGCGGCAAAATCAGCTCCAGGAGAATTCATGAAAGCATCGGACCTGTTCGTTAAACAGCTGGAAGAAGAGGGTGTTGAATACATCTTCGGACTTCCGGGTGAAGAGAACCTCGACATTTTGGAGTCCCTGCGCACGTCGTCCATCAAGGTGATCATTACCCGCCATGAGCAGGCGGCGGCGTTCATGGCAGCCACCTATGGCCGGCTGACCGGCAAGGCGGGGGTGTGCTTCTCGACGCTCGGGCCGGGCGCGACGAACCTGATAACGGGCGTTGCCCATGCACAGCTCATCGGCGCGCCGTTCGTTTCGATCTCCGGTCAGAAAGCCCTTCGGGACAACCATCAGGCCAGGTTTCAGCTGATCGACATCGTGAGCATGATGCGGCCGATAACCAAGGATGCGGTCACCATCATCGACCCCGGGACCATCCCCACGATCCTGCGGAACGCGTTCAAGCTTGCGCAGGCGGAGCGTCCCGGCGCCGTGCACGTGGAATTGCCCGAGGATGTCGCGGTCAGCCAGATCGATGCGCGCGTGCAGAAGCGCGGACTGGTGCGCCGGCCCGCGCCTGACGGCAAAGCGCTTCTGCGGGCTGCCGATCTGATCAGCACGGCCAAACAACCGCTGATCATTCTCTCGTCCGGCGCGAACCGGAACCTGATCACCCGCCAGCTGATGCAGTTCATCGATAAGACCGGCATCTATGTGGTGCATACCCAGATGGGCAAGGGCGTGCTGAGCGATTCCTCCGAATACAGCCTTTTTGCGGCCGGGATCCACCGGCGCGATTATGTGAGCTGCGGCATAGAACGCGCGGACCTGATCATAACCATCGGCTACAATATCGTGGAATACCCGCCATTCGTCTGGAACAAGAACCTCGATAAGAAGATCATCAATATCGACTTCACCGAGTCCGAGGTGGACAAATACTATGATCCGGACATCGAGGTCATCGGCGACATCTCGTGTTCGCTCAGGCAGCTTGGAGAGCTGATCCCGGAGCGCAAGAACGGCGACGGGTTCAAGGTCATTCGCGAGTATCTGGATACGAAGACCCGTATCGAGTTCTCCGGAAAGTATCCACCGACTCCCCGCGATGTGGTGCGGCATGTGCGCGAGGTCCTGTCGCATGACGATATCCTGACGCTGGACAACGGGATCTATAAACTGTGGTTCTCCCGACTCTATCGGACGTTCAAGCCGAACACGTTTCTGCTGGATAATGCGCTCGCGACCATGGGGGCGGGTCTTCCCGCAGCCATCGCAACGAAGATGGTCCGGCCCGACCGGAAGGTGCTTGCCGTGGTCGGGGACGGCGGGTTCATGATGAATTCACGCGAGCTGGAAACCGCGCTGCGCTACAAGGTCCCGGTCGTGGTGCTGGTCCTGAACGACAATGCCTTCGGGTTCATCAAGTGGGAACAGCAGGCAAAGGGGTTTCCGGATTTCGGGCTTAATTACGGGAATCCGGATTTCGTGAAGTATGCGGAAAGCTACGGCGCGATCGGGATGAAGGTCAGGGAAGGCGACGATCTGTCGAAACTACTGCGCAAAGCGTTCGAGCTCAACACCGTTGTGCTCATCGAATGTCCGATCGACTACTCTGCGAACTTTGAGACGTTTTCAAAAGAACTTGCGAACATTCAATGCGATCTGTCATGAACGGGGCAGCAATGCGCTGACAATAGGAATTCCCATTGAAGGTTGTTCGCCCAAGGCGTATAAAAGGAGAAACAACATGAAAACCAGGCTAATGCGGTTAGCAGTATTGGTTCTGGCGGTTCTCACCTTCGTTGCAGGGTGCGGCGGAGGCGGATCAAGTTCTTCGTCAAGCGCGACGCAGACCGCATCGACTGTGCAGGAAGTGGACTGTTCCACGGTCACACCGACAAGTACGGTGATCATCCAGGCATTTGCGTTTTCCCCTATCAGCGCGCCAACCGGTACAGGCGGGATCGTCAAATGGACGAACAGTGATACGGCAACCCATTCGGTCACGAGCGGCGCACCGTCGGCGCAGGACGGCAAATTCGATGTCACGCTGCCGATCAACACGTCCAAATGCCTTAAGTTCACCACAGCGGGGACCTTCGGCTATTTCTGCAAGTTCCACACGTTCATGACCGGTGCGGTGGTTGTCCAATAGAAGAGATTGTTTGTGTCCGGGAAAGGTTTGCCGCCGCAGCCGCATCGCGGGGTTACGGCAGGTTTGCCGGACAGGACGCCGGTGATTCGTTCGCCAGGATGTCGCTCACGCGTTTCAACAGCTCGCGGGGAGATGCGGGTTTGGATATGAAATTCAGCGTGGTATCCAGAATGCCCTTTTCGTGAATTGCTTCCGCGGTATAGCCGCTCGTAAACAGCGCTTTCATGCCGGGCTTTATGAGCGCGATCGCGTCATAGACCTCTTTACCGCTCTTCCTGGGCATGATCACGTCGAGGAGGAGCAGCTCGATCCTGTCCTGGTGTTTCTTAAACTGCGCAATGGCATCATCGCCGTCCACTGCTTCGATCACGGTGTAACCGAACCCTTCCAGCACCGCCTTGGTGAGGTTTCTGACGTTGACGTCGTCCTCCGCCACCAGGATGGTAGCGGTGCCGCCCTGCGGAATCGGGCGATCGAAGTTTTTTATCTCCAATTGGGCCGGCGCAGCAATAAGCGGCAGATAGAACCTGAACGTTGTGCCTTTGTCCACCTCGCTGTAAACGTTGATATATCCATTGTGCTGCTTGATGATCCCATAGACGATCGAAAGTCCGAGTCCGGTGCCTTTGCCGACCTCCTTGGTCGTGTAGAACGGTTCAAAGATCCGGTCCCGGGTTCTTTTGTCCATCCCGCTCCCGGTGTCGGACACCGCGACCATTGCATACTTGCCGACCCTTCCGTAACCATGGGCATTGATGAAGCTGGTATCCAGGTCGGCGATGCTTGTTTCAATGAGCAGCCGTCCTCCGTGGGGCATGGCGTCCCGCGCATTGGTTGACAGGTTCATCAGGACCTGCTCGATCTGGCCCGCGTCGGCCTGGACCGTTGCCGGCATGTCGGTCAGTACAATCTTCATCTCGATGTCTTCGCCGATGAGCCGGACCAGCAGCTTTTCCACCCGCTTCACGAGCGTGTTCATGTCGGTCAACCTCGGGCTCATGATCTGCTTGCGGCTGAACGCCAGCAGGCTCTGGGTGAGGTTGGCGGCGCGTTCCGTGGAGGCGAGGATCTGGTCCACGTTGGAGCGCAGCGGATCGTCCGCGCCAATCTTCATCTGCAGGAGGCTGCCGTACCCGATGATGGCGGTCAGGATATTGTTGAAGTCGTGGGCCACGCCGCCCGCCAGTGTTCCGACGGCCTCCATTTTCTGCGCATGACGAAGCTGGTCCTCCAGCCTTCGCTTGTCCGTGACGTCGTTCAGGATCTCGATGGCCGAAACCATTCTGCCGAGGGAGTCTTTCAGGGGAAACGATTTGATCTCGATGTACACGGGCGTGCCGTCATGGTCGTAATGGGTGTGGAGCGCCATCTGGGGTTCTCCGGTCTGGAAGGTACGGAGAACAGCGCAGTCCTCACCCGCTTCGTGGCAGGGCTTGGTCAGGCGATGGGAAACTTCGTAGCAATGCTTGCCGACGATCTCTTGCAGGGGTGATCCCATCTTGTCGCAGTAGGCTTTATTTGCCGAGGATATCCGGTAGTCCTTGTCGATGACGATGAATCCCTCATCCACGCTCTCCAGAATATTCTTGATGAATTCCTCGGCGAGCTTCTGGTCCGTGATGTCCCGAAAAATGCCCCGGGTCGCAAGCAGTTTGCCCTTTTTAAAAATGCCGCTGACGCTCCCCTGCACAACAACGGACCTGCCGCCTTTGGTGATGAACACGGCCTCAACGCGATCGAGGTCCTCTCCGGCAATGACACGTTGGAACAGGTCCAGGCAATGTTGGCGGTAATCAGGGTGAATGACGTCCATGAGGTTGAGCCGGGCGGCATCCTCTTCGGAATAACCGAGAGTCTCGCGCCAGGAACGATTCACATAATGGATGGTTCCATCGGGAGCAATGCTCTGTATCAGGTCGTTGGCGTTCTCGAACAGGTCCCGGTATTTTTCTTCGCTTTCGAGCAGTTCCTTTTCGATGCGCTTGCGTTCCGTAACATCGCGACCGATGCCGAGGATGCCGATGACTCTGTTGTTCAGAACATGAGGTGTTGCCGAGAATTCGCCGATCAGGTAATCCCCGGAGCTGGTGCGGATTCGCAGCTCCCAGGTGTCCGGCACCCGACCATCCCGGAGGCGCTGGAACACGTCCAGGGCCAGGGGCAAATCATCAGGATGGACGATCGATTGGAAATGTTTTCCGAGCAGATCGGTGTTGCTCCATCCGGTCAGTTTTTCGAACGCGGGATTCAGCGAGGTCAGCAGGCCATCCGGGGAAACCGAGAAAATAATGTCCTGTGCGTTTTCAACAAGACTTCGATATTGCTGTTCGGATTCCAGCAATACGGCCTCGGATTTTCTGAGCCGGTTCATGAAGATGCCGGCATACACGCCGGAACCGATAAGGATCAAGGTGATGAACAGGCGGATGCCGAGTTCGATGGGGGAAGTGGGGAAGAGTTCGGCAAGATAACCGCCCCGGTGATAAAGAAAAGAATCAACCGCAGCATCGATGAGCCAGGCGAGTAAGCCGAGACCGATGCCAAACAGAATTGCTTTGCGGCTGATATTTGCACGCAGGAGTCGAACGTCGATCATTGATTCCCCTGGTTAATGTGTCGCAGATTGTTGCTGATTATAGCATGGGCTTTTTTTTATTCCTAGAGGAAATTATACTGATGCTCAGGAAAAACGGTCGTAATAAGTCTATAAGCATTCAAATTGTCCTTTAGAGCCATTCGCTGTCATTCTGAGCAATGCGAAGAATCTTGGTTTGTTAGTATGTTGCGATACCATTTCGGAGACTGCCCTGAGTCACCAGCAAGACCCTTCGCGTTGCTCAGGGTGACAAGACGAAAGGTTCAGGGTGACGTATTCGGACTTTTTACCAGTCAGCAGCCTAAATTATAGCAGCTCCACGCAGAATCCGCAAAACCCTGGATGTCGCTGCTGTCACCATGATATAATCCCATGAAAGGTCGGCACTTTCGGTCTATATCATATGATAAAATTCATTCTCAATCATTTTTCAATTACCGGGACGTTCGTGAATGCGGAGGCCTTCGGCTCGGGCCTGATCAATGATACGTATCTCTGTGCATTCAGGGGTGAACAGGGCATTCGCAAGTATATCCTTCAGCGCATAAATGCCGCGGTATTTCCGAAGCCGCAACAGGTGATGGAGAATGTGGCGACGGTGACCTCGCACATCGTTCGTAAACTTCGTGCGCAGGGGGTTGATGACCCGGCAGCGATCACGCCAGTGCTGGTCTCCGCCCGCGACGGACGATCGTTCCATTGCGATGAGAACGGGCAGTACTGGCGCGTATTTCATTTCATCAAGTCCGGGGTTGTCTTCGATACGGTCCAGGGTGAAAAGCATGCATACGAGGTCGGTCGTGCTCTCGGCAGGTTCCAGGCGCTTGTTTCGGACCTTGCCCCGGATCAGTTGCACGATACGCTTCCCGGCTTCCATTACACGCCGATCTGTCTACAGGCATTCAACGATGCTGTCACAGCTGATGTCAAGGGGAGGGTTTCCAAGATAGATTCTGAGATAGAATTTATTTTCCGCAGGCAATCACTTGCTCCGGTGCTGACCGATCTGATGACAACAAAGGTTTTGCCGATACGTATCACACACAACGACCCTAAGGTGAATAATGTACTTGTGCACAGCGTCACGGGCGAGGCGCTCTGCATGCTCGATCTGGACACGGTAAAGCCCGGAACTGCGCTTTTTGATTTCGGCGACTGCGTGCGATCAGCGGCCAATCCCCTGGGAGAGGACGCTCCGGACATAGCGCAGGTTGCGCTCGACCTCTCCCTGTTCAGGGCGGTGACAAAAGGATATCTGCGGGAAACGGCAGGGTTCCTCACCCCCGGTGAAAAGGAACTGCTTCCCATAGCAGTGCAGGTGATCACCTTCGAACTCGGCCTCCGGTTTCTGACCGACTATCTGCAGGGGGATGCATATTTCAAGGTCGGATATCCGGACCACAATTTGCACCGCGCCAGAGTACAGTTTCGGCTGCTGGAGAGCATGGAGTTCTCGCCCATGGAGCTTGCTCAGATCGTGGCGGAGTGCTGATGTATATAGGATGGAGCACGTCATAAAAACACCTTGAAAAAAGCCGCAGGAACACTATAATAAATTAAGACATGTCGGCAGTTGTGCATTTAGGTTAGAGGAGGCGCTTATGGATTGGCAACAGAGAGTAATGGTTGATCCAATGATTTGCCACGGAAAAGCGTGTATCAAGGGCACCCGCATCATGGTTTCCATTATTCTGGATAACCTGGCGGATGGCATACTCGAGCAGGAGATTCTCAAAAGCTATCCCTCATTGACACCTGAGGATATCAAGGCTGCCATCGCATACGCTGCGGAACTTAGCCGTGAGCGCTTGATATCGGTGCCCGCCTAAACGCCATGCTTTTCAAAATAGATGAAAACCTTCCTGTCGAAATCGCCGAATTGATCAATCAGAGCGGGCATGATGCAAAAACGGTCGTCGATCAGCGCCTTCAAGGCTCGGCAGATCCGAAACTGCTCAACATATGCCGACGAGCGCATAGGGTTTTAATAACGCTCGACCTGGATTTCTCCGACATCCGGACCTATCCTCCGCAAGAGAATGAGGGCATCATTGTGCTGAGAATAGCGAACCAGTCCAAACCGCATATCATGAGCACGGTTCGCCGAATCACGTCACTTTTTGATCAGGAGCCCCTCAAATATCATCTTTGGATTGTCGAAGAGAACAAGGTTCGTATTCGTGGTGGCGAGAAGTAGTCTAGACCGGCAGGGCGTTGCAATGCTTTCCAGCGTGCAGTCGGTGAATAACAAAAAAGCAGATTTGATGCCGCGAGGTTGTGCTCAAGTTCTGAAAATGGGCAACGCAACGGGTGCAACAACGTTATATATAGGTCCCCCTCGGGTCCTTTGCTTTTTGAAATATTTCACGTTACATTTCCGCATTAACCAATCCACTGCTACCTATTTATTTATTGACATCATGTAATATTTGCTATATGGTTCTGCGAATTTAATCAAAGAGTTGCTGTGTCATCTGAGTCGGATTTTACTTTAAGAGGAAACTGCTATGAAAAAGGGAACAATAATAGCTGTAGTGATCCAGATCTTAGTCTCTGGCTTATTTATATTGAGCGGTTGCGGCAGTGGTGCTGATACTAAATCGAGTGCTGATTCAGCTCCAGCGAATGCTGATGCATCTCCTCCGAATAGTTTCGCCGATATTGCAGGAACTTGGACGATTAAATCTGGAAATGGCAAAACCGACACTTTTACTATTGTTAGTAATGGCACCGTCACCGGCCTATCGGTCACCGCAGAAATATCTGGCCCATACTATCATTGGCAAACAGGTCATGGTACTGAACATAATACAAGATCTCATGATTTTGGTCCGATTACCGTTGATAGCAAATTTACATTTGCTCAAACAGACGCTAAACCATATCGCACTATCTATCCGAAAGATTCCTTTTCAATTACCGGCGAGTTCAAATCAAAATCAACGCTAACGATCCATTATACTGTCGAATATAGCTACAATCTTACCGCTAGCACGGGTGCATATTATGGTGATCTGTCTGGCTTCGGTACCTGGACTGCTACTAAAGTCACAACTCCATAAGAGTTAGCACTGGAATTTCGCTTATACAATTTATTTGCTGGTAAATCAGCTGTTGACATGTAGAGATGCTTTTTCAAATGAAATCGGGGAAAAGGTGGGCACATTCGTTTACAGCGTAGGAGTCGATAGGTTTTTTTGAACAGCATTCGATAGGCACCTTCAACTGCCGAGACGATTCCGGACAAGCCGGCATGACATCAAAAGAGGGGCTTCGACTTTTTACGAGACTTCATAGTTTCAACCGCTTTTAATTCTTCTTCGCGCAACTTATCCAGCCATTACAGATCTTATCCGATATTTCCGCATTTCCCGTGTCTAATTGACCTAGCCTCGCCAGGGTATTTTCAGGGTATTGACAGTTCCCGCCGGATGTGCAATAAATGACGTTGCATATAAACATGAGGGAGAAATTTTTGCGCACCAGGACCATAGGCGTTATTGCATTGTTGCTCTTCTTCGCAACTCTTCTGTTCCACGTTTCGGCAAAGCGGCAGCCTACCGAAGAAGAGACAAAGGGGCTCGACTTCCTTCGCCAGCCGCGCGCATGGCAGGGGAGGCCCGCGCCCGAATTGACGCTCGATCTGCTGAATGGCGAGAAGTTCCTCCTGTCCGATCACGTGGGCAAGCAGGCCATTGTCCTCAATTTCTTCGCAACCTGGTGCGGGCCCTGCAAGGAAGAGATGCCGGAGTTTGTCAGGTTTGCGGGCAAGCACCAGAACGAGCCCTTCCTGATGATCGGCATTGATTCGAACGAGAGCGAAGACGCGGTGCGCGATTTCATGAAGTACTACGGTGTGTCCTATGCTGTGGCGATCGACAAGGGCGCGGCTCAAAAGACCTTTGGCGTACGCGCTTTTCCCACCACAGTCTTCATTGGCGCTGACGGGATCGTCCAGCTCTACGAGGTCGGGCCGATCCAGAACGCCGACATTGCTTTCGAGGCTCCGTATAAGGCTGCGCTTACCTCAATCCAGACAGGCACGGGCATCACGAAAGAAGCCTTCCTGAAGCTGCAGCAGGCGACAACGATCACCGAGGTCGCCTCAGCAGCCACGGTGACAGAAGAAAAGAAGAGAGATATTGAGGACGACGTGCCTCCCGGCCGTGCCCGGGAGATCGCAAACAAGATGAACTGCCCCTGCGGGTGCACGCACACGCTGATGGAATGCACCTGCAAGACCGGGAAGGACATCAAAGCAAAGCTCAAGACCATGGATTTCGCAGGGAAGACGGACGCAGAGGTTAGGACGCAGCTTAACAAGGAGTTTTGCATGAAATGATGGTTTCTGCCGAAAACGTCTCTGTCGGTTTCCGGAAGGGCCTGTTTAAGGGCAAGATCCGTGCGCTCGATTCCTTCACCCTCTCTGTGCAGGAAGGGGACATCTTCGCTCTTTTGGGGCCGAACGGCGCGGGCAAGTCTACTGCCATGTACTGCTTCCTCGGCCTGGTCCGTCCTGATGCGGGGAACATCTCCATTTTCGGCAAAACACCCGAGCCTGGCCAGGACCTCTTCCGCAACATCGCCTACCTTCCCGAAGAACCGCACTACCACCAGTATTTGACCGTACACGAGGCTGTACGCTACTACGCCCGCTTGCAGGGCATCGACGGCGGCCTTACAGTCACGCGCGCCATCGACCGCGTGGGCCTGGGCGAGTTCCGTGATCTCCGTGTGTCGAAGTGCTCCAAGGGCATGAAGCAGAAGGTCGGCATTGCCCAGTGCCTCATCAGCAACCCGAAGCTGGTGTTCCTCGACGAGCCCACACGCGGCCTGGACCCGCTTGCGGTGAAAGAGTTCCGCGACGTGCTGGTGGAGCTGAACAAGAATGGCGCAACGATCGTCCTGAACTCCCACGTGCTGTCGGAGATCGAGATGATCTGCAACCGCGCCGCAATCATGAACAAGGGCAGGGTGGTGGCCCAGGACGAGATGGCGCGCTTGCGCGGCACGAGCCTTGAGACCTACCATGTGGAATGCGCGCCCTTTGATCCGCTGCCCGAGTATCTGAAGGTCATCGTCCGGACGCCCACGAGCGTTAATGGCGAGATTCCTGCGGAGAAGCTGGACGACTTCATGCGCCAAATGGCCATTCCGGGCAGAAAGCTTATCGAGTGCACGCTCAAGCGCTCGTCGCTCGAGGATTCCTTCTTTTCCATCCTGAAAGGAGGGGCCTGATATGTACGCGTTGCTCCGGGCGAACATCGAAACGAATCTCATTTTTTACCGCAGAAACCGCCTTATGGTGGCCGCCTCGATCATGATCGTCGCTATCATGAGTATCACGTCGATCCCCGCGCTCCTGTTCACGTCAAAGTCGCAGCACCTGGAGCTGATCAAGACCGTGATGATGCTCGTCACCGGCTTCGCCACGGTCGTGACCGCGGGTCTCGGCCTGATGCTCGTGTCGCAGCACATCCGCGACCGGTCAATCAAGATGGTCTTCACCAAACCCTGTTTGCCCGAGGTCTGGCTTCTGTCGAGCTTCCTGTCAGCAGGATTAGTTGCCGCTGTGCTCTATGCGCTGGCGCTTCTCGTAACGTCGATTCTCGGCGCGATCTGGGGCATTCCCTTCCAAACCGGCGTGGTATACATTCTTCTGAACGGTTTCTTCCAGGCCATGAGTCTCATGGCCTTCGCCACCTTCCTCTCGGTGATTTTTCATCCGGTCATAGCGCTCTTTATCTTGCTTGTTCTGCAGGAAGGTTTGCTCTACTGGCTCAAGGTGATGCTTGTCGGGGGCATCAAGTCCGCAGGCGAGAACGGTTACGTGCCGCTGCTCAAGGTCATCAAGGTGATCGTGGATGCGCTCTACATGCTCTGGCCCACCTTCAGCCCCTATGAATCGAAGATGGGCCAGCTTTCTTCGACCCTTCGCGGCACGGACGCTGACTGGATGTATCTTGCGCTGGCTATCGTCTATGCTGTGGTGGTGACGGCGATGTTTTTCTTTATGACGGGGTATGTGCTTAAGAAGAAGAGGTATGTGTAGGGGAAGTGGAATATCAAAATACAAGATGTGATTTTGTGAGGTCCCTGTGTGCTTCTCATGCCGTGTCCTAGGGTAATATCGAAAAGAAAAACTTGACTCTGCCGAGGACTGTGATGGCGAGATAATGCAAAAAAATCCCTTGGATATTTATCATTTTGAAACGATGTTTCATGGGACGGTAGAATCCGACGGCCATCGCATACTTAATGGGTCGATTGATGTCGAAGTTGGAGGTGGCGAATTAGGACGCGGCTTCTATTGTGGGAATAGTTACCAAAACGCACAAACATGGGCATTCTATAAGGCAGGGCAGGTACACGATAATTCAATAGTTATTGCTTTTCGCGTTGCAGTTGATGATTTTATTCCACTGGATTTCGAATATCTGACTGATAACATTGCACGCCAAATCTACGATTACATAAAGAGCGAGTCACTGGGGAGTACCTATCTCTTTTATAGAAATGGTGTAGAAGCTATCGTTATGGGGAAAGAAATTGAGAATGGGCGACAGTATAAATGGGAATCGTCTGCATCAGAAAACTTATTAAATTCCGATAAAATTGCCAAGAGGCCTTTCAATGACGGACGAGGTTATAGCGCTATCTATATATCGTGGCCCTGAATATGGCTTTGTATTTGCCAGCGAAGGTGAAATGATACAAGGGGAACAGGTCTATTATTGTGTGATCACATTACCTCTGCAGCCATATAAGAAAGAATATAAATTTAGGGTTATTGTAAATGGAAAAGTGGACTATCTCAAGTTGATAAATATTAAAGAGCAGATTTATGCGGTAGAGGTAATGGCCAATGTAACAATTTATTTCAAGTTGTTTGAGATTAATCCGCTTTGGAATGTCTATCGAGGCAAAGCTAGAAATTGGAATAAAGACTGCACAATTTCTCTCCTACAATGTTTAAATTTTCGTAATCTGGAATATTACTCCAAAAGAACAGGATTCTATTTTGTTGGCGGTGTTGCTGAACAGTAAACAGATAAGTAATATACACCTATGGGAAATTAGGGACAAGGTATCCGATATATTCTTTTGAACATCCTTGGAAACGAGAGTACTCTGTAACGGTTGAATGACACGTTTGACACTACTAGTGACTTGCCCAGCTAATAATAATTTTATAAGAGGTGTAGCATGATAAGAATAGCTCATTTATCGGATTTGCATTTTAGTCTGAGCGAAATTAAAGATACAGAGCAATTTATTGTTAAAGCCTTAATAAAGGATTTAGACACTTTTCATAAAGAAACAAATATCGACATGATTTTAATTTCTGGTGATCTCATAGATAAGGGTGCGGAGAGCTTTGGCAACGACATAATTACGGGATTAAAGAAGTTTGAAGAAATATTTATTAATCCGATAACCGAACGCATCAATATTTCGAAAGAAAACATCTTTTTTTGTCCTGGCAATCATGATATTAACAGAAGCGTGGATGATCCAATCGTTGAAAATGGCCTGAAGCAAACTTTAGTATCGACCGAAAGTGTAAATACCTTCATTGATTCAGGTAAAAGTTTGGGGACACTAAGAATCAAAGCTTTTAAGGAATATGAGGGCAAGTATTATAGCGCGTATTCAGGCCCTAGGCAGATCAGCAATTATCAATCAGCTTTTCAAGTTTCAGTACGAGGTATCAAAATAGGTATTACCTGTTTTAACACTGCCTGGAGAGCGTTTGATGGTTCGGATAAAGGGAATTTAATTGTAGGCGAAAGACAGGTTACGAATGCCAGAGACATTGTTGGAAAATGTGACTTGAAAATAGCCCTGATGCACCATCCCATAGATTGGCTCGCTACATTTGAACAAGCTTATATGGAAAGTTTATTGTCTAAAGACTACAACATATTATTTTCCGGCCATGTTCATGAGGGCGGCTCATGGTCAAAAACAGGTATGCATGGGAGTCTATTCGTATCAACAGCCCCCGCCAATTGGCACTACAATATAAGAAGTAACGACAGGAAGAATGCAAACGGATACTCGATTGTAGATTATGATCTAGATAATAAACGAGTAACTATCCATAACAGGCGGTATGCATACAAAAAGGAATGTTATGATCCGAATGCGGATCTCGGTGACGATAATGGAAAGTTAGTTATTCCAATACCTGGTTCTGCAGAGATATTAACGCAGAGTGAGGAAATGAAGACGGTCCAACTAATTAGAGACACGCATATCGAATCCACGAATGAGCATCTACTAAGTTATAGCACTGACACGAAAGCGCCAAAAGATGTAGAGAAGATATTTGTATCTCCGAGGCTTGTAGCAAAGGTAGCGTTTGATATAGAAAAAGAAAAGGAAGGGGAAGAGGTTAAATATTCCCTCGATGAAATATGCAATAGTTCAGAGAATTTTATAGTTTTTGGTACAAAAGAGTCAGGGAAGACGGTGCTGTTAGATAAAATTCTTCTTGATTTCACAAAGAATGTTTCAAAGATTCATAAAATACCGGTCTTTATAGATTTCGTAGAAATTGGTACGACCAGATTTGAAACGCTGATCAACCGTTTTCTTGGCATAAGTATAACTGAAGTTGATACATATTTAAACAATCATAGAGTTACGATGCTAGTAGACAATTTGACATTTACTAAAATAAATCATTATAAATTGATTCGTCTTATAGAATTTATCGAGAAGTTTAAGCATGTTCAGATTATTGCGACCTCTTCTCAAATGTTCGAAGGCGATATTCCTTTAGAGATGCTTGAGTATCCTGCTTTTTCCAACTTTAATTTGATCAGCATCGGAAGTTTTAGAACTGGCCAGATTAAAGACTTAATCCGGAAATGGTTTTCAAGTGAATCGAAATTCGATACGCCAGAGAAGCTTGATAAGATATTAAGCGTAATTCAAGCATTGAATTTACCAAGAACGCCGTTGGCTATATCGATGTTCTTGTGGATAATTGAGCAGCAGGAAAATTATAAACCCATTAATCACGCTACGATGCTTGAAAACTATATAGAACGATTATTTAAAAAGCATTCTCATAAAGAGCAATATTCAGAGACATTTGATTATAGAAACAAAGAACGGCTACTGTCCGATATCGCACATCGCATGTTCGAAAATAACATGATTAATTATCGTATCTCTTATAACGAATTAAATAACTTTGTCTATAACTATTTCAAAATTAAGAAATTTGATTACCCCGCCGAGGAAGTTTTAAATCATTTTCTTGTCAAAGGAATATTATTAAAGGAAAATGATGATTCGGAAGTATACGTCCGATTTAGATTCTCATGCTTCTTCCAGTATTTTTTAATGAAAAAAATGGAATTCGATAATAAGTTTAAAGAATATGTATTAAGAGAGGAGAACTTTCTTAATTTTGTGGACGAGATAGATTATTACACTGGTGTTAAAAGAGACCAGGCGGAAATCTTAGGGCTTTTGATTAAGCGTATGATGAAGGTTTACGAACCGATTATTAGCCAGATCATGAATATTCAAAACACATTCGACAATATTTTTGATATAGCTAATAAATCAGTGGCCAGCACCTTGGAACCAGCTTTTATTGAAAATCTAAACCAAAACCGACCGAGTGAAAAAGATTTAGAAAAAGTTAAAGACGAAATGCTCGATAAAACTCCTCCGGAGAAGGGAATACAAAGTAAGGATGCCGAAATTAGCCAACCCTTAAAGCTCGAAAGGCTTTGGTCACTTTCAGCACACGTACTAAAAAATACGGAGGAAATAACCGATATTGGTCTCAAGGATTCTGCATATGAGAGCATACTGATTTGCTCGATGGCCTTTTCGAATCTTTACAAATACTGGGTTGATAATTATATAAAAAAGAAGCATTCGGATGGTCAAACAAAGATTGACGAGCACCTAGTTGTTGCTCAAAAAGTTCTGCCATTAATTCATGAGATAGTTTTGTTTTCTCTTATGGGCACAACTAAATTAGCAATAGTCATTAGAGATAAAATAAATATGGATATGAAAGGCAATTCCGTCGTTTCTGATTTTGAAAAATATCTTTCAGTCTTTCTGTACGCAGATATCCGTGGCAAAGATTATCAAAATTATATAAAGAATTTTGTTAAAAATATCAAAAGAACCTATATATACGACATGACTTTGTACAAGCTCATTACGTATTATTATATTCGATCTAAAAGCAAAGAGTCTGACGTTTTCTATGAAGAATTAATTTCGGAATTGATTGTAAATGCCAAGGGACTTGAGAAAGGTCAAAAGAGCAGCATCATGGAACGCTATAAACTTAAGAAACGTAAACGATTCGAAGAAACACCAGAAATTGGTTCGGATGTCTAAAGGGGGCATCATGGGGCCACCGCAGGCACAATTATATTCTGCTACAACACACCCGGAGGCAACATGAGATCTTTCGTTTCTATGTTCTTGCTCCTTCTCTGCATCACATCTCCCGCCCTCGCCGAACCGATGCCGGAATCCGATATCCCCTACCGCTATCTATCCTCGGACGTCAAATACGACGTGAACTCCGACGGGTCCTTCGTTGAAACGCAGAAATGGAGCCGAATAGTCCTGAAAGAGAACTCTCTGGAGCGAATGAAAGAGGCTTCCGTTACCTTCAGCACATCTGTTGCGAAAGGGGAGATTCTGGAGGCTTATACTTTGAAGAAATCCGGACTGCGGATCGATGCCCCGAAGGACAGCTACCAGGTCAATATCAGCGATGGGTACAAAAAGGCTTCTCCCCTGTACTCCGATCAAACGACGATCAGTGTCGTCTTCCCGGACCTTGCAGTAGGAGATACGGTTGTATTTTCCTCCCGGGTCACAAACACCGAAGGCATTTTCCCCAATCAATTCTCGACCACCTATGGCTTTTCCCAGTATATGGCAATTGACAGCGCTTCCATCGAGATCACCGCGCCTAAAACAATGAACCTGAAAACGCGGTCCTATTTTCTCGATGAACAGAAGCCGGAAGTAAAGGATGGGAAGCAGGTCCTGCGGTGGAGTTACTGGAACAAGACGCCTGAAAAATGGACGCCTGCTGACAACGGCATCTATGTTATTGGAGAGTGGCCCGCCCTCTATGTCTCAACGTTTAAGAGCTACAAGGAGATCGCGGACGCATACGGTTCGCGCGCTTTGCCCAAAGCTGCGGTGACCGAGCGGGTGAAGAAACTGGCCACGGAGATCGTGGCCGACAAGAAGACGCCGGAGTTGCAAGCCCGCGCCCTCTACGATTGGGTTGCCAAGAACATCTCCTACGGCGGGAACTGCATCGGGATCGGCGCTGTGGTTCCCCGCGATTTGACGGTAGTGCTCGACAACAAAATGGGCGACTGCAAGGACCATGCGACCCTGCTGCAGGCGCTCCTTGCTTCCCGAAACATAGAAAGCGAACAGGCGCTCATCAATGCACGCGGGTCCTACCAGATACCGGACGTGCCGGTGGTCTCATCAGTGAACCATGTTATCAACTATGTTCCTAAAATGAATCTCTTTCTTGATTCAACCTCTTCCGACACGCCCTTCGGCATGCTCCCGACAGGCCTCGGCGAAAAACCCGTTCTGCTGGTGTCGCACTATCGCGAGGGAATGAAAACACCGTCCACGGCCCAGTACGGCCATGAGCAGACCATGCGGACCCATATCACGATTAAATCCGACGGGTCTGCCATTGGCGATACCGAAGTAAGCCTCAAGGGCAATCCCGCCGTCTCAGCCAGGTCGTACATGCGCGATGTTCCCAGCGGGCAGGAAGAACTCACGGTCGAGAATCTGCTGAAAGGCCAGGGGATGCACGGGAAAGGCACGCTGAAAAAGGACGATCCGCAACCCTTGCTCGACACCTACCAGCTTAGCATTTCGTTCAGTCTGCAGGATTACATGACCGTCGCGTCCTCTGCTGGTTTGTTGATAAGGCCTGTGGCCGGGAGCTTCTTTTCTATTGCAGGCTTCCTGTCGTCCGCCTACGAACCGGAACCGAAGAAAGCGCAATCCTGCACCGGCGGAAGAAGTATTGAAGAGTATGTGATGGAGTTTCCGGATACCTTGAAGATCGTGGCCATCCCCAAGGATTACGAACAGTCGGGCACGCTTATCGAATACCGGGCGACCTACCGAAAGTCAAAGAACACGCTGACAGTGCGCCGGGAGATATCGGATAAAACAATGACCAACGTCTGCTCGCCGCAGGTCATGGCGGAGTACAAGAAAGCGGTCCTGAGCATTGCGCGGGACCTTAAAGCACAGGTCCTGGTCAGCGACTGACCGCCGGTTTTCCTCGCGTCGATAGAACGGGTAGAGTGCGGCCTGATACAAGGAAATTCAATGCAACCATTATGCCTATGAGAAGAGTACTCTTGTCTGCTATCGTTTGCTTGTTCTGGATAATGTCGGGCTGTACACCGATGCAGCGTACGCCTGAAATGGTAGTAACTGAAATATTCCAGGACAGCGATAAAAGAGCGGCGGTTTCAACTTATCGAGACAGTATGGTTAGCTCGATAATCGCTACCCTTGCCAAAATACGAGAGGGGCGGATTGATCAAGCCATTGAAATTCAGGAACGGCTTCTTTGCGAGATCGTAATGAAGAACGGGCCTTCACCTAAAAAGTATTCTCGTTCAGACCTTGTTATACTGCAGAAGACTTTTGTGAGAATTGCGGACTACTTTGCGACTTATCCTGAAAACAGCCGAAGCTCTCGGAATATCATTCCAGGAAATAAGCAAGGATTTGTTGATACTGAAGCAGTGCTGACAGAAGTGCTGGAACTGACCGGTTGGGATGAATTTGGGCAAGGGTACTCTTTAGCGACGACAGCCGTTCTTTCGTACAGCGACTACATCGTGGATATTACCATTAATACACTTTTATTCCTTCATAATGATAAAATTGACGACGCTCTCTGGCGAGCGGAGGATGTGTTGGATATGATCGCTCGTGAGGACGTCTCAATTCTTTCTGGTCCTCATTATGCTTCTGAGCGCGAAATGATTCAGCTTCACAAAATTAAGCGATATCGGACAAGGTATCCGCGAACCTCGAATGACTGGTACCCTTATTATTCGGCCAGCAAAAAAGAAGAATATCATAATCTTGATGAGAACATATCTCATATGATTACTTCGGACGGAATTCTTAATGAATTGTTAACCGAAAGAGCACTCCAAAAGAACATCTCTTTTTATCGCGATAATTTTTCCAGCGCGGTCATTGCGACTCTTATTAAAATCCGGCAGCAAAAGAACGATGAGGCAACAGAGATACTGGAACTTCTTCTTGATGAAACTATAATTGAATTAGTTCCAGATGCTCGCAGATATTCTGCGTACGAGCTCGAGATATTACAGATGATCCTGGCTAAAGTCGCGGATTATCGTGTTACTCATCCCAGAAAAACTCAAAATAAAGCCAAATATATAAAACCGAAAACCGCTCGTAAAGTCGACAGATTAATCACCGAAGGGACAGAACGATCAAACTTGATCGGATCCGACAAAAGATCGTCAAATACAATTACGACATTATTACTATTTAGAAAGCACGTTACAGATGAAGCCTGCAATACATCCATTTTACTGTCAACGGGACAAAAAGAAGCCGCGCTCAGAGAACTCGAGGAAGTGTTGGATATGATTATCTTTGATGATGTTGCTCTTCTTTCTAGTTTGCATGATGATTATGTCCATGAAGCGAATATGCTTTACGAGATCAAGAAATACCGATCCTCATATCCTCGAACAGGCAATGCATGGTTTGCAACGCTATCAGACAGCCAAAAGGAGGAATGCCGGAATATTGATACGATCCTGGCAAACATGGTGTCTTCGCACAGGATCCCTGGTCGTAGCATTGGGTATTTTGACTAAATAGAAAAGCAATGCATGACGTTATTGGAGCAACAGTATGGACACAAGTGGAGCCGATATCTATTTGCGGCATAAGTTGATCTCAAAATGAACGATATGACAGATAGAAAGGAGAGCGATGAGAGTGATATTTGCTAAAGCGATCCTACGGATTGCGATCATGGTGTCAGCGGTTATAGTTGTTTTTCCCGGGGCGATTGTTTTCGCTGCAAATCCATCACTGGAAGACCAAGTTGTAAAGATATTGACCGTCGAGTCCAGCCGGGGACCAGTAAAAGCAGGCGTTCTGGAAATCAGGTATTTTGTTGTTGATAATGGCGCGCAAATTACGAAAGAAGAGTTGCAGAGCTTCGAGGATGGTCTTGCTGAACAGCTTAACGCTTCTCTCATCCGGGAAATAGATAAATCGGGGAAAAGAGGCATCTTGTCTATTATTGAACGGGACAGGCTGGATGTTATCTTCAAAGAAAAAATGCTGCAAGTTACCGGGTTGACGGAAGTAACCGCACCGGCCATCGGTGGTCTTGCCGGACTGGATGTCATTCTTCTCGGCACAGTTCGCGGAAATCATGACAATTCAACAACTACCATAAAAGTGATCCGCGTCAAAGACGGCGAAATACTCGGCATGGCGGAACATTCTAAGTCCAGAAAAAAGCTCATTGATAACGTTACCGATGTTCATGCTCATTCCACGAATGGATTGCCGCTTCATCTGGCGGAAGGCGGCACCGTGACATTCATAGTAACTGTCGAGCAGGGAAATCCCATCAATATATCCCTTATGACGAGCGCTGATTATGACAAGTTTAATCGGGATAAAAAACATAAACAGCTTGCTGATTTCGAGGCGAAGAAAACTAAACGTTACCGACGATCTGCATATCTCGTGGAGGGTGAGTATGTTCTTGTGCTTGGAGATAAAGCCTTGGGAGTCGCTTCGCATCAGAAAAGTGACGTACGGGTAACGGCATACGTTGAACCTGATTAAACGAGCGTGCAAAGAAATAAAACCGACAAAAGGAGGTACATGATCAAAATGAACACCAAGCACAAACAATGCATAACAGAAACAAGAAAGTATCGGGGCGCCATTCAGAGAACGGCAGTTTTGTGCCTAATGCTGGCCGTCCTGATTGCCTGCGCTTCAACAGGAAAGGTGATGGTGGTTCAGGCACAACGAGGGCCGGATTGGGCGACAGCAGTGGTCGTGGAAGGTGTGCCAAATCTCCATAAGATCAATGATAATCTGTACAGAAGCGCGCAGCCGTCAGCGGAAGGGATGAAGAACCTGGAAAAGCTGGGCATAAAGACGGTGATTAATTTCAGGGAATTTCATGATGATAAGGATGAGGTCATGGGTACGAATCTCAAGCGGATAGACATCCCCATGTATGCCTGGGACATAAAGGACAAAACGATCAACGAGGCACTGAAACAGCTTGGAAACAAGAACGACGGACCCTACTTGATACACTGCATGCATGGCGCTGACAGGACCGGTGTCGTGAGCGCGATGTATCGGATTCTCTATGAACAATGGGACAAGCAAAAGGCCATTGACGAAATGCGGGGCGGTGGATTCGGTTTCCACGAAGTGTGGTCCAATATTATCGCTTATGTCGAAAATGTTGATGTGCAGGCAATGAAGCTGTCGCTGTCGAAATGACTATAATCAGTAGAAGCGAAATGAAGGTCCGTAATTTATTAAATAAAAAGGAGCCCAACCGATTATGAAACGACTACACTTGATTGCAGTACTGTTCATTGCACTAATCTCCGCCTCCTGTCTGCGGGAGTGGCAGACAGAGTCCATGATAACGCCGTCAAATACGAAGTATTTTATTGAAGAAATGCGCAGATCAGCAAAAAAATCGAATATGGCATTCAATAAAAGGATTGGCGTAAGTTCAGCGCTCAAAGAAGGCGATTCATTTTCTCCGAAAACCAGCGCTGTTCTGAAAACGGTTGGCAATTATTATTCTTTTAAAGCCGATGACATGTCCGAACATCAGAAAATAATGATTGATGATTTCTTAAAAGAAGCATTCAAATATGACGACAACCTTATCCGGTCCACGGATGAAAAAGAGAGCGATCTGCTTATCGTGGCATATATCAGGTCGTATACGTGGCATAGATATCTTCACTTTGACATATTTGATCGTCATGCCAACAGCCAGGTCGGCAGCGTCAAGTACGAACTGTCTAAAATGACTACAGGCGTTGAGCAGAAACAAGCCCGAGATAGATAGGGTTCAGGCTGAGTCGGGACTGTTTGGAGTCAGGCCCGAGAAATTTGAATATACATGTGAGAAGTTCGCATCGGCTTTGTCTCACTCTTTGCGACGTGCATGAACGACTCAGGCCGGAGAGTTTATCTTTCCGGCCTTTCTATTTGCAACTACTCAAGTTACAAATTCGTTCGTATTCGACAAGCATCTGATTTGCATCCGTCCTCTCTTTTAATCTTGACTTTCGAACAGTCTGCTGCAACAATAGAGTCATAGTGAATCATAAGTGAGTCTCATGGAGGCGGAAGTATGAAACAGATCACCATTCGGAGCATTCCCGACGAAGTTAGGAAAACTGTGCAGAAAGAAGCCGCTCAGAAGGGCGTGAGCCTGAACAAGGCGATCATTTCACTCCTCGAACGGGCTGTGGGTGCGAAGGCTCCGGAAAAGCGGAAGCGGGTCCTCTACGACGATCTTGAGCACCTTGCGGGTCTCTGGTCGCGGGAGGAAGCCGCAGAATTCGACAAGAACCTGAAGACCCAGCGGAAGGTGGAAGCGGAGCTATGGAAAAAATAAAAATAATGCTCGATACCTCCGCTTACTCAGCGTACCTGAGGGGAAATGATGAAGTTCGGCAGGCGCTTCGGGCGGCTGATGAAATTTATGTAAACCCGGTGGTGCTCGGTGAACTTTACGCCGGCTTTGCACGTGGTACCAGGGGAAAGAAGAACAGGGGTATCCTCAGAGAGTTTCTTTCTTCGCCGCGGGTACAGGTCGCGGTCATTGATGAAGAAACAGCTGAACGGTACGCGTCGATCCTCTTCTATCTCTGGTCAAAGGGAACGCCAATCCCGACAAATGACCTGTGGATCTCGGCCACGGCCATGCAACACGGCCTCAAACTGATTACCACGGACAGCCATTTCCAGCAGGTACCGCAGATCATTGTTGAGTGTTGCGGCGTATGAGATGATAGTCGGTAGTGTGGAGGGACTATATGGGGTACTTCTCGATGTTTGACAAGGACTGTTTACATCAGGTTTAGGAAATTAGTAAGTCGTGAATCAAAAACTACCCCAAATGGCAAGAAATTTCTCGCGCCCTGCACTCGTAAACGCTTGGTGCAGACAAAGCGCGCAACCAAAAGTAGGCGTTTCTAAACGAGGTTGCAAAGAAAGTCCAAAGCTTTGGTCTATATTTTAAAACAAAAGCCTCTCCTGCTTTTCTTGGCGTACTTTGCGAGCTTTGTGAGAGACGCCTTTAGATATTGCCTTTAATTCCGGCTTGTCCGGGTAGGGAAAACGAGCTTCCCCTGTTGAGTTTGGACGATACCATGCTCAAGATCGCGAAGTCCATGAAAATAACCGTGATGGAGTAACCCATGAAAGTGTATACCTATTCAACGGCGCGCGCCAAGCTCTCCTCTGTTCTCGACGAGTCAAAGACGGAAGAGATCGTAATCAAACGCAGAAAAGGGGAACTGTATACTGTAACGCCCAAGACGGCGTTTCTTCGCTCACCATTCGACATTCCGAGTTCCGGGCTTAAAACGAACTTTACCGTGGAAGACATTGTCGGTATGGTCCGCGAGTCCCGTGAGCGCCCCTATAAAATCCGTCGTTCTCCACGCAAGGCGAAAACATCTTAGACACGGAACCTATAAGAGCTCGCCGAGGTCGTTTCTTTATCCTTGATATCATCGCACCGAACATTCTGTTTCCAAATAGTGAATAGTGAATAGGTCAGGCTCAGGAAAATAGGATATGCCTGAGAGAAGTTCGCATTGGCGCTGTCGCACCTTTTGCGGAACGCTTGAACGACCAAGGCCGGAGAGGTTTTTTCTCCGGCCTTTCTATTTGCAACTACATCCTTCACTCGATCATCGACTGATTCCTCGGCGCCAGGCGACGATACTTGTATTTCGGATACCCGCTTACCTGCGGACGTCAAAATACAAGCATCACACAATCTAAAACTACAAATAAAACTTGCTTTGACCAATTTAATATGGTATGTTCGCCCTTCGCGGAGAGATAATTGTTGGCGCTCGGAATAAGTTCTGCAATCTCTCGCTTCGGTAATTGCTTGAAAACCAGTTTTGCCGCATCGATCATCGCAATGATAGCGGAAGACGTAATGCTCAGTGGTTGATTTGCAAATACATTTCAGCGGAAAGAAAGGAAGGTATTAAAATGAGATACGCATTTCGAAGCATCCTGTTGTCAGCAGCATTAGTTTCAGGGGCTATGTTCATATTCATCGCGGGCTGCAGCAGCACAACCGCAACCGACAATAAAACGAATGGCAACGGATCGGCCACCGTCGTAAAAGGCACAGCCTCCAAGGGCCCCATCGGCGGCGGCACGGTAAACATCATAGCCTTGAACACCGACGGCTCGCAGGGAGCTCTCCTGGGCACGGCAACAACGAATCCCGATGGCTCGTACTCTCTTTCAATCGGTTCCTACATTGGCAGTGTACTTGCTGTTGTTACGGGCGGAACCTACACGGATGAAGCCACGAACACCGTGGTTACGAACTCGGCTACATACCGGGCCGCAGTTGCCGATGCCACCGGCACGGTGTCCGCTTCGATCACTCCGTTCACGGAACTCGCAGTCCAGAATGCCGGCACGCTCACCACGGTGAACATCACTGCGTCCAACAATCAGGTATCGACCATGCTGGGCGGGGTGAACATTCTGACCACGAAGCCGGCCGATGTGACCGGCTCCTTGGCGGGCGCCAGCCAGGCTGAGAAGGACTACGGTCTTATGCTTGCCGCGCTGTCCCAGATGTCGAAAGACGGCAACAAATCCATACCGAATGTAGTTCTCGACATAAAGAACGATCTCTCTGACGGCAAGCTCGAAACGACCGGCGCCCAGATCACCACCTCGCTTGCGACCTTCATAACCTCGTCGAACAACCACAGCGGCATGACAGCGGGCGACACGCATGTCGGCGATTCAATCGCAACCTTCATTCCGCCGATTCAGGTCTCGGCCGCGCCGGCCGCCCCTGCTCAGTTTGTGGTAACACCGGGTGACGGAGTCGTGACTTTGGGATGGAGTACCGTCCCCGGCGCGACCTCATACGCTTTTTATCTGGGAACAACGCCCGGAGTGACAAAGGCCAATGGTTTTGGCACAACGGGATTAGTGACGAGCCCGTATACTTCGAAGCCGGGGTTGGTCGCCAACGGCACCACGTATTATTTTGTAATGACCGCGTCGAATGCTAGCGGTGAGTCAGTCGAATCGTATGAAGTAAGCGCAACGCCGACAGCGGCAGTGGCAGCCACCGCACCCTCCGCGCCCCTGGGAGTGACGGCGACCCCGGGTGACGCGTCTGTAGCCTTGTCCTGGAATCCGGTAACCGGCGCCACCTCGTACAATATTTATCTCGGCGCGTTTACCGGTGTGAACAAGGTGAATGGATCGAAAACAATCTCTGCGACAAATTCCCGCACGATATCCGCGCTCGAAAATGGGTTTAAATATTATTTTGTCGTGACCGCTGTAAATGCCAGTGGAGAATCCATCGAATCATCGGAAGTAAACGCAACGCCGGCGCCTCCGGCGGTAACACCACCCGGAACGCTGTTGGGCGGCGCGATTCAGGGAACGCCGCTTAACCTGAGCACGGTGGTGAGTACGCTCGTTGCCGCTGCGGGTGGTCGCACCGACGTCATGACCACTGATGGCACGAACCTTTACATAGGGGGATCCAGCGCAATTGGCAAGGTGGTGATCAGCACCGGCGCCGTCTCACTCTTGGCAGGGGGGGTGGCAGTGGGAAATTTGGATGGCACAGGCACAGCAGCAAAATTCAGTACTCCTAACGGCATCACCACCGACGGCACTTTCCTGTATGTGGCGGATTCCGGCAACCACAACATTCGCAAGATCGTGATCTCTACGGGAGTCGTGTCCACCCTGGCGGGATCGGGTACAGCGGGTGCGGTGAACGACACAGGCACGGCGTCATCGTTCAATACTCCCCGAGGCATCACCACCGACGGCGCCAACCTGTATGTGGCGGATGCAAATAACCACAAAATCCGCAAGATCGTGATTGCCGACGGTGCGGTCACTACCCTGGCGGGTACAGGTTCAATCGGGGCTGTGGACGGCGCGGGTTCAGCGGCAACGTTCTACTATCCTACCGGCATCACCACCGACGGAACCAACCTGTATGTGACAGAACTTAACAATAAAATCCGTAAAATCGTCATAAGCACCGGCGCGGTGACCACGCTCACGACGGCATCGTTCAACTCAGCTGTCAGTCTTACCACGGACGGAACCAACCTGTATGTTGCGAATACTACTGACCACAATATCAAGAAGGTAGTGATCGCCACGGGTGCGGTGACCACGTTGGCAGGTACGGGAATCAGCGGGAATGTCAATGACACGGGTACGGCGGCATCGTTCGCCTTGCCTCGAGGCATCGCAACAGATGGTGTGAGCCTGTATGTAGTGGATCCCCAGAACAACAATATCCGAAAGATTCAGTAAGTATAAAGGAGAAATGAGAATGCAAGTTTTTTATAAAAAGTTCAGGGTTTTATTGTTGGCGGTTGTGATCCTTTCGCAGATGGGTTGTAGTCAATTAATGAGCAAATTCGTCGCTGCCACGGCGAAAGCAATACCTACTTCAACGCAAACAACAGCGTCGTTATCCGGCATTGAAATTACGGTTGGAATGGGCAGTAACCTGCATTCCGCGGACTTGGGCGCACTGGAGCAGGACTTGTTTAGCGGATGGAAAACCGGCGGTGATTGGGTAGTTATCAAGTTTAGCAACAAAAACGGATCTGGTTTTTATAAAATTGATGGAACGGTAACCGTTGATGGAAAACCCGCGGAATATTTTAACGTAGGACTTTACAGTATTGTTCTTGAGGCCAGTCCCTCTCCCAGAAAAGTTGAAATTGCTACCACGACGGGAGAAAAGGGAAGTTTCACTCTAGCGCCAAGCAAAAAAAAGATCAAAGTAATTTCACTTAACGGACAGAAGGATAATATTTCTCTGGACCTTACTAAAGATGTGGTTGTTGAATTGGAAGAAACAGGGGTTCCTGAAAATACACCATTGCAAGTTGGCTTGGCGATTAACCAGGTCGGCATAAAAAGCATAGTCAGAGCGGCCTTTATCCGGAGCGGGTCTAAATTAACCATTCCGGCGGCTGTTTTTCGCAATATGGATTTTGTTCCGGCTGGGGGATTGTTTTATAGCTATGATAAAAGTTTTTTATCGTTCGACATTAACAGCATGGAAAATGCGACTGACGTCACCGGAGCCTTTTCTTCAGTGCAATATACCAGTAATTACAGCGATGGCAAGTTTGTAACGGTGGCGAAGAACCCTGTTTTGAATGTTGGATTAACCGCCAAAGGGGAAGATAAGCTGAAGGATGGTGAAATGAGGTATGAATTATTCAAACCCAACGCCTTCCGAAGCCGACCCTCTGAACATATCAAAAAAATAGGCATTATCTCTTTTGGAATCAGCGGCATTACCGCCTTTAATTATGAATTTAAGTTGTATGGAAGTGATAAAAAACTAAAGACAACTACAACAACAAAGGTAACATTTCCCCAGCAATCAAATGAAGTTTGGGGCGCGGTTGTAGATAAAATGTACCCGGAAATCATGTCAATTGTTCAGTCTGAATTTAATGCCGCGGAGGCGCTTCCTCTTGAAGCCATAACGCAAACCGCCGGATACAAATCCGTAGAGATGTTTTCCAAGGCTGATTTCAACACGCCGGATGGTTTCTCTAAATCTTATCGCAATGGAAAAATTCTTGCGCAAGTACCGCGTAACCAGCGAGGTTATGAAGAAAAAATCATGAAGGAATCCGGCGCTGACGCAATCATGACGCTAAAACTTGAGCTGGTGGCTGCCGCGGAAAAGACAAAGGTGGAGGATGCGAAAAAAAGTGATTTTGGCGTGATCGTGCCGAAATTGACGTTTGAAATAGTCGGAAAACCAAAGTTCGATGGTGACGAAATGAAATATGTAAGCGGAACAATAACCGGGAAAGGTATTAAAGCCGAAGAGATCGGATTGGTGGTAACAACCCATGATGAAGCGACAACATTTTTTAAGGATAAATGGGATGTAAACACAATTCGCAAGGTCGGCACATTAACCCCTGAACGGCTGGATAACCTTATTCGCAAATCCGATTTGTTGAAGGAATTCGCCAAGGCATTAAAAGAAATTAGAACTAAGGAAAAAGAAAATAACGATTACGTAACCGTCTGGAATTTACAGAAGTAGTCAATTGCTTCAGGAAGCACGACCGATTCAGAAAATGCATGATCAAGGCCGGAGAGTTTATCTCTCCGGCCTTTCTATTTTCAACTACATCCGCCACTCGATCTTCGGCGGATTCCTCGGCACCAGGCGGTGATATTTGTATTTCGGATACCCGACCATCATGATGCCCTGGGCAGCATGCCCCTCGGGAATGGCGAGCGCCTTCTGCAACGGCGGCCAGTGGAGATACGCCAGCATGAAGAACCCGGCCCAGCAGGATCCGAGCCCGAGCGTGGGCGCGGCGAGGTCGAGATACGCGAGCGCTGACGTGCAATCTACCTGCGCGAGGCCGTACTCCTTCGGCCCATAGGCGACAACGAGCGCGGGTGCGCCGCGCGAAATAAGATCAATCCCTTTGTCCATCGCGGCCACGGTCTGGTCCAAGCGATAGCTGATCGCAAAGGGGTTTTGGGCCTTCACCATCTCCCGCATCAGATCCGCAACCATCCTGGCCAGCTTTTCCACCTCTGAGCGCGAATTGATCGCAACCCAGCTTACGAGCTGGCCGTTCGAACCCGTGGGCGCGTAGCGCGCGATCTCGATCAATCTCTGCAGCTTCTCGCGTTCAATCGGTTTGTCCTGGTAGGTGCGGATAGAGCGGCGCGATCTCAGGAAATGCTCGGCCTGCTCCGGCGAGAGCGCGAACTCTTTCTTCAGGGGAGGGAACTCCCCGGTCTTCAACATTGTATGGGTGAGCGCGCCATGCGGGCAAACCGCGACGCAGTGGCCGCACTTGACGCAGCGCTGCGCGGCATCCGGCGTGGGTGTGGGCATTGACGTGGCGTCCTTCATCTCGATGATCTTCACGGGACATTCCGCGACACAGATACCGTCCCGTTTGCACTTCTTATCGTCGATCGTAAATAAACTCATGAAACCTCCGTGTGGATTATTTTTATGCAACGACGTCATTATACATCGAAGCGCTGGAGGATGCCAGAGCTGTACGTTGATTGCGAGAACGCCACCAGGTTAAGTGTCCTTTCCCAGGTTGCTCCTTGACAATAGTAATGATACCGTATATAGTATCATCATGTCTGAGAAAAAACCACGGATTGTCCTTGATACAAATGTGTTATACGCAGGACTTTATTCGTCCAAGGGCGCTTCATTCAAAGTCCTGCGAGCCATAGATGAAGGTAGACTGCGAATTGTATTGTCCACAGCGCTGCTTTTCGAGTATGAAGATGTTTTAAAGCGAAATCAGGAAATCTTGAATCTGTCGAGCCAGGGCATCGAGAAAATATTAGACAATCTGTGCTTGTTGAGTGATCACCAAAGGATATATTATTTGTGGCGGCCACGTCTTCCCGACCCCAAGGATGACCTTGTGCTGGAATTGGCAGTTGCCTCGGGAACAAGATATATAGTGACTTTCAATAGTGCGGATTTCGAGGGTGCGGATAAATTCGGCGTCAGGCCAATTACGCCAAAAGAACTACTGGAGGTAAAATTATGAGTACGTTAAGTCTGCGTTTGCCGGGATCTATTCATCGGCATATCAGAGAAATAGCGAAGAAAGAAGGGGTATCCATAAACCAGCTGATTTCATCCGCGGTTGCTGAAAAAATATCCGCACTGATGACAGAAGATTATTTAGAGGGACGCGCAAAGAAAGCAAAACGCGAAGACTTCAAAAAGATATTGGCAAAAGTTCCTGGTAGAAAGCCACTGCCTGGTGATGAGTTGTAGCAGCATTAACGAACCGTTCGGTCCCGCGCTCTTGGCGCGGGGCGCACTCGTTACTAAAGTCGGCAGGTCGGGTGGAGCGCGTCGAAACCTGACGCAGTGCTTTCAAATCGTATCCCGGAACAGGTTGGGTTTCACTTCGTTCTACCCAACGTACGCGCGGCAAATCATCTCATCCTTAGCGCGAAATACTTCATTCCCTGCACGTCGTCATTACCTGTCGGCGCCAGTCCCGCCAAAATAATATGCTATAATAATATACATTAAATTAATTTCAAGGAGGTTTACCATGAAGATCGTAAGACTTGCGGCAGTTGTATTGATCGTAGCATTCCTTGCAACCGGATGTTTGTACTCTCATGTCCTGATCCCGTTGGACACGAACCTCGACAAGACCGTGCTGGGTGCGAAAACAGGCAAATCGTCCATGCAGTCCGTCCTGTGGCTCGCTGCCTGGGGTGATTCCAGCACAGCCGCCGCAGCAAAACAGGGCGGCATCACGACCGTGAACCACATGGATCGGGAGCTTTTGAACGTCGTATTCGGCATCTATACCGAAGTGACGACGATCGTGTACGGCGACTAGCGGAGGCTGACATGAAAACGATGAATCTTGCTGCGACGGTTCTTGTCGTTGTCCTGCTGGCTTCAGGATGCGCGAGTACACCGAGGTCCCAGCCGATGCCGGCTGGTCCTTCATCCTCTACAATGTTCCCCTCGACCTTGATGATGCCGGCTATTGTATACACACACACATGGCAGCCGTTGACCCTAGATATGAATAGAACGAAGATCGGCACGAAAAGCGGAACAGGGGAAATCAAGCATCTTCAAATAGCTGTGGTGGGTGTTGCGTGGGACAGCGCCGCGATCGGCGATATTGCGCAAAAACAGGGTCTGAAAGAGATCTATTCCGCTGACTTGGAAATTTTCAGCATTTTGCATATTTGGAACCAGTATACGGTCCACGTGTACGGTGAATAACTTGCCGGGCAGAATCAAGTTTTACTCCTCACCGGAATGGGCGCGGTCATCCCCGCGCCCATCTTCTTTCTTTACCTTTACCGCCCGGGTGTGCTAATATAGCAACCCGTGAGTCCCATCAAGCCAATCATCATTCCGCGTTCGGAACACAGCATCTCCCGCAAGTGGATCAGTCCCAATGCAGTCAGGGTGCTTTATAAACTGAAAGAGCACGGGTACTACGCCTACCTCGTGGGCGGGGGTGTGCGCGATCTGCTGCTTGGCCGCGAGCCAAAAGACTTTGATATCGCCACGGACGCCACGCCGAATGAGATCAAGAAGGTATTCCGCAACTGCCGCCTAATCGGACGGCGCTTTCGTCTGGCCCACATCCATTTTCACGACGATATCATCGAGGTCGCGACATTCCGGTCCATGGTGGATGATGAGCCGGAACCAGCGCCAGCCGCGTTGCCTGAAGCAGGAGCGGTTGTTCCCTTGGCCCCGGCAACGGACCTGCCCCCTGCATCTTCCTCGGAAGAAGCGGTGGAAACTGTTGCTTCCGGCCCCGCAGCGGCAGCGCCCCCGTTGGTAAAACCCCGTCCCCCGCGCATGCTCAAAACCGCCGAAGGCATGATCCTACGCGATAATGTATTCGGCACGCCTGAAGAAGACGCGCTTCGCAGGGATTTCACGGTGAACGCGTTGTTCTACAGCATAGCCGATTACTCGGTTATCGATTATACGGGCGGTGTGCGGGACCTGCGGCAGGGGCTGATCCGCATCATCGGCGATCCGGAAACGCGGTTTACCGAAGACCCGGTCCGCATGGTCCGCGCTGTCCGTTTCGCGGCAACACTCGGTTTCGAGATAGAGGCGAACACGTATCAAGCAATGCTGGACCTGAAGGACCTGCTGGCGCTCGCTTCTCCGGCCCGGATGTACGAAGAAGTGCTGAAGCTTTTCCTTCTCGGCGAGGGGGAGAAAACATATCAACTGCTCAGGAAGACCGGTCTCTTCGGTGTGATCTTTCCACGATTGAACGCATGGATCGATACGGAGGCCGACGGCTTCCCCCATGTCTGGATCGGCAAGGCGCTCGAATGGGTGGACGTCTGTGTACAGTCCGGCAGGCAGGTGCCGCAGCATATTCTGTTCGGTCTCATGTTCGGCCAGTATATCGAGGAACTGGCGGCCACGTACCGGAAATCGGGAGAAACGGCGCTCGATGCCATGACGCGCGCGGTGTCCGAGGTGCTGGCGGAGCAGGCACAACGGGTGCAGATACCCCGGAAGGTCGGACTACCGATGCGCGACATGTACTGGAACCAGCAGCGGTTCGAACGGCGCGACGGCAAGTATCCGCGGTATTTTTTGAGAAGGCCGGGCTTTGTCGATGCATACGAATATCTCCGCTTTACAGCCGAAACCACGGGCGAGAAAAAAGAGATCCGCGCCTGGTGGAAAGAGTTCATCAAAACCCATCCGCTCGCGCCGGGCGAGGAAAAAGAGATCCAGAAAAGCGCTGAACGAAAAGCGCGTCCGAAGCGTCGCAGGCGGAGAAGAGGCGGGAAGGGCACCCCGGAAGCGCCGAAGTTGCAATCGTAAAAGCGATCAGAAGACAGAGTATAGAACACAGAAGACAGAGGACAGAGGACAGAGGACAGAAGGCAGAGGACAGAAGGCAGAACACAGAACACAGAACACAGATAACAGATAACAGATAACAGAAAACAGAAAACAGAAAACAGAAAACAGATACAGCATTCAGCGATCAGCAGTCAGTACTCAACATGAGACTTGAGACTCGAAACATGAGACTTGAAACCTGAGACTCGAAACTCAGCACTCATAACTCAGCACTCAGCACTGAATCTATGCCCAGATCCCCACGATTTTTCATATCCCCAGAACAAGTTATCGGCTCCCGCATCACCATCTCCGGCGAAGATGTCAGCCATCTTGCGACGGTTTTGCGCATGAAGCCGGGTGATTCGCTGGTGCTCTGCGACGGCATTGGGACGGACTATCTCGTAACCATCGTGCATATCGGACGAACGGAAATAGGCGCGGAGATCGTGAGCCAGTCGAAGCGTGACATTGCATCACCCCGGATCATACTCGGCCAGGGATTGCCCAAGTCGGACAAGATGGATTTTATCGTACAAAAGGCAACTGAACTGGGCGTGTCATCAATCGTACCGATCGTTACCGAGCGGACGATCGTAAAAGTCAAGGACGAGGAAAAGCGGATTACGCGGTGGGGCAAAATCGCACGTGAAGCCGCAATGCAGAGCAACCGGCCCGATATTCCTGTCGTTGAAAACATTCAGCACTTTGCCAAATATCTCGATAAGATTGTTGTTGACCCCGGAACGCTGCTCCTTTTTCCCTGGGAGGAAGCAACGATGCCGATCAAGGACGTTCTCCGGGGTAAGTCGGACATGAAGCGCATTGTTGTGCTGATCGGGCCGGAAGGCGGGTTCTCCGTGTCCGAATCCGGGTTGGCACAGCAAAAAGGTTTTCATCCCGTGAGCCTCGGGACGAACATCCTGCGCACAGAGACAGCGGCGATCGCGGTGCTCAGCATGATCGGGTACGAGTTCTTTTCATGACAAGGTTGGCGCCGCAGTACGATCCTTCGGAGACATCCACGCTATGAGCAAACAAAAAGTCTATGCAGTCGCACGAGGGCATCGCCCCGGGATCTATGCTGAATGGTTCGGCGGGAACGGCGCGGAAGTCCAGGTAAAGGGATTTGCCGGCGCACGCTACAAAGGATTCACTTCCCGCGCGGAGGCCGAGGCCTGGATCAAGGAGGCAGCATCAGTGCCTGCTCATGCAGGCACCGAAAAAAAAACTGTCCGAAAAAGCTCGGCAGCAAAAGCAAAACGGGAGCATGAAGGTGCTGCTGCGCAGCATGCCGTGCCACACGAAACACATATCGTGATCTATTCCGACGGCGGGTGCAGCAGGAACCCGGGGCCGGGCGGGTACGGCGTGGTTCTGCTGCACGGCGAAATCCGCAAAGAACTTTCCGGCGGATATGCAAGGACCACGAATAATCGGATGGAATTGATCGGCTGCATAAAAGGACTGGAAACGCTCGGCCAATCGCAGAGAGTGGACATCTACACCGATTCCCAGTATGTGGTGAACGGCATTGAAAAAGGCTGGGCCAAAAAGTGGCGGGCGAACAACTGGCTGCGAAGCGGCAAAGAACCGGCGGAGAACCCCGATCTCTGGGCCAGACTGCTTGATCTGTGCGGGAAGCACGACGTTCGGTTCCACTGGGTGCGGGGTCACTGCGGCAACACGGAGAACGAGCGCTGCGACACGCTGGCAGTGGAAATGACGCATTGCAGTGATCTGCCGCCCGATGAAGGGTATGTGAAAAAAGACCCGTAGCGTTTCCGGTGAGTGGTTTTTGACCCGGCTCTTTCGATGCGCGCAAACGGGATAAGCGCCGGATTATTCTTGTGGTTCAGTCCACTGTCTTGAAGCGGCCAGCCGCGGTCTTTATCAATCGAGACTTCGATATATCAGTTTTTACGGGGGACGATGACGTGAAATTTATTCTGGTGCTGTTTGCATTGCTGCTCTGTTGTTCCACTCCTGCGCCGGCTGAAGTTCCGGAACTCAAGGAAGTGCCGACAAATACCGCAGATGAGAGTTATAGCAATGAGCCGGATGGATTTAGAGGGATACCGTGGGGAGCTTCGCTCGCATCTGTTAAGGGATTAACGTTCGTTTTGAAAGACGATGAGGATGTTAAATATTATACGAGAAAAGCCGACCAATTAACGGTCGGTGCCGCAAAGGTGAAGTCGATAGCATACGGCTTTTGGAAGGGTAAGTTTTACAGCGCCACGTTTAAGTTTAAAGGATCACACAACTGGAAAATCATCATAGGGACCCTCTTGAGTAAATTCAGCGGTGACGAGTTGCCTGCCGGTTCACAGTATATTTGGAGAGGTCCGGCAACTGGCATTACGGCAACGTTTAATGAAGTGTCGATGGAGGGAACGGTTGCAATGATGTCTTCCGTAGTTCAGTCAGAAATTTCATCGGCTCTTGAGAAGATCATTACGGATAATTCCGATAAGGGCTTCTAAACGCATCGTTGGTTTTCAATGCCTGAGGCGTCATATCCCCCTATAGCACCGGTATTTTCCTTGACACAAAAACAGCTGAGATGTTAATATCAGTTCTCTTTGAAAGGCGGTTTTTTCATGAAACTGGCAATCGGCGCGGACCATGGCGGCTGGGAACTGAAGCAAGAGATCGTAAAATTCCTCCAGACAATCAAGAACATCGAGGTTGCCGACTTCGGCACTGCTACCCGCGATTCTGTTGACTACCCGGACTACGGCAAGAAGGTTTCCGAGGCCGTGCAGAGCGGCAGCGTGGACCGCGGCATCCTGATCTGCGGTACAGGGATCGGCATGTCGATCGTGGCCAACCGGTTCCCGAAGGTGCGGGCTGCGCTCTGTCACGATCATTTCACTGCACAGATGAGCAGGCTCCATAATGACGCGAATGTCCTGGTCCTGGGCGAGCGCGTCATCGGCAAGGGTGTTGCCCTGGAGATCGTACAAACCTGGCTTGAAACGGCATTCGAAGGCGGCAGGCACCAGCTGCGGCTCAATAAAATAAACTAATCATCCTAAGAACCTATTGAAGGACAACACCATGTCAGGATTAAAAGCAGCAGACCCGGATGTTTATAACGCGATCAAGGGCGAGGAAGAGCGTGAACTCTCCAAGATCGTCCTCATCGCTTCGGAAAACTATGTGAGCCACGCTGTGCTTGAAGCGCAGGGCTCGGTGTTCACCAATAAGTATGCGGAAGGGTATCCGAACCGGCGCTACTACGGCGGATGCGAATTCGCCGACACGGTGGAGCTGCTGGCGATCGAGCGGGCAAAAAAGATCTTTGGCGCCGAGCATGTGAATGTTCAGCCGCACTCCGGGTCAACCGCCAACATGGCTGTTTATTTCAGCGTACTGAAGCCCGGCGATACTATTCTCGGCATGAGCCTTCCCCACGGGGGCCACCTTACCCACGGCGCGTCGGTGAGTTTCTCCGGTATGCTGTACAAGTCCTTTTCCTACGGTGTTGAAAAGGCATCGGAACTGATCGACTACGACGAAATTGAGCGGCTGGCTGTCGAACATAAGCCCAAGATGCTGGTTGCCGGTTACAGCGCGTACTCTCGAATCCTCGATTTTGACCGCTTCAGGAAAATAGCGGACAAGGTCGGCGCCTACCTGATGGTTGATATTGCGCATATCGCCGGGCTTGTGGCTGCGGGCGAGCATCCGAACCCGGCGCCGTATGCGGATTTCGTGACGACGACGACCCACAAGACCCTGCGCGGACCGCGCGGCGGTATGATCATGTGCAAGGAACAATTCGGCAAGGCTGTGGACAAGGTCATTTTTCCCGGAATCCAGGGCGGCCCGCTTGTGCATGTGATCGCGGCAAAGGCAGTGGCGTTCAAAGAAGCCCTCCAGCCCGGGTTCAAGGACTATCAGCGCCAGGTAAAAAAGAACGCCCAGGCGCTGGCAAAGCGTTTGACCGAAGACGGGTTCCGCATTGTATCCGGCGGCACGGACAATCATTTGATGCTCGTTGACCTCACACCCAAGGGCATCACGGGCAACGAGGCCGAGAAGGCGCTTGATATTGCGGGCATTACGGTGAATAAGAACAGTATTCCCTATGATCAGAAACCTCCGGTCGTGACCAGCGGGATCCGGCTCGGCACCCCGATTGTGACCACGCGCGGCATGCGGGAACCCGAGATGAAGATCGTCGGCGATTTGATCTGCGAGTCACTGGCGAACATCAAGTCTCCGGAGAAGCTTGCGAAGATCAAGGACAGGACAAAAGAGTTCTGTGGCAAGTTCCCGTTGTTCGCGATGGAGAGCGGATCATGATGCATGATGCAGGATGCAGGATGGATCACATCGAGACACATGCATCATGGATCATGCATCATGGATCGTGCATCATGGATCGTGCATCATGACAAGACCTGCCTGGGACGAATATTTCATGGAGATCGCGCATCTGGTGAAAAAGCGCGCGACCTGCCTCCGGCGCCAGGTCGGCGCGGTTCTCGTGAAGGACAAAAACATCCTCGCCACCGGCTACAACGGCACACCCTCCGGTATTGCGCACTGCCTTGACCGCGGCTGTTTGCGGGAGCAGATGGGCATTCCTTCCGGGGAGCGCCACGAGATCTGCCGCGGACTGCACGCCGAACAGAATGCCATTATTCAAGCCGCGAAGCACGGCACGAACATCGACGGCGCCACGCTGTATTGCACGAACCAGCCCTGCGGCATCTGCGCAAAGATGATCATCAATGCCGGCGTCAAGCACCTTATTTTCGAGGACGGTTATCCGGATTCTTTGGCCGAGGAGATGCTGAAGGAGTCGGGCATCGTTATTACGCAGTATGTGAAGAAGTAACCGAGATGGCTCCGTAATAATCCGGGAAATATTCTATTTTGTCATTCTGAGCGCAGCGAAGAATCTCGTAAGTATAAACCGATGCCGGACCCTTCGCGTTGCTCAGGGAGACACTTCCGACCATTAAATCTACATTAAGCATCAAGGAATTATGCGCTGTCCTTACTGCACCAGTACAGAAAATAAAGTGGTGGACTCCCGGATCGGCAAGGAAGGCGATTTCATCCGGAGGCGGCGGGAGTGTCTGACCTGCGAGGGGCGCTTTACCACGTACGAACGAGTGGAAGAGGTGCTTCCGTCGGTGATCAAGAAGGACGACCGGCGCGAGCCCTTCGACCGGCTGAAGATCCTGCATGGACTTAAAAAGGCCTGTGAAAAGCGTCCGGTCAGCGTCGAATCCCTTGAAAAGACCGTCGTAGACATTGAGAAAGTTTTGCAGGAAAAAGGCCTCAAGGAGATCTCGAGCACGGTCATCGGCGAAGAGGTGATGAACCATCTTCACAAGCTCGACGAGGTTGCCTACGTCCGCTTCGCTTCGGTCTATCGCTCGTTCAAGGATATCAATGAGTTCATGAAAGAGCTCAAGGACATCCTGAGCAGCAAGGAGTTGAAAGCACTCAAGGACAAAGCGTCGTAGCCGGACCAAGATGCAGGATCCATGATGCAGGATGCAGGATGCAAACTGGCTTGTCAGCCTGTAAACCCCTCCACATGCCACATCACCACGATCGTGTATCTTGTAGCATGCATCATGAATCATGTATTTTCTCCCAACCATGCCTGATCTTATCCTCGATATAGCCATTGGCGTTTCCGTCAATAAAACATTTCACTACCGCGCGCCGGAAGAAATGAGAAGCAGACTTGTGCCCGGCTCACGGGTCCTGGTTCCCTTCGGCAGCCGGCGCATTTCCGGCACCGTCATCGGTTTCCCGGATGTTGCCGGGGTCCGCGGCCTCAAATCCATCTTCGAGATCATCGACACTGCCATGAGCCCGGCGCTTCTTGAACTTGCGCGCTGGATGGCTGATTACTATATGTATCCGGTGGGCCAGGCGATAGAGTCGGTTGTGCCCAAAGCAATCGGCCGCGCGAAACCCAAATTGAAGAAATATCTTCGCCTTGCGAACTTGCCTTCGTCTCCTTTGCGCGGTGCAAAACAATTGCTGCTCGTGGAAGCGCTGTTGGGGAAGGAAGAGGTCGCCTTTGATGCTCTGCCGGGCTTTTCCAGCGCGGTGATCAAATCGATGAAGGACGCCGGAATCATCGAGGTCCTAGAGCACGAGACATCCGCTTTGCCGGCAGCATCGGATTTTACGCCGCAGACCCCGCCCTTGCTCATGGAGGAACAAGTTGAGGCTGTCCGTTGTATCGACGAAGCAGTGAATGCTGAAAGCTTCGGTGTATTCCTTTTGCATGGGGTAACGGGAAGCGGCAAAACCGAAGTGTATCTGCAGGCGATCGGCAAATTGAAGAATACCAACCGGGGCGCGATCGTTCTGGTCCCGGAAATAGCGCTTACGCCGCAGCTCCTGAACAGGTTTCGGCTCCGGTTCGGCAGCCGCGTGGCCATGCTGCACAGCGGGCTCACAGACCGGGAGCGTGCGGATGAATACCGCCGCATCCAATCCGGCCAGGTGGATGTCGCCATCGGCGCGCGGTCGGCAATATTCGCCCCGTTCGCACAGATCGGCCTGATCGTCGTGGATGAGGAACATGAGAATTCCTACAAACAGGACGACGGGCTCCGTTACCACGGGAGGGACGTTGCGGTCATGCGCGCGAAATTCGAGCATGCCGTGGTCGTGCTCGGCTCCGCCACACCGTCCCTCGAGAGCTATTACAATGCGAAGAACAACAAGTACCAGTATCTTCCCCTGACCAAACGCGTGGACCATCGTCCCATGCCGACGGTCCTGGTCATTGACGCCAAAACCCTGCCCAAGAATGAGCTGTATTCGACCGCGCTGCTTGCCGAGATCAAACTGCGTCTAGAGAAGAACGAGCAGACGCTGTTATTGCTGAACCGCCGGGGTTTTTCGTCCGTGCTGATCTGCCGCGATTGCGGGGCAGCCATACGGTGTCCGAGCTGCAGTGTGTCCCTCACGTTCCATAAGCACGAGGGGAGCCTTAAATGCCACTATTGCGGATTCATCACCCGTCCTCCGGACAAATGTCCCGCGTGCCTCGGGCTCGAACTGAAGCAGGTGGGTTCGGGCACGCAAAAGGTTGAAGAGGAGCTCGGGGCGCTTTTTCCAGCTGCACGCATGAAACGCATGGACAGCGATTCGGTCAAGGGGCGGGATGCCTACGAGAACCTTCTCAAACTGGTGGACCAGCGCGAGGTGGACATTCTGCTCGGCACGCAGATGATCGCCAAGGGCCATGATTTTCCGGCGGTAACGCTCGTCGGCGTGGTGGACGCGGACGTGGGCCTGAACCTGCCGGATTTCCGGTCTGCGGAAAAAACGTTTCAGCTCATCACCCAGGCGGCCGGACGGGCGGGGCGGGGTGACGCGCCGGGTGAGGTGATCATCCAGACCATGAACCCGAATCATTATTCTATTCTGCACAGCAGGACCCATGACTATGCAAGCTTCTATAATGAAGAGATACGGTACCGCACCGAACTTGGGTATCCGCCCATCGGCCGCATGATCAAGATCGAGATCAAAAGCGCGGTCGAGGCTGTGGCGATGGAGGCGGCGAAAGCAGCACAGAATCGGATCCGCAATCTAATCCGTTCAAAAGGCACCCTGCTGCTTGGTCCGGCGCCGGCGCCGGTGTCCCGCGTACGCGGCCAGTACCGGTTTCAGATGATCCTGCTTTCAACCCGTCGGGATGAGCTGCGATCGCTTGCCGCCGAGGGCAGGCAGGTGGTGGAGGAAAAGTATGGAAGAAAGTGCAGGGTGCTCGTGGATGTGGACCCGGTGAATTTGATGTGAAGTGTATGACGTAAAACATTAGCGGTTCGGCGCGTTTGGGAAACAAGCCCTGCGACTTCAATCATATATCGTGGGGACCGTTCCCCGAACGGTCCGCACTATTTCGTTATGTTTCATAATTATCTTGTTGCAGTACTAGTGGAGCCGCTAACAGGTACTTGTTTATGAGCCAGAAACCTTCAGATAAAAGAAAAACAACCAGGAACAAACAGGGATTGACCGTTGCTCTGAGGATCAATCAGCGCGATACCCATGTCTACATGATCGACATATCGAGGGGCGGTCTCAAAATAGCCCGGCCCGACATGTGGCTGACCCTGAATTCGAAGGTTGAACTCATGATCGGGCCGCATGGATCTAAACTTTCCTTTGAAGGCACCGTGGCCCGCGAGGACCGTATGGAGTACATCGACCGGATCAAAAAAAGCGGGAACGTTTACTTCATTAAGGTCGACGACGAGCGCTACGCTCGGCTGGTGACGGAATATTTCCACCTGTAGATTTGATTGATACCGGAAAGACGCCTGGTGGGCTGTATGCGGGTTTTCGGGCGGGAGGTGGCGTATGAAAAAAAAGAAACCGAAGGTAAAGGTGGTGCAAGGCAAACTGCGCGAAAACCTCAAAGACCCTGCGTTTAGAGCGGATTATATGGAAAAACAACGAATGCTTAAGCTGGCAATAAAGATTGCCACGGAGCGCGTGATCAAGAAGGTTTGACTTCTGCAAACGAAATAAAAATTGCTACATTCCTACGGAATCCCCCTCACCCTACCCTCTCCCCGCTGGGGAGAGGATAAAGGTGGGCTAAGCTATATCAGTAATTAACACATTTGTATTAGCGGCAGACCGCGAACTCAGCAATGCCCGATAATTCTATGCTCGATCTCAAAAACATCGATCTTCATAACGATCCACATGCGGCACGTTATGTGAAAAACGAAGTCGTTCAGGTGTGCTTTGCGAAAAGCGACGGCGAGTTGGTAAGCCAGGAAGGCCTCAATCGCTACAGCGCGGGCGATGCCATGATCACGGGTTCAACCGGAAACCGCTGGATCGTTTCCCGCGACCGGTTCGACGCCAGGTACGAACCTGTTGCAATGGTCAAGGCCGGCGAAGACGGAGCATATCGCAACAAGCGGATCCCGGTGCTGGCCATGCAGATTCATGAACCTTTCAGCATCAACCGATCAGCAGGGGGCGATAGGTTGCGCGGGGGAGCGGGGGACTGGCTCATGCAGTACGGACAGCAGGACTTCGGTATCGTGGAAAAGAACAGGTTTGAGCTGGTCTATCAGCGAGTCAGGCAATGAGGATGCGACAATCGTTGACAGACGAAGAGCTTTAACGCTAAATTAACCGCTAACCCGGACAAGCCGGAACTAATGGCAATATCTGAAAGGCGTCTCTCGCAAAGCTCGCAACCAAAAGTAGGCGCTTCTAAGCGAGTACGCCAAGAAAAGCAGGTGAGGCGTTTGTTCTAAAATTAAGACCAACGCTTAACGCGAGAAATATTCTTGCCATTTTGGGCGGTTCTTTATTCACAAATTACTAGTACACTGTCAATATAGTTCTTGATGGTGAATTGTTCATTTTTCGCGTCTCCCCGCATGACCTTAGCCGGGGTCCAGAGGTTTTAATCGGGAACTTCCATGGATTCCGGGGCTTTATCTCGCAAAGACGCAAAGGTCGCAAAGGAAGTCCACAGCTTAAGCTTCGGTTTTAAGACAAAAGACCTGCCTTGCTTCTCTTGGCGTACTTTGCGTCTTTGCGAGAAACCGACTTTTGAGGTGTTATTTTGACCAAAGCAATTCTTTCCGGCAATGAAGCTTTAACCATGCCGGAATGACGGAGCGGAACCATTAACAACTAAGTTGATGGTGTACTAGGGTGAGTTCATCATGAGTACTGACAACCTACTTCAATACAATCTTGTTCCTGCCCATGAAATTAGCCAACGTGTTTCAAGGCTTCAGGACCAGTTGCAAAAAGGGCCGATGGATGGCGCACTGATTCTCGATTCCCTGAACATGTATTACTTCACGGGGACAGTGCAGCAGGGGGTAGTCTTTGTCCCAACACAGGGAGAAGCGGTCTTCCTGGTCCGGCGTAGTTTCGAGCGGGCACAGAAGGAAACACCGTTAAAAAGAGTTTTCCCCTTACCAGGATTCAGCCAACTTCAGGCAATCCTTGCGGATCTCGGTTTAAAAACCAACATCCTGGGGGTGGCTGAAACAACTCTGCCTGTTTCTGTTTTTAAAACGTTGTCCAAGGCATTTCCCGGAGGGACGTTCACGGATATCAGCGCCCTCTTGGGCATGATCCGGGCTGTGAAGTCAGATTACGAAGTGAAGCTCATCCGTGAAGCCGGGTTACGGCACCAGACGGTCTATGACGCCATTCCTTCTATGATCCACGAAGGCATGACGGAATGGGAGCTCGGGGCCGGGATCCACAACAAGATGATGGCGCTGGGATACACCGGGATCATGCGGCTTTCTGCGTTTGGCGGGGAGATGCTTATGGGGATCGTCAGTTTTGGCGAATCAGGAAATTATCCTACTGCGGGGGTAGGGCCGGGAGGTCTCCTGGGAATTTCACCAGCCTTCCCCCTGGTTGGAGGAAACAAGAAACTTCGTAGGGGCGAACCGATATTCGTGGATACCGGGTTTGGGTATGAGGGCTATTACACCGATAAAACTCGGGTCTTTTCTCTTGGCGCTCCGCCGGCTGCTGCGCTCGATGCTCACCAGGTATGCCTGGATATACAGGAAGCCGTCCGAAGCCGCCTCAAGCCCGGCGCTATTCCGTCTCAGATCTACAAGGAGGTCTACGATGAAATCGTTCATCCCCGTGGTTTTGAAAAGCACTTCATGGGTTTCGGCAGCAACCAGGTGCCTTTCCTCGGCCACGGCATCGGATTAGCAATCGACGAATTCCCGGCCATTGCAGGCAAGGTACATGCCCCCCTTACGGCCAACATGGTCATTGCCCTGGAGCCGAAGAAGGGATTGGAAGGCATCGGGTTGGTGGGTGTTGAAAACACCTTTCTTGTCACGGATCAAGGAGGGGAGAAGCTGACCCCTGGATCGGACGCGATGACGGTTGTGTGATTGTTTAATTTGAAGACCTGCCCGAAAGTAGATCAGCCGGGACCGACATCGCTGCCGGTCCCGGTGTAATGAGTTATGAACCTGCCTGAAGTGTTATCACTGCTACGGTGTCCTTTTTAACAGGGTTTGAATCAAACGTCCACCTGCCAGCGAGTCTTATTAAACACTGCAGAACGGATTGATCCTTGATCTCGTTGGATACGATCTCGACAATCCTTACTGTTCCGGTTGCATCGATAGAGATTTTGATCTTGATCTTTGCGCCGGGTTGCAGTGCGTGGATGCAGCTACTGAGCGATTTCATCTGCGGCTGAATTACCCTCAGCAAACCATCCTTGGTCAACACGCCCGTTGCCGTGACCTCAGTGACGATCAGCTGAATGACGTTATAATTCGTTGCTATTTTGTCCTGAAGCATTGCCTCCGCAACCGGGGCCGGTTCCTCGCCCATTGATACATGTCGGGCAGACTTGGTTTTCTTAGCCGTTGGTGAGGCCGCGTAGCCAACCCCGCCTACTGCATAGTCCGATACGCCCTCAGGAAGGGGCAGCGGTTGATTGACAGTGGCGGTCTTTCCATCCTTGTTTCGTACTTCGGAGTCTATTGCCACGAAGGATGTATAGGTGGTCAGAAGATTGTACGCAAGACCGAGGTCGGTTACTTCCTTGATCCGCTTGTCATCAGACCGAAGCAGGTTGTAGTCAGACAGCAGCATGATCCGGTGGCGTGCCCAAAGATATTGGAGCGAGGAGTTGCTCTTTTGGGGTTTCACGTTTGCAACGTCGATCTCGGTGTTATACAACTCCCTGCCTGATATGCCCTGAAGAGTGATCTTTCCCTGGGGTCTGCCACGCCATTTCCCGAACACGATCACGGGCCGGTCCGCGAGTACGTCAGGGATGGTTCGCGGTTCGACGTCGTAAACATCAAATCCGTCAAAATCAATTTTAACCTGCGTCAGCACAGGAGATTGTATCAGTTTTCTGAAGGCTTCGGCTTTTGCCAAAGCTTCCTCAGGCCTGGCAATGACAAAGGGTTCACCCATGCCCACATGGGCCATGCCCTCGATGATGTGCCGGTTCACGCTTGTTCCTATGCCGAAGGCGAACATGTTGGCGTTTCCAAGATTGTTCCTGATCAAGTCAAAAACCTCTTCCTCCACGGTCACGAACCCGTCTGTTGCGATCACGATGGTGCGGGAGAAATTCTCGGGCCTGGGCAGCTTGAGAGCGCGATTAAGCGCAGGAAGCAGTTCGGTCCCGCCTCCTCCGCGTTGTTGATCGATGATGGTCATGGCCATGTTGATGTTGTCAGTGGTTGCGGGCACAGAGTCATTGGACATCACTGTTGACCCGCCGGCAAAGAGCACGACGTTGAACCGGTCAGTCGGCCGCAGGTTTCCGATAAGGTCCTTCAAAAGCTTTTTCGAGATATCCAGCGGGAAGCCAAACATGGAGCCCGAGACATCGACGATGAATATATACTCCCTGCCAGGTATCTGTTCCAGTGCCACGCGCTTTGGCGGCTGGAGCATGAGAAGGAAGAAGTTCTCCTTATCTCCCTGAGAGAGAAGCAGTCCGTTCTCGATCTGGTCTCCGGCAAGACGGTATTTGAGAATGTAGTCCCGGTTTCCGCCTGAGGATTCTGATTTGTCGAGGGTCACTGCGGCATGCGTGTTTCCGGTATAGTGGATGTCCACCTTGTGGGAGGGCGACGTGATCTTCTGGAGCGGCATGCCTGCCTCGATATTCACGGTAATGCCGAACGTGTATGTCGGCGCTTCTCCCTGATGAAGATAGGGATTCTGTACCCAGTGTTCCGAAGCAGGGGCGGTTGCTGTTGGCTGATTTGAATAGCGGGGGCCGACAACCGTGGGATACACGAGCTCATACTCTTTATCCGTGGGAACGAGGAGCTCCGTGTAACTCATCTCGACCCTGATCTCGTCACCCGGCATGATGTTGGCAACGTTCATCTGGAACACGTTCGGCCGCTGCTGTTCGAGAAGCGAGGCGCTCTTGCCCTGCTGTTTCGCCTGCTCGTATTCCTGCCGGGCCTCGTCGCGCGTTTTGATCTTCGCATTGATGATCCGCTCGCCGACAATCATCTTCATGGCATAGACAGCGGCGCGCGTGGAAGCCGGGAAGATGTAAATCGCTTCCAGGGCATGTTTGCCTTCATTCTTGTATACCTGGGTGACCTTGATGTCGGCGATGACGCCTGCGATGTTTACCACAGCTGAAGTGGATTTGAGGGGAAGCTGGTCGAGCTCGGGATTGTCGCTCTTAACGAAAAAGTAGGGGGAAAGGGTCTTGTCGTCCGATTCTTTTTGCTGCGCCACGCCTGAAGAACCAAGTAACGACCATATTGCCAGAAAGATTGCTGCAAAAAAACTTGTAAATTGTTTCATTGTGTCCTCCCTGTCTCAAGAAATTGACTGCTCTTGGAACATTAGACAGGGGAGGAGTTTAAAAAGTTCCCGGATTAAAATATGGTGCACTCGTAAAAAGTAGTGTCTCCCTGAGCGCAGCGAAGGGTCTGGCAACGGCATGAAATGACAAGATTCTTCGCTTCGCTCAGAATGACAGGCTGGATGTTTTTCAACTTTTTACGAAATCATTAAATATGGTATCAGAGATATTAATGATATCGTTATAGGGACTTCTGGAATAGCGAGCATCGTACCCATCCCCCTCTCTTATCTCCCCCTTGAAGGGGGAGATGGTCTTATTTCACCCTCCCTTTCAAGGGGAGGGCGGGGTGGGGATGGGTTTATTTTACGGTCTGATACGGTGAAATAACGCACAGCCTATTTTGAGACCATTAATTAAGAGGGGCCATTAGCAACCAGCTGCGACGCCTTGCTTGTTTTTTGTCAGGGTGATCCGGACAACTACCAATCTATCGCCACCAACCGGAGTCAGTGAGTTTCCGTCAACCTTGCCGATCGTTTTCAACTTTAACAAAAGTTCCGCTAATTTGTCTTCTTTGATCGATACGGTGATCGCATTATTATCCGTAGACGGAACAGTTCTGACGATCTTGCCGCCAAACGCGGTAACGGCCTTTTCTATTTCCTTTGCCGTGTTGTCGAATTCGCTGACCTTTATTGTTACCTCAACCGCATTCTCATCACCTTCATCACCCCGGGCGGCTTTCTTAGCTTTCTTTGCATGTTTATGCGGCTCTGCTTCAGCTTTTAGACCTGGAGAAGCCGTGAATTCTTCCCGGTTAGCATCTGTTGCCCTTGATTTCTGCGACATCACATCGAGTGCTTTGTTCGGCGTGGGCTGAGACGACTCATCAGATAAAGACTGCTGTGGCGCGGCCGGTGCTCCTGCTTGCGACTTGGCCGCAATGGCTTCTTCTGCAGCCATAGGCTGATGCGCAGCAGACCTTTCTTCAGCAGGGGCCGGTGCGTTCATACGCGATGGCGCCATGGGCGCTTCATATTCCTGTTTCATATCCAGGGCTTTATACTCCGGCGTCTGCGGAGCTCGCCTTGCACGAGCCGCATGATCGTCTGTTTTGGCGAGCTTGTCCTTTACAGGCTCTTTTACGAATGAGAATTCCTGTATCGGGGTTTCTGACTGCATTGAGGCCGGCTGCATGCTTCTATATATATAGAATGCAGTAACAGCAAGAAACACGACCGCAACTGCCTGGATCGGGAATTTAACCGAGAATGGCAGGAAGAACCGCTCGAACCATCCTTTTTTCTTTGTTGCTTCTTCGCGTACCTTGGCCATGATCTTCTGTTTCATCCATGCAGGCGGTTCGATCTCTTCTACAGCTTTCACATGCTCGATCGTTTTTCGGAGTTCCGACAGTGCTTCGCTGCACTCTGCGCAAGTCTTGAGGTGCGTTTCGATCTTCTCCCGCTCTTCAAGGCTGCTGGAACCGTCGATATACTCCGACAGCTTATGCCTTACATCATTATGTTCCATCACAGCTCCCCCATGAGTTGCTTTAAGCACTCCTTAACCATCTCGCGAGCGCGGAACAGCCGCGATTTGACCGTGCCCGGAACAACCTTGAGCATATCGCCGATTTCATCGTAGGAGAATTCCTGCATGTCCCGGAGAACCAGCACTTCCCGAAAGTCAGAATCAAGCGAGCGGATGCAGTCCTGGACCCTTGTCCTGATGTCCTGTTTCTCCATACGATCGAGGATGGAAGGTTCGGGCGAGGGCGCATCCATTGCAAGTTCTCCCTCATCAGTGCGGACTGGCGCATCAAGCGAGTAAGCCTCCCGGACCTTGCGGGACCGCACCTGTTTCAGCCGGTTCTTCGAGAGGTTCACGGTTATGGTCGTGAGCCAGGTTGTGAATTTCGCTTCCCCACGGAATGTCCTTATGTGTCGATAGGCGGAGACGAAGGCGTCCTGCACAACTTCGCAAGCCTCATCATGATCATCTATCAGGCGGAAGGCGATATTCAGCATCCGCTTCTGGTGTTTAGTCACAAGGGATTCGAAGGCGTTCAGATCGCCCTGTTGCACTGCCGCAACCAGCCCCGCGTCCGGATCGGGATTATCCTGCAGTCTGCTCCCTATTGGATTAGACAAGATCGCGGGAGGGTTTGTTCCGTTGGGTGACATGCTGGATTGTATCGCAAAGCGGTTACTTAATCATCATCAAAATGCATGAAAGTGTCAAAATGCACATACTCATTCCCATTCGATTTTGTTGACATCGCCGCTAATCAGGAATATATTCGTGAATATATCGCGAGTAGTTTGGCGTATTCATTGCTGAACTGGTAAGCAACGAAAATCCTTGCTTTACTATGGGGCTTGTTTTTAGGTGTTTACTCTCCCCATAGTCAGCAACAGGTTAATCTGGAATTCAATCTAATAACAAAGGGAAAAAATATTATGATCGCACCAGCAAGCTATGAAGCATTTAAGCATGCGTACATCGTGGAAAAAACAGTCGATGTGGAAGCTGAAATTAGGGGTGAATCGCAGATGATCAGAATAGAAGCTCTCCGACACTTTCGCGATGGTCATTACTCTACAAGAGCTTACCGGCAAGAACATGTCACTCTTCAACCTACATACCCCCAGTCAGGCGGCAAAAACGATAGATTGCCTGAAGATTATCGTATATGGGTTGACTATGATTTACCATGGACCCACCACGAGGATGCGGACAGCGCCCTTTCGCAAGCCCTCGGTTTTTTGAGCGAACGTTGCGACAAGTGAGTGAGGTTAAATCGTGAAGACATTGTTTATATTAGGCGCGGGTGCAACAGTCGAAGCTGGGGCTCCGACAATGGCAGATTTTCCAAATCTGAGTGGGGTTCGCCCACAATCGACCCCAGAAGCAACAACAGCGACAACAACAGCTTGACCTCATAGGGAGGATTAGGATTGAAAAAATGCCCATATTGTTCAGAAGCTATTCAGGACGAAGCCCTAAAGTGCAGGTATTGTGGAGAATGGTTCGCGAATAAACAGCCCGTCAGAAAAGAGCTGTCGCAAAGCGACAATTATCTTGCAACAATTATTGCATCACTGCCCATTACACTTGATGGTTATTGTTTGTATGCAGACGGATTCACCTATTGTAATAAGAAATATTCTTATGACGAAATAATCCGCATTTACTTTGATTATTCTGTTAGCGCAACCAAGCGTCGTTTGGCAGTATATCAACAATCGAGCAACATCTCATTTATAGCATATACAACTAATCCCGACCTGCCTTCAATATCGTTTTCGGAAGTTGTGCGATCAGAAAGAATTAGTTCTGTATTTAACGCATCCGATCCTGCTGTTAAGGCGAAAGCTATTTCAAAAATGTATGAGTCGTTTAGAGTGCTCACTCTGAATAGTCGGTATTTACATTACTTGTCGAAACTAAGAAGTACGGGTAATATTGAGTTGGATCATTATGATTACAATGTATTCGGGAAGTCGATACATGATAAGGTTTTTATTAAAAAAAACGGCACCGTAAAAATGGGCGATAAAATAGTTGACTTGAAAATTGCAAAAACCAATGGTGGCATTCTCTTGGGAAATGTTAAGGGTAATTACTTATGCCTTCAAGATTTGCTTCTACCATCGAGCAAAAGAGATCCTTATGAGTTTGCTCTGTCTGAAAAAGGTCTTGGTTTACTCGCAGTTTTGAAGGACAAGATTATTTTTAACGTAAAAACCGATACTGATATCATTGCCTATATCATAAACGAATTAGCCGATGGCAGTGGTCCAACGCTATAGGTGACAGGGCCATTACGTGTATCAGTATTTCAGGTTCCAACCTGGTGCTCGTCAGCGCCGCGTTGAACTACCAATCAGCAGTTCGAGCCCCACAATGGGGGGGGCATTTGGCCACAAAGTCAAAAGAGGTAAATCTTGGACAGAATAATATCGGAGTTAGAATCTTTACTACCAGGGAAACCACCCAAGTTTGTGCTGGCCATATCAACATTGCTATCAGTAGCGCTATAGAAACAACTTTGGGGACGTTGCTTCTATCCGTGCTTTGCTTTGCACCAACGTCTATTGAGCGTGGATAGTCCGTAAAACAAACAATGAAACGCCGGTCCCTTAGCCTCCTACGCTCTACCCAACCCACCAACGAACGATGTCTGACGCAACTTTTAATGAAAAATGCAATACATAGGGTCCGTAAAAAGGGGGACGATAATAAAACCATGATCTTTTTGCAATTGACTATGATATCGTGCGTCTGTAAAATACTTACATAGGATTGTTTCCGCTTGTTTTGATGCCGTAATGTACAAAGGAGTTACTTATGAGATTAGCCGTCGAACAAATTGCAGAAGAAGCTCTTTCTCTTCCCAGTGACGCACGTGCTCTTCTTGCTGACAGACTGGTTGAGAGCCTGGATCCAGCTGAAGACGAGGAAATACGCCAACTCTGGATTACTGAAGCATGTCGGCGACGAAATGATGTTCGTAGCGGCCGCGTTAAAACAATTCCCGGCGATGTCGCTTTGGCACAAGTCAGGCAAGCCATCAAAAAATGAGATTTGAATTTCATTCTGAGGCTTTGGAAGAATATCAAGATGCGGCCCGATATTTCTGAATCTTATGAAAACCGTATATATTGAAACATCAATTGTAAGTTATTTGACTGCCCGGCCAGCGCGGGATTTAATTGCAGCAGCCTGGCAGAACGCAACCAGTTCATGGTGGACGATTCAGCGACTGCGCTTTGAGCTTTACACCTCCCAATTGGTTGTGGAGGAGGCAGAGCAAGGCGATCCCGACGCAGCGGGACGGCGCCTCGCTGCTTTATCACCACTACCTCATCTTGCAATAACAGACGAAGTCACTGAACTTGCACTTGCGCTTCTGAAGGCCGGCGCGCTACCGCATGCGGCGACTGGTGATGCAATGCATGTAGCGTTGGCGGCATATCACGAAGTTGATTATTTGCTGACCTGGAATTGCCGTCATATCGATAACGCCGAACTGAAGCCTTTAATTCGGAGTGTTTGCATAAGTAACGGCTATCAATATCCGGAAATATGCACGCCTTTGGAACTTATGGGAGATCAAGACGATGATTAAAGATGAGATCATTCAGGAAGTCTGGCGGGGAAAAGACGCTGTTGCGGCCAAGTACAAACACGATGCTATGGCCATGGCAAAGGCCTTACAAGATCGGGAAAAAGGGTCCTCTGCAAAAGTTGTTAACCTTCATGCGCGCCATCAAGCTAATTCGCGCACCGCAAAGTAACCGGTGCTGTGAGCCCGTTACATCTTGTCCATGATTTAGTCCGTTATTTTCTTTCGTCTCAAATGGTTCACTCAACGGCTCGACACCTACCGGGCTGCGCCAGGCGGGTCAGCTGGCGCTCTTTCGGCGCTCCTCGTTGCGAGACTGGATGAAGATTTGAGCTGCATATCGCAGAATGAGGAGGCGTCTCATGAGCAATGATCAGGGCATCTACCGTCTCTTGCAGCAACATCTTGATAAACAGGCAGTCGGTTTCCCAGCCGCCCCATTGGGATCGGACATACGATTTCTCAGGCGTCTGTTTACTGTTGACGAAGCAAAGGTTGCCCTGTGCCTTTCTTACAAGTCCGTTCCCATCGACCACATCGCCGCAAGAACCAAACCTGAATTTACCACTAAACAAACCGAGGTTCTTCTCGACAGCATGACAAAGAAAGGCTCCATTGGATGGAAAGAGAAGAACAAGATTGAACAATGGTTTCTCGTGCCCATGGTAGTCGGCATGTATGAGAACGCCGTGGACGGGAAACCTACTCTCGAGTTCCTGGATGACGCGGACGCATATTTGAAGACATATGCCTTCAGCAAAGCGTTCATGAATGCTAAACCCTCTCAGATGCGGACCATCCCCATCAACAAAAGCCTATCTCTGTCGCACCCGGTTGCAACCTACAATCAAATCAGCAACCTCATCCAGAACGCCCCCGGCCCCTTTGTCGTGCTTCCCTGCATATGCCGCGAGAAAAGGGCGGTCAGGGGCACGTCGTGCGAAAAAACATCCCGCAAGAAAACATGCTTCGCAATGAACGGCTTCGGAGCCATGATCCTTCACCGCGGCCACGGTCGCGAAGTGACCCGGGACGAAGCACTTGAGCTCTTCCGGCAAAGCGAGGCAGACGGACTCGTGCTCCAGCCGTCCAATGCGGAGGAGCCCGAGTTCGTGTGCTCCTGTTGCGGCTGCTGCTGCGGCATGCTCTCGTATCAGAAATTCCTCCCGAATCCCGTGGATTTCTGGACAAACCATTATCAGGCAATGGTTGATCCTGCTCTTTGCAAGCATTGCGGAAAATGTGTGTCCCGCTGCCAGGTGAATGCTATTACGCAGGCAAGCCCCAAAAGCACGGCGACAGTCAACATGAGCAGGTGCATCGGGTGCGGCCTCTGCGTTCCTACCTGTCCGGCAAAAGCTATTACTTTAAAGGAGAAAGCGCAGAAATTACCTCTCCCCAAAAACGAAGAAGAGCTGTACGACGAGATCATGAAGAACAAAAAAGGAGTATGGACACAATGGGCGATGTTCATGAAAACTGCCGTGCGGATCAGGAAGCCCTGGGCTCGCCGCTTTTGAGGAAGCACTGCTACCTGGAAATTGTTCGGATAAGTCTTATAATGCAAACGAAATAGTAATGTTATATCCCTTGGAGTGATCCCCCTCACAGCCTGCATTCGCGCTATGCACTCATAAACGCTAGCCGCAGGCCCAACCCTCTCCCCGCTGGGGAGAGGACTACAGCGTAAAAATTAAATGCATTCGTATTAATCCGGTATTTTATACTTGAAAACGACCAGCGCATTGGCTACAATCATAAGTAAGGATTGTTTGCACGAGTAAGGAGATGGGCGATGACTGTTACCGCGAAAATAACATCGAAAGGCCAGATCACGCTTCCCAAAAAAGTGCGGGACCTTTTGCATCTGCGGGAAGGCGGCGTGGTCGTTTTTGAACAGGAAAACGACACGTTTGTGATTAAGCCGGCCCAGTCCCTTCTGGATTATAAAGGGTATCTCAAGGGGCATACCAAACCAGCAGATAGCGACACGGTCCGGGAGGCCGCCAGAACGTATGTTGGAAAAAAGGCGGGCAAGCGAGGTGGATGATCGCAAGCGCGTTGTCATTGATACAAATCTTCTGGTACGCTACCTGACCGAGGACGATCTTTCCAAGGCAAACGATGTCAAACGCCTCCTGCTGAAGGCGGAGAAGAATGAAATCAGGCTTCTCATTCCCGCAATTGTGATCGCGGAACTTGTCTGGGTCCTGCAGAGCTTTTATAAACTTGAACGCAGTGAAATCGTGCCGTTATTGAACGCTATTCTTCATACCCACGGGGTTGAGGTCAGCGACCGGCATGTCGTGTCCGAGGCTATCAACCTGTATCGCGACAAGGCCATAGATTTTATCGATGCATGGATCGTCGCTTTTGCTAAAGCAGCCGATATTCAGGATGTCTATACATTTGATCGGAAGCATTTCAAGGGGATCGAGGGGATCGATATAGTGCATCCCTGAAGGGCTTGTTGCGGATGGACTGAGAGCATTATTAAACCATGACAGAAAAAAAAGAAGATACTACCGTTGCAACGAACCGCAAGGCGCACCACGACTATTTCATAGAAGAGACGGTTGAGGCGGGGGTAGCGCTCAAGGGCACAGAGGTGAAGTCCCTGCGCCTCGGCCTCGCTAACCTGACGGATAGCTACGTCCTGATCAAGAATACGGAAGCGTTCCTGTTCAATGCGAACATCAGCCCCTATACCCACGGCAATCTTGCGAACCACGAACCGCTCCGGACGCGCAAGCTCCTGCTGCATAAAGCGGAGATCGTCAAGCTTATGTGGAAGATGTCTCAAAAAGGGTTCACGCTCATTCCGCTCAAGATCTATTTCGTGCGCGGCAGGGCCAAGGTGTTGATCGGGCTGGCCAAGGGCAAGAAGGCATTCGACAAACGCGATTCCATTAAGGAAAAAGAATCAAAGCGCGAGGTTGACCGGGTGATGAAGGAACGCAATCGCTAGACCTCCCTGTTCTCAGTTTTCTGCTAAACTAGGGTGCAGGTCGGTGATACTGACATAAAACCTGTAAACGGAGGTTTCAGATGCGCGAACTCGAGAATTACTATGTTGAAGTCTCAAAGGTAGCTTACAACCTCTTTGAAAAAAGAGGGTACGCTCATGGCCATGATACGGCGGACTGGCTGGAAGCGGAAATGATCGTGAAGAAGAAATACTTGAAAGATCACGAACCCACGGCAGGGAACTCACCCAAGAGTGCAAACCCCGGCAAGAAGGCAAATAAACAGATTGCGAAATAAATCAACGATGACCACACACCATATCGAAGCTCGTTTAACAGGCTTTGCCAACCGTGATAAAGCAAAACTGCTGCAGGGTTTTTTCAAAACCGGACCAGGTGAATACGGGGAAGGCGATGTGTTCCTCGGTGTCATGGTGCCGAACATCCGGAAGGTTGCGAAGGAATTCTCCGGTGCATCTCTCAGCGAGATTCTGCCCTTGCTCCATTCTCCGTATCATGAAATCAGACTGCTTGCCCTCCTGATGTTCGTACAAGCCTATGGGAAAGGTGACATTTCATTAAAAAAGAAGATCTACGAAATTTACCTCAAGAATACCCGATACATCAATAACTGGGATCTGGTCGATCTGTCGGCGCCGAACATTGTCGGCGCCTGGCTGGTGGACAAGAGCAGGACGCCACTTCATACGCTCGTCCGATCGCGCGATCTCTGGAAACGCAGAATTTCCATTCTGGCGACATTTTATTTCATTAAACAAAATGATTTCGACGATTCGCTTCTTCTCGCGGAACAACTGCTGGACGATCAGCAGGATCTTTTGCACAAAGCAGTGGGTTGGATGCTGCGGGAAGTGGGGAAGCGCGATCTTGCGGTTGAAGAGCGGTTTTTAAAGCAGCATTACAAGCATATGCCGCGGACCATGCTGCGCTACGCGATCGAACGGTTCCCGGAACCGAAGCGGCTGAAGTATCTGCAGGGGAAGATGTAGTGGCTTGTGGAAACGTAGTCCATATGCTGTCACCCTGAGTGAAACGAAGGGTCTTGCCAGTACCACGATAAAATAAAAGCAAAACTAACATTAGCGGTTCGGCGCGTTTGGGAAACGCGCCCTACGACTTCAAAAATATATCGTAGGGACCGTTCCCCGAACGGTCCGCACTATTTCGTTATGTTTCATAAGTATCTTGTTGCATTACTAGGCATCGAAGTATCAGGACAGGCAAGATTCTTCGCGCTGCTCAGAATGACATTCCGTTTGTTTTCCGCGCTATAACCCCACCTGTCACTCCTCTCCCCGCACCATCTCCGCAACACACTCAATATGATACGTGTATGGGAACATGTCCACCGGCTGGAGACGCTCAAGACGAAACCCGAACAGATGAAAGAACTTGAGGTCCCGGGCCAGGGTCGCGGGGTTGCAGGACACGTAGACGATCTTTTGCGGGACAAATGCGAGAACGCGTTCAAGCGTCTTGAGTGTTGCGCCTGCCCGTGGTGGATCGAGTACGATGAGGTCGGCGCGCATCTTGCGCTGGAGCAGGACCTTAAGCCCTTTTTGCATATCCTCTGCCATGAATTCGGTATTCCCGATCCCATTTCGTTTCGCGTTAGCTTTTGCATCCTCGATCGCTGAAAATCCCGACTCAATGCCGACCACGGTCTTTGCTTTCTTTGCCATGGGCAGCGCAAAGTTGCCGATGCCGCAGTAGAGATCGAGCACGGTCTCGGCGCCATGGAGGTCGGCAAAATCAAGGACCGTTTTGACCATGTGCTTGTTCTGCTCCCAGTTGACCTGAAAAAAATTACCCTCTGTTGCATGGAGAGACAGCCCCTCGATCTCGAGCGTAAGGTAGTTTTTCCCAAGCGTGCAGATCTTCTTACGATTTGAAAAACCGGTGATCCCTATTACCGCAGGCGCTACTTTTTGAAGTGCTGAGAAGAAGCGTTCTGTTGCCGGTGCAGACAGTTGGTCGCCGAATAAGAGGAGATGGACTTCACCCGCTGATGTGGCGTTGATATGGAGCTCCGTAAGCAAAGGCATGATATCCGATAAGGTTCTGATCGATGAAAGCACCTTATCGATGAGCGGGTCAATGAGCAAGGCGTTCTCGACTTCGATCAATTCATACGATCCCTGCCGGAAAAACCCGATTCGCTGCGTGGCGCCCGATGCGCGTACATTAAACTGAGTGCGCAGCCGGTAATGGTCAATGCGGGGCGAAGGGATGATTGGCAGAAGGTGGTTCGGCTCCATGCCGCCGATCCGCTTCAGGGAATCCAGAAGTATTTCCGTCTTGAATCGCAGCTGTGCAGGATAGGAAATAAACGGCCACGTTGCGCCGGTGCACTGTTGTTCTCCATTGCAGGGAGGCTGTATGCGGTCAGGCGAGGGCGTGAGGACGCAGACCAGGTCCGCCTCAAGGAACCCTTTCTTTCTTTTCCGGACCTGAACCAATACGCGCTCGCCCGGAAGTACTCCCGGTACAAAGACCGCCTGACCGGTGTCGAGCCGCGCCAGTCCATTGCCGCCATGGGTGAGCTTTTCAACAATTACTTCGACTTCCTGTTCGTGGTGACTGGTCATCCGAGGATCTTCTTCACGGCTTCGCGCAGCGCCGTGGTATCAGCTGATTTCACGACATACGCGTCAGAGCACCAGCTGCCGAAATCGTGTTTGTACTGCTCATAGGCCGTGGAAATGATCACCGGCAGGGTGCTGTCCTTTTCCTTCATCAGACGAAGAGTTTCAATACCGTCCATATCCTGCATGCGCATGTCCAGGGTGACGAGGTCGAATTTTGTTTTTCCCATCGCCGCCAGCGCTTGCGGACCATCAGGCATGGTCGTCACTTCATATCCCATATCCTCCAGCTCTTCCCGGTAAAGCGCCCGGATGTTGTCCTCGTCATCCACCACCAGTATCTTTTTCATTGTCGCCTCCTTAAACATATTACCTAATGTTTTATATTGTTCAAATTTGATGCACTCGCAAGAACTCAAATAGCGTCTCCCTGAGCGAAGCGAAGGGTCTGGCAACAGCAGGCAAAGACGAGATTCTTCGCTTCGCTCAGAATGACAGGCTGGATGTTTTTCTACTTATTACCAAATCATCAAATTTGATGTTTTCGTAAAAAGTCGTCATTCCCGCTTGTCGGGAATCGTAGTGCTTTACAACGTACTGATTTGAAACGATTCCGGACAAGCCGGAATGACATCAAAAGAGGGGGTTTCGACTTCTTACGAGACCATCAAATTTAATAGATTGGTTTTACTAAGCGTCAGCACGCTCCACCCGGGTTCTTACGGACCGGCAGTTTTATGGTAAAAACAGCGCCGCCTGTTTCAGGGGAATGTACCTCGATTTTTCCCTGGTGGGCAGAAATGATCCTGCTGGTGATCGGCAGCCCCAGGCCCGTGCCCCTCGCCTTGGTCGTATAATACGGGTTGAAAATGTTGAGGATGGCTTTCGCGGTGATACCGGGGCCGGTATCGCTTATCTCAACAGCAGCCTCGGAGGTTTCCGGTAGATGATAGGTTTTCACCGTCAGATTGCCGCCATTCACCATGGCCTCCATGGCATTCTTTATAATGTTGATGATCGCCTGTTTGATCTGCTGTTTGTCGATCATGAGCAGCGGGAGCGTCGGCAGGAGCGCGCGTTCAAGCAGAATGTTCCGCGAAGCAAGCTCATCTCCATAGAGCGTAAGAACTTCCTCGATGAGCGAGTTCATGTTCGATTCCTGAAGCTGCGGGGCCAGTTCCTTGATATACGAGAGGTTGTCATGAATGATCCCCTCAAGCCGCGAGACCTCGCCCAGGATGATATCGATATATTTTTTCCCCTCGCCGTCCTGGATCTGGCGCGCCAGTCTCCGCGTGAACCCTCCGATGGACACGAGCGGGTTTCGTATCTCGTGGGTGATCTCGGCCATCATGGCGCCGAGGGCAGCCATTTTTTCGGACTGGACAAGTTGTTCGTGCATGGTGCGCAGGTCCTTGTTCAGGGTCTCCATCTGGGAATGAATGATCGCATTTTCCAGGGTCAGCGCGCCCTGGTGAGCGAACATGGTGAGGAAACGGATGTCATGTTCGGTAATGGGACGCTGGGTGAACATGTTGTCGACGAGGATAACGCCGATGACCTTGTCTTTAGCGATAAGGGGGACCGTGGCGAAATTATTCACATTCAGCAGATCGCGGAGGTCTTTATTCACCAGCGGGCTCGACCCTGCATTGATAATATTGTAGGGTATTTTATCGAGCACGGTGAGCGCGAGCACGCCCTCATTTCGGTCCAGGGGCACCCGAATGCTTCGTGCAAGGGTGTTCAGGGCAGAATCGCGGGGTTCAAAGAGCTCGCCGGTCTGGATCCATTCCATCAGGCTCTTGTGTTTTCCGGAGACCTCTCCCCAGGCGCGGCTCGCCTCCTCCCAGTTGGTCGGCCCCACGCCCATCATACCCTGCAGCGTGTTGGTGCGTTCGTTCATCAACAGCAGTATGGCCCGGTTGAACCCGAGGCCGCTGCCTCCCATGGTGGCCGCGGTCAGTATGATCCGAAGCAGACGGTCGAGATTCAGGGTCGAGCTCATGGCGGTGCCGATGTCGTAGAGGATCGAAAGTTCCTGGGCGCGGGTCCGTGCCTCGGTCGCGAGATATTCCATACGCTCATACATGGCGGCATTTTCAACGGCGACAGCCGCGCCGCTGGCGATCGTGGTAAGAAACTGCAGATCATCGTCGCTGAAGGGAAGGTTCCCTTCCTTATTGTACAGCGTGATGATACCGATCACCCGGTCGTGGAATATCAGCGGAACGCTGATGAGGGAGCCGCCGGGCAGGCCCGGAATGGTCTGAAACAGGGGGTCAGCTTTAATATTCTCGATCAGCAGAGAGGTGCTTCCTTCCGTAACCCGCTGTGCAACAAGGTCGCCGAGTTTCGCATCCATTTCACCGATGACGTCGCCGCTGAGGCTGTAGGTAGACCGGGATTGGAGCGGCTGCGCTTCAGGCAGGTTCAACAGGCGAATGGTGCAGCCTTGCGCATGAAGGGATGCGGAACTGTTCTTGGCGATGAGAGCGAGGAGCTGGTCAAGCCTGAGCGTTGACGTAAGCGCCATGCCGATCTCATAGATGCTTGACAGTTCGGCCAGGCGTCCCTGAATGCTTTGGAACAGCATGGCGTTCTTTATCACACCGCTGATCTGGTTGGCCGTGGTCGTTACCAGCGTAAGTTCCGACGATGTCGCCCGCCATGCTTCGGTTGCGAGCACGAAGATCACGCCGAGGCACTTGTCCTCGTCCATAATGGGGGCGGCCACAAGAGATTTGAACTTTTCGATGCCGGATTCGGGAATATATTGGAACCGGGGGTCGGAATAGGGATCTTCGAGCGCAAGCGGGACTTTTTGTTCGGCAACCCATCCGGCAATGCCCATGCCGAGCGGGAAGCTCAGTTTGCCCACGGACTCCTGGTTCAGGCCGATCGCCGCGGTGAGCGTGACGGATTTGCCTGAATCGTCGATCAGGAACACCGATGCGCCGTTCTTCTCCATGCCGCGCGCAACCGCATCTATGATCAAACGAAGTTTTTCCGGAAGGTCGGCGTAGGAGTTGGAAATCCGGCTGATCTCACTCAGAATGTGAAGTTCTGTTTTTTCCGTTGTTTCCATAATGAATAGCACCGTGACACGTTACAACCGATGAACAACACCGCAGGGACCGTTCCCCGAACGGTCCACACCATGTTTCATAGGTACCTGTTGACGTATTACGTCTTTTTCAGCGCTTTCCGATAGAGTTTAACGTATTCCTTTGCCGAGTGCGTCCATGAAAAATCCCGCTGCATGCCGGCTTGCATCAGTCGCCGCCATATCTTCGTATCACCATACACGAGAAGGGCGCGGCGTACGCCGTCAAGAAGTCCGGGCGCGGAATATTCCGCAAAGACAAAGCCGGTGCCTCGTTTGGTTTTCGGGTTGTAATCAACGACCGTGTCCATGAGTCCGCCGGTCTTCCGGACCACGGGGACCGTGCCATATCGCAGAGAGATCATCTGACTGAGGCCGCAGGGTTCATAGCGCGACGGCATCAGGAACAGATCGCTGCCCGCGTAGATGCTTTTTGCCAGTGCTTCACTGTATTGCGGCAGGACGCGCATCTGGTCATGGTAAATAAGAGCAGCGTCCTTCAGTGCCTGCAGGTAATGTTCCTCGCCGGTGCCGAGGATAACAAGCTGTACGCCGAGAGACATGAGCTCCGGGAGCGCCTCTGTAAGGATGTCCAGGCCCTTCTGGCCCGTGAGGCGCGTGACCATGCCGATCAGCGGCGCATTGGCAGTTGGCAGGTCGACTTTTCTTCGAAGGTCCTCTTTGCACGCTTTTTTGCCTGAAAGCCGCGCAGCGCTGAACTTTTGGGCGAGACCCCGGTCGCGGGCAGGGTCCCATTCCTCGTAATCGATGCCGTTGACGATCCCGGAGAGGTCGGCCGATCGCTTGACCAAGACGCCGTCAAGGCCGTGGCCATATTCAGGCGTCTGGATCTCGCGGCTGTACGTGGCGCTTACCGTGGTAAGAAGATCGGCGGAGAGAAGGCCCGCTTTCAGAAAGCTCACCTTGCCCCAGAACTCTATTCCTTCCGGGGTGAAGAGGTCCCATCCCAGCCCGGTGTAGCGCAGGTCCTCCGGCCGAAAGGTCCCCTGGTAGCCGAGGTTATGGACCGTGAGAACGCTTTTCGTCCGTTTGAACAGGGCATCATCACGGTAGAACGTTTTCAGGTAGAGCGGCGCGAGGCCTGTTTGCCAGTCATTGCAGTGCAGGATGTCCGGACGGAAGTTCAGCGCCCGGCACAATTCGATGATACCGCGCGAAAAGAATGCGAACCGCTCCGCGTTGTCCGCATAGTCCGCGTGAGCTGTTCGGTACAGCTCGGGCCGGTTGTAGTAAATATCCTTCTGGATGAAATAGACCGTGACGTTGTTGTGCGTTTTTCCCTCGTAGATGTCGCAATGCTCTTTCCATGAAGCAAGGGGAATATCGAAGGCAGTGATATGTTTGAGCTTGAAGGCTTCCGGGTCCACGCACTGGTACCGGGGGAGCACCATGCGCACATCGTGTCCGAGTGCGGCGATGGCGGGCGGAAGGCTCCCCGCGACATCCGCGAGCCCTCCCGTTTTTGCAAAGGGGACCGCCTCGGACGCCGCGAACAGGACTTTCATAGCTTGATTTCCCGAAGGAACTTGGCCGCCTCCTCGGGTGGCGTGGGGTTGATGTAGAACCCGGAGCCCCATTCGAATCCCGCCACGCTGGTAAGCTTGGGCATGAGCTCGATGTGCCAGTGATAGTACTCATTGTTCTCGTCCCGGAACGGAGACGTATGGATGATGTAGTTGTACGGCGGGTTCGAGAGCGCGCGGTCGAGCCGTCGCAGAATGTTCTGGATAAGCAGCGCCAGGTCCTTGAAATCGTCGTTCGACGAAAAGGAGTAGCAGGACATATGACGCTTCGGCAGGATCCAGGTCTCGAACGGGAACCGGGGGGCAAAGGGGGCCAGGGCGATAAAGAGCGGTGTTTCGAGGACCACACGGATGCCGGTCTGGATCTCCTGGCGGATGATGTCGCAGAAGATGCAGCGCTCCTTGAGATTGAAGTGCCGTTTGCAGCCGTCCAGCTCTTCCTGCACCTGGATCGGCACGATGGGCAGCGCGATGAGCTGGGAATGGGTGTGCTCCAGCGTTGCGCCGGCGGAAAGCCCCTCGTTCTTGAAGATAAGCGTGTACTGGAAGCGCTTGTCCTTTTTCAGGTCGTCCATGCGGTCCCGATACGCCCACAGGACCTCTTCCATGGCCTTGGCCGGAAGGGTTGCGAGGGTGGCATTGTGATCAGGGCTCTCGATGATTACTTCGTGAGCGCCGATGCCGTTCATCTTGTCGAAGATGCCCTCACCCTGTTTGTTCAGGTCTCCTTCGATCTGGAGCGCGGGAAATTTATTCGGCACGGTCCGGAGCCTCCAGCCCGGCCCGTTGGGCTGGCCGTTCTCGCGGTAGGCGAGGATCTCCTTGGGCGTGGTCCGTTCATTGCCCGCGCAGAACGGGCAGAACCCGGTGCGCTTCCTGCCGCGCTGGTCCTGGAAGTCTGTGGGCCGTTTGCCCCGTTCCGATGAGATGATCACCCAGCGGCCGGTGATAAGGTCTTTGCGTAATTCAGGCATACATACTCCTCTGATCGCGCGAATAATTTCACAGCGCGCGGATTTTCTTATTATACCATCTTACCGGGTGTTGTCAAAATAACTCTTGGTATGCTATGATGGTCCATCATGGCGAGAAAAAGGATCGATAAACTTTCAGTTACGCTTGCGAAAATTCTCCATGCGCAAGGCATGGGGGGGCGGCTCCAGGAGTACCGCATCTTCGGACAATGGGAAAAGATCGTCGGTGCGGCAATCGCTCGCCATGCGCAGCCGGTCACGGTGAGAGGGAAAAAACTTTCCCTGGTCGTTGACAGCCCGGCATGGATGCAGCAGCTATCGCTGCTGAAACCGCAGATCATCGAGAAGGTGAACGCCAGTTTGCGGGAGGAAGCGATCAAGGACATAACACTCAGGCTAGGCGAGATCGCGCTCACCAGCAAACCTGACGACCCGCTGCCGGTTCGCGCATCGCTTAATGATGAAGAACGTGCGACGATCGAAAAGTATTTGCAGGGGGTTGAAGACGCCGAGATCCGGGAATCGATCCGCCGGGTGGTGGAGAAGGATATTCAGAATAAGAAAAGAATGCTGTCGAAATGAACAACGTACAAAGGACATTTAACCGCAGAGGACGCAGAGGAACGTCAAAAATTCTGGTTTGAATCGGACTTGTCTAACCCGGACACGCTGGAACTAAAAGCGCAAAACTGAAAAGCATCTCTCGCCACCAAAAGTAGGCGCTTCTAAGCGAGACGCAAAGGACGCTAAGTAAATCGTTAAGTCTTGGTTTTGAAAAATAATTTAGCCTTCTTTGCGATCTTGGCGTCTTTGCGAGAGACGCCTTGCTTTTGATTTGAATCAATGCTGTTCTCAAGAACTCATCCCGTAAATCTCCCGCATCTCATCCGAATATCCTCCACCTTTTTCATGCACAATCAGCGGCGGCATGACCACGAGTCCGGAAGCAGCGGATTTTACCGCTTCGACGAGAATAAGCGAGGCCGGTTTGTTCTGATAGGAGTGAACAAAGCGAAGGCGTTTTGGTTCGAGCTTCTTCTTGTGCAGGAGGGTTAGTAATTCCGTTGCCCGGTCAGCTGGAAAAACGAGGAAATACCTTCCTCTGTTCTTTAATAAACGTTGAAGATTCAGCCAGACTGTTATCGGCGCGGACAGGTCCTGCCGGGCCACGAGCCGTTCTCTGGATGGATTTTGTCTGCCAGCTCCTGACTTTATATAGGGCGGATTGGCTACAATGACATCAAAGCTTTCTTGCGCAATTGACCGGTTTAGATATCTGATGTTTCGATCACCAGGCAAGATCCGGCCAGGGAGCCCGTTTGCTTCGATATTTTGGTTCAACAGCTCGTATGCATGGGGTTCGAATTCGTCGGCTACGATGCTTGTTTTCGGGAATTTTTTTGCTAGCAGAAGGGAGATGACGCCGGAGCCTGCTCCGGGTTCCAGGATCCTATCATTGGATTTGATGCGGCAGAAGTCTACAAGAAGAAGACTGTCAAGGGTGAATCGGTTACCGTGCTTCTGCTGGACTATGGTTACCACGCCGGCGCCCCGCAGCGAGATGCTGTCGTGCGTCAGGTTGGTCAACGCAGCTTCTCCGCGTCTTCCTTCGGGATGCGCTTCGGCTTGATATTCTTGCCCACGCATACAGCTTTTGCACGAGATTCAACGATAAGCCTGCCCGTTGCTTTTTCCTTCATGGTATGGCAAAACGTAAGCGTGGCCCCGGTCATTTCCGTCACCCACGTCTCAACCACGAGTGTTTCGCCGTAGTGCGCTGACGAACGGTAATCGATCTCAACCCGTCCGATCACGAAGAGGATGTCACGCTCCATGAGTTCCGTGACCGGAGCGCCGTGGCTCGCCATGTATTCGGTCCGTGCGCGCTCCATGTAACGCAGATAGTTGGCGTAATACACCACCCCGCCGCAGTCCGTGTCCTCATAATACAGCTTGATCTCCATGCTGTGGTTCATGTGTGCGCCTCCAATATGGCAGACAGTTTAAAATATTTTTCGAGATTTGTCGAGAGAAACCGTGAGGGACAGCATGCCACATCTGAACCATCTCTCTTCTGGACATTTAAGGGCAGGTGTAGTAGTGTTTTGAATTATTTGAAGGATTTGACGAGGCAGGGTAAGGGCATGTCATCGCTGATTGCGGAGCTGCAAGAATGATTCATCTTCACCAACATATAGCGGTTCGCGTTGACCAGTGGCGCATTGATAACTTCGCGTGCGATGATTATTCAGCGATTTCAGAAATTCTCGAATGGGCGAGGGAAACCGAGACGGGCAACCTGCGTTTTCTGCGTCGTCCTCAGCTCCGCGCTCTCGAAACCTATTGGTATCTTCGCCTTATTGAGAAAACGCCGCACGTATTCGATCTCTATAAGAAGCTTCTCTCCCCCGAGGAGAACATCGACGATCTGCTTGATGCTCTCGGCATACCCGGTGAAGCGTTCAAGGCAGCCAAGTATAAGTTTGATCGTCTTCTGGACCGGATTAAGACTGACGACGCCTTTGTGAAGGATTTCAAGCTCGAATCACTTCGTGAGACGCTGACGCTCGCTTATCCCAGCTATATTTTGGCTCTCGCCATGGGCGCGGGCAAGACCATCCTCATCGGCGCGATCATCGCCACCGAGTTCGCGATGGCGCTCGAATACCCTGACGGCCCGTTTGTGCAGAACGCGCTGATATTTGCGCCGGGCAAGACGATTATTGAGTCTCTCCGCGAGCTGGCTGAGGTTCCCTATGACAAGCTGCTTCCTCCGCGCATGTACAAGATATTTGCCGCGTCGGTCAAGCTGACCTTTACTCGCGACGGAGAAAAGGATGTGCCGGTCATTCGGGGCTCATCATTTAACGTCGTGGTAACGAACACCGAGAAGATTCGTATTCAGAAAGAAACGATCCGAAAGAGCGACATCGGCAATCTCTTTATGCCGGAACGCGAGGACGAAGCGCGGTCCGAGGTGGCCAATCTCCGTCTTCAGGCCATTGCGAGCCTGCCGCATCTCGCGGTCTTCTCGGACGAGGCGCATCACACCTATGGCCAGTCTCTTGATACCGAACTTAAAAAGGTCCGCAAGACCGTTGACTACCTTGCTGCAAATACTAATCTCGTTGCCGTGGTAAATACGACAGGCACTCCTTACTTCCAGCGCCAGCCGCTCAAAGACGTGGTGATCTGGTATGGTCTATCTCAAGGGATCAAGGACGGCATCCTTAAAGACCTCGCGGACAATATCCAGGCATACGACTTTTCGGGTGATTCGAGCGCCTATGTCAGCCACGTTGTCGCTGATTTCTTCAACGACTACGGCGATACCAAGCTGCCGAATGGCGCTCTTGCGAAGCTGGCAATCTACTTTCCGCAGACAGAAGATCTCAAGGACCTGAAACCGGTGATCGACGAGGCGCTGGTGAAGGCGGGCCAGAGCCCGGCCTTATGTCTCGTGAACACCTCTGATGAGTCGCTCACGAAGAAAGCTGATATCGACGCCTTCAACCGGCTGAACGATCCGTCCGCTCCGCACCGTGTCATCCTACTCGTGAACAAGGGTACAGAGGGTTGGAACTGTCCCAGTCTCTTCGCCTGTGCGCTTGCGCGTAAGCTCAAAACCTCTAACAACTTCGTGCTCCAGGCGGCCACTCGCTGTCTGCGTCAGGTGCCGGGTAATGAGACAAAGGCGCGCGTCTATCTCTCCACGGACAACTTCACGATCCTTGACAAGCAGCTTCAGGAAACGTACGGCGAGACCATCGCTGACCTGAACCACGCGGGGCATGAAAGCGCCACCACCCGCATTATCTTGCGCAAGCTTGACCTGCCGCCGCTCGTTGTCACGCAGACGATCAGGACGGTTGTAAAAAAAGCAGGTGAGGCGAAGCCTATCCGGCTGACGCGGCCCAAGGACGGGGACAACAGCAGTCTCAAAAAGAAAGTCTATACCGTGGCCGAACAGCTTTCGACGTATGGCGTGCTTCAGCAGATCGGCGAAACCGTATTGATCACGTCTTCCGATACGACCCTCGACTTCTACACTGCCGCAACGGAACTAAGCCGTTCTTACCGGCTCGATCTATGGACCATCTATGATGAATTGAAGCGGTTGTATGGCAGCGAAGATATACTCTTGGCGCATATTGACGACCTGTCCCGGCAGATCGAAGAACAGACACGCTTTTATGAGATACGGGAAGAGAAGGTCGATGTTGCCCTGGCGTTGGTGAAGCCCGAGGGATTCAACAAAGAAACAACGACAGAAGGGACCGAGGTTTATACAGCGGACATCATATATCCAAAGGATCGCGAGCATCTTCTTGCTCATTTTTCGGCGTGGAAAGAAAAGGCCGGTGAGTTCGGGTTCCACTACGATCCGTACAACTTCGACTCGAACCCTGAGAAGCATTTCTATGAACAGATGCTGATACAACTGAACGTGAAGCCTGATGAGGTTGAAGACATCTACTTTACAGGCGCATTAACTGATCCGGCCAAGACCGACTTCTTTATAGAGTACAAGGATGACAAAGGGAAGTGGCGGCGCTATACACCGGACTTCGTGATCCGGAGGAAACCGAAAAAAGGCGGAAAACGAGGCTCGGGCAAGGTATATATCGTGGAAATAAAGAGCGAACGCGAGCGCAGCCACCCGGTGGACGGCGAGAAGGGCCGGAAGGCGATGGCGCTCAGGAAATGGGAAGAGCTGAATCCCGAGCGGCTCAAGTATCAGATGATCTTTACGGCAACGGATACGGTGAGTGCGGATCAGGTGCATGAAGTGAAGAGGCTGATCGTGGACTAAATATGCGGTCACAATTTGTGACCGCATTGCCATGCAGAGTTTTTGCATTAATGAGGCGCAATTTTTGAGGTGCCAAATTGGCACCTCAAGTTGCAGCCGAGGGTGAAGTGATGCAGCCTCTTTGATATTCCAATTTGGAATGTCAAAACGTGAGAGCGATTGGCCAAAGAATGGAGCTTTCCATTAACGCGCAGAGGCATCGCATAATGCGATAGCATGAGGAGGAAAATGAAACCGATCGTTCCGATTCAAGTGGTTGAAAGTAAAATATTCCTCATTCGTGGCCAGAAAGTCATGCTTGACAGCGATCTGGCGGCCCTCTATGGAGTGCAGACAAAAGTTTTGAACAAGGCGGTGGCGAGAAATGCAGAACGTTTTCCCGACGACTTTATGTTCATATTAAACACTGATGAGTATGATTCTTTAAGGTTCCAAATTGGAACCTTAAAGAAAGGACGCGGACAGCACCGAAAATACCTTCCGAGCGTCTTTACTGAGCAAGGTGTAGCAATGTTGTCCAGCGTGCTGCAAAGCAAGCGTGCGGCCATGGTCAACATCGCCATCATGCGGACCTTTGTGAAGCTGCGCGAGGTGCTTTCGACCCATAAAGACCTCGCTCACAAACTTGCGCAGCTTGAAAAGAAGATCGAGAAGCATGACGAAGAAATCGGCGCGATATTCGATGCGATCCGGCAACTTATGGCCGAGCCCGAACCGAAAGAGAAAAAGATCGGCTTCATCGTCAAGGAACGGAGCGCGCGATACCGGACCACAAGGAGCAAAAGGTGAGCAAAGCGAAGAATAAAGAGAAGCCGGTCAAAAAAACGAAACAGGCCGCCGCTGCCGAATCTGCGCCACCGAAGAAGACGGAAATCAAAATCACTGCTGCCAAAGGCCGTCCGATGCTCACCTGGGTGGGCAAGCGGCCACTCTCGCATGTGACCGCCTTCCCGGCGCAGCATGTGGAGAGCTTCGCACCTTCTTATAACCACCCTCCCTTTCAAGGGGAGGGCTGGGGTGGGGATGGTGTTGAACGAGAGCGCGGTGAGGGGGCAATCTGGAAGGATTGGCCATCGTCTTATCCCAAGGGTGGCTTACTTTTCCACGGCGACAACAAGGAAGTCCTCGCCCATCTCCTCGCCAACGGTTTTCGCGGCAAGGTGAATCTCATCTGTCTTGATCCTCCCTTCGACTCCGGCGCGGACTATGTGCGCAAGGTATCTCTTCGCGGTGCAAAAGGGACAACAACAATCGCTGGTGAGACTTATACTCTTGGTGAGCAGATTCAGTATACCGATATCTGGGCGAATGATAACTATCTTCAGTTCATGTATGAGCGCTTAATGTTACTTAAAGAGCTGCTATCTAACGATGGTAGCCTCTACCTTCACTGTGATACACATCGAACACACCACTTGCGATGTTTATTGGAAGAAGTTTTCGGTCCCGAAAATATCAGAAACGAAATCATTTGGCAGCGGTTCAATTTCAGAGCAGACGGTAATAAGTATGGCACTGTACACGATACTATTTATCTGGCGACAAAATCCGATGTATATCAATTCGATAAACCGTATGTACATTTAAAGTCTTCATATATAAAATCTCATTTTAAACCTGATGAGAAAGGCAGATTATACCGGCTTGATAATCTTACAGCACCTTCACATGGCAAGCAGGGGAAGGCTCTCAAGTTTGGCGATAAGGTAATTGCTCCTCCGGCGGGTGCGATGTGGAGATTTGCGCAAGGTGGAATTGATGACTTGTGGGCAAAGAATCTTATCGAAATCCCCGAAGATGGAGTTCCTCAAGTTAAAAGATACTTGGATGAGATTGAGGGTCAGGCTGTTCATTCGATATGGACGGATGTTCGCTCGATTAATTCACAGTCACATGAGAGAACAGATTACAATACCCAAAAGCCTGAGGAGATGGTTGCCAGGTTAGTTGAGGCATCATCAAAAGCTGGCGATATTGTGCTCGATTGTTTCATGGGATCAGGTACAACTGCGGCGGTCGCACAAAAGCTTGGACGGCGCTGGATCGGCTGCGACATCAATAACGGAGCGGTTCAGCTTACGTCTACGCGACTTCAAACGATTATCCAGGAGCAGATCGAAGAATCGAAGATAGGGACACTCAGTCTTGATCTCTCGACAGAAGAGGATAAAAGCAAAACACAACCCGCTCAGTCTGCGTTCTCTATATGGTGCGTGAATGACTATGACCTTGCTATCCAGCACAACGAGGCTGTGAACCTCGCTTGCGAGCACATAGGCATCGAGCGTATGCGCACGGATGCATACTTTGACGGCACCTACCGGAAGTCCCTCGTCAAGATCATTCCCTTCGGCCATCCGCTTACACCACTCGATCTTGAAGAACTGCGTCTTGAACTCGAAGCCAGGCCAGATGAGGATAGGCCGTTCACCGTGGTTTGCCTCGGGATGGAGCTTGCAGCTAAAGCATGGGTAGAAGACTGGAACAGGCTACGCAAAGGTAAAGATGCTGTTAACAAGATCGAGGTGATTGAGCTTCGCACCGATCCGAAATACGGTAAGTTCATGCAGCACGAATCGGCAAAGGCTAAGATCAAAATTTCCCGCAAGAAGGACACGATTTCCGTAGAAATAGGTGACTTTATTTCTCCGACCATCATCGAGCGTCTATCCCAACAAGCTGGTCTCTTGAAACCGAAGATCGACGACTGGCGGGCAATGGTGGATTGCGTTATGATCGACACGGCTTATGATGGGAAGGTATTCAACGTCGCGCTTTCTGATGTGCCAGAGAAGAAGACAGATTACGTGCAAGGGAGCTACGAGCTTCCTGCGCCGGATGGCGATACGACCGTTGCGGTGAAGATCATTGATATGCTGGGAGAAGAAGTGCTGGTGATCAAGTCAGTCTGATTGTGGAGCGTGGGCTAATGGTCAATAAGAAAGATACGAACAAGCGACGGAACAAGGCCACACAGAAAAAGCAGGCGCAACGAAAGGCGAAGGCTACAACTTTGCGCAGGCAGGCGAACGTGCAGGTCGTGAACCGGCCCGGTATCTCGGAGATGGGCGCGCCGGATGGCTTCCGCGCCATCGGCATGGCACAGGCCATGATGGAGTATGCAAAGCCGCTGGATGAATATTACGGAAAAGGACTGCAAAACATCGATGATTTGAACAAGCGCATGAATTTGTCCATGCTGCTCTGGAACCATGCTCTGAGTGAGGAAAAGGGCGAAGAGCGAGCCGCGCGGAAAACCGAGGTTCTTAAGGCGCTGTCAGATGCATTCGGCATGAACGGCGAAGATGCCGAGGCGCTTCGCGTTCGCATGGTCGCGCGCAGGAAATGGCTGTTCCCGGAGGAAGTGCAGCCTAAAGAGCGTGCAACGCCCATCATGATCATACGGAAAGAAACCCTGTCCGAAATCAGGTCTTTTGACTATGGCAGGCTGCGGCACGCCAGGGATGAAGTCCCCCCGGATGCCGCAGATCGCGCCCTGATCGAAAATATCAGGAAGCTCGACCGCTTCATGGAAGAAGAAGCGGACTACGACGAGTTTGAGAAGCTGCTGACGGAAACGAAGGACGAAGCGGAGAAGCGCTATAAACAATGGCTTGCCGACCGTGGCTTCCCACCGGAGTTCCAGCGTCTATCCGGTTGTCTTCATATCTACTTCGACTTCGTTTACGGATATATGCATGACCATGTCGTGACGATGAAGACCATCACGCTTAATTATCTGACGGAGTTTTTCGAGGATTTTCTGATCCGCAAAGTCTACGGCGATCCGCAGGAGTATATTGAATGGCCGCCTGCGATCAAGCTATTCTATCTGTTTCTGAAAGACAAAGAGTATATGGAAGACATCGCCTCGATCACGTCGATGATAAACGCGCTTGAACTGAGGTTTATGGAAGTGTTGAAAAAACAGTTTTCCTGAGCTGCTGCCGGGAGAAGCCGCTATGAACGAGAATGAAGGCAAGAGAAAAAAACTCAAAGTCGATCTCTCCGAACTCGTCTTCGAAATGGAGATGGGCGACAATATGGAACGGAGCGGGTATTTCGACACGGAGACCGGCGCGATCATCGACATGCCCGATGACATCATGCGCGCGCTGGATGACGGCGAAACCGAATCAGCGCTTGTTGAGTGGGACGAGGAACTAGCGGAGGTTGCGGAGAAAATACTGAGCGACGAGCAGAACCGTTTTTTGCCGATCCCGCGGCGCGAATCACGCGAGGGATATGAGATCATGGCTTCTTTTGCGGGGACCGTTGAGAATAAGGGTTTTAAGGAAAAGATATCGATCGCGCTTGACGGCAAGGGCGCGTTTCGCAGGTTCAGAAACGTCCTGAATCAGCACCCCGACGAGCTTGAACGTTGGTACAAGTTCAAAGATGACTGGATGCGGGACGAAGCCATTCAGTGGTTGCTGGAAAATGGCATTGAGCCGGTGCAGGTGATCTCCGGCTATTTCAATGACAATGGGACGGAGATCAACGAGGACCTGGTCCCGAAGCCGGGTTTGTGCCTCACCTGTAAGAAGGACAATGCGACAGGCAAGGCGGAGATCCTTTGCACATTGACGAGGCACGACCAAAAAGGCGTGAAGGAATTTGAATGCGGGGCGTTTGAGTCCAAGTCTGAATAACCGGGGTTTTGTTTTAGCCGGCAAGGTCAAGACCGTGTCAGTTGACATTAATATGGCATACTGCGAGCTTGTTCTTAGCTGTCCCTACGCCTTCAAAATCTTCTCAGCAGCAATTTGCGCTTCATGCACGCAGTCCCCGATGCCGATGCCTTTGTACGAGCAGCCGATCAGATGCAGCCCCGGGTGCGTAGCAAGGGTCCGGTCGATCTGTGCGATCCGTTCAAGGTGGCCGACGGTGTATTTGGGCATACCCTTGCGCCAGCGGTAGACCTTGGAAAATTGCGGGTTCGCTTTAAGCCCCAGGACCGTATCGAGTTCTTCCATCACCATCTTGACCATTCCCGTATCGTCCAGGTCAAACACCAGTTCTTCATGATGTCCACCGCCCAAGAAAACGCGGATAAGGACCATGTCATCAGGAGCGCGGAAGGACCATTTGATGGAGGTGTAGGTCGATGCATTGATCCGTCTGCCTTCGACGCGCGGGATGATGAACCCGAACCCCTTCAGCGGGACTGTCACGTCTTCCTTGCGGAATGCGAGGGACACTGTGCCCGAAGATGACCACTCGATCTTGTTCATCTGCAGCGCGAGCGTTTCGTCCATTCCCTTGATCATCTCAGCGGAATCATATGCCGAAGAGGCGAGCATGACGTAATCCGCGTCAAGAGCCTCGCCTGAATCGAGGATCACCGCATACCCCTTGCCTTTCGGTTCAACTGCCCTGACCGCGGCGTTCATGCGGATCGATTCTTTCCCGATATGGTCAGCGCAGGCCTGGGACAATTCCTGCATGCCGTTCTTGAAGCTCATCGAGAACGTCAGTTTCGTTGCCCCGGTTATTGGTGGAGGAGCGTTGTGCGAAGCGTGCGTGCGGGTCTTCATGGCGGCGATCATGCCGTTGATCAGACTGCCGCTTTTCTGCTCCATCTGGACGAAGCGGGGGAAGGTCGCCAGCACGCTCATGTTGTCCGGATTCGAGGTGTGGATGCCGGCAACAAGCGGTTCAGCGATCTTTTCGAGACATTCACGCCCGAGACGGCGGGTGACAAAGCTGGCAAGACTCTCGTCGTCCCGTTCTTTCCTCTTGGGAATGAACACTTCCATGCCCATGCGAATTTTCCCCGGCCAGGTGATGAGACTGGACTTTGCCATGGGCCAGAACGAGGTCGGCACCATGAGCATGACGCCCTCGGGCAGGGAGTGGAGCCTGCTGTTGGAGAAGATGAAGGTGCCTTTATGCTCATCGTTCGACGGAAGCATATCGGGTTCAAGGCCCAGGTGTTTTGCGAGGTTCACGCTCCATACCTTTTCCGGGAGGAAGCTGTCCGGCCCGCCTTCTATAAGATAGGGGCCGATCTTCTCGGTCAGGATCTTGCCGCCGATGCGGTTGTTCCTTTCGAGCAGCAGCACGTCCATGGTTTTGTCGTAGGCCTTGGCCCCGGTTTTGAGGTGGACTGCAGCTGCCAGACCGGCGATACCGCCGCCTATGATGATGACTTTCGGCATGGTTTAAACCTCTTTTTGAAACGCGAAATTTCACGGGGAAAACATATACTACTTCAGGCCTGTCACGGACAAGCCGGAACTAAAGGCAACGTCTAAAGGCGTCTCTCGCAAAGCTCGCAAAGTTCGCCAAGAAAAGCACGCAATGCTTTTGGGTAAAAGAATTACGTCGTTTTTTTCACCACATCCGCCAGCGCTTTGATGAACAGCGGCGAAGTGTTCAACGAATCCGCGCGTTCGAATGCGAGCCCCAGCCCTGCTGCGTGCTTCCGGTGTACGATGTCGATATCATAGAGCGTTTCCATGTGATCGCAGGTGAACCCGATCGGGACTTCGAGGACCGCAGTATGGCCCTCTGATGCGAGTTTGTCCAGGGTCGGCTCCACCTCGGGTTCGATCCACGGTTCGGTCGCGCGCGCTCCTTTGCTTTGCCATGCGACGCGCCACTCACGCACATTCGCCCTGGCCGCGACAAGCTTTATCGTTTCTTCTATCTGATGCTTATACGGGTCACCTGCGGTGATATAGCGTACGGGGATGCTGTGGCTCGTAAAGATGACGACGATCTTTTCTTGGCCGGTGCGCGTTAATCGCGCGAGACCGGCTCTCACGTTCTCCGCCCACGCGTCGATGAACAGCGGGTTGTTGTGCCAGCTCGGAATGAAGGTTTGCCTGATCGTATCGCGGGTAAGTGCATTGAATGCGCTTTCATACACACCGGTCGTTACCACTGTTGCAAAGGGCGACATGGACAGACCGATAATGCTGTTTGCTCCCCCGGCAGCAGCTTTTTCAAAGGATTCGGCTATGGTAGGTGATGAGTATCTAAAGCCTGAAAATACGTGATAACCGCTTCCTAGGAGATTTTCCAGAGCCGCAGCCTGATCGCTGACGAGCTCGGGAAGGGGCGATTTGCCGCCGATCAGTTTATAGCGTTCGATGATTGCCTGGACAACGGGAGGGGGCGCCGGTCTCCCCATGAAGGCGGACATGAACGGACCCACTTCGTCGAGCGACCGGGGCCCGCCAAGGGCGATGAGTATGATTGCAGTTTGATTGGACATGCGGAAAAAGGGTCAAGGGTCAAGTAGCAAGAGCAAGGAAAGGCATAAACTAGGTTTAACGTGCTACATGACCCTTGCTACTTGACCCTGTCTTTAACTATCTTTTACTCATTTCATGCGTGGCATTAATGAACTCTGCAGCGTTGTCCAGCGGTGTCTGCTGAAGGATGCCGTGGCCGAGGTTCATGATATGACCGTTCCTGTTTCCCGCACGGTCAAGGATGTCCTTTGTTCTTCTTCTGATGAACTCCCGCGATCCGAACAGGCTGATGGGGTCGATGTTGCCCTGCACGGCCTTATCTTGTCCCACGCGCTTCCAGGCTTCATCGAGGTTGCACCGCCAGTCAAGACCGATCACGTCGCCGCCCGCTTCCGAGACCATTTCAAGAAGATGCGTCGCGCCGTGGGCGAAGTGAATGAGCGGCACGGTCTTTTTGATGCCCGCGATCACTTTTTTCTGATGAGGCAGCACAAATTCCTTATAATCCATCGGCCCGAGCGCGCCCACCCAGCTGTCAAAGAGCTGCACGACCTGGACGCCCGCGTCGATCTGGGCATTCATATAATTGATGATGACGCCCGTGAGGTGCTCCATGAGCTTGTGCCATGCAGCGGGTTCCGAGAACATCATGGCCTTGGCGTGTTCGTAGTTGCGCGAACCGCCGCCCTCGATGATATAGCTTGCAAGTGTGAACGGAGCTCCGGAGAACCCGATGAGCGGCACTTTTCCGTCGAGTTCCTTGAGTACCAGTTTGATCGCCGTCATGAGGTAGTCGATCTGTTTTGCCGCGTCGATCGGTTTGAGTTTTTCCACGTCAGCCATGGTGCGGACGGGATTGTGGATCACCGGGCCTTCGCCTTTTGCGAACTCCAGGCCGATGCCCATGGGTTCGAGCGGCAGCAGGATGTCGGCGAAGATGATGGCCGCATCGATCTCATATCGTCGAATAGGCTGGATCGTCACCTCGGCCGCGAGTTCGGGAGTTTTGCACATTTCGAGGAAGGAGTGCTTTTGACGGATCGCGCGGTATTCCGGAAGGTAGCGCCCCGCCTGCCGCATCATCCACACGGGGGTGCAGTCCACCGGCTCGCGTCTGCATGCCTTTAAGAATCTGTCTGCTCTCGACATTGATAGTCTCCTCGAATATAGGGGAATGAAAGAAATCTGTTGCAGCGAAGCAACATAATAGTATTTTATTGAGTAAAACTCAAGGAATTTTTGCTGCGGGAGGGTGCTATTCCTTGCGCCGGAACGACAGCGCCGCGAAGGTCAGCATGACGATGGATATCCCTGTAACGATGAGAAGATCAAGCATAAGCGAAAACTCAGGCCCCATAGGGGGAGCGCTGTTTTTGAGCAGCACATGCTTGAATGTGTCTATCCCATACGTGAGGGGATTGATGTGCGTTAAATGCCTGAGCGTGGGCGGCAGGGAAGTGACCGGGTACATGGCACCTGAGAGGAACAGCATAGGCATGACGAGGAAGTTCATGATGATGTTGAACCCGTCAAAAGACGTGAGCCGCGCCGCGATCAGGATCCCGAGCGACGTGATACAGAACGAGACGAGAAATGCGGCTGCCACGATCTCCACGAATTGCAAAAACGTCAGATGGATGCCGAGGAACGGGGTGAGCAGCAGAATGATGATCGCCTGGGCCACGGAGATCAGGGTCCCTGATATGGCTTTGCCGATGACGATCGACAGACGCGAGATTGGGGCAACGAGCATCTCTTTCATGAAGCCGAACTCCCGGTCCCACACGATCGAGATGGACGAGAAAATGGAGGAGAACAGGATGGTCATGCCGATCATGCCGGGAAAGATGAATTGCATATAAGAAAGGCCGGCCTGGGGCTTGATCAGCGAGTTCATGCCATTGCCGACAACGAACAGCCAGAGAATGGGCCGCGCGAGGGTGCCCAAGAGGCGGCTCTTTTCGCGGAAGAACTTCACGAACTCTCGCATGCAGATGACGTAGATCGGCCTGAGCTGTATCACCGCTGCGCCCTCCGGTGGCTCCGGACGAATTCACGCGTTATTTCCTTGTTATCCTGAAAAGCTTCATCGCGGATGGTTCTGCCGGTAAGCTTGAGGAACACATCGTTTAATGTCGGCTTTGTGAGGCTGACAGACAGAGTCTGGACAGGCAGGGAATGGAGAAGGGAGGGTATGAACTCGTCGCCTTTTTCCACTTCGAGTACAAGACCGCCATTTTCCTCTTGTGCGGAGATGTTGAAAATCCTCCGAATCTCTTCGATCGCGCGTTTATTATCAGCGGTCACGAGATGAATGACGTCGCCGTGGACCATTGCTTTGAGCCGCGCAGGTGAGTCAAGGGCGATGATCTTGCCATGGTCGATGATGGCAATGCGGTCGCAGTTCTCGGCTTCTTCCATATAGTGTGTGGTCATGAAGACGGTGATCTTCTCTTTTTTTCTGAGCGTAGTGATGAAATCCCATATGGTGTTCCGCGTTTGCGGATCAAGGCCGAGGGTCGGTTCATCCAGGAACAGTACGCGGGGATAGTGCAGGAGCCCTCGGGCGATCTCGAGCCGCCGCTTCATACCGCCGGAGAAGGTTTTGATAAGGTCATGCTTGCGGTTTTGAAGCTCGACAACATCGAGCATTTCATCGATCCTGCGCTCCGTCAGTTTGCGGTCAAGGTTGTAGAGATAGGCATGGAACTTCAGGTTCTCGTACGCGGTCAGTCCGCTATCAAGGGTCGTGTCCTGGAAAATAAGGCCGATGGATGAGCGGGCCTCGTCAGGCTGCTTGACGCAATCGTAGCCCGCGATCGTTGCGCTTCCGCTGGTAGGCCAGAGGAGCGTGCAAAGGATATTGATGGTCGTTGTCTTGCCCGCGCCATTCGGCCCGAGAAAACCAAAAACCTCGCCCTCGTTCACCTCGAACGAAATGCCGTCCACTGCAGTGAGGGACTTGAATTTCTTGGTGAGATTTTGAACGTTGATGATTCCCATGCTCCGAACTCTGAACTCCTTACTCCCGACTGTTTGTTATCACCACTCCATCCTGCTCTTCGGCACAGACCACTCGCGGAAGTTATAGAATATCCCGAGCGGCGCGGGTACTATGCCTTTAAAGCGTTTGTGAACGATCGGCGTTGCATCGGGTACGTAGAGGAACGCATAGGGTTGTTCTTCGGCAAGGATCTCGTGAATGCGGTAGTAGATCTTTTTTCGCTTTTCCAGATCGAACGACCGGCGGCCTTCCACCAGCAATCGGTCGACCTCTGCGTTCGCATAGCTGATGAAGTTGTACTCGCCCTTCTTTGTTTTGCTGGAATGCCAGATATCGTAAAGGTCCGGGTCGCGGCTCATGCTCCACCCGAGGAGGATGGCATCAAAGGACCGCTTGTCGATCTGCTCAAGAAATGCCTGCCATTCCATCACCCGGATATTGGCATCAATGCCGACCTTTTTGAAGTTCTGCTGCATGATCTCGGCGGCGTGGATCCGCTCGCTGTTGCCCTGGTTCGTCATGATCGTGAAGTGGAATGGCTTTCCGTCCTTTTCAAGTATCCCATCGCTGTTTTTGTCCTTCCAGCCCGCATCGTTCAGCATGCACACAGCGAGATCAGGGTCGTATTCATAGCTTTTTGCCTGAGGATTATATGCCCAGGACACATGCGCGAAAGGACCGGTGCATGGCCTCCCGATGCCCAGGAGCACACCCTCGATGATGCTTTGACGGTTGATGGCGTAGGAGAGTGCCTGACGCACTCGAACATCATTAAAAAGCGGATTTTTGAGATTGTATCCCATGTACGTGAATCCGTTCGAAGGATATCTGAACTTGCGATAGTTTTCCCTGATCCTGCGCGTTTCACTCTTCCTGAGATATTGGAGCGAATTCAGGCCCATCATATCCACGCCGCCGGAGAGCAATTCCTGAAACATCGTTGACGAGTCGGGGATGATGCGGTAGATGAACTGGTCGATCTTTGGCCTGCCCTCGAAGTAGTCTTCATTCGCAACAAGCACGATCTTTTGACCCGAGACCCATTCCTTGAACTTGTAGGGACCGGTGCCGACGGGGTTTCGGTTAAAGGGATCGGAGTTGATGTCCTTATTGTCCAGCAGATGCTTCGGAAGCATGCCGATTGCCCAGCTTTCGAGGGTGGGTGAGAAGGGTTCTTTATACGTCACGCGAAAAACATATCTGCTCACCACTTCTGCTTTAAGCACATCCATATAAGAGCTGCTGTAGGGAGTGGCTACTTTCGGGTCCATGAGCCGCTGGTAGGTGAAGAGAACGTCGTCTGCGGAGAACTCCACGTTGTCGTGCCATTTGACGCCTTTCCTGAGAAAGAACGTTATGGTCTTGCCGTTGTTCGCAATGGTCCAGCGCTCAGCCAGATCTCCGACGAGTTTGATGTCCTTGTCGTACTTTACGAGGCCGTTGAAGATCTGGTCGTTAATCGTACCCGATGCCGCATCGTTCGCAATAACCGGGTTCAGTCGACGGGCGTCACCTATCGAGCTTTCGACAAAAGAATTGGGGTTCCGTTCGACTTTCTGGCCGCAGGCGGAGAAAAGGGCGAGGCAAGCGATGATTAACCACAGTGGACACAGAGAACCACAGCTTCTTGTCTTACGTCGAAACAAAAAGTCCTCCACATTCCTCTGTGAAAAAAGGTTTTTTGCCGGAGTTCTGATCTTCATAGAAAAAACAAAAGGGGTAGGCATAGCCTACCCCGTGAGCAGATGATACGAGTAAAAATACCTGCTTCGTTATTTTGCCGGTGCAGGCGCAGGCGCTGATTGCATGGGCGGTGCGAGCGGGGCCGGCGCAGGCTGTGACTGCTCCTGTTTTATCCCTTCCATGACCGAGCTTTTTCTTGCTGTGGTGAAAGCGAGCAGCAGTGATGAGATCATGAAGATGATCGCGGCGCCTGTGGTGAGCTTGGACAGGAAGCTCTGAGCTCCCCGCGGCCCGAACAGGGTCTGCGAAGCGCCTCCGAATGCGGCGCCGATGTCAGCGCCTTTTCCTTTCTGAACGAGCACCATCAATACCAGGATGCTGGCGACAATGACATGAAGTGTGACTAATAACCCGTGAAGCATGTGTTCCTCCTTGAATAGTATCCTCATTCACCGGTTGGTAACGTGGATTTATGTGAAATTAACCAGAGCAGCGAACGATTCCGGCTTCAAACTGGCCCCGCCTACCAGAGCGCCGTCAATGTCTGGTTTGGCCATGAGCTGTGATACGTTCTCCGGCGTCACGCTCCCGCCGTACTGGATGCGAAGAGCTTCTGCAACGTCGGCGTTAAAAAGCGATTTCACCTTTTGTCGAATAAAAGCATGGATCTCGTTAGCCTGGTCGGGTGTTGCTGTCTTGCCGGTGCCGATGGCCCATACTGGCTCATAGGCGACAACAATCTTTTGCATCTCGGTTGCCGTCACACCCTTGAGAGCACCCAGGACCTGGCGCTCGATCACCTCATTGGCCTTGCCCGCTTCCCGTTCGCTCAGCAGTTCTCCAACACAAACAATGGGAAGAAGCCCTTTGTTCAGGGCTTGACGGACCTTCTTGTTCACCGTTTCGTCCGTTTCTCCGAAAAACTGTCTGCGTTCACTGTGGCCTATGATAACATACCTGCATCCCAAATCCAACAGCATTTCCGCTGAAATCTCGCCGGTGAACGCCCCCTTATCTTCCCAGAACAGGTTCTGGGCCGCAAGCGCCATATTCGTTCCCTTAATAGCTTCACCCACGGTCTGGAGCGCCGTGAATGTAGGCGCGAGCACGATGTCCCGGTCCTTCTTACCGGACACGAGAGGAATGAGCTTTTGGGCCAGATCGCGTGCCTCTGCCGTGGTTTTGTTCATCTTCCAATTGCCGGCCAGGATGGGGCGTCGTTTTGGATGCATGGAGTAACCTCGTAATTTGTATTTGAGTGACCTTAATACTTGTACCTGACTTACTCTTTGTCATCCGTCAGAGCAGCGAGTCCCGGCAATTCCTTGCCTTCGAGCAATTCCAGCGAGGCGCCGCCCCCCGTGGAGATGAAGGTGATGCTGTCCGAAACGCCCGCCCTGTGCACGGCAACGTCGGTATCTCCGCCGCCGACGATCGTGGTCGCGTACGCATCGGCAACCGCGCGGGCAACGGCAAAGGTGCCGCGGGAGTAGGCATCTTTCTCAAACATCCCCATGGGGCCGTTCCAGATGATGGTCTTTGCGTCCTGGATCGCCTCGGCAAAGAGACGGACCGTGGCCGGTCCGATGTCGAGGCCCACCCAGCCCTTCGGGATCTCCTGGGACGTGACGATCTTGGTCTCCGCGCCGTCGTTCATGTTTTCGGCGACCACGAAGTCAACGGGCAGATAGAATTTGACGCCTTTGTCGCGCGCATTGTTTCTGATGCGCATGGCTGTTTCGAGCATGTCCGGCTCGACCAGTGAGTTCCCGACTTCGTCGCCCCAGGCCTTATTAAAGGTAAAGGCCATGGCGCCGCCCACGATCACCTTGTCCACCTTGTCCTTCAGATTTTCGATCACGCCGATCTTTCCCGATACCTTGGCGCCGCCGAGGATCGCAACGAACGGACGCACAGGATTCGCCACCGCTTTTTGTAGATAATCGATCTCTTTTTTCATGAGGAAGCCCGCAACGGACTCCTTCACAAACTTGGTTATCCCGAAGGTGGAGGCATGAGCGCGGTGCGCCGTACCGAACGCATCGTTCACATAGACGTCGGTGAAGGCGGCGAGGGCTTTCGAAAAAGCTTCGTCGTTCTTTTCCTCTTCAGCATGGAACCTGAGGTTTTCGAGCAGCAGCACGTCACCCGGCCGCATGCCCTGCACCATATGTTCCACATCCGGCCCGATACAGTCTTTGGCGAACTTCACCTCTTTATTCAGGAGGCGATTCAGACGCAGGGCGACCGGAGCAAGGCTGTATTTCTGGCTCGGTTTTCCTTTAGGCCGTCCGAGGTGCGATGCAAGGATCACTTTGGCGCCGGCATCAAGGGCATAGTTGATCGTCGGCAAGGTAGAACGAATCCTGCCGTCGTCGGTGATATTGCCGTTCTCATCGAGCGGGACATTAAAATCCGCGCGGATGAAGACCCGCTTGCCCTTGAGCGCGACTTTTTCGATGGTTTTTTTATCCATGCCTGCGACTCCTCACATTCCGCATCGTATTCCGCAATCCGTGCTCCAAAATCCGCACTACCCTACAACCCCTTCTTTGCCACCAGGATCGCCAGGTCGCGGAGCCGATTGGAGTAGCCCCACTCGTTGTCGTACCAGGAGAGGATTTTTACCATGCTGCCTTCAATGACGGTTGTGAGCCCAGCGTCTATGATTGAGGAATGGGGATTGCCCTTGAAGTCGATGGAGACGAGGGGCGCCTCTTCGTACTGGAGAATGCCCTTCAGCTTTCCGTCGGCTGCAGCCTTGAGCGCTGCGTTCACTTCTTCCTTTGTGGTCTTCTTTGAGACCTCGAACACCACGTCCACGATCGACACATTCGGCGTGGGCACGCGGAGCGACATGCCGTCGAGCTTGCCCTTCAGTTCCGGCAGCACGAGGGACACTGCCTTGGCTGCACCCGTTGAGGTTGGGATGATGGACAGGCATGCGGCGCGCGCCCTGCGGAGGTCTTTGTGCGGCAGGTCGAGGAGGTTCTGGTCATTAGTGTAGGAATGGATCGTGTTCATAAGGCCATGCACGATGCCGAAGGTCTCATGGATCACCTTGGTGAACGGCGCCAGGCAGTTCGTGGTGCACGAGGCGTTAGAAATAATGTGGTGCGTCTTGGGATCGTAATTGTGTTCATTCACGCCGATCACGAAGGTCGCGTCCGGATCTTTGGCAGGAGCGGATATGAGTACTTTCTTGGCGCCAGCGGTGATGTGCTTGCCGGCGTTCGCTTTGTCCAGGAACAGGCCGGTGCACTCCAGTGCGATGTCGACCTTGAGGTCCTTCCAGGGGAGCTCAGCGGGGTCTCGCTTTGCCAGCACGGCGATCTCTTTGCCGTCCACGATGATCTTGCCGTCGCCGGCCTTGACGTCATGCTTGAATTCGCCGAAAGTGGAGTCCCATTTCAACAGGTGCGCTAGCGTCTTTGTGTCCGTAAGGTCGTTGATCGCGACGATCTCGATATCCTTACTGCCCTGCGAAGCGCGAAATACGTTCCTGCCGATACGTCCGAATCCGTTGATTGCAACTTTAACTGCCATGGTAGAACCTCCTTGAGGGTCAAATTTAAAATTCAACATTTAATATTCAAAAAAAATCGTCGGCTTGCCGCATGTTGACGCTTGAATTTTGAATCTTGAATCTCCGGTTACTCCAGTTTATGCATCACCAGCCCCGTCAAAAGCTTCGGGAAAAAGTAGGTCGCTTTCTGGGGCATGCGTTCGCCTGCGAGCGCAACGTCCTTTACCTCCCGCACTTTCGTGGGATTCATGAAAAAAACGACCTCCGCTGCATTGTCGTGCACGCGTTTATCCGCTTCGTCAGCGTCTTTAATGTATTCGATGTTGAGCCCCAGTTTGTGGGTCTCCATTTTTATGCCCAGCAGCTTGTCGATGATCAGGTGGTGCAGGATCGACACGTCCAGCCTGCGATATGCGGGAGACTTGCCGGGGAGAAGAACATCCATGTCTTCCTCATTTCTCAAGGTCAGAAGATAAAAGCTGTGCTCTCCCTTGACCCGCATGCCAAACACATGGGCGTGGTCCGCGCGGTGCGCCATGGTCTCAAGGATCGTTTGCCGGTCCTTGGACTCCGACTTTCTGTCAAAATCGATGCGTTCGATATTGAAGTATTGATTCAGGTCATGTTCGAACTTCTGCGGATCAAATTCCCTGAGGTTGAAGAGCGCGCGATGCGCGGGCAGGACCGTGAGTCCCGGGTCCTCCAATCGCGCCAGGAACATGGCTACATAGTTGTAGTCCTCTTCTCCGGTGAACTGCCCCGCCGCTTTGCGCCGTTCGTTTCTATAGTTCAGGGCGGTATCATATCGATGATGTCCATCGGCGATAAATATCTGCTTGTCCGCCATGTTGCGGACGATGGTTTCAATATCCTGTTTATCATGCAACGACCAGATGCGATGCGTCACGCTGTCGTTGTGCTTTACTTCTAGCTGCGGTTTTTGAACTGTCTTTGCAAGAACGGATGTTATTTTCCCCTCGGAGTCCGGGAAGAGGGAGAAGATCTGGCTGAAGCTCGCCTTGCAGGCTCTGAGCAGATTCAGTCGATCGGTCTTGGGGCCCGAAAGGGTTGTTTCATGCGGTTTCACCACGCCTGATTCGTAATCTTCGATCCTGACGAGGCAAATCAAGCCGCGGAGCGTTTTCACGGCCTGTCCACGCTTGTATTCCATTTCATAGATATAGAGCCCGGGTTCTTTGTCCGCGAGAAGAATCCCGGAACGGGACCAGTCTTCCAGAACAGCGGACGACCTGGTGTAGCGGTTGTCCTCTTCCCCGTCAGCCGGGCTGGTAAGTCCGTATTCGAGCCGTACCACATTATACGGGTTTTTCCGGTAGAGTTCCTGCTGCTCAGCAGGCGATATAATGTCGTAGGGTGGACAGATAAGCGCATCGATCTTGCCTGCCTTTACCTGATTATATAAAACTCCCCGAAAAGCGGTGATTTTCGCCATGTATCAATTCCTTGCCGGCAACAAGCGCCGGAACTATGCTTGAAAAGACTTCATTTATAGCATAGCCCCCATTTTATTGTCAATATATTTTGCACGGACGGGTGGTAAAACACTCAGTTCCCTTTATGCAGCCGGTTCTTTCACGGGTTGTCGAACAGGCATCCAAAAGCAATTTGTAAAACCGGAACCCCATGTTTTGTTTGACAGCATCCATGGTTTCTGGTACAACATAACATCTTACGTTTGCCACCGCTGCGGCAGGCGAACCCATTTATTTCAGGAGGAACCTTATCAATGAAGAAAGTTGCGTTGTTTTTTACCTGTATGCTCGTCCTGCTCGCAGGAACGCTGGCGTATGCACAGCAGGCGCCGAAAAAAATTACCGCGGAGGAGATCAAAAAAATGTCGACAACAAAAGCCACCATCGAAACGAAGTTCGGAACCATTACCCTGAAATTTTTCCCGGAAGTTGCTCCTGGTCACGTGAAAAACTTCATCGACCTTGCGACCAAGGGCGTCTATGACCAGACGGTGTTTCACCGGGTGATTCCCGGGTTCATGATCCAGGGTGGAGATCCGACCTCCAAGGACCCGGCCAAGCGGCGTGCCAATGGCACGGGTGGTCCGGGTTACTCGATCAAGGCTGAGTTCAATGATAAACCGCACAAACGAGGTACCCTTTCGATGGCCAGATCGGCCAGTCCAGACAGTGCGGGCTCCCAGTTCTTCATCTGCGTCAAGGACGCAGCCTTCCTCGATCACCAGTACACCGTGTTCGGCGAAGTGGAGAGCGGTATGGAGGCCGTGGACAAGATCGTTTCCCAGCCACGGGATGCAAATGACAACCCGAACGAGCGCATTGAGATGACGGTGAAGGTTGTCGAAGGGAAGTAATAAACTGCAGTTCGGATTGCGAAGTTCGGAGTTCGGAGTAATACGTGAATCAGAAGATAAAAAAAATTGTCGTTGCATATTCCGGCGGGTTGGACACGTCGGTCATTATTACCTGGCTCAAGGAGACGTACGGCGCCGAGGTTGTTGCCTTCACCGCGGACATTGGCCAGGGCGAAGAGCTTGAGCCGCTGCGCGAAAAGGCGCTCAAGACCGGAGCAAGCAAGATTTACATCGATGACCTCCGCGAGGAGTTCGTGCGGGACTTTGTGTTTCCCATGCTCCGGGCGAACGCGGTGTACGAAGGCCGGTATCTTCTCGGGACCTCCATCGCGCGGCCGCTCATCGCCAAACGACAGATCGAAATCGCCGAAAAAGAAGGCGCGGACGCGGTTTGCCACGGCGCCACGGGCAAGGGCAACGATCAGGTGCGATTCGAACTTACCTACTTTGCGCTCAAACCTGATGTCAAGATCGTCGCGCCCTGGCGTGAATGGACCATGAAGGGTCGCGAGGAACTGATCGCCTATGCGGAAAAACATCATATTCCGGTGACCGCCACGAAAGCCAAGCCCTTTTCCACGGACCGTAATTTGCTGCACATCAGCTACGAGGGCGGCGTGCTCGAAGACCCCTGGAACGAATCCACGTCCGACATGTATACGATGGCGGTACCGGTGGAGAAAGCGCCGGACAAGCCTGAATATATAGAGGTGGGCTACGAGGCCGGGAACCCTGTTTCGATCAATGGAAAGAGTATGGCCCCGGCAGCGCTTCTGGCCGAGGCGAACCGGATCGCCGGCGCCCACGGCATTGGACGAATTGATCTTGTAGAGAACCGCTATGTGGGTATGAAATCCCGCGGCGTGTATGAAACCCCGGGTGGTACGCTCCTTCATGCAGCTCATCGGGCAGTGGAGTCCATCACCATGGACCGCGAGGCCATGCATCTCCGGGACAGCCTGATACCGCGGTATGCCGAACTCGTGTATTACGGATACTGGTTCGCGCCAGAGCGCACCATGCTCCAAGCGGCGATCGACGAGTCGCAGAAGAACGTGACCGGCACGGCAAGGATCAAGCTCTACAAAGGCAACTGCGACACCGTGGGACGCAAGTCGAGCGTGTCGCTCTATAATCCCGAACTTGCTACCTTTGAGGCAGACCGGGTGTATAATCAGAAGGACGCAGAAGGATTTATCCGGCTGAACGCTTTGCGGCTCAGGATCGGGAACAAGGCTTCGCAAATAAAAACATAGTTCCTTGAAAAGGTTTTGATACGCTATGCCAACTAAAAAGAAGAAGACCGGCAAAAAAGCGGCGACGAATAAGGCAGCGGGAACGAACAAATCCTGGGGCGGACGGTTTACCGAGGCGACGAACGCGCTGGTCGAAGAGTTCACCGCGTCGATCCCGTACGACTGGCGTCTTTATCCCTACGATATCGCCGGAAGCATTATCCACGCGACCATGCTCGGCAACCAGGGGATCATATCGAAAAAAGAGGCTGCAGGTATCGTCTGCGGACTTGAAGATATCCTGAAGGAAATCGTTGCGGGAGAATTCAACTTCAGCATTGAACTTGAAGATATCCACATGAATATCGAGAGCCGGTTGATCGAAAAGATCGGGTCCGTGGGGGGGAAACTGCACACGGCGCGGAGCAGGAACGACCAGATCGCCCTCGATATCCGCATGTATCTCCGTGATGAGATCGCGGTCATTGATGATCTGCTCATGGCCCTTCAGCGGGTCCTGGTCGATCTCGCCGACCGGTATCAGGACGCGGTCTTGCCGGGGTATACGCATCTTCAGCGAGCCCAGCCCGTGCTTTTCGGACATCATCTGCTGGCATATTATGAAATGTTCGAGCGCGACCGCAACAGGCTTGCGGACTGCTTCCGGCGGGTGAACATCCTCCCGCTCGGCGCGGGCGCTCTGGCCGGGACGGTGCTTCCCATCGACCGGCACTTCGTTGCCCGCGAACTCAGCTTCGACGGCGTGTGCGAAAACAGCATGGACGCGGTCTCGGACCGGGATTTCGCCATCGAATTCGTTGCCGCATGCGCCCAGATCATGATGCATATCTCCCGGTTTTCCGAGGAGCTTATCATCTGGTCTACGGCTGAATTCGGATTCATCACCATCTCCGACGGTTTTACCACGGGCTCCTCGATCATGCCGCAGAAGAAGAACCCCGACGTGGCGGAGCTCAGCCGGGGCAAGACGGGACGGGTGTACGGCAACCTGACAGCGCTGCTCACGATCATGAAAGGGCTGCCGCTCGCTTACAACCGCGACATGCAGGAGGACAAGGAGCCGCTTTTCGATTCAGCGGACACGGTTTCCCGCACCCTTTCTGTTTACCTCGAAATGCTGAAAGGGATCACGGTACATACGAAAACCATGCGAAGCGCGGCGGGGGACGGGTTCATCACGGCCACGGACCTTGCCGACTATCTGGTCCGGAAAGGCATGCCCTTCCGTCAGGCCCACGAAATCGTGGGCAGGGCGGTGCTGCGTGCAACGGAACTCGGCTGCGGTCTTGGCGAGATGCCCTTCGGTGAATACCGCTTGTTTTCCCCGTTGATCGGACAAGATGTGTATGACGCGCTGTCCGTCGAAACCTCGGTGGGGAGACGGACTTCGTACGGCGGCACTGCTCCGGCCAATCTGAAAAAGCGTTTACGGACCCTTAAGAAAAAGCTGCAATGAACATGCGTTCCACGCGGTATGTGCTGACAGCAGGTCTGGCAATCATCCTGTTCCTGGGAACAGCGTCCTGCGGAAGAAAAACGGAGCCTCTCACGCCGGACAGCCCCCGTCCCGAGGCAGTGGGAACGATTACAGCGGTAACCCGTGACACCACCGCATTTTTGTCCTGGCGCATCCCCGTAAGAAATATTGAAGGCAGGGACATGGACCCGGCGGCTTTCCAGGGGTTCAGTATCTTCCGGGCGGAGATCGGGCGGGACCGTAAAAAAAACAGGTACAAGCAGGTAGCGGAGATAAGCATGGCGCATCCCGCGCCCGCCGAAATCAAGGACGGCGCGGTGTTCTGGAACGACGAACATTTGAACTATGGCCAGGCCTATGGCTACCGGATCAGAGCGATAAGCCTGCGCGGAGGAACGAGCGCATATTCTGAAGAAGTGCGGGTCACCCCGCTTCTTTCGCTTGCATCGCCGAAAAACCTTTCTGCGCAGGGAGCGGACAGCCGTATTCTCCTTGCCTGGGACTCGGTCAGCTCCCGCACCGATGGAAGTCTGTATGATGGGTTCGTGGGATACAATGTTTACCGCGAGACAGAGAAGGGTCGCATTGACGAGACCCCGGTGAACAAGGAGCCGCTCCGCACGAACACGTTTATTGACACGTCGGTGGTCAACAGCAAGACCTATTACTACCGCGTCCGCGCTGTTGACAGTCCTGCCCGGCCCTGGAAAGAAAGCCTCGATGCAGGTGAGGTATCAGCCACACCGCGTGATTTCACGCCGCCGGAACGGCCGACCGGAATCACGGTAGTACCAGGTGTCGGCAGGGTGTTTCTCACCTGGAATGAGAATAAAGAACGTGATCTGGCCGGATATCACATCTACCGGTCCACGAAGAGCAATCGGGACCGGGAGCGGCTGACGAATATGCCGATCAACCGGACAACCTTTTCCGACGAGGCTGTGGAGGCCGGGACAACGTATTATTATGCGGTTACGGCTGTTGACAAGGCGGGGAATGAAAGCCCGCCGTCGAGCGAGCAGAAAGCTACTGCGGAAAAACTGATGAATACCAGATGAAGACATGAATTCCTCATTTCAATAGTGATAAATCTTTATGGAGGGTGCGGACCGTTCGGGGAACGGTCCCTACAATATCATATTGTTGATGTCGTAGGGCGCGTTACCTAAACGCGCTGAACTGCCATGGAATGTTTTAATCGTTGTCATTGTTCTACCACGGTGATGTATGCATGATTTCAAGTATAAAAACGGAGAGCTGTATTGCGAGGATGTTCCGGTAAAAACCGTGGCCAGAAGGGTCGGCACGCCCTTTTACCTGTACAGCAGCAATACGCTTGCGAACCATTACCGCGCTTTTGACAGCGCGTTCGCCGGGGTCCCGCATCTTATCTGTTTTGCGGCAAAGGCGAATCCCGGCAGTGCGCTGCTCCGACTCCTGGGAAGAGAGGGCGCCGGCGCGGACATCGTTTCCGGTGGCGAGCTGTTTCGTGCGCTTCGCGCCGGCATCGACCCGAAAAAGATCGTCTATGCGGGTGTAGGCAAGCGCCGGGACGAACTTGAATACGCTCTCAAGATGGACATCCTGATGTTCAACGTCGAGTCCGGCGATGAGCTTCTTGCTCTTGATCGCGCGGCCAGCGCAATGCATGTCAGGGCGCGGGTGGCGCTTCGGGTGAACCCGGACATCGACCCTAAGACCCATGCGTATATATCAACGGGTCTCAAGGAGAACAAGTTCGGCATTCCCATCGAGGAGGCGCTGGAGCATTACCAGACGGCGCGAAATCTTCCGAGCATCGATGTCGTCGGCATTCACCAGCATATCGGCTCCCAGATCACCGAAGTCCAGCCCTTCGTGGATGCTATTGTCAAGGTCATGGGGTTTGTGAAGGAACTTCGGTCCGCCGGGATCGATATCAAATATTACAACATCGGCGGCGGGCTGGGCATCACCTACAAGGATGAGACTCCGCCTCTGCCGAAGGACGTGGCAGCGGCGATCCGGCCGCATCTTGTAAAGAGCGGCTGCACCATTGTCATGGAACCGGGCAGGGCCATTGTCGGCAATGCCGGAATCCTCGTCACGAGCGCGCTGTATCATAAAGAGAGCGGTGAGAAGCGCTTCCTGATCGTTGACGCGGGCATGAACGATCTGATCCGTCCGAGCCTGTATGAGGCATACCACGATATCCGACCGGTTATCGAGCCTGCTTCACCTGTTACGATGGCATATGACGTCGTGGGGCCGATCTGCGAATCAGGAGATTTTCTTGCTAAGGACAGAGAGCTGACCTCCATCAACCAGGGTGATCTTCTCGCCGTAATGGGCGCGGGCGCATACGGGTTCTCCATGTCATCGAACTATAATTCGCGGCCCCGCGTTGCCGAGGTTATGGTCAAAGGCGACGATTACTATGTGGTCCGTGAGCGCGAAACGTACACCGACCTGATCAGGGGCGAAAAGATACCGCGGTGGCTGGAGGGGTAACCATGGGAACCATGAACAGTGTGAAAAGCCCGACGACAAAAAAAATACCCTTCCATAAAATGCAGGGAAGCGGAAATGACTTTATCCTGATCGATAACCGCCGGGGCATCCTGAAGGGGGCCAGTCTGAGCAAACTCGCCGTCGCTGTCTGTGACCGTCACTACTCGGTCGGCGCCGACGGCCTGATCGTTATTTTTCCGTCGAAGAAGGCGGATTTCAAATGGCGTTTTTTCAATGCCGACGGGAGCGAGGCCGAGATGTGCGGCAACGGGTCCCGGTGTGCAGCGCGCTTCGCGCACCTTAAAAAGATCGCGAAGCAGGACATGTCCTTTGAAACGCTCGCCGGTGTGATCCACGCACAGGTCAGAAAGGACCGCGTGAAGGTGCAGCTTACCGGAGCCTCGGGTGTGCGCATGAACATTTCTGTACCGCTCGATACCGGACTTCGCATGGGCCATTTCATCAATACGGGAGTTCCCCATCTCGTGTATCTATCGAAGGACCTTGACCACGAGGATGTTGAGCGGATCGGACGGACCACGCGCAGTCATGATTTATTCAAGCCTGCGGGCACGAACGTGAACTTCATCCAGATCCAGGACCGGCAGAGACTGCGGATCCGGACCTATGAACGCGGGGTTGAGGGAGAAACGCTTGCCTGCGGCACGGGTTCCGTGGCCGCAGCGCTCATCGCCGGATCACTCGGCGCTGCCTCCTCACCGGTCGAGGTTACCACCCGCGGCAGGGAAAAGCTCGTTATATCCTACGAGCAAACCCCGGAGGGTTTCACAAACATTCATCTTGACGGCGAGGCGAAGGTGATCTGCGAAGGGCTTGTGTATGTTTGAGGAAGAGAGAGCAGGCGATTAAGGCCTGTGTTTGAATGGTCTATTCTGTCATGCTGAAATTGATCCGGCAGCCGGAATTTCCTGAAGAGACTGGATTCCTGCCTTCGCAGGAATGACGATCTTCAGTGTGCAACAATAAAGACGCATTCATCATCTTAAGGTTTACGCTGAGAAAAGCAGTATAAGGAGGAAGCAATGTTCAAAGGTTCAATGGTTGCGGTGGTGACGCCGTTTAAGAACGGCAAACTGGATGAAAAGGCGCTTGGCGATCTGATCGAGTTTCAGATCAAGAACGGCACGGATGTCATTGTTCCCTGCGGAACGACGGGCGAATCGGCCACGCTTTCCCATGAAGAACACCACCGCGTTGTGGAGTTCACGGTGCAGACCGTGAACAAACGCGTCCCGGTCGTGGCCGGCGCCGGGTCCAACTCGACATCCGAGACGATCGACCTTGCGAACTATGCGAAGAAGGCGGGCGCCAACGGCGTTCTCCTGATCACGCCGTACTACAACAAACCAACGCAGGAAGGCCTGTTCCAGCACTTTAAAAAGGTGACCGAGTCCGTTGATATCCCGATCATCCTCTACAACGTGCCGGGCAGGACGAGCGTGAACATGCTGCCTGCGACCGTTGCGCGTCTCCGGGCGTTCAAGAATATCGTCGGCGTGAAGGAAGCAACCGGAGACCTGAAGCAGATCAGCGAGATCATCCGGCTGTGCGGCAGGGATTTCGATGTGATATCAGGCGACGATTTTACCACGCTTCCGATGCTCGCGATCGGCGGGGTGGGCGCCATTTCGGTGACGGCCAACGTGGCCCCGGCGGATTGCTCCGGGATGTTCGATGCGTTCTTCGCCGGCAAGATGGAAGAGGCGCTCAAGTTCCACTACAAGATGGAGCCGCTGCACAACGCCATGTTCATCGAGACGAACCCGATCCCGGCCAAGACCTCGCTTGCGATGATGGGTAAAATATCCGAGGAGTTCCGTCTGCCGCTGTGTCCCATGGCGGACGCGAACAAGGAAAAACTGGAAAAGACCCTGAAGGAATACGGGTTGATCTAGGGCAACACTTCAGGTTGACAGACTGAAGGCTGAAGCTGTAAAGAATAGAATCATGAGCATCGAAACTCAGGACATTGAAATGGGAGAATAGGTGACTTAGTAGATCTTTTTTGCATAACCTTCAGTCTTCAGCCTCAACACCTGAACAGTTACAATACCTTTTAAGTTGAAAAGAGGTTTATCATGATCAAAACAGTAGTAACCGGCACCGCGGGCCGCATGGGTTCGCGCATCATCAACGTACTTTCGACCTCGGAAGGCATTGCTCTCTCCGCGGGGGTGGAACGAAAAGGTCACTCGCTTCTGGGGCAGGATGCGGGAGGCCCGGCAGGCATTTCCACAACCGGTGTCAGGATCAGCGACGATCTTATGGCCGCGCTCAAGGCGGGAGATGTGCTGATCGATTTCACCACACCCGAGACCAGCCTCGAGCACATCCGTATGTGCGCCGAACTGGGCAAAGCCCTGGTCATCGGATCTACCGGATTTACCAAAGATCAGCTTGCGGTGGTCAGCGCGTATACTAAAAAGATTCCCTGCGTGCTGTCGCCGAACATGAGCATCGGCGTGAACCTCTGCTTTAAAATTCTTGATGAGATCGCCAGGACCATCGGCGATGACTACGACATGGAGATCGTCGAATCCCATCATCGCATGAAGAAAGACGCGCCCTCGGGCACGGCTATGAAAATGGCGCAGGTTCTTGCCCAGGCTGTAGAGCGTAATCTCGACGAAGTCGGCGTCTATGCCCGTAAAGGCATGATCGGCGAGCGTACCAAAAAAGAGATCGGCATACAGACGCTTCGGGCCGGGGATATCGTGGGCGAGCATACCGTGATGTTCGCGGGCAAGGGAGAGCGGATCGAGATCACGCATCGGGCGCATAGCCGGGACACCTTCGCGGCCGGCGCGGTGCGCGCTGCAAAATGGGTTGTTGGGAAAAAACCCGGCCTGTATGACATGCAGGACGTGCTGGGGTTGAAATAACCGGGTGCCATATTTCGAAACCGGCTGCCAGAATACGGCAAACTAACTCAGAACCTCTACAAGCTAAAACAATTTCTTATGAAGGAGTCCATGGTGAATAAATTCGGTTTGGTGGTAATCAGTATCCTGTTGTTATTTCCGCTTCTTGCCAAAGCATCGGTGTCTGATCACCCGGGATGCAGCGGCAACTGTATGGAATGTCACAAAATCGATAAAAAGGACGCAGAGGCAGTGATCAAGAAACTGAAGGAAGCAGGCAGTGTGCCGCCTGACGTTGAGGTCCTGGACGTGAAACTCGCTCCCGCGGGCGGCCTCTGGCAGATAGACCTTCAGGGTGGCGGGAACAAGGGGATGCTGTACATGGACTTCTCGAAGAAGTTCCTTATTCCCCAAATTATCCCGGTGGATGCCATCAAAAAGTCGGAACCGCAGAAAAATATTGATTTCTCAAAATTACCCCTGAAGGATGCCGTTGTGCTGGGACCGAAAAACGCGAAGAAAAAAGTGGCGGTCTTTACCGATCCCGATTGCCCGTATTGCCGGCGTCTGCACGAGGAAATGAAGATTGTACTCACCAAGCGCAGCGACGTGGCATTCTATCTTTTCCTGTTCCCGCTTGATATGCATAAGGATTCCTATAAGAAGGTGCAGGCAGTTCTTTGCGAAAAGTCGCAGACGCTTCTTGACGATGCGTTTACGGGAAAGTCCGTGGCGGAGCCGAAATGCTCGAACGAGCATGTTGAACAGAACAAGGCGCTTGCGAAGCAGCTTGAGATAAACGGAACGCCGACCGTCATTCGCGAGGACGGCGTGGTGCTGGGAGGCTTCCGCGCGGCGGATCCGCTTTCGGCCTGGATCGACGGCAAATAACCCTTTGCGGAGCGTTGCTGCATGAGATTGGTACGCTTTCTGGCGCAGGGCACACCATCGTACGGCATGCTGAACGATGACATCGTGAGGGAACTGGAAAGCGCGTCTTTTTCTTCTCTCAAGCCGCTGAAGGCATCCCATGACCTTGCCAACGTGACGCTTCTTGCCCCGTGCAGTCCATCCAAGATCATCGCCGTGGGATTGAATTACCGGGACCATGCAAACGAACTCGGCATGCCGGTCCCGGACGACCCCATCATATTTCTGAAACCGTCGTCAAGCGTGATCGGTCCCGGAGCCTCCATCATCCATCCTGCAATGAGCTCCCGTGTCGATTATGAGGCGGAACTGGGGATCGTTATCAAGGAACGGACCTCCCGGGTGGCGCCAGCCGAAGTGCGCACACATATCCTCGGATACACCTGCGCAAATGACGTTACCGCCCGCGATCTCCAGAAGAAAGACGGCCAATGGACGAGGGCTAAATCCTTCGACACGTTCTGCCCGGTCGGACCGTGGATCGAGACCGATTTTGATCCGGATGATGTGCTGATCGAATCTTATCTGAACGGCGAACGGAAACAATCGTCCCGAACCTCGCAGTTCATCTTCAAGATCGACCATCTGATAAGCTTCATCTCCCACGTTATGACGCTCGAACCGGGTGACCTTATCATCACGGGGACGCCCGCCGGCATCGGGCCCATGAAGCCGGGAGATGAGATCGAGGTAAGGATCGAGGGGATAGGGAGTCTGAAAAATAAAGTCAGTGCTGAGTGACGAGGACTGAGTGCTGAGTAACGAGTGGTGAGCGTAGTTATCTTAAGGAGGCTGCATTGTCTCAGGAATCCTACATCCAGTCACTGTTCGCCGATCGGCTCGGCGGCAGCATGTTCGGCAAGGACACGAAGATCTACAAGTTCGAGAAGATCAAGCGGGCGAAGCGCGCAGCTCTTGCGGCCAATCCCGGAGCGGAGCTCATTGATTTCGGCGTGGGTGAACCCGACGAGATGGCATTTCCCGGTGTTGTGAAGAAACTGCAAAAGGAAGCGGAGAAATCTATTAACCGCGGGTATGCTGATAACGGCATTCCGGAGTTCAAGGAAGCCGCAGCGCGCTATATGGCGAAGGTGTACAAGGTCAAAGGCATAGATCCTGCGACCGAAGTTTTGCACGGCATCGGCAGCAAGCCTGTGCTCGCGATGTTTCCGGCGGTGTTCATTAATCCCGGGGACGTTACGCTCATGACCGCACCCGGCTACCCGGTCATGGCAACGCATACGCGGTGGTACGGCGGTGAGGTCCATATTCTGCCGCTGGTAAAGGAAAAGGGGTTTCTGCCCGATCTTGATGCCATCCCCGCTGATATTAAGCGGAGGGCCAAGCTCCTCTATCTCAATTATCCGAACAATCCGACGGGCGCAGGTGCGACGAAAGCCTTTTTCGAGAAGGTGGTTGCCTTCGCCAAGACGAACAACGTGATCGTGGTGCACGATGCCGCGTATGCCGCGTTGATGTATAAATCGAAGCCGCTCTCCTTCCTGTCCATTGCCGGCGCCAAGGATGTGGGTGTAGAGATCCATTCGCTCTCCAAGGCTTACAACATGACCGGCTGGCGGCTAGCGTTTGTGGTCGGGAACGAACGGATCATCGCAGGATACGGGAACGTCAAGGACAACTATGACTCCGGCCAGTTCAAGGCGATCCAGCAGGCGGGTGTCTATGCGCTCGACCATCCCGAGATCACCGACAAGATCAAGGCCAAGTACGAACGAAGACTTACCTCGCTTGTTGCAACGCTCCGGGGAATGGGGTTCGACGCCAGGATGCCGGCAGGGACCTTTTATTTGTACGTGAAAATGCCGAAGGGAGTGAAGAACGGACGACGGTTCGCGAATGCCGACGAGTTCTCTGAGTTTCTCATTACCGAAAAGCTGATCAGCACCGTACCCTGGGATGACGCAGGTTCCTATATTAGATTTTCCGCCACCTTTGAGTCCCAGGGCCTTGCCGATGAAAAGCGCGTGCTGAGCGAGTTCAAGAAGCGGATGTCGGGCTTGCAGTTCGAGTTTTAAGGACCGGGTTATTTCAACCTAGGAGCAGTCAATAAAAAAGTGCCACACGCTGTGGTACAATGAACGGCTGGCGAGGACCCTGAAATTTTATGAAGGCTAAATCAATAAAGAAAAAAATGACAGACGAGGAGTATTACGATAAACGCGGGGTTCTCCATGAAATCGAGGAAGGCGAAATCGCGCTGAGCCTTGATGACGCGCTCAGGCAGGACATCCTTTCGGGAAATCGAAAACGGAAATTGCGGAACATTACAATCAATCTCGACCCGCTCTACCTCTTGTCGATTAAGAAGGTCGCCACGAAGAAGGGAATTCCTTATCAAACCCTGGTACGGCAATGGGTCGCCGAGAACATCCGGAAAGAATTGAAAATAGCGTAGGTCGGAAAGCATAGTTAGAAACAATGTCCCGATGATATTTATAATTCCAACAAAATGACTAAAAATATTTTATCAACGTTGCTCTTAACTATTCTGTTATTAGGAGCCGCAGAAAGCCTATCGGCGCAAGAAGAAGCTATCCGGACTGAAAGTTATACATTTGAAGTTAATGAAAAGCTCCCACAAATGACATTTGAGGTCTTAATCGAGGAAGGAGATATTAAAAAAATAACTATTTATGAAGAGGGCCAAAAAAAGCCGCTTCAAACGATAACTGAAGTAGATCCTGAAGCCGATTGTGAGCCACTGGGAATGTTTAGTTATTTCGACGAGGATATCAATTTCGATGGGTACAATGATTTTAAATTCACCTGCTGGAGGGGTGCTACTGGAAACGAGGGTTTTAGATATCTTATCTATAATAAAGTAAAAAAGAAATTCTACTTTAGTCGGCAATTTGTATATTTCACAGGGATCAATGCAGATCAAAAAAGAAAAGTAATCACATCATTCAGAAACCAAGGATTTGCTGGGCGGATATATGTGGCTGACACGTATAAGTGGATAAAAGGTAAGCTGATACTTATCGAAGAGGAACGACAGGCACCCTCTGAAAATGACCCCAACAAGTTCCTAAAAGTGAAGAAGAAAAGAATTAAAGGCAAAATGACCGTAGTTGAACAGGAAACACTAGACATAGACAATTTATAATGCACTTAACACATCAATCAAGGCAACTTGGAATAAGCGCTGTTTGATTTATAACAAGCTGGTTGGCCCCGCGCCTTATTGTTTTCGTTAAAGTTAAAACACTTCTTTCCATTGCCTTGTATTATTCTCCTCGGGGAGCCGTGCCAGACTTGAACCCATTGCATTGTACAACTGGTATTTCACGGTTTTCTCGATCGCGTGCCGTTGCTCAGTTGTAGGTGAAGTAAGCAATAGCCATAATATTATCACTTCGATTGGACATCTCGCCTACCGCGTCCCATGGGTTTAGAATTTCAGGGGCAAGCAATATGAAAGATGTAATTCTTCACGCCTTTGACTGGCACTATGTTGACATACAGCGGAACGCGGCGATGATAGCGGCGCTCGGGTACGGCAGCGTGCTGATACCGCCGTCGCTCTACACTCGTGACGACGCATCGGGAAAAGCGTGGTGGCAGCGGCACCAGCCGAAGGACTACCGCGTGCTGCGTTCGTTCCTCGGGAATAAAGCAGACCTCGAACGGGCCATCGCTTCGCTGCATGCCAATGGCGTACGCATTTATGCGGACGTGGTTTTCAATCACATGGCGAACGAAAGCCGTTCGGACAACTTCAGCTTTCCTGGCGCTGCGGAACTGCTGCGGTATAGGGAAGAGAGAGCGTCGTTCGAAAGGGACCGGTTGTTCGGCGATCTTGATGAGCCGCTCTTTCTGCCGCAGGACTTCAACCACGAAGGCAACATCGTGAACTGGATGGATGCGGAAGAGGTGACCGAACACTCCCTGTCCGGCCTGCCCGACCTGCACATCGACCAACGGGTGTGTGATGAGCAGCGGGCATGCTTGCGCGCGCTGAACGCGATGGGATTCGATGGCTACCGCGTGGACGCGGTGAAGCACCTGCCGCGTGAACACATTCGGAGAGTATTCGAGACGGACGACCTTGCCGGCAAGTACCTGTTCGGCGAGGCGCTGACCACCAATGACAATGAAGAAAAGGTCTTCCTGTGGCCGCTCTTCGAAAACACGGACCTGGCGTACTATGATTTCCCCCTTCACGAAACCCTGAGGCGGGTTTTCGCCCCCGGCGGCAGCATGCGGGAGCTCATCGACCCCGCAGCCTTTGGACAAGCGCTGCCCTGGCAGCGGGCGCTGACGTTTAGCGTCACCCACGACATGCCGAACAACGACCCGTTCCGGGGCGTGCTGCTGGCAGCGCAGGATGAATATCTTGCCAATGTCTACATCATGGGACGCGACGGCGGTGTGCCGATCGTGTACTCAGACAACAACCAGAGCGCCGCTTCGCACCTTGAGGACCGCGACCGCTGGGCGGACTCGTGGAAGCGCGGGGACATCACTTCCATGCTCCGTTTTCATAATGCCGTCCACGGGTCTCAGCAGCGCTCCCTCTTCGAAGATGACGGTTGTATCGTCTTTGCTCGCGGTGGCCAGGGCATTGTTGCGATCAATAAGACTGCGTCCTGGCAGAACCCCTCCTTTCACACAGACGGTCTGCAGTCGGGCAGTTTCCGTTGCATGATCCACGGGTATGACATGCAGGTGTCCGACGGCATCCTCACCTTGCATATCCCGCCCCGCGAAGCGCAGATGTGGATTCATGAGAGCATGCAATGAGAAGGATACATCTTGATGCGCTTAGTGTATAACACTAACTTTAACCTTGTTGCCATATATCAAGATTTGAAAAAGCAGGAAAAGAAAAGCAGGCGAAAAATATTGTCCTTGGCAAAGAAGCGCATCGCCGCTGGTGTCAAATAAAGGATATCTTGTCTTCAAGACAGGATGCGTGTCTTCTATGCCTATCATCGCATATATCGGGCTGGGATCGAACATGGGCGATAAATTGGCTAACTGCCACCAGGCACTGAAGCATCTGGGCAGGCTAGGCACGATCCGGAAGGTCTCGTCGTTTTACAGCACCGCGCCGGTCGGATTTGAAGTACAGGATGATTTCATAAATGCTGTTGCTGCGCTGGAAACCGACCTCACGCCCCAGGCACTGCTGGCGGAGTGCCTCGCCATAGAGAAGGAACTGGGCCGCAGGCGCATCATAACCTGGGGCCCGCGGACCATAGATATTGACATTCTCCTCTATGGAGATTTGGTGATCAATGAACCCGGCCTTGCCCTGCCACATCCTCTCATGCAAAAGCGGAGGTTCGTTTTGACGCCGTTCGCCGAGATCGCCCCGGAAGTGAGGCACCCTGTTTTGCACAAGACCATTGCTGAATTGCTTAACGAACTCAACGATTCCCATGCAGTAGACAGGTGCGGTAGTGAAAGTAGGTCATATGAATAAAACCCCCCGTGTTGGCCGCGATGCCCGCTATATTGTGACCGAAGGTCCGATCGGCGTGGGCAAAACCAGCCTCACGACACTTCTCGCCGAAGAACTCGGCGCACGGCTGGTGCTGGAGCGTGCAGAGGACAACCCCTTTCTCACGGATTTTTATCAGGACCCCGCGCGGTTTCGCTTTCAGACGCAGACCTTTTTTCTCCTGAACCGCTTTGCGCAGCAGGAGGAAATGCTGCAGCCCGACCTGTTCACCCGATTCACCATCAGCGATTATCTTTTTGCCAAGGACCGGCTCTTCGCCTACCTCAACCTGAACGACCACGAACTGGCGCTGTATGAGCAGATCTACCGGATGCTTGCTGCGAAGATCGTGAAGCCCGATCTCGTCATTTTCCTGCAGGCGGACACCGACACACTGTTGAAACGGATCAAACAGCGCGGCCGGACCTTCGAAAAAGAGATGAATCCCGAATATATCGCCGCAGTGAACGAAGCGTACAATCATTTTTTCTTTCGTTACAGCGAAACTCCCCTCCTCGTCATCAACACTACGGACATCGATTATGTCCACCGAAGAGAAGATCTTGACGACCTCATCAAGCAGATTCTCCACATGAAGCACGGCACACAGTATTATGTGCCGGTTTCCCGGGGGAAGTGATCCAACACAGATACGCAATGCCAGGATAAGCATGTCACATCGATCAAAAGGACCCCATGTGTGATCTCTGTACAAAACACGGCGACGGCAAGATCTGGTACAAGAATGCGCGGAACTATGCTAATGACCTGCTGGCAGATCTCGAACGCCGTCGCTACATTGAAAACTTTCTGTCATCCGCATTCAGCGAAGGATTTCAGACGCTCGGACGCCTGGAAACTATTTACCGGAAGAAAGGGAAACTTCCCGAGGCGGTCAAGACCGCCATGGTCAACAAGGCAAAGGCCGAGCATTTCGGCCAGGTGTTGCCCATGGAAGAGATCAGCGAGATGGTGAACCAGGCACGGACCGTGGTGCGCATGCCCTGCGCATGCCGCTGGAACATAGAAAACAAGGAAGAGCGCTGCTGTTACGCGGTCAGTTATGGCCCCGAGGCGTGGTACAAGGGGATTGATATGGGGTATTTCGGCCTGGCATCGGATGAAGGCCTCGAATCCCTGACCCCGGCTGTGGCGATCGAACAAATGAAAGCAATGGAAACGCAGGGTTCGATCCATACCATCTGGACCATGATGACGCCGTTCATCGGCGCAATCTGCAACTGCACCTCCGATGCATGCCTTGCCATGAAGACCCTGACCGGTGTCGGCGTTGAGACCATGGAACGCGCCGAATATGTCGCACAGGTGGACGAAGCGCTCTGCACCGGGTGCGGGCTGTGCGATGCAGCCTGCCAATTTTCCGCAATCAACAGCCATAAACATGGTGGACATTCCCACGCACAGATCGATCCGCGGAAATGCTTTGGCTGCGGTTTATGCCGGGGAGCATGCAGTACCGGGGCGATCACGCTGATGCGGAGATAAGAGGAATGACTTGATGAAGATCATTACCGCGATCTCTGAAATGCAGTTGTGTTCCGAATTGCTCCGGAAATCCGGCAAGAGTATCGGGTTTGTGCCGACCATGGGGTTTCTGCATGAAGGTCATGTATCGCTCATGCGTACTGCGCGAAAGGAATGCGACATCGCGGTCGTCAGCATCTTTGTGAACCCAACGCAGTTCGGGCCGAACGAGGACTTCGAACGATATCCGCGCGATATTGAAGGAGATCAAAAAAAATGCGAAGCAGCAGGCGTTGATGTTCTTTTCATGCCGCTTGCCAGAGAGATGTATCCGGAGAAGCCGACGGTATTTGTGGACGTTGAGGGGATAACGAGCGTGCTCGAAGGCGCGATCAGGCCCGGGCATTTTCGCGGCGTGGCCACGGTTGTGGCAAAGCTCTTTCATATGGTGAAACCGCATAAAGCTTATTTCGGCCAGAAGGACTTTCAGCAGTGTCTGGTGATCAGGCGAATGGTCCAGGGGCTCAATATTGATACGGACGTCACCGTTCTTCCCACGCTGCGCGAGAACGACGGTCTTGCCATGAGCTCGCGGAACTCTTACCTGAGCGCCGACGAGCGACGTAGTGCGGCAATTCTGTTTCGCGCTCTTATGGCTGCACAAGAGATGTTCAAAACAGGAGCAGCGGAACCAGAGACGCTGAGAAGCAACATGCGCGACATAATCCTGACAGAACCGGGGATGCTCATTGATTACGTCGAGGTGGCGGACCCCGAGACCCTCGCTCCCCTCACCGCCCCCCAAAGCAGAATGGTTCTCCTTGTTGCAGTTCGCGTTGGACGCACAAGATTGATTGACAACCTCCTGCTGGTATGATATGAAATAGCGAATATTGCGCATCACGCTGCGCAATAGGTATGTCGAGAATGCACTCCTGTGGAGCTTGCACAATTATGACAGACACCAAAGCGCATACCCGGTTGCTCGACATCATAGAAATATCCCGGTCCGTTGTTTCCCACCTCGACATCGACAAGGTCCTTGCCATTATTCTGAAGAAGGCCATGGCTATCACCAACACCAAGGCGGGCAGCATTGCTTTGTATACCGCAAAGACCGCCACCATGCGCATTCACGCACAAAAAGGTTTTTCAAAGAGTTTTATCAGTAATTGCGAGTGGAAGGTCAGACGCGGCGGTCTTACCGAAAGCATCCTGAAGTCTCCGGCTGTGACCGTCATCAACAACACCACGAATAAATCTTTCTTCACCAACCCGCTTGCGGTTCACGAAGGCATCAAGTCTCTTGTCTGCGCACCGCTCCTTTACTCTCAAGAGGTCGTTGGCATTCTCTATGTCGATGATTTCACGCCGAGACGGTTTCCTGCAGCGGACCTGCAGGCCCTTGAGATCCTCGCGTCCTTTGCCGCGATCGCGATACATAACGCACGGACACACTCCTCTGTAAAACAGCAGGCGCTGACTGACAGCCTGACAGGGTTGTTCAACCGGCGCTGCTTCGAGGACATTCTGGCCAGGGAATTCCTGCGGGCAGAGCGGCATGGACGGGAGTTTTCGCTTGCGCTTGTCGATGTCAATGATTTTAAGAAATTCAACGATACCTACGGGCACCAGGCCGGCGATATGGCGCTCGCTTCGCTCGGTGAGGCCATCCGAACAGCGGTCCGGAGCACAGACCTTGCCGCGCGCTACGGCGGCGATGAGATCGTGATCATCCTTCCGGAAACGAGCCTCGAAAAGGCATACAAACTTTTCAAGGGGAGGATCAAGCGCGAGATCGAAGAGGGTTTTGCACGGATCACGAAAGGCGCATATACGTTGAGCGTCACGATCGGCATCGCCTCGTATCCTCATGACGGAAAGAACGCAGGGGAGCTGATCCTGTCCGCGGACAAGGCGCTTTTTGCGGCCAAGAAAGAGAAGCATTCCCATGAGATAGGGTGTACCCGCAGTATTATGCCTGATGTAACGACCCAGTGAACTTTTCGATCGTCAGCCCTCCCATCGCATTCCACGAACCTGCTAAACTTTAAAAATTGGTCTTGACATTATTATACTGTTGAGTTATGCTTACTCCAGATGGCAACTTAATGTTGAAAGGAGTCATGGCATGCAGGATAATATTGGAATGGACATTGATCAGTCGCAAATTGACCGATCGAAGTTGTCGTCATTTGATTTTGCTGTTTTCGTCCCCCGTTTATGGATTGTCATGACCGCGTTTTTTATTCCTTTTATTATTCTGTCGTTCAATTATTTCGAGGCGTTGGAAGGTACGGGAGCTATCGGAGCATTTATTGCAGATACACTCATGCCGGCATCTGTAATCGCGTATGTGGGAGTTATCGTTGTATTAAAACGACGAAAGATTTAGACGTGAATTCTGGCGTTTACTTGTTGCATATCCACCAAGCCCTCCTTAGGTAGTATCAGTACAAGCCTGCCTTTTCCTCACATCCACAATATTGAACATAAAAAGCTATTTGCAGCTCATGCGTTCTCATTTATTAGATATACTTTAGTTCAAGAGTATGTCAAAAGGCGAACGTATGGATCAAACAATAGCGAAAAATGATTTCGGATCCCCCCAAGCTGCAGAAAACATTGTATTCCAGGTGCACGGTCTGACCAAGGTATACGAGATGGGACAGGTGAAGGTGCACGCTCTTCGCGGCATCGACCTGGAACTTTGTTCCGGAGAACTGATCGTGCTGCTGGGGCCGTCGGGAAGCGGGAAGTCTACGCTCCTGAACATTCTCGGCGGCCTTGATACGGCGACAAGCGGCAGTGTGGCATACTGTGGAAAAGACCTGACCAGGGCCACGGAGCAGGAACTCACCGAGTATCGACGATATCATATCGGGTTCGTATTCCAGTTCTACAATCTCATCCCGAGTCTGACGGCCCTTGAGAATGTTACCGTGGTAACCGAGATCGCACAGGACCCGATGAAACCGGAAGACGCCCTGGCTATCGTGGGTCTTGGAGACCGGCTCGATCATTTTCCTTCCCAGCTTTCAGGCGGCGAGCAGCAGCGGATCGCCATTGCGCGCGCTATTTCCAAAAATCCCAAAGTCCTGCTGTGCGACGAACCCACCGGCGCGCTTGATTCCGGCACCGGCATTGTGGTGCTGGAGGCCCTTGAACGGGTCAATCGGGAACTCGGCACCGCCACAGCCATCATTACCCACAATGTGGACATCGCGGGTATGGCGGATCGTGTTGTGCATTTGAGCAATGGACTGATTGCGGATATAACGAGGAACGCGCAGAGGAAGCAGCCACGGGAATTGCACTGGTGAACTATGAAAGCACTTGACCATAAACTCTGGCGGGATCTCTGGCAAATGAAAGGCCAGGCAGTTGCGATCATCCTGGTGCTCGTGAGCGGCATTGCCACGTTCGTCATGTTCATCAGCACCATGGACACCCTGAATGTCACGAGAGATACCTTCTACCGGGATTACGGATTCGCGGAGATTTTCGCATCGCTTAAGCGGGCGCCCGAAAGCCTCCGGCAGCGCATCGAAGAGATTCCCGGCGTTGACCGCGTCGAGACCCGCGTTATGGCGGATGTGAAACTCGACATCCCGGGGTTTTCCGAGCCAGCCACCGCGCGGCTGGTCTCGCTTCCGGATACGGGCGTGTCGTTGCTGAACCGATTGTATCTGCGAAGCGGCAGGCTGGTGGATGCGGGGAAGGACAATGAGGTGGTGGTGAGCGAGGCATTTGCCCAGGCGCACAAATTTTTTCCCGGGGACACGTTCGGCGCGGTCATCAACGGCAAATGGAGGACCCTGGTCATCGTCGGCATAGCGCTTTCACCCGAGTTTGTGCTTCAAGTGCGGCCGGGCGGGATCAGTCCGGACTTCAAGCGCTACGGCATCCTCTGGATGGGACGGTCCGCTCTCGCCGCGGCATATGATATGAAGGGCGCGTTCAATGACGTGGTGCTGACCGTGTCGCCGGGAGCTGATAAAGAAAGCATTATCATCAGGCTCGATGATCTGCTCGATAAGTACGGCGGCTTCGGCGCTGTTGCCCGGAAGGACCAGATGTCCCACCGGTTCCTGAGCGAGGAGTTCAAGCAACTCGAGCAATTTGCCAGGATCTTTCCGGGCATCTTTATCGGCGTTGCCGCATTTCTTCTGAATGTGGTCATCAGCAGGACCGTCAGCACCCAGCGCGAGCAGATAGCGGCGCTCAAGGCCTTCGGCTACAGTAATGTCGATGTCGGGATTCACTACGCGAAATTCGTACTCTTGATCGTTCTGTTAGGCGTGCTCGGCGGGACCGCTGTCGGTGTCTGGCTCGGCAGAGGGCTCGGCAGAATCTATATGGAATTCTACCGGTTCCCGTATCTGATGTACGACCTCAGGCCGTCCGTCGTGATTGTTGCGGCGCTGATCACGACCGGATCCGCTCTGCTCGGCACGCTGCAGGCGGTACGGCAGGCCGCGCTGCTTCCTCCGGCGCAGGCAATGAGGCCGGAGCCTCCTGCGCAGTATCGGCAATCGTTTCTTGAACGCCTTGGACTCGGGCCCTTGCTTTCGCAACCTTCACGGATCATTCTTCGCAACATCGAGCGGAAACCCGTCAAAGCGCTGTTGTCCGTCATCGGCATTTCGTTTGCCTGCGCGGTCATGGTTGCGAGCGGTTTTTTCCAGGACTCGGTCGATTTTATGGTTGATGTGCAGTTCAAGCGCGCCCAGCAGGAGGACATGTCGGTCGCGTTCGCCGAACCCGCATCCCGAAAAACGATCCACGAACTCAAGGGATTGTGGGGGGTTGAGCATGCCGAGGGATTCAGGGCGGTCCCGGCGCGGTTCCGGTTCGGCCACCGCAGCTACCGGACCGTTATCCAGGGATTTGATGCAGATACCCACCTTCATTATCTGCTCGATATGAAGCTGAAGCCGATCGAGCTTCCAGCTGAGGGGATCGTGCTGACCGACTACCTGGGCGGGATACTTCAGGTGAAACCCGGAGACAATCTGATTGTGGAAGTGCTGGAAGGGAACCGGCCCGTGCGCCAGGTGCAGGTCGCGGCACTGGTGAAGCAATATCTCGGGGTTATGGGATACATGGACCGGACAGCGCTCAACCGGATGATGCGCGAAGGCGATGTGGTTTCCGGAGCGTACCTGACCTTGGACAGCAGGGAGCAAACGCACATCTACCGCACACTCGTTGACATGCCGCGTGTGGCTGGCGCCGTGGTGCGCATGGACGAGATCCGGAATTTTTACCAGACGCAGGCCGAGTCCATGTTGTTCTTCACCTTTGTCGCAACCATCCTTGCGGGTATTATCGCCTTCGGCGTGGTTTACAACAGCGCGCGCATATCATTGTCGGAACGGAGCCGCGAACTGGCAAGCCTCCGGGTGCTCGGATACACCCGGGGCGAGATCTCGTATATTCTTCTCGGTGAACTGAGCATTCTTACCCTGGCGGCGCTGCCGTTTGGATTCTTTTTCGGCTGGGGGCTCTGCGCGTATATTGCCGGGGCCGTTGAGTCGGACCTGTTCAGGATTCCCGTTGTGCTTGAAATGAAAACGTTTGCCCTGGCAGCCGCAGTGGTTGTGATCTCGGCATCGGTTTCCGGGTTGATCGTGAGAAAACGTCTTGATCATCTGGACCTTGTGGGGGTCCTGAAAACGAAAGAGTAAGGTTCTTTCGTACTCAACCGGAGGCTACGCTATAATTGGAGTAACGTTATGAACGCACAAAATCGAAGAAAGCTGCTGATCCTCCTTGTCGGATTGTTCGTTGTTCTTGCCATCATCTACGGCTTCATTCCCAAGCCGGTGCCCGTGGATGTAGCACAGGCACATCGCGGGTTATTGCGGGTCGCAATTGAAGAAGAGGGTAAAACACAGGTGCGGGACCGGTTTGTGATATCAGCCCCGGTCCCCGGATATATGCGCCGCATCAAACTGGACGTGGGAGATGTTGTCAAGAAAGGGCAGATAGTGGCAGATCTGGAACCCCTCCGGTCCGTGGTCCTGGACCCCCGGAGCCGTGCAAGTGCTGAAGCATCGGTCTCATCCGCCCGGGCCGGCCTCAAGGCAGCGGAAGAGAACGCGCATGCCGCGACAGCGGATGCCGACTACGCGCAACAGAAACTGGAGCGAAACAACAAACTCTATGCAGGTTCCTATATTGCCAGGGATGCCCTCGACCAGTCGGAGTCCGAAGCAAAACGCGCTGAAGCGCTTCGGCTGTCAGCAGAGGCCATGGTCAACACAGCGCATTCCGAACTGGAACGCGCCCGGGCAGCGCTTGCGTATTCAGCAGCCGGGAATGCGGGGGGCGCCGGAGAAAACGTCCACGTGTGTTCACCAGCAGGCGGGAGCGTTCTCAAGATCCACCGCGAAAGTGAAGGTGTGGTGAATTCAGGGGACCCGCTTCTTGATATAGGGAATCCCGAAGGATTGCAGGTGAAGATCGAGGTACTCTCGGCGGACGCGGTTAAAATCCGGAAGGGCACTCCTGTTCTCTTCTCCCGATGGGGTGGGGATGCGCCCTTAACTGGAACCGTGAGTGTGGTTGAGCCTGCTGGGTTTACCAAAGTTTCGAGCCTGGGAGTTGAAGAACAGCGTGTTCTCGTCATCGCTGATATAACGTCTCCGAAAACGACCTGGTCCGGCCTCGGTGACGGCTATCGGCTCGAAGCAAGCTTTACGGTTTGGGAAGGTGATAAGGTCCTGCAGGTGCCTTCGAGCGCCCTGTTTCGAACAGGAGAAGCATGGGCAATATTTGTCGTTCAGAACGATCGGGCAGAGCAGCGGTTGATCAAAACCGGCCACAGAAACGGACTTTTCTCGGAAGTCGTATCTGGTCTCTCGGAAAGCGAGTTGGTGATCTCACATCCTGATGATGCGATCAAGGACGGTGCGCGTGTGCGGCAGAGGTGAGGGTGGTGTTCCTGGGATGAACCTGGTCAAATTTGTTAGTTGAACAAAAACATTCTCCAACCCGCTGTTATTATTGATTTTCAATAAAAAGATACATCTTCATGCTATTCTCTGAATACCCTGAAAATACCCCATCGTAATAGTTGACAAAAAATTGCATTTGGAGGAGAATGACTTACTGAACGTGTGTGATGAAAATAGTGCTGAAAAGGATAAGTCCATGAATTCATTGGAGAATGAAAAACGAACGAGAATGCGATTGAAGCAGGAGTTTGTTGTGGGCATCAAAACGGATGCAGATACGAAGATTGCCTATCTTATCGATGTTTCCCGGGATGGTGTCAAGGTAGGAACGCTGGCGTCGTCCTTCCGTGTGGAAATGCCGGTGGAGGTTGCGATCGATAACAAGGGTGAACGTCTTCTTTTCAAAGGGCATGTCATTCGGAACGATGGCACGCATTACATTGATCGCATACACAGTACCGCAAACGCCATATTCATCAAAATAGATGACGAGCGGTTCTCAAATTTTGTGAACGATCATTATTATATTTAGCGCGAGCGATTCGAAGCGATCGCAGTGCAACAGGGGCAACGATGGGTATTTCAAAACTACTCGGTTTCGGGAAAAAAGGAAAAAGCGCGGACCCAAAGCGCAAAAAACTTGCACAGATAACGATTGACGTAAATGCTCTGAGAGGAAGGATTGACGCGGAAAACAGGGAAAACTTTCCTAATCTTGTCCACTACAAAAATCTTCACCGGGATGCGCAGGCTGTCTATCGAATCCTGGACGCGATGATTGTAAACAAGGACCACGCGGATGATGCGGTCAGAATGCGGGAAGATCTCAGAAAAAAAATGGACGTGCTGGGCGTAAAGATCAGGCGCAACGTAACCTAGTGCATCGTAACCTTAGTTGTTAATGGTTCCACTCCGTCATTCCAGCATGTTGTAAGCTGGAATCCAGGGACCCTTAAATCTTTCTGGACCCCGGCTAGAACATTGCCGGGGTGACGCGATAAAAAAGGCAATACTATCAGAAATTAGATTTACCGTGTACCCGTGTCAGGAGGCGTTTACTGCAGGTTGATTGCTACACCATCACCACTTCATACTGCTCCTGATGCAGGTTCGGGTCCGCCTTGATCACGATTTTCTTCTGAAATTCCTTTTCCAGTTCCTCCACTCCCTGACGTTCCTCATCGTACAGCATGTCGGCCACCATCGAGTTCACGGTCACGAGAGCTTTTTTCTCAGCAGCGCCGGCAAATGATTTCCGGATCGCCCGTAGGACCTCATAGCAGATGGTGCGGCTTGACTTAATGTGGCCGCGTCCATCGCAATAGGGGCAGGGTTCGCAGAGTGTGCGGCCGAGGCTCTCGCGGATCCTCTTCCGGGTCATCTCGATGAGCCCGAGGGGGGAGATATGCGAGATGGTGGTTTTCGCCTTGTCGTGAGAGAGCGCTTCTTGCAGCGCGGCGTAGACCTTGCGCCGGTTCTCCTCGCGTTCCATGTCAATAAAATCAAGAATGATGATGCCGCCGATGTTCCGGAGCCTGAGCTGGTAGCCGATCTCACGCACAGCCTCAAGGTTGGTTTTGAAGATCGTGTCCTCCAGGGACCTTTTGCCAACGTAGCGGCCGGTGTTCACGTCGATCGTGGTGAGCGCTTCGGTCTGGTCGAGGATGATGTAGCCGCCGGATTTAAGCCAGACCTTTCGTCCCAGAGCGCGGGAGATCTCGATCTCAACGCCAAAGGAGTCGAAGATAGGCTCATCGCCTTCATAGGGCTTCACCCGCCGTCCGAGCTGCGGGATATAGGAGTCGATGAATTCCTTGACGCGCTGGTATTCCTCAGGCGCGTCGATCACCATTTTATCCACGTCCTTGGTGAAGACATCGCGGATGACGCGAAAAACGAGATCCAGTTCGTTGTGCATGAGCGCAGGAGCCGAAGTTCGTTCCTTCTTCTTCTGGATGGTTTCCCAGAGGCGCGCAAGGAATTCAATGTCAGCGTTGAAGTCGTCCTCGCTTCTGCCCTGGCTGGCGGTCCTGATGATATAGCCGGTGTTCGGCTTTCGGAGCTTGCTTACGATCTCTCGGAGCCGCTTCCGCTCATCAACATTTTCGATCCTGCGCGAAACGCCGATGTGGTTCACCCCCGGCATCATGACCAGGTACCGACCGGGAATGCTGATGTAGGTTGTGACGCGTGCGCCCTTGGTGCTGATCGGCTCCTTCGACACCTGGACGAGGATTTCCTGGCCTTCCTGCAGCAGGTCTTCTATCTGGTTCGAATGAGAGCGCTTTCGCTTGGACTCAACTTCGAGTTCCAGACCCTCGTCCTCCATCATGGGCGTGTATTCCGAAGTGCTGTCGTACACGTCACCCACATAGAGAAACGCCGATTTGTCGAGCCCGATATCCACAAACGCCGCCTGCATGCCCGGCAATACCTTCATGACACGGCCCTTGTACACATTGCCTGCAATGCCGCGGTCTTTCTTGCGGTCGATGAATATATCCGTTACCAGGCTGTTTTCCAGAAGCGCGACCCGCGTTTCCTCACGGCCCGCATTTACAATGATCTCTGATGACATAGCATCTCCTCATATTTGTTTTGATATTTTTAGCATAGCACGGGTTCTATTACAAGGATAAAAAGGCTAAAGGATGTGCGACAAATTTTTCGGTCACGATTTACCATGGTGCGGTCCGTTCGGGGAACGGACCCTGCGCTTTGTTGGGAGCGTTTCCCAAACGCGCCGAACAACCCTACCTGCAATTTTGTCGCAGACCAAAACAAAATTCCCATAGTGCTTCGCTCTAACTCCTTCTCCTTTCCACACTGGCACCAAGCTTGCAATTAACAAGCATGAATCAAGAGGAGGTCAGCCATGCTGGATAACTTGAAAAAAATGATGAGTGATACAGGATCGGCATTTAATTTAATCTTAAGGATCGCCCAGGGTGTGGATTATCAGACGCTGAGCCAATATGTCCTGAACATTAATAAATATAAGGACATAGACGACATCCTTTTTGAAGCGTCTACCTGTTTGAAAGATATCTTGAACTATGAATTATTTGGGTTTGCCATGCAGCATGAGAACACCCTGGATGTCTGGGTTGACCCCAGAATTCATGGAACTTCGCTGCTTGATTGCGTTAGGGAAGACTTTTCTGGTCAAAATATTGACTGCAATATCCATTATTTTGATAAAAATACCCCTGATGCGAGTCAAAATGCTGACGCTATTGATGTAAACAATGTCATTTCGTACAAGGTCATGGATTCTACGCATGTTGCCAGGCTCTATCTGCTGCCAAGACGCAAGATGCTGTATTATCATTACAATATTATAAATATCATAGTCGGATCCATACGCAATGCCCTTGAAAATGCCCTTGCCATGAAGCAGCTTGAAACAGTGGCTGCAATAGATCCCCTGACCAATTGCTATAACCGGCGTGCGTTCAGCGCCTGTCTTGAAAAAGACATTGCATATGCCCGCAGATACAAAAACGATATATCCGTTGTCATGCTCGATATTGATAATTTTAAGAGGATCAATGACACCTACGGCCATGCAGCAGGGGACGCGGTGCTGAAGAGCGTCTCCGCGTTGATCACTGCAACCGTCCGGAAGTCCGACTATCTGGCGAGGTACGGGGGAGAGGAATTTGTGCTGGTCCTTCCGGACACGTCGTTATACAATGCCGTGCAGCTGGCGGAAAAGCTGAGGAAAAAGATCATGCAGCATGAGGTTGCGGCCGGCGATAATCACATTGGCGTAACAATGAGTTTCGGCGCCGCGTGTCTTGAAAATAAAACAGAAGGCACGAGCCTTCTGAAAGAAGCGGATGAACGTCTGTATCAGGCAAAAGCTTACGGGAAAAATACCGTTGTTCCGAGCATGCTGCCCTGCTTTGCTGATAAGAATTTTGTAATGCAGACCCGCAGATCAGCGCGAACGGATGCTGTTGCCGCGGCATAATGCGGAATAATTTGCCCGATGGATGGCAGAAATTTCCTCCTAAACGTCCATCGGGCTTCTTTCACCCTTATATAAAGCGCGGTCTGTGCCTTGAACAAAAAGGATTGCAAAGACTATTTCTCTAATGTTCCCATACCAACCCAACGGAATCTGCTCATTACCGCATGATTTATGCCTATCAACCTCATTCGCCGCAAATACAATGTCGCCTCAGAAGTTTTCAAACTCCGTTAATCAATTTGTTTATAAAACTGTTCGCGAAAAAGCGGGATAGCGCTTCCCTTGCGAATGGGTTTTATGTTATTATCAGTTCAGGTACAATCAACCACGTGTGTGGGAGGTGGTATATGGCTCAAACGATAGCCAATATCAAGTTGATTAAGAAACAGGAAAAGTTCATACGGGAATTCGGTGACGATGAACTCATAACAAGCTCTATTTCCAAGATGATGGATTACAAACTGATGAAGTATGAAGAGCAGATAAAAAAACTGGATAAAGAGCTCAAACAGTTTGAGCGTTCCTATAAAATGGAGTCATCTTCCTTTATCAAGGAATTTACATCCGGGCGGCAGGGGGACGCGATGGATTTCGTTGAATGGGCGTCGCTCTACCGTATGCGACAACGCCTTGCAGAGCGCAAAGCCAAGCTGGAAGGCATGAGGTGATGGTAGAGGCCTACCTCGAAGAAATAATTCGTGAACTTTTCATTCACCCGTCGATATCCACGTTCAAGGTTCTCCGGCAGGAGGCAAGTGACGAAGAAGGATATATTCGCGTTAAGTGCTCTCTTTCAAACGGCGGCACCCTTGAATTTTCCGAGTATGTCGAGCAGAGCGCCGGCAGTATCCAGATCATCACCTACAACTACCATTGGCAAAATGCAAAGGGCGCCCTTGTCAAACGGTGGGATAATGTCGAACATCATAGAAAAATAAGGACGTTCCCTCATCATCTCCATCTATCGGATGAGAAGGTTGTGGACTCCGGCCCGATGAATTTGAAAAAAATATTACAAGAGATCGAGAAACAGCTTCCCTCGTAAATTACGACAAGATTTTGCTTGTGCCCGATATAAGCCGCAAGCTTCGCCGCCTAGCTTCCCTGGACCACTGACCATCACCCCCCCCGATTTCACGACTTGCCAACATATCCTTAAAATACGCTGAATCTGCCGAGGCTGTTCTTCACAAACCCCTTCTATAAGATTATCGTCGTGATGATGTATCTTTACGTATCGACAGTAATCGTATGAATTCATATAAACTATGATCACATCATCATGCAGGATGGCGCGTTTAACAGCATAATTGCTTGCGTTTTTCTGAAATTTAACCTATTCTCTTTTTGTCAAAAGTGTTCACTCCTTCATTAGTTGCCGAATACATAAACTATGCCGCTGACGTGGCTGAATGGCTGGTATCACAAAATGTGATACCACATAGAAAGCATTTCGGCGGAACACGGCCCTATGCCTTTACGGAGCAAGGTGTCGCAATGCTCTCAAGTGTCCTGAATAGCAAAAGGGCGGTTGAAGTGAATATTATGGTTGTGCGCACGTTTGTGAAACTTCGGAAAATGATAGCCACCCACAAGGACTTGACCCGTAAACTGTCGGAATTGGAAAAGAAGTACGATGGTCAGTTCAAAGTAGTTTTTAACGCACTGCGGCAGCTCATGGCGGAACCGCAACCGAAGGAAAAGAAGATCGGATTTATCAAGGAGCCCCAGGCGATCTATCGGACAACAAAAAGGATTAAGAAGTAGAAAGTATGAAAAAAGTAGAAATGACAACGAAAGCGGAAAACGATCTTCGTGACCGGACAAAACAGTTTGCTTTGCAGATTATCAGGACAGCGGACTGTCTGTTGTGCGACAGTATGGACCTGACCCCAGGAAGTTAGAGCCGCGCAGTCTATCGGACGGCCAAGAAACGGTAATGTCAAGAGTCCTCAGGGGTCTCAAAACCATATGATCACCGGAAAGCGATTGATGTTATGAACGACGAATCCTGGGTAATCATAGATACGGAGACGAGCGGTCTGATGCCGCCGATCTGCGCGGTGGAGATCGCGGGCCAGCGGATGAAAGGTTGGGAGCCGGAGGGCGAGCCGTTCCGCGTGCTCCTGAACCACGACGTGCCGATAGACCCTATGGCCGAGAGCGTGCACGGGTACAGCAGGGAATATCTGAGACAGCACGGAGAAGACCCGAATAAGGCGCATAAGGCATTTCATGACTATGCCGAAGACCTGCCGATCGTAGCGTACAACATTAGCTTCGACTGGAACAGGGTCCTGGAGCCGGAATACAAACGCCTCAATGTCCCGCAGACCGGGAAACGGGGCTTTTGCGCCCTGACCCTGGCGCGGCGGGTGATCAACGAGACCGAGAACTATAAGCTTGAGACGATCAAAGACCATTTCAAACTCAGCAACGCACAGTCGCACCGAGGCATCAATGACGTGAATGTCGTTGTTTCATTATTCTCCCGGATATTCAGGGACAGGCTCATCGCGGCAGGCATCGTAGGGTTCAATAATGTCGCGGCTTTCTCTAAAAAGGTGCCGGTAGCAAAGTGCTTGGAGGAGTTGAAGTGCGCGATACCGAAGCAAGTGGCTCCAAGAAAGAAGAAGTCTGACGGAAGCGCGTATTACGCCGAACTGCGCGGTTTCTGCAAAGGCATTATGGCAGACGGCGTTTTACAGGATAGGGAGATTTACGATCTTCAACGGATGATGGCCTCATGCCCGGTAGAAAAGACGCCTGAGATGGATGAGGTTTTGAACCTCCTTGAGAGGATATATGAAGATGGTATAGTAACGCCTGATGAACATAATGAACTGATGGATACATTAAAAAAGAAATTTCAATTGTAATCAGCAAAGGTGCGTCACGTAGCAACGTCCTCTGTGTTCCCAGAGGTGCTATTTGAAGACACAATTTGTTCTGAGACGAGGGACTATAGGATGTCCCAAAGTCGCAGTAAAATTCGGAAGCAATGCCCAAAATATTTAGCAACGGGAAGCAATAAGGCCAGATGACTATTCCGCATCATTTTCCATCGCTAACTGAAGGACAGGTTCAGTCTGTGCTCATTGTCGGAGCTGGTCTGTCAAGTCCTAACCTTTCAATGGTAAGCGAGTTGAATAAAAAGTTGGAGGAGATTTCTCAATCTTTGAGCGTATCAGTGGCGATTGATCCGTGCGACGATTATTATTTCTATGCATTAGCTGAAGCAATCCTCGAGAATCTTACCACCAATGGAAAAAGTGACCTTGAAAGCCGTTTACTGCTTGCAGTGAAGCTCGGTATGCTCGATGACCGTCGCTGGTTCGGAGAGACTGGATTGCACTTTTCGGGAAATACCCCCAGACACAGGGCCATCGCACGCTTCGCAGTGGAAAAATGTTTACGGGCAATAGTTAGTCTCAATTGGGACACACTGCTGGAGGCTGCCTTGGAAAGCGTCGGGCTTACCGAAGGTAGCAATACACCACGGCCATGGGAAATTACGTCATATGTCAGGATTGTAGATGATTTTCACTTGGGAGCATTAGGAAGTAATCGCGTATTTCCTGTCATAAAACCTCATGGTTGTGTTCGGGAAATAGAAAAGGCAAACCGAACTTACCAAACTACGGGCATTATCCAAGATTTCATATTTAAGCTGAAAAAATCCGAATTGGAAATACTCCCACCTGGACAGACAAAACTTTACGACAATAAAGTTGCGCAATGTATATCAGAGTGCCCCTTAATAGCGATTGGCTGGAAAGCGACCGAAGATTACCTGCGCAATACCATCATTACGGTCGCAAAAGCGACAGGGCACACAGAAGTTGATTCATTTGTATTGGTTTCACGATCTTGGTATCCGAATACAGATCCTAGTAAGTCTTATCACTTAGAAATTGCCGATGCTTACAACAAGGATGAGGCTGCCTGTTTCGTCGCTGTAAATAAAACAGGGGCGCCAACCCATGACTGCCTCTTCCAGTGGCTCCAGGCCCGCTATGCGCTAACAAAGTTGATCGCAGTGGGTGGTCCAAGTGAGCAGCATCTGCTACAGCATTGCCTTGAATCGCTAGAGCATCCAGAACCCGACAATGCTATTGTGACGTGGGTTGATTTCTGGCTACATACTTGGGTACGGCTATGCTGGAGAGCTGGTGTGATGCAAGGATTTGATCCTGGTACTAACAAGAAGATTGAGCCATGGGATATACCGATAACGCCTCGGGATGCTCATGTTCCTTTAGGGTGGATATCGACGCATCGACGCGATTTGCAAGCGGCAGGAAAATTCCTCACTGTAATCAATAGCACCTTGAGCCGGTTCAAGTTTGATACATTTCCTGGTGGTTTATGGGATGCCGCTGAACAAAATCTTTATCTTCCACTGCCAGGATGGCAAGGAGCAGCGACGTCCACAGATCTAATAGCACTTAAATCACTTGTTGAATCCCTTCGTGGTTTAGGATACGTGAGAAAAATCTATTTAGTTTGGCTCGACACAACGGACTTACCGCCTGACCATGCGCATCGTCAACAGCTTGAAGCCCAAGTGCGAAGAATGATGCCTTTAACGGGCTTTGCTAGTACTGATGCTATATCTTGGATAGACCTTGAACTCCTGAAGGGAGGCACCCATGCAGCAGTGGCTGGAACAGTGTGACAGTTGGCTCACTAGGCAATACAATTCTGTTTTGGGCTTGAAGCTAACTGGAGGCCCGGTACGGCTTCGTTGGTTGCCCTCAGATTCTCTAATAAGAGAGGTTGCAAAGTCAGAAGCGTATGGCTTAGCCGTTGAAGATAATGATATTGGCTGTTTGCTTTTTCTGTTGCCTTATAAGCCAGATCGTCTAGAGCAACAAGTTAATCAGGCGCTCGGTCTTCGATCTCGTTTGCTAAGAGAGTCCAACTATACCGGAAACGATACAGCTGGAGAAAAGGAAGACCAAGAAAGCACATGGCGTGTAGGCCTTGTTTGGCTGGTTGAGGACAATCAATGGGCCGAATGGCAACAGTACATAATAAACATACGACGTGAATCTGGGGCAGCTGAAGAGATTTCTTTTGACGCAGTTCAGGTTACGAAGAATGATATTCGAAAGGCCCTTGATGAGCACTGTTTGCCTCGATTACTACTGCACACCCGCGCTTTATTATCCCAATCCGCTGCAACCGCGGAAAAATGGCTTTCCGCAGACGACCAGGTTTCTGCCGAGATTCTTAACTTTGCACAGCGCTTTGACAATCCACAATCACGGTTATTTGCACGTGCCCTGGAAGAGAAAGCGAAATTCTTCCAGCCCGCAGGAGTGAAGGAGGTTTCCGCCGAACCGCGGCAGTTTCGTCGTTTTCTCGTCAAGCATTTTCGTAATCTTAGCAATCTAGAAGTCTCTGTGGATGCAGGTGCAAAACCTAATGCACAGGCTATTGTTTTGTTTGGCCCAAACGGCACAGGAAAGTCCAGCTTTGCTGAAGCGGTATCCTTAGCTACCTTCGGGACGTCCCCTCGACTTGAGCAATTTCTGAGTGACAAGGATCTTTCGCGAGCGACTGCGACAGTGGAAACCTACTTCAATGATTACTTGAAACCACTTGATATGCTCAATAAAGCAGATGCAGGCCCAAGTTATGCCTGGGATACAGGCGACAAGTTTGACGAAACTTCATTTTCCATAAATACAAGCGAAGCAAGCAATCGTAGGTTTGAGGGCGTTGTGCTAAACCAAGAAGATTCGATAGATTTTACAAAAATGAATCGTGAGCAGCTTGCGGCACGTGTTCTCAAGGGATATTCCACTCTCGCCGATCATCTTCTTGATTGGTTAACACAAGAAGCAAAGCGTGCAGATGACATAAAACACGAGTTTACTCGAAAACATGGATTGAGTGGTGCGGTTAAGCGAAGCGTCACTGCATACAATCGTCTTGCTCAGGCTCAACTATCCGAACAACTTAAGCGCCCGTCACCCGAGTTTCTTGACTGGCTAAGCTTTCTTGCCCGGCTGTCGGACGAGGATGGAAAATACGCTTCTAAACTTGTTTCGGATTGGACTAACCAACAATCTATTCTTGCTACCCGCTTGGCCGATACCATGACAAAGTTGCAGGAAAAAGGTGCTTCGCAATCAAATCTCAGCCAAGCGATACGAGAAAAGCTTGATGAATTCGATAGACTTGCCAACGAGACCGGTGACTTTTATCAACGCTTTGAGAGCAAAATTGTTATGCTACGCGAACAGCTTGACGTTGCACTCGCCCAGATTGAAAGCTGGGGTGTTTGGCTCGTTTCACAGGCGATTGCCCCGCCTTCACAGGAAGCAGATAGCCAAGCATTAAAGGTTGATCTAGAAAACCTCGTTAAAGAAAGAACTGTATTGGAAAATAATGGAAAGGCTTTGCGTGGTCGCCTCGACTTGCTGGATCAGGCTATGCAATTTCTCACAAGTTCTTGGAGTACCCTGCATCCAGATATCTGTCCTGTATGTAACACCGATGTATCCTCCCGTCAGGGAATCAATGTGGTTGTCTCGACTTTACAAAATGAAACTAATGCCACTATACATCTTTTGCGTAGTCAATATGTTGACATTCAGAACAGACAGAAAGAGCTGGACGTCAAACTCAAGATGGCTGGTTTATCAGTATGTCCAGTGGTAGAAGAAGATAAAACGCGTTTGAGAGCTTGGCTCCAGCCTTTTTTACCTGAAGGTACAGAATTGGAAGAACGGCTAACTAATTCACAACACAGGGAACAATTAAAAAGTGACCTCTCGCGGATGAAAATACTCCCTGAAGTACCTAAACCTTATGCTGATGCTGCACAGGTTGCAGAACGGTTGGCGAACGAATATATCGTGCTTACACAAGAGGCTGATAGGGCACTGGAAAATCCCCAGTCAATTGGAGAAGTAAAAAAAGCATTTGAGCAGAGATTAGAAGAGGTATTAAAAAATCATTTACCTTCGACATTGGAGAAGGTCTGGCTAGAAATCGCTTTGACTTTGACTACGGCATCTTGGTTGCTTCCGGTGCGCCCAGCACTGACACTCGAGCAGCGCGGAAAGTCTTTGTCAGTTCAGGCTGGGAAGAGTGGTAGATATATTCGTTACATCTTTAATTCAGCCGAGCGGCATGTGTTGGGTTTGGCTTGGTTTTTTACTTATTATATGGCTAAAAGCCGTTTTGAAGAAGCCTGGATGTTGCTTGATGACCCTGCCCAGGAAATGGATCAGCCAAGTTTTAGAGAACTTGTTCGACTATGGGAAACGCTGCTGCGCTTACATCAGAGGAAGGAGCATCCTTTCACAATGATTGTTGCTCTACACCAGGAAGAACGGGCATTGGACGCCACTCGTGCTACTAACGGTCAGCTTTATATCTTGGGCTGGAAGAGAGAACAGCAAAATAAAATTAGTCAACCTAGCGTTAAGAAAATAGTATTGCTCGCACCGGGGTTTCATCCGTTGAAGCCTGAAAAGATATTTAGTGCAGGATCGACATCAGGGTTGTAGATGCGTCGTAGAGGGTCAGGCTTGAATCTGAGTAGAACCTATAGGGTCAGGTCTTTTATTTTGAGCGTGCCCAGCAAAGGGTCGCACGCACTTGCGGGTGCAAGTCCCGCCATGGCAAAAAGCCAAAGCCAGAACCAATAGGGTCAGGTCTTGCTTCTTGACATTTGATGTTTTTCACCCGCGCCTGATTGATTGTACGGTGTTGGGTTGTGATGCAGATTCAGTTATTTCCATTTTGTAACACACTGGCGAATACTGTGAACATTGAGTAATATTATTTTTCTGTGCTAGACCGTTTCATTCGGAATTGTTATCATGTTATTCAAGGGGACTATCTGATGTCTGAAAAGAACCCGCATGTAATTGTCATAGCCGGGCCGAACGGGGCCGGGAAATCGACGACTGCGCCGATGCTGCTCAAGGGGACGCTGGGAGTGACGGAGTTTGTGAATGCCGACGTCATCGCCCAAGGGCTTTCCGCGTTCCAGCCGGAGAGCGCGGCGTTCCATGCGGGCCGAGTCATGTTGGAACGGCTGCACTTCCTTGCGAAGGAGCGGGTTGATTTCGCCTTTGAGACGACCCTGGCGAGCAGATCCTTTGCTCCCTGGATTGCAAAACTGAAACAAAGCGGGTATACTTTCCACCTGGTATTCCTGTGGCTTCCGAGCGCGGACTTTGCTGTTGCTCGCGTGGCCGAGCGGGTCCGCATGGGCGGGCATGACGTGCCTGAGGAAACCATTCGGAGGCGGTATAATAAGGGTATCGAGAACTTCTTCCAGCTATACCGGCCGCTGTCGGACACATGGAGGATGTACAATAATTCGGTCCGCATAGGACCACGGATTCTGGCTGATGGCGGGACAGGGAGAAGAGAAGCAACTTACGATCCGGCAACATGGAGCATGATCAGAGGTGAACACGATGAGCGTAGCTGAAAAGAAAACAATTGACGAACTCTTTCGCGACGGAAAAGAAATCGATACCGCTTTACGGAATGCCGTCCAACAGGCCCTTTTGCAGCACAAGAAGGCCGGAAATCCGGTGGCCGAGTGGCGTGATGGTAAGGTTGTCATGATTAAGCCGGAAGATATTGTTGTTGAAGAGAAACAAAAGTAAAAAATCTCTCGAAATTCCTTCCCCTTCACCCTGCGTCTCCCTTCGGGGAAAGAGCAATAAAAAAGCCCCAGCCTTATCGGCGACTGAGGCGCTGCCACGGTCCTTAATCGGTAATGGACCACCAGCCTTGCGGCTTGGCAATAATATACAGCAGTGAATCACAGAGTTTAAGCTAGATGGAAAGGCATTATCAGGTTATGACTTCAGCCGCAATCGCTGACTCCGGCGGAATCTGCATTAGAGGAAGTCTTATACGACTTATGCAGAATTAACAACATGAACCTCCTGGTGCCCATTACCCGTCCCTGATCATCAGGCATTGGTGATGGAACAGATCAAATGAAAAAAGAAAATAAGCGTCCAACAGACAGCGCAAGCTGGGATAAACGCTACGTTGAAGGCGAACTGCCCTGGGATAGCGGCAAGCCGGACGTTCATCTTGCCGAAGTGATCGCAGCACATGGCATTAAGCCTGGTAAAGCGTTGGAGATAGGGTGCGGCACCGGCACCAACTCGATCTGGCTGGCGCAGCATGGCTTTGCAATGACCGGTATGGACATCTCGCAGACTGCAATAGCAAGGGCTACGGAGAAGGCTGCTGCCGCCGGGGTTGCCTGCAATTTCATTGTCGGCGATTTTATGGTCGATCAGGTCCCTGGCGCTCCCTTCGATTTTGTCTACGATCGCGGCTGTCTTCATATCTTCGAAGGTGTTGAAGACCTCTCGTTGTTCGCTTCGCGTGTTGGGAATGTGCTCACTCCGGAAGGAATGTGGCATAGTCTGGTCGGTTCAACCGACGGCCCCCCGCGCGACACCGGCCCGCCGCGCCACAGCGCAGCCGAGATCGTCACAGCAGTGGAGCCGCATTTCGAGATCCTCGAACTGACGTCGACCTCGTTTGACAGTAAAAATCACCGGGATGTCAGGGCGTGGGTGCTGGTGGCGCGTCGGCGGGTATTCTATCCTGATTAAAGCAAGCGATGGGATTACGTGGTAACGCACTGCATAAACTACACGTCCATCGGGCTTTTCCACTCACCATTGTCCTTGATGAACAAAGCAGTCCGCTTGACCCTGAACAAAACCGACTGTTCTTTGCTGATGCCGAACAATTGATCGATCGCGTCCTGCACGCGGGGCTTCAGCTGGTTCTGGTCCTGCAGAGTAATCTGTAATTGCGGTGCATTCTTCGGCCTGGTAATCGTAATAGACTCAATGCCCGGCCTGATGTCCTTCTGCTTTCCTTCTTTGGTAACGATCACCGATGTCTGCGAAAGAAAATTGATTGTCCGCTCTTCGATCCGCTCTGCATATTTTTCCGGAACGTCAACTTCATAGACATATCTGCCGATGCTGCCCGAGAGGGAAGATGCCTTTTTAGGGACGATCCTCGATTCCAGGATCCGCACACCCTCGGGAAGGGTGTTGTTCAGGCTCTTCGTGGTCACGAGCAGGTCAACAAAGGGATCGGTCTCCATATCAAGATATTCTGTTTCACTCTCCATGCCCACGGAGAGGGCAGGTCCGAACGCAACGCGAAGATGAGGGTTGAACCCCTGCGAAAATGCGATGGGCACACCAGCGCGCACGATAGCCCGATGGAACATGGTCATAAAGTCGAGATGGGAAAGGAAGCGGACCCTCCCGGTCTTTGAGTACTTTATCCTGATGCGGGCGACGAGGTCCTGCTGAAACGGACGTGGCTGCGAACCCACAGGAGCGGGGGCCGGCTTTTGAGCACCAGCCGGAATCCCGAGTGTTGTGCTGCCGCCGTCCTTGCATCCGATGCCGCAATGCTCGCACTCCGTCCGGCAATTCTCCGTGATGTCTCCCGCCAATGCGCGCTGGTATTCTTTTTTAAAGAACTCAGAAGTAACGCCGGTTTTCACGTGGCTCCAGGGCAGCTCGTCTTCGAGGCCGAAGGTTCGACATGCATAGGTTGACGCATCGAGGTTGTTTTTCCCGAACGCGTCATTCCATTTTTTAAAGTCAAAACATTCTGTCCAACCGTCGAAACGGCATCCCAGGCGTACGGCCTCTTCGAGGACCTTGCCCAGAGCGGCGTCACCCCGCGCGAAAGCGCCTTCGAGAAGGCTGGTCTCTGGATTGTGGAGCTTGAGCGTGATGCCGCGTTTGCGGAGTCCCTTGGTAAGATATGCCTGTTTTGCGCGGACCTCTTCGCTCGTTGCCTGACCCATCCACTGGAAGGGGGTATGCGGTTTTGGCACATAGGTGGAGACGCTGACGTTCAGTTGCACAAAACGCTTTGAGTTCCGCTTCCCCTGCGCAAGAAGTTCGCCCGCCAGCCGGATGATGCCGTCCAGGTCCTGCTCGGTCTCCGTGGGAAGGCCGATCATGAAGTAAAGCTTGATGATGCTCCAGCCGCTCCGGAAGATCGTTCCCGCGGCATCCATCAGGTCTTGATCGCTCACGGGTTTGTTAATGACGCGGCGGAGGCGTTCCGTGCCTGCTTCCGGAGCCAGCGTAAAGCCGGTTTTGCGCGTGCCTGCAATGGCCCTGATCATCTCCGGGGTGAGCGTGCCGACGCGAAGCGAAGGGAGCGAGACCGAGACGCGTCCCTCGCGGTATTTGTCCATAAGCTCGATGATGAGCGGCTGAATGCCTGAATAATCGCCGGAGCTGAGGGACGCGAGCGAGAGTTCCTCGTATCCTGTGCACGCAAGCGACTCGTGGAGCAGGTTTTTTACGGTCTCCGGACTCCGTTCCCGGTAGGGGCGATAGATGATCCCCGCCTGGCAGAATCGGCAGCCGCGGATGCAGCCGCGGGCCACCTCCACGGTGACGCGGTCGTGGATCGGCTGCATGAGCGGCAGGATCGGCTTGTCCGGATACATCGCCGCATCAAGGTTCTTGATATAGCGCCGCCGCACCGGTGCTCGTCCGAGCGAGGGGACATAAAAGCCTTCAACCTTCGCGATCTCCTCGAGGAACTTCCGTTTGCCCGGATGCGCCTGTTTCAACTCCACGATCTCGTGCATTGCTTCTTCTGCTTCGCCGATAAAAAAAACATCGATGAAATCGGAAAGCGGCTCGGGATTAACAGCGCACGGTCCGCCCGCGATGATCACGGGGTGATCGTCCCGCCGGTCCGCGCTGCGGAGGGGCAGGTGCGCAAGGTCCAGCGCAGTCAGGATGTTGGTATACGAGAGCTCATACTGGAGCGTAATTCCGATGATGTCGAACTCAGCAAGGGGAAGGTTGGACTCGAGGCTCCTGAGCGGCCGCCCGGAAGCGCGAAGCTTTTCCTCGTAGTCTATCCAGGGCGAGAACACCCGTTCGCAGGCGGTATCTTCCCTGGTGTTCAGGATATGATACAGAATGCGGAGCCCCAGGTGCGACATGCCGACTTCATAGGTGTCGGGGAAAAGGAGACAAATTTTCGTTTTAACTTTTGAAAGATCTTTGTGGATGCAATTGATCTCGGTGTTGATGTAGCGCGCCGGTTTGGTGACAAGGGGGAGGAAGTCTTCGAGCATGGAACTCCTTTGCAAGGCGAGAAACGAGTAGCAAGGCGCAAGTAGCATGCGGCAAAAAACCGGCAGCGAGCAGCAAGGATCAGCGTCATAATCTTGCTACGTGCCACTTGACCCTGATTCTTAGTAGAACAACATAAACCTTCGTGACTGGATATTCAAGAGCAATCCAATAGCGAGGAAGGTGGTCATGGCGGAGGTGCCGCCGTAGCTTACCAGCGGGAGCGGCACGCCCACGACCGGTACGATGCCGACCGCCATCCCTACGTTAATGAAAACGTAGATCGAGATCATGGCAACGATGCCGCCCGCCATGAGCACGCCGTGGCGGTCCTTGGCATTGACGGCGGTTTCAACGCCGCGGAGCAGAAAGAACAGGTACAGGATCAGCATGAAAGCCGCACCGATGAAGCCGCGCTCTTCGGAGATGACCGAGAAAATAAAGTCCGTATGGCGTTCCGGCAGGAAAGCCATCTGGCTCTGCGTTCCTTTGCGGAAGCCTTTGCCCGTGATTTGGCCAGAGCCCACGGCGATCTTGGACTGGTTCGCATGATAGCCGCTGCCAAGAGGGTCGGAACTCGGGTCGACGAACGCCCGGATTCTGTTTTGCTGATACGGCTTGAGCGATCCCCAGATCTTGTTCCGCACCGGCGGAATGAGAAAGACGGACGATGCCAGCACGGCCAAGGCAAGGAAAAGGGAAAAAATCACCCGCACGCGCACTCCGGCGAGCAGGACGATGAGGGACGACGTGAGCAGGAGCATGAGCGCCGTGCCGAGGTCCGGCTGCTTCAGCACGAGGATGAGCGGAACGAACACCATAAGCGCCGGCACGGTCAGATCGCGGATGTCGTATCCTCCCTGCTGCGGGTCTTCGGCAAAATATCGCGCGAGGGCCAGCGTGAGCGAAAATTTCATGAGCTCCGAGGGCTGGAACACAAAGGGGCCGATCGCCAGCCACCGCTGGGCCCCCATGCCGGTCTTTCCCATGAACATGACGAGCACCAGCAGCAGTACGGAGACGGCATACAGTACGTAGGCATAGCGGCCGATCGTATGGTAGTCCGGGATCATCATCAGCAGCATGAGAATACTTCCCGCTGACAGCCAGATCAGCTGTTTATAAAAAATCGGCGATGGTCCCTTCGCAGTATAGGTCGCACTGTATACCGCGGACAGCCCGAAGAGGGATATGATGAAAACCAGCCCGATCATGCCCCAGGGGATATTAGTCGACCATCTTTGGTGCGGCATCTTTCAGATACTCCTCAATGACTTTTTTGGCAACGGGCGCGGCGGCTGCGCCCCCGTGGCCACCATGTTCGACCATGACGGCCACGGCGATCTTCGGTTTGTCCACCGGAGCGAAGGAAACGAACCAGGCATGGTCCTGCGACTCACCCGTGAGACGCCGACCAGCGACCTTTTGTGCGATGACCTGGGCCGTGCCGGTCTTGCCGGCCACGGTCGCGAGCGGTGTTGCAGCGCCGTGGGCAGTACCGCCCGGTTCGGCCACCACGCCGGCCAGAGCGCTCTTGACCTGTTCGAGGACGTCGGGGTTCAGTACGATCCGTCGTTTTTCTTCCCGCGGCGTCTGGACGATCGCTCCGGTCTCCCGGTTGCGAGACTGTTTCAGCAGCGTGGGACGGTAGAAGATCCCGTTGTTTGCAAGGACGCTCATCATCTGGCAAGCCTGGATCGGGCTGACCTGGACAAATCCCTGCCCGATGGAGTTGATATACGTGTCTCCTGGATACCAGGGTTCGCCGGTCTTTTTCTTTTTCCATGCTGTTGTAGGGATGAGCCCCGGCTTCTCATCGGACAACTGGATGCCGGTCAGGCTGCCGAGCCCCATTTTTTTTGCGAATTCCGCGATCCGGTCGAAACCGATGCGCTCACCCATGGTATAGAAATACACGTCGCATGATTCCACGAGCGCCCGGTGGAAGCTTATGGAGCCATGACCGTCTTTTTTCCAGCACCGGAATGAGTGGCGTCCGCTCCGGAGAGATCCCCTGCAGGTCACGGTCTCCTCCGGATCGATGATGCCTGCTTCCAGACCGGCAAGGGCAACTATGATCTTGAACGTGGACCCCGGAGGATAGACGCTCTGGATGGCCCGATTGTACAGCGGGTGGAAAGGGTCGTTCGAAAGCCGGTTCCAGTCGTCGGGCGCGATCCCGCGCGGGAAAAGGTTGGGGTCGTAGTTGGGATGGCTCACGAGAGCAAGGATCTCGCCGGAGTCGGGGTCCATGGCAACGACAGAACCTGCACGGTCGCCCAGCGCTTCCTCGGCCGCCTTCTGCACGTCGAGGTCGATGGTGAGATAGAGGTCCGTGCCGGGCCGGGGTTCTTCAATGCCGAGGTCTTTCACCTTTCTGCCCGCGGCATTCACCTGGATCATTCTTCTGCCCGCGATGCCGCGCAGCAGCTTGTCGTAGATCTTTTCGAGGCCGCCCTGGCCGGTGAGCAGACCGATATCGGACTGCTCCTGTTTGCGCTGCGTCTGCGTGACCTTGCCGATATAGCCGAGCTGGTGGGAGGCCAGTCCGCCGTAGGGATAGTGCCGGCGATGCTCCGGCTCGATGATCGCTCCGATCAGGTCTTCCTGATGGGCTTCTACCACCGCCACTTCGTCCCAGGGCGCTTCTTCCCTGATCTTTATTGGTTCATATTTTGATCGGATCGCTTCGGCATCGTCCAGCAGTTTGTGAATCTCTCCGGGCTCCATCTGGACAATGGGCGCGAGCTTCGCGATCGAGGCGTCGAGGTCCGGTGTGTCCTCCGGCACGAGAGAAATATCGAAGGTAAGCACGTTCTCGACAAGGGGCCTGCCCTTGCGGTCATAGATGATGCCGCGCGGCGGACGGAGTTTTACCGGACGAATGCGGTTGCTTTCGGCCTGCTCGTAGTAAAAGTCCCCTTTCACGCCCTGGAGATACCACAGGCGGATGAGGAGCACCAGGGTGCAGAGGATGATAAAGACTGTCAAGAGCGGCAGTCTTTTCTGGATATCGGAGGGGCTGTCCGACTGCATTTAAAACTCCTTGTTCCGCGAACGCCGCCGGAGCAGGCCGAGCACGTTTCGCCGGTTTATCAGCCGCAGCAGGATGACTCCGAGGATCCCGGCGTACAGGGCCTGAGGGACCATGCGGCTGAAGAAGGTGCTGAAAAAAGGCATGGACCCGTAAAAGAGCTGCACCAACAAGGCGGTCAGAACGCCCTGGGCGAGGCTGAAGGAAAAGAGGAAAATGAAGTTTGACGGGCTCGCGATGTTCAATACCTGTCTGCCGAGGAGGCCGGCAAGCAGACCGACCAGTCCAAGGGTGAACCCGGTGAACCCGAGGAGCCCGGCTGAACCGATGTCCTGCACAAGCCCCAGCCCCATGCCCGCCACAGCCGCTTCCGCCGGGCTCGCTAGCAGCCCGACAGCATAGATAATGGACATTGCAAGGTCAGGTTTGATGCCGCCCACGGAGAGATGGTCCATGAGGCTGGCCTGGACCGGTATGATCAGCAGGAAAACGATGAGATACACGCCGGATTTCATTTCAGGAGCACCAGCGCTTCTTCCACGCGGGAGAAACGGACAACAGGATGCGCCACCACATGCTGGAACGCGGTCGCCTCATGCTTCGTCACCTTGACCACCGTGGCCACGGGGATGCCCTTGGGATAAATGCCGTCGAGGCCTGAGGTGACAAGAAGGTCGCCTTCCTGGATATCGGCGTAATAGGAAACATACTTGAGGGCGCAATGATCGAGTTTTCCTTCAAGCAGGCCCTCTTCACGGTTTCGCTGGACCCTGACGGCGATCGTGCTGCCCGGGTCCGAGAGGAGAATGACCTTGGCGGTGCCTGGAATGGCGGTCTGGATACGGCCGATCACACCGGAGGGAGTGATGACAGCCATGTCCTTTTCTATGCCGTCTGTCGAGCCCTTATTGATCGTCAGGGTGCGGGAGGACAACGATGAGTCTTTGCCGATCACCTGTGCCATGACCGAGGCGGGCGGGTGGAGAGTTCTGAATCCCAGTAATTCTCGAAGACGCTGGTTCTCGATGATCAGCTCATTGGACACGGCGTTTTCGATCTTCAGCCGGTCCACTTCTTCCTTCAGCCGGCCGTTTTCTTTTTCCGTATGAACGAGAAAGAGGTATCCGTTGATCACGTATTCCACAAAATGAAAAGGGGCGACGATGATCCGCTCGATCAGCCCTGATACGGCAAGCACCGGCCTTTCCATGAACAGGAACCGGCCGCTTTTCACCTGTACGGTGAGCAGCCAGAACAGGAGTGCAAAGAGGAGGAGGAGGGAAAAGAATTTTTTGTGTTTAGCTATGAACCCGAGCATCCTGACCGTTGATCCGCGTTACATCATGACTTTTTTGAGGATATCGATGTCGTCAAGTACTTTGCCTGCTCCGAGCGCCACGCAGGTGAGCGGGTCTTCGGCAATAATGATGGGGAGCGATGTTTCCTCGCGAAGATAGACGTCCATGCCCTTGAGCAGCGCTCCGCCGCCCGCCAGCACGATGCCTTTGTCCACGATATCGGCCGAGAGCTCTGGCGGGGTGTTCTCCAGCGCCAGCTTAATGGCGTTCAGGATCTGGCTCACTGGCTCCGCAAGGGACTCGCGGACCTCGTCGTCGTCCAAGATCAGGGTCTTCGGGATGCCCGAGACGAGGTCCCGACCCTTGATCTCCATCGTATGGCGCTCGCTATCCGTTTTGTATGCCGAGCCGAGCTCCATCTTGATGGATTCCGACATCATTTCGCCGATGAGTAGATTGTATTTGCGCTTGATATAGTTGATGATGGCTTCGTCCATCTTGTCGCCGCCCACGCGGATGGCCTTGCTGTAGACAACGCCATCCATGGAGATGACGGCAATGTCCGTGGTGCCGCCGCCGATGTCCACGATCATGTTGCCCGAGGGCTCGGAGATCGGGAGGCCGGTGCCGATGGCCGCTGCCACGGGTTCTTCGATCAGATACACCTCGCGGCCGCCGGACGAGATGGCCGCGTCCTTCACGGCCCGCTGCTCCACCTGCGTGATCCCCGAGGGGACGCCGATGACGATGCGGGGCCGCATGAATGATTTCCGGTTATGGACTTTGCGGATGAAGTACTTGAGCATTTCGCCGGTGTAGTCGAAATCCGAAATGACCCCGTCCTTGATCGGGCGGATCGTCTGGATATCGCCCGGGGTGCGGCCGAGCATTCTTTTCGCCTCGGTGCCCACGGCAAGGACCTTGCCTGTCTTGGTCGAGATCGCGACCACAGAGGGTTCGTTGCAGACGATCCCCCGGCCCCGTACATAAACAAGGGTGTTTGCCGTGCCGAGGTCGATGGCCATATCGTTCGAAAACCAGCCCATGATTGAGTTGATAAACATCGTATGAAAATACTCCTTTCAAAATAAACAGCATGCATCTCTGAGCCCGCAAAAACCTGCGGTAGAAGTGCCGCACAATCGGCATTTCTGCAAAGGCAGGAATCCAGCCGTTTCGTTAGATTCTGGATGCTGGATCCAGTCCAGCATGACGAAACTAAATGCAGATGGTAGTTAAACGTCCTGTGCGGTGTTCGGCCCCGCATCGGATGCCGCAGATTGTTCTTTTCGCTGTTCCTGCATGGTCCCGGCGCCATTGCCAACGGGCGTTGTCGCCTGCACCACGAAGGTCCTTGCCAGCATGTCACCGATGCGCATTCCCGCTTTGTCGCCGATCGTGGTCAGGCATTCCGCGCCAAAGGCGAGGGGGCCAAGGATCCATCCGGCGTAGGGTATCAGAAAAAGGATGTAAGCCAGAGCGAGAGAAGCGTTTCGCAAGATAGATTCACGGTAAGTCACCCGCTGTCCGTGGTCTTCTGAAAAAACCGCGCGGAGTCCGATCAGTTTTTTGCCGACGCTGCGGCCGTCGAACAGTCCGTCGCGCATGAGGATATATCCTGTTGCGGACAGAAATCCGAGGGCATCAGGTAGTCTGGCCAGGCCGATAATGAGAAGAAGGTCGACAAACGCCGCTATCGCCCTGGTTATGAGGTCCGCTTTTTGCAATCAGCCTCCCAATCCCGGGCATACTATCAGAATAAAAAAGCGAATTCAAGGGTAAAAGTTATGGGAAGGCGAACCATCGACCTTAAATAGCAGCAAGACCGAAGACTATTGACCTAACCCGGACAAGCTGGAACCCAAAGGCGTCTCTCGCAAAGCTCGCAAAGGACGCAAAGAAAACCGGTAACTTTTGCTTTTAACCTGAAAAACTTTTGTCGTTCTTTCCGCGCTTGGCGACTTTGCGAGAAAAGTTCTTATCGTTTTGTGAGGAAGTTGATTCCTTAATTCCTGAGGCACGTTCTGCAACTGGACGAACATCGGGATCGGCTGTATACTTTCAGCAAGACGAAAGGATTTATCATCAATGGCGAACAACGGAGATTCGGTTCAGCGGAAAAAAAGTATTGCCTGGAAACAGCTGTTCCCTTTTTTGGCATGGAAGTCGACGATCTCACGCAGGAGTCTCCGTGCAGACCTCATGGCGGGGTTCACCGGGGCGATAATCGTGCTGCCGCAGGGCGTGGCATTCGCCATGATAGCGGGGCTTCCGCCGGAATACGGTCTATATACCGCGATCATCCCGCCGATCGTCGCGGCCCTCTTCGGTTCTTCCCTGCATCTGATATCGGGTCCAACGACCGCTATCTCTATTGTCATCTTTACAACCATCAGCCCGCTTGCGCCGCCGTTAAGCGTTGAGTACATCAGTCTGGTGCTGACCCTGACGTTCATAGCAGGCATGTTCCAGTTTGCCCTGGGTTTGGCGCGCATGGGCTCGCTCGTGAACTTCGTTTCCCATTCTGTTGTCGTGGGTTTTACGGCCGGAGCTGCCATGCTGATCGTCGTCAGCCAGCTCAGCAACTTTTTCGGCGTACCCGGCTCAAAACAACATGCGTTTCTTCATGTAGTCGCGGACCTGGTGCGGGCGTTGCCGGATGCCAACGTCCGGGTGTTCAGCATTGCTCTCGCCACGCTGCTGGCAACGCTTCTCTTTAGAAAATATTTGCCGCAATGGCCGGGTATGCTGATTGCCATGGTTCTCGGAAGCGTCATGGCATTGGTCATGAACGGAAAGGAGCACGGCGTGCGCCTCATCGGGTCGCTGCCCGCGCAGCTGCCGCCCTTTTCCCACCCCGATCTGTCTACGGCCTCGATACGTCATCTGGCCCCGGCAGCGCTTGCCGTGGCCATGCTCGGTCTGGCCGAGGCCGTGTCCATTGCCCGGTCCGTGGCAACGCGCTCTCACCAGCGGATCGACAGCAATCAGGAATTCATCGGACAGGGTTTGGCGAACGTGGTCGGCAGTTTTTTTTCGAGCTACGCATCGTCGGGTTCGTTTACCCGCACCGGTCTCAACTATGAGTCCGGTGCGCAGACGCCGATGGCCGCGGTTTTTGCGGCTGCTTCGCTTGCGATCGTACTGCTTTTGATCGCCCCCCTGACCGCGTATCTACCAATCGCTTCCATGGCCGGAGTCCTCCTGCTCGTGGCCTACGGGCTGGTCGATATGCATCACATACGGACCATCATCAAAACGAGCAAGTCGGAAACCGCGGTGCTTGCGGTCACCTTTCTTGCCACCCTGCTCGTGGAGCTGGAATTCGCGATCTACGTGGGGGTGATCCTGTCGCTTCTCCTGTACTTGAACCGGACCTCCCATCCGCATTTCATTACGCTGGTGCCGGACCCTGACAGCAAACGGAAGGGGTTCGTCAATATTCTGAAAAAACCTTCGCCTGAATGCCCCCAGCTCAAGGTTGTCCGCATTGACGGGTCGCTCTTTTTCGGTGCGGTCAACCATATCGCCGAGCAGCTTCTCCTTATTACGCGGCAGTCGCCGGAGCAGGCCCATATCCTGATCGTCGGCGGGGGCATAAATTTCATCGATGTTGCCGGATGTGAAATGCTGGCTGATGAGGCGCATCGGCTGCACCTTACCGGAAGGCAGCTGTATCTCTGTTCTCTGAAAGGCGAGGTCATGGACGTTCTGAGGCGCGGCGGCTACCTGCAGCGCATCGGGGAAAAGAATATCTTTCCGTCCAAATCCGAGGCGATCAGGAAAATTCTGTTGACCAGTCTGGACCCGGAGCGCTGTCGTGTCTGCAAGGTCCGCATCTTCAATGACTGTGCGTTGATGCCGAAGGAGTGATGCATGATGCTCTTGACAATAGAGGTTTCTTGTGCTAATTTTCGTTCACTGCTTGATCATAGAGCGAATGATAGGTTTGTGAATGCGGCATATCAGCAGGTACTAACGATAACAGAATCCTGCGCGGTTCTGTCAGGGGGGCGGTATGAAGAAGAATCTGGTTGTTAGTAGTATGATGATCGTGGTTTTGACCATGGTGGCGGCGGCTGGCATTGCCGCGACAGCGGATGCGCCGAATGCCGATAAGGCGGCAGGGTATGCCGTAGGCGGAGATACGGTCAAGGCAGATAGCAAAGCAAAGTTTAAAGGGTCAGCCGTGTCGAAGCCGCGCTTCACTAATCCCGACGGGACCACACCGATATTGGGCAGTGTTGTGGTGGACCAGGTCACCGGACTTATGTGGTCAAAGGACGGGAATGCTCCCGGGCCGAGCGCCTGCTCTTCCTCGGAAAAGAAAAAAACCTGGAAAGGCGCGGTTGAATATGTTTCCTGTTTGAATAAGAACAAATACCTTGATTATTCCGACTGGCGCCTGCCGAGCATCAATGAACTTGAAAGCCTGGTAAATGCCGAGCAATCCAACAATGCGGCATGGCTGAATTCGCAGGGTTTTAACAATGCGCAGATCTATTACTACTGGTCGTCAACGACCTATGCCTACAGCTCCGGATACGCCTGGTATGTCTATATGCACGGCGGCATCGTGGGATACAGTATTAAGACCGTTGATGGATACGCCTGGCCGGTGCGCGGAGGGAAGTCGACTTCGTAGTGATTCCCGCATGCGTGAAATGATCAGCAAGGCCACGGAAAATTCGATTCCGTGGCCTTTTTGCTTTGAGCGAAAGATGAAGTTGATGCGCGGGCAGGAGGTGTGCGTGTGCAAATATTGAAGTTGGTGCGGAAGAAAATACCACCCTTTGTCACCGGCTCACTCGAAACGACCGCGGGCAGGGCGCCGGTGATCGCAACTGACTGGTCCGGCGCGGACTTCCAGGGCATGATCAAAAGCAGGATAAGCGCGTTTCGCATGAATTATTCCGTTCTGCCGGGTCTGTACGCCGTGGGAACACCGGATGGAAATTCCGACGTGTTCGTGTCAGCCAACTATAAGCTGAGTTTCGATATTCTCCGGCGCTCACTCAAGGGTATGCACGCCTGGGTCCTGGTGCTCGACACGAACAGCATCAACGTCTGGTGCGCAGCAGGCAAGGGGACCATGGGTACCGAGGAACTGATCAAGCGGATAACTGCGGCCCGTCTTGATGCTGTAGTGGTTCACAAAAGGATCATTCTTCCCCAACTGTCGGCTGTCGGCATCTGTGCGAGCGCAGTTCAAAAACAGACTGGCTTCAGAGTTTCCTTTGGCCCGGTTGAGGCACGGGACATTCCCGACTATGTCCGGGCGGGTTACAAAAAAACAGAAAAGATGCGCATCATACAGTTTCCGATGCTGGACAGGATGGTTCTTACACCCATGGAGCTTAATCCCGCGATGAAAAAGTTTCCCTGGTTTGCGGGAGGTACGCTGATCTGGGCCGGTCTGCAGCCTTCAGGAATATTGTTCACTGACGCGTGGACCAAAGGGTTGCCGATCATCATGCTGCTGCTGATTTCCGTGTTTTCCGGTGCGTTTGTGACGCCGGTCCTGCTACCCTTCATTCCGTTCCGCTCATTTGCCATCAAAGGCTGGATAACCGGCATGCTGTTGCTCATGCTCTCAGTGCAGGCTTTCGGGATACTGGAACACGCTGATGTTTTTCTTCTCTCTGCAGTATATCTTTTTCTCCCCATGCTCAGTTCCTACCTTGCGCTCCAGTTTACGGGAGCCACCACCTATACCGGGATGTCAGGGGTAAAAAAAGAGCTTAAAATAGCTGTCCCGATCTATATCAGCGCATCGACCATCGCAGGCCTCATGATGATCGGGATCAAACTCAGGGAATGGGGGCTTGTATGAAATATCTGGCAAACGTGACAACGTTGGATTATTCCGCCGACAAATGCAGCGGATGCGGCAGGTGCGTGGAGGTCTGTCCCCAGGGGGTATTTCTCATGCGCGACAAGCGCGCTGCGGTCACGGACCGGGACCTCTGCATGGAATGCGGGGCGTGTGTACGGAACTGCGATTTTAACGCGATCACGGTGAATTACGGCGTCGGTTGCGCCGCGGCTCTTATCAACAGTATGATAACCGGCGGGCCCCCTTCCTGCGATTGCGATGATGGATGCTGCGGGTAGTGATAGTAGCAGGCGGGAGGTGTTGACAAAATGTTTATTCGAGAGTTAACTGATTGCGAAGCGTTCACGGCAGGGGACAACTGCACACTCCGGGAGATCCTGCATCCGGACAAGGCCGAGCTTCAGCTGCGCTACAGTCTGGCCCATGCCGTGGTAGCGCCTGGTCAGACTACGTGGAAACACCGTCTTAAAACCTCCGAGGTCTATTATATTATGGAAGGCGAGGGCGAGATGCGCATTGATGGAGAGTCAGCTCCGGTCTGTCCCGGATCCACGGTCTATATCCCGCCGATGGCTTTACAGTGCATCCACAATTCCGGGAACAAGGACCTCGTCTTCATATGCATTGTGGATCCTGCCTGGCGCAAAGAGGATGAAGCGGTGCTTGAGTGAGACTGGCCGCGATAGCGCAAGGACGTGAACAGGGATTATTTAGTCAGGTCCGATGTGCATTTGAACCGGATCGATGGGGCAGCTGACTTGACCTCGGCCATGCGCTTTCGCACAAGGGGAGCTATTGCATCATCGGGAAATGCTGCAATGAAAAGAGCGAACTCCTTGGTCACGGACTCCCGGTCGCCGCAGGCGCAGGTGCTCTCCGAAAATTCCCTCCGCAGTTGTCCAAGGGCCTCATCAATATCTGTTCGATATGCTGCAGGATATTTTTTCTGGAACGCAGTCGCGTTCCGATAGTGATCGGTCAGGACACCCCTGCCAAAAGCAGTGCACCCGCTGTTGTCGGGCAGCCACTCCCTGTACACCGGCCATCCGTTCTTCAGTTTCAGCCCGCCGAGAAAAACAAAAAAGTCCTTGTCCGCAGCTGCTCCCCGGTTTTTTGACAAGCTGAGAAAAAAAACAACATCCGGTTCAACATACACACTGTCAACCCGATTCAGAGAGAAACCGAGCATTTTCGTTTCAACGGACTGGTAGTCTGTGTCACTCAGTGATTCCAGCACGTTGACCAGTCGATATGCCACTGCCTGACCCTGGTGGTACACATCCTCGACAGCAGCCTTATTCGCGCCGATCATAAGGCCATTTACAGCTGAAAAGTAGTCGTCCGCCTGTTTAAGGATCGTGGGCAGTTGCGCTTGCGGAGAAGTGGCTGCGAATGCAAATACTGGTAAGAATAAAAGATTGATGCAGATCAGAACATGTTTCAACATAATTTCCTAACCCGGATAAATCAGAATCAATGACAACTTGAGTTGGCCACGGATGTCCACGGATGACACGGAGAATAGCAATAATATTTTATGTTTCAAGACGGGCGTGTCGGGCTGCTGTTCGACTGTTTCTGGCTTGTCGGGCAGTTGCAGCTATTAGTTTTTGCCAGGCATTTTTTCTGAAGAGAACTAAACACCATGTCCAGAACATTTTTTTGTCTGACTTCGAACTTGTTGAGCACGGCGAGGCAGCTGCCCATCGGGAACCGGTCGTGCAGATAGTCGGCATCGCGGCCGGAAAGGATGATGATCCGATTCTTATTCATACCGCGGGAGACGGCGTAGGAGAGGACCTTGGAGCCATCAAGTCCGGGCATCTCAAGATCGACCAGCAGGAGATCAAGGTCATCGCTGATCAGGACAAGACATTTGATCGGATCGTTGCAGGTCAGGACATGAAGGCCGGGGTAGCGCTCCTCGACGTATTCCTCAAGAAATTTCAGAAACGCCGCATCATCATCGATCAGGAGGATTTCTCCCATATTTTGAACACCTCGTTCGGGTGAGGCTCAACTGTTACACTGGCGGATTTTACCATAAACACGGGGAGGATATCAACAAAATCAAGCTTGAAATTATAATGGGCAACGAGAAGTCTTCTTTTGTCAATACGAGGAATTTCTGGTATTCTAGTGACCATGGCTATCGGCAGACTCTGGAAATTCTTCGGCAGTGGAATGGGCATGGCTGTACTCGTTTTGCAACTCATGCTTGTTCTCGTCTTCATCTTCTATTACACCGGATATCAGTCCAGCGATAAATGCATGCAATGCCATGCCGATGGCGCGAAGATGTCCGGTCTCGGCTATCCTCAATTCGTGATGACGCGCGAGCAGGTGCAAAAGGAATCCCGCCACCCGAACACGGAATGCCGCGACTGTCACCTCGGGAACGGGTTGTCCGACGATCCCGCGTCCGCGCACAAGGGCATGCTTAAGCTTCTTGTTCTTGACAATGATCTCAATCTGATCTCCCGGAAGGGCGTTGTCGATCAACTTCTTCCCACAGGCGACGACCGGCAGCGCAACATGCTCCCGAGACGATCGGACGGATCACTTAACGACGAGGTTGGCACTCTTCTCTATCAGGACCGGGACCCCGTCACGCTCGGCTATGATCCGGAGATCGCGAACAAGACCTGCGGCAAATCGTCCTGTCATCCCGAAGAGGTCAAGCAGTTCGGCCTGAGCGTTATGGGCTCGAATTTCCGTCAACGGTCCATGCAACACTGGACCGACATTCATGGCCCGAATAATTGAGGGCCATCTTTCGCAGACACCCCGCCGGTCGGCAGGGCTGAAGGCAACAAGTTCTCCTTCGAAAACACCAGCAGGATCATCGAGCAGATGAACGTCCCGGTTTCCCAGGCGCAGGTTATTGCCAAGCAGCGCGCGTGCAACATGTGCCATGCCGGCTGCCTCGACTGCCACTATGCCCCCACGCGCGAACGGGGAAGCCATGCCATGAGTCGCATTCCTCCGTCGTTGAACTGCACCGGCGGCGGCAGGAGCACGTTTGTGTGCCATGCCGGCACCATGGAGCGAAGGCGCGGCGACAGCTATCTTGGCAAAGACCTGTCAGAGCCGTCCGGACTTCCTGAGGACGTCCATGTGCAAAAGAAGATCGAATGTGTTGATTGTCACCAGACCGGCCCCGGCGGCATGGGGCATATCGATCGCAAAGCATCATGCCAGGCGTGTCATATCGAAGTTGAGCAGGCATTGGCAATGAGCGTTCACAAGAACATGGCGTGCGAAGCTTGTCATGTCCAGATACTCGGCGGATATGAGATGACGTCATGGGGGCCCGGCAAGATCGCGGGGAGCCCCAATCCGTTTAAAAAATATTCTTTGTACTACGGACCGCAAAAGCCGCCGATCCTGATACGAGACCAGAACCACCGCTGGATCCCGGCCAAGATCTGGCCGAACAGTGTGGGGAACATCAAAGACCCGGTTGCGGCAATCCCGGGGCTCACGTTCCGCTGGCCCAAGGGAGAGACCCATGATGCGTATGCTTTACTCGGCACGTTCAACGTTCCGAATGGGAACAATCTTTACCTCGCCTGGCTCCAGGTTGAACAGGTGGCCCATCCGCTCGGAAAATCGAGATCATGCAAAAGCTGTCATGATTCACCTGTTCAAACGAGCCGGGCGACCTGGCAGTACTATGATTCCCAGGGTGCGCTGCCCTTTACCGGCAGCCAGACGATCATTGCGGACAAGAACGGTTTGCGCGTTGTGGACATCAAAGCGACCTCGAAGATCGAATTGATGGAGGGCGGGAGGACCGAAAATTTTGCCGCCTGGATGCATCTCGGTGATATCTGGAAAACGAATGGCGATTTCTCGATCCCGAAATCCGATCCTGCGAAGTACCGGAAACTCGAGGGAGGCATCCGAGGCGCACTGGTTCGGCTTGATGCAATCAATGCCAGGATAAAGTATCGCGAATCAAAGGGCGAGGATGTGAAAAAGATGAGGCGGAGATGGAGCGAGGCCCGGGCAGCAGCGGTGCATGATGATATCGCGGGAGAACAGCTGATCCAAGGGCTTGTCGCGATTAAATAAGAGATGAACACCTTCATTAAAACAATAGAAATCCTCGGCATCATCGCCTTTGCCCTCACCGGGATTTACGAGGCCCGGAAGAAGGGGATGGACCTCATCGGCGTGTATTCCGTGGGCATGATCACGGCATTCGGCGGCGGATCCCTGCGAGACATTATTTTGAACCGGCATCCCTTGTTCTGGATCGAGCACTATGGATATACCCTCCTGCTTCTTGGCTTATCAATTGTATCTGCGGCAACTATCAAGACCCTCTTTGACAAAAAGAGCATGGTGACCATTGTGCTGACGCTCGATGCACTGGGGCTGGGCTTTTTCAGCGCTTCGGGAGCGTCAGTTGCGGACAAGCTTGGGTGCGCCGCATACGTGTCGTCACTTCTTGGAGTTGCCACCGGAGTGTTCGGCGGCGTGATGCGGGACATTATCTGCAATGAGATCCCCACGGTGTTCCAGCGGACGGAGCTCTATGCCACCTGCGCCTTCGTGGGGGCGTGGTCTTACCTGCTGGTAATACGCGCAGGCGGACATGAGATCGTCGCGGTCATCAGTTGCATCGGGGTATCGTTCGTTCTCCGGATGCTGGCGATAAAGTACAAGATCAAACTCCCGATATAACTGTGCGAACGCGGGATCCGTACGTTCGAGACCCCATCATCTTTGATCCGAGCCATGCCACCGGAAAGAGGTACTCGTAGAGTCAATGACCCTGGCAGCGACCACGGTGGGCGCGCATGACACTATGGTTGAGATCCATCCCGATCCGGACCACGCACCTTCCGACGGACCGCAGTCGCTGTATTTTAAGGAGTTTGAGAAACTGATGAAAAAGGTCAAGAGCATGGCGGAGTTTATGCAAAGTGGGCTGGGGTAGATGCTGGACTAAGAAGGCAATTTGATCACAGAAATTCTATATGGTTTCTCATATCCTTATCCGTAGTGACATTCAATATCAATTCAATACTTCTGATGCATCCTCCGATTGAGACATTCTTTGCATGTGAGAAGATGATCCCCCGATGATTAACGCTCGGCGAACTTGCCATTATTAAAAAGTCGACGTCATGGGTGAGAACAATCGCGTTCAAATCCCCAGCTTTTTCCAGATGAAACTTATCGGATTTGCCGCTGTAACCAAGCTCAACAGCGGAAATGCACGGTAATCCTTCGCCTTCGAAGTCCATCGATGATGGAGGTTTCGATGTTCTCGTCAGCATAGATTTTCATGCAAGCTTTGCCCGCAGCTTGGAAGGATACTGTTTTTTCAGTTGGGTGAGGAAGGCCTGATCGTCTTTATACTTCTTGTCGAGGGCGGCTTTGTGCTCATAGTAATACGAGAGGGCATCATGAATCTGCTCAAGTTTAAGATGCGGATATTCGTCAACAATCTTGTCCGCGCTCATTCCCATAAGTTCGTACCTGACCGCGATATCCATAACATGGATGCGGGATCCACGGATAACAGGCTGTCCACCGAAAAGTTTCGGATCAATCGTGATGAAGCGGTGGTTAGTTTTTTTTCTCTGCAACGTGCATAGTGATATCTCCTTATGACAGAAAAATATCATGCTGCACGAGCATTGTCAACGCTGAATATTAGCCTGATATATATGGAAAAACAGTTGACGGTCCAGCTTTAAAACAATACAATCGCTTATCTGATTTCTGTTGTTCCCGATATTTCGCACGAAGAAGGAATTGCCGATAGCGACGGAGAAAAAACATGAAACTGAAAGCTCTCACGATGGTTATGATATTGCTCGGCATGTGCGGCAGGGTATTCGCTGCTGAAGACTGTATCACAGCGTCCAAAATCGCGGCGGAATCAACAGCTCTTGCGAAGTCGGATGCGCGTTCTGCGGAAAAGAAATTATAGCGGCCCCGGTTTTCTTGGACACGATTTTGTGTTAAAACATAAGTCCAAGGAGGCCGTTAAATGGGAAAAGATGTTAAGCCGTCTGATTCACCTGAAGTTCTACGCTGGACCGTTAGCCGCAA
>Ga0334722_10000044_pt1 | contig 182879 bp, 169 predicted proteins | sample C3_bottom_MG_FD_207210 | JGI IMG/M metagenome (GOLD analysis project Ga0334722, IMG submission 207210) | Sediment microbial communities from Yellowstone Lake, YNP, Wyoming, USA - C3_bottom | ecosystem: Environmental > Aquatic > Freshwater > Lake > Sediment | place: USA: Wyoming | collected... | reverse complement strand
CCCGGCCGTGTTGCTCGTGCGGCTCGTCGTGTTGGCCGTGTCGTTGAAGGCGCGCACGACGTAGTAGTACTCGTCGGCGGAGGCGGGGCGGCCCAAGTCGGTCCATTCGAGCGTCCCGGACGATACATTCACGAGCGGCGTGGTGAGGTTGAGCGCGGTCGGCGTCGGCCCGCCGAAGATCGCGTAGTACTGGACGGAACTCTGGAGGGGCATGGTCCAGCGCACCGTAGCGACGGTGGCGCTGGCGTCGACCTCGACGATGCGCGGCGGGGGCAGGACTCCCGACGACAGGCTGGTGAACGTCCAGTATCCCGAGGGCGGATTGCCCCAAGCCCCGGTCTCCCATCCGTCATTCACGCGCACGCGCCAGTAGAACGTCCCGGTGGGGCAGGTGTCGATCGGCGCCGACATGGTCGAGGGGCCCGTGCCGGAGTTCAGGAGCGTGGCGAACGAGGGGTCCCAGGCGACCTCCCAGCGGAAGGTCGGCGTGTCTCCCTCGGCGTCCAGTCCGGGGGAGGACCACGTGAGCGTTTGCGCGCTCGAGCAAGGCACGAAGGAGCCGTCGGCGGGAACGAGAGGGGGGAGGGGGGAAAGCACCTCGTTCTGGTGGAACGGGACGGAAACCTCCGTGCTCCAGAGCCCCGTGTCGTCGCGGACGCGAATGCGGAGGAGATAGGACGTGCCATCTTGGAGAGCAGGCGCGGGCGGACACGGGGGTTGGCCGAAGGTCAGGGACACGCCCGAGCCGGGGGGAAGGGGTGTCCCGAGCGTGCGGTTGCAGCCCCAGAGCCACGAGGTCCCGGCCGCGTCCCAGACGTTGACCGAATCCTGGGTCATGGGGTCGCCATCGTAGTCGAGGTAGGTGTAGTTGAAGCCCGGGGCGTTCGCGAGGACGTGGAGGATCCCGGGCATCGCGGGGTAGAATCCCTCGACGGCGGGGAAGGAGGGAAACGGCGGTGACGCACTCGGATCGAAGTGGGCGTGGTAAATGTCGAGGTCGAACGCGCCGTTCCGACCGTCTTCCCAGGCGACGTAGACTCGTCCGGTCCCATCAACGGCGGCGACCGGGTTATCGTAGTGGTCACCAACGAAGTCCGCGTCGTTGACGCGCAGTTCCGGCGAGGTCCATGATGACCCTCCATCGCTGGATGTGGCGAACTCGATGCGGGGCGGGCCCATCGGTTGGATATGCCAAGCCACGCTGGGGCGTCCGTTCACGTCCACGACGACGGCCGGATGGGCCCGGTCGCCGGGGGTTTGGTCGGTGTTGACTAGGATGTTCGGATTTGTCCAGCTAGCGCCGCTATCCGTTGACTTGGCGAAATAGATGTCGTTTTCGCGCCGAATGTCCGCCCACGCTACGTACACCGCTCCCGGCGCTCCCGCTGCAATGCTCGGCTGATAGGCCTTCCCAGGAACCTCCTGGGTCACCTGGACATTGGCCGACCAGGCCATCCCTCCGTTCGTGGAGCGGGAAACGAACACGTTCCCGCCCCCGAGCCGGTAGTCTTCCCAGCTCACGTAGAGGTCCCCCGCGGAATCGACGGCCATGTCCACATAGCCCTTCCCTGCCGCCGTCCCATCGTCGTCGACGCGGCGATTCGGGGTGATCCATGTGGAGCCGCCGTCGGCAGAGGCCGTGAAGTAGACGTCCGAGTTCCCGTTTCGGCCATCAATCCAAGCGATGAAGACATTCCCCGAGCCGCTCGCCGCTAGTGCGGGCTTGGCGTATGCTGGAAGGGCATTCCCGTCCCCCACGGGGAGGCTGGGGTCGGACCACGTCGCCCCGCCGTCCGAGGACATGCCGAAGAAGAGGCCAGTGGCCTCATTCCATACGACGAAGAGATTGCCGGAGGCGCCGACCGCAATGTTCGGGTGGACACCAGGGGTGTGGTTGAGATCGCTGACCCGAACGCCGGGGCCCCAGGTTTCACCCCCGTCCAAAGTCGATGCGAAGTGGATGTGCGCGTCCGCGTCAGTTGCCCAGACTGCGAAGGCCTGGTTGGGTTGCCCTCCCACAATCTCCCCATCGACTTCGGACCATCCCGGCACCGGGGGGTTGACGCGGACGTTGGGCGAGAATGGGTAGTCGGCTCGTGTGGAAGAGATCGGATCGAAAAGCGCCCAACCGTAGACCAGCACTAGGAGTGCGACCAGAGCCAGTCTGAAACCGGGAATTCGGCCCCTCATTGGGGGCGAAACGATTCGCCTTGTTAATAAGTCTTCCCCTGCGTCAAGACAGAGGTGCGTCCTTCTGGTTTCCAGACTTACGAAGGTATTAATACTCCATTCTCGTCCCCCCCCCCCCCCCAGGTGATTGCGCTGCGTGGTAGGAGATTAAGTGGTCCGAATCGAGAGGAATTGTCTGGACGACGTCGGAGATTCGCCTGGGGAGCATCGGCCCTCATGGTCCTCACCGCCTTTGTCGTTGTGGTGACGGTCATCACGGTGCCTCCAGCCTCCGCAGCAGGGAGTGGCGCTTCGATTCCTGGGTTCGAGGCCTGGTTCTACTATGTCGGCGGGATGGTGAATTCCTACAGCGGCAATCTCATCGTCCGGGTAACCGACTTCACCGTGAAGGCACGGGGGACGAACATCGAGTTCACCCGCACCTACAACTCCCAGCGGTCGGACATCGACGGCCCTCTTGGCTACGGGTGGACATCTAACTACCACTCGAAAGTCACAGAAAACGCCAATGGCAGCGTGACCTGGACCGACCCGGACGGGAGCCAGCACTTGTTCACCAAGTCCGGGAGCAATTACAACGCGCCGTCCGGGATCTCGTCGAAGCTCTCGAAGTCGGGAGCCTTGTTCAAGTTGAAGCACACCGACGGCTCCGTGTGGGACTTCAACAACAAGAACAACCTGGACAAGATCACGGACAAGAACTCCAACAAGATCACGCTCTCCTGGTCCGGAGGGGCGACGCCTAAGCTTCAGAGCGTCTCGGACGACTCCGGGGTCTCCGTGAGCTTCACTCACACCGGTAGCCTGTTGACCGACGCCACGTTCTCCTACCTCACGTGCACGAGTTTCTGCTTCCTCGAGGACAGGACCTACTCCTACTCCTACACGAGCGATGAGATGCGAAGCACCACCGATGGACTGGGGTCCGTGTCGAAGTACACCTATGCCGCTCCAGTCATGGGCAGCCTCTTCCACGTGATGAAGTCGAAGCGCGATCCGGTGGGGAAGCGCCAGGACATCAACTACACGGCTGCCTTGGACAACGGCGTGTGGAAGGTGATCGATATCCGGGACCTCTCCGTCAACCTGACCACGAACAATGCGGTCTATGGGTTCAAGTCGTTTAGCCTGGGCTACAACAGCAGCTGGACGACCGTCACGAACGCACGTGGAAAGACCACCTACATCAACCACAACTCCCCGGGCAGCCCGTTGACCATTACCGGCCCTCAGTGCGGGGAGTGCGGGGCGTTCCAGCTCATGGGTGGCGGTAACGGCAAAGGGGGCGGCGGCTGCGGCTGTTCAAGCGGTGGCTGCGGCTCGTCCGGGCTTGGCGGCTTCCGGGAGATCTCTCAGGCGCTCACGATGACCTGGTCCTCGAACCGGGACCTCCTGACCTACAAGGACGCGGGGAACCACCAGTACGTGATGACGTGGGACTCGAAGCGGAACATCCTCACGCAGAAGGACCCCATGCTGAACACGACGAAGTGGTCCTGGACAAACTACGACAACGCCTCGGCCTACCTCTCCCTCCTCGACAACACGACGAACCGCCGGAACTTCAAGACCACGTTCGTCTACGACGCGAACGGGCGGCTGAACAAGACGACGGACGCCCTGGGGAACTACACACAGCGGGGGTACAACTCCAACGGGTACATGACCTACCTCCGGGACTTCCGCGGGAAGGTCACCACCTTCACCTACAGCACGAAGGGGTACCTCCTCACGATCAAGGACGCGACGGGGAATACGACGACGCTCCAGAACGATGGGATCGGGCGGGTGCTCAACGAATCGAAGCCCGACGGGCATACGTGGAAGTTCCAATGGGACGCGAACGACCAGCGGACCAAGGTCACGGACCCGAGGAACAACGCGACGACCACCACGTACGACAAGCGGAACCAGGTGACGAAAATCACCGCGCCTCTGGGAAGGATCACGGAATTCACGTGGAACGTCACGGCGGTGAAGGTGTCCAGCGTGAAGGACGCGCTGGGGAACACGACGACGTACGCTTACGATCTCACCCTCAATCTGGCGACGCAGACGAACAGGCGAGGCTATGCCACCACTTTCACCTACGACGACTACAACCGGATGACCAAGGTCAAGGACGCGAAGAACAACGAGACCGTGATCGCGTACAACGCGGATGGGACGACGAAGAACATCACGGACCGCCGCGGCTACAAGACGCACTTCACCTACAACGCGAACCATCGCGCGTTGACTACCACCGACGCCATGGGGAACGTCGCCACCTACACCTACGACGAGAATGAGAATGTGAAGACCTACACGAATGGCCGGTCGTTCAGCTGGACGAATACGTACGACGCCCTCGATCGCGTGACCCAGGTCAACGACCCGCTCGGGAACTTCTCGAAGCGGGAGTACGACGCCAATGGGAACCTGCTGAAGACGACGGACGAGAACGCGAACACGATCACCCACACGTATGACAACATCAACCGCCTGGCAACCGTGACGAACGGCATCTCGAAAGTCACGACCTACACCTACGACTCCGAGTCCAACCTGCTCACTGTGAAGGACGCGAACCTCAAGACGACCACGTTAGCCTACGACTCTTTGAACCGCCGCACGCAGGTCAAGGATGCCAACCTGGACACGACCAACTTCACGTATGACGCCTTGGGGAACCTGCTGAACACCACGGACGACAATGGGCGGGTCGTCAAGAACGAGTACGACAAACTCAACCGCATCACGAAGGAGACGTCCCCCCTCAGCAAGGTGACGCTCTACACGTGGGACGCGGATGGGAACATGGCCACCCGCAAGGACCCCCTCCTGCGGACGACGACGTACACCCACGACGAACTGAACCGCCTGACGAAGATCGCCTACCCGAATTCGACGAACCTCACCGCCACCTACGACGCGGAGGGGAACACCCTCACCGCGGTGGGGTTCGGGTACACCCGGACCCAGGTCTGGGACGCATTGCGCCGGGTCACGTCGATCACGTTCAACTACGGCTCGTTCTCCAAGCAGGTGCAGTACACATACGACCAAGTCGGGAACAAGAAGACCATCCTGTATCCAGAGGGGCAGTACGTGAACACCACCTACGACGCCCTGAACCGGCCGACGACGATCGCAGACTCCATCCTGGGGTCTTGGACCCTAGCCTACGACAAGGCCTCCCGTCGCACGCAGATCGTGCACCCAACAGGGGTCAAGACGCAATACACCTACAACAAGGCGGACTGGCTTCTGGGGATCTACACGAACAAGTCGGGCGGGCAGCAGCTCGAGTCCTTCGTCTACACCTATGACGATGTCGGCAACCGCCTCACGATCACCGAGCTTGGGGGTAGCGTTACAACCTTCGGCTACGAAAGTGTTTACCGCCTGAAGGACTCCTCCTACCCCGCAAGCCTCACCATCAACTACACGTACGACGGGAAGGGCAACCGCCTCACGGAGAAGCGCAACGGGGTCACGACGACCTACACCTACGACAACGACGACCGAATGACCGCCCGCGGGTCCACAACCTATGGCTGGGACGACAACGGGAACATGGTCAACGAGACTACCAGCGGAGCGACCACAACCTATGAATACGACTACGAGAGTCGGTTGACGAAGATCACCGTGGCGGGGAACAACGTCGTGCAGTTCACGTACGGCGTGCAGAACAACCGTATGTCCCGGACCTACAGCAGCGCAACGACCTACTACCTGTTCGACTTCTATGACCGCCAACACCTCGACGACCTGATCGGGGAGTACAACGCGAGCGGCGGTCTGCAAGTCCGCTACGTGCACGGCCCTGGAGCCGACGAGACGCTCGCCCGGGCGGGGAGCGTGACCCGCTACTACAATGCGGAGGCCCAGAGCAGCACCACCTCCTTGAGCAACAGCTCCCAATCCCTCACTTCAACCTATCGCTACGAGGCGTTCGGTAACATCCGCTCACAAAGCGGGAGCGACACGAGCGACCAGCTATTCAACGGCCGAATTCGCGATTCCACGTATTCTGACCTGTACCTGTTCCGTTCACGGTGGTACCGTCCGGTCTCTGGGAGATTCACCGTCGATGAGCCGTGGCGAGTAATCAATGATCGGAATCGCTACGCTTTCGTCGACAACAGAGCACCGACTTTCGTCGACCCGACTGGTCTTGACGCGAGAGGCGGTGCCAGAAGCCTTGGAAGTATTGAACCCTGCCGTCCCGTACCCTGCATCAATGGGCCGATCGACTATCCACCGCCGCCACCTCCCCCACCTCCCGATCCGCGCTACTCCATCATGTTCTCGCCGCCATGTATTCCGGGGTTGTTATGCCCAGGGTGCCTGAATGACATTGGTCAGTTCGCGTTCCATGAATTGGGTGCTCCGAATGATCTGTTCATTCACTGCTGGGTGTCCTGCAGTCTTGTCAGCAGATGCCTGTTGGGACCCGGTGATGCACTGCTTCTCGGAGTTCTGGTTGAAATCTTCGGGAACCACGACCCGAGAGATCTGTTTGCCGATGAAATGGGGATTATTGGCGGGACGCAAACCATCTCACTGGTGTTTCCATTTTTCTGCTTCACCTGGTGTGCCGGCATTTTCGGTCCGCCGTGGGTTCAACCCCCTCCCGTGCCCGGACTGCCTCGTGGCCCAGGGGGCCGAGAGTGAAACCCGTCTACCCTTCAAAGCGGTGGTTGTTCCCCCCTTTCGCCCTAATCCTTGCTTTGGCCATCGCCATCGGCGTGCTTGTCGGATCGCTGAAAAACGTCCGACCAGAATGGGTCCAGGAAGATACGGTAGCCGTTCCGCGCGGAATGTTTTTCTCAAGCGAGTACATCATTACTAGTGAGGGGTCCGAACTTTCGTACTCCTTCTCTGTCCTCTCCGGCCACCTTGTTGACATCTACCTCTTCACAGATAGTGACTTCGAGCGATTCGTATCTGGGCTTCGTCCCGTCGATATCTGGTCGTTTCGATGGGAGAACGCCTCCCAAGCATCCGGGTCACCTTATCCTCCTCCGGGCACCTATCATGCAACCGTAGACAACTCTGCATACGGGGTTGCTCAGGGGAGCGGAGAGGTTGCGTTTCATTACATTCTCTATTTGAATAAAACAAATTCAGTTTCTGTTTTTCAATTTGGGGCCTCGCTACTTGCTGTCACATCCATCACTGGTGCATTGACTCTCTGGTCCGCCTTACGTTTCAAAAACAGGAGGATAACAAGGGGGGGTTGAGGCGCGGCGGAAAGTGCTGTCCACGAGGTCCGGATCGGAGTTTGGCAACGAGTTCCGGAATCTCAATTCCGGGTCTTTTTATCGCAAAGAGGTTCGCCGCGTTTATGGGTGCGGACGTCACGCTGTCAGCACCTCGCGCGCGATGACCAACCGCTGGATCTCGCTCGTCCCCTCGCCGATCTCGCAGAGCTTCGGGTCGCGGAGGATACGCTCCACCGGGTAGTCAGTGACGTACCCGTACCTGCCATGGATCTGCAAGAAGCGGAACGGGGCGTGGACGAACTACATGCACGACGGGAACAACCGGACAGCCTCGCTCCCTCCGATGGGGGCTCCCCACGCGATTGGAGTCTCCGTACCTGGACTGCTTATTTCCGGGATGCTCCTCCTCATCGCCGCGCCCATGCTGTTCCTTGTGGTGGGTGGTCCCGGGCCAGTCCACCTACTGCTCTAGCTAACGATCGCAGTCCCGTCCTTCCTTCTTTCGGGCGTCGCGTGTCTCTCGCTGCTCAGCTCCCTCCTGCTCCAGGTCTGGGTTCAGGGCGACACACTACACACCTACCTACTGTTCCCCTTTGGGCGACCGCGCATGTTCACCACCTTGGCTGGAGAGGTTTTCGTGAGAGGGCGGTTGGTCTGGTTCGGTCAGCCTCGCCTGATCAATTCCTGTTTCTTTGGACTTCCCCAGCGAGGTTTGTTCGACGGGCCGCGGCGACCGATCTCGCCCTCCGATAGCCGCTTGGCCAGAGACCCATGTCGTCATCAGCATGGCCGCCTGCTCCAATATAGATGAACGTCAGCTCGAGACGCTCCAAGTGGTTCCCATCATCCTGTGCACGTCAAGGTCCCCTGACCTAAAGCTTCACGTCCCCGCCGCTGTTCCCCAAGCCCGGATGACGGACGCCATCGACCTCTTTCTCAACGCCGCGGGCTGGATGGTCGCCGGCCTCGTGACCGTCTTCGGGGTCCTCGTCGCCCAGCGCCTCAAGGAGCGTTCGGTGGAGCGGCAGGAGGACATGGTCCGCATCTTCGAGCCGGTCCACAAGGAGCTCGATACGCTGATGAAAGGGGCGCGCGACCGGAGGAGCAAGGGGCTGCTCCTCTGGGCCCCGAGCCCCGAGTTCCTCGATCTGGTGAGCCGGGGCGTGCTCTGGCAGCAGCGGCACGACGGCCTCCGGCGGGACGTCGACCGACTCGTGACGTTGGGCGAGCAGCAGGAGAAGGAGCATGTCGCCTTCCTGAAGGACCGGCGCGAGTCGATCGCCGAGGCGTTCAAGGTCTTCCGCCTCCCGGACATGGACAAGGAGGCGGTCGCGCGCGATGAGGAACTCCACGAGAGCCTGGCGACGAAGGACCGGGAGCGGTGGCTCCGCCGCCTTCAGGTCCTCGGACCCGCGTACTTCGCCGTGATGGGCGGGAAGCCCGAGGACCCGGCGTACTACGAGAAGACGATGCAGCTCATCGAGGACACCCGCGGACCGTACGACCAAGCGACCGAGGCGCTCATCGTGCATGCGGAGGGCGCCCGCACAAGCCTGGACGGAGTGATCTCCCGCGGGGGCCGGTACCGGAGCGTGGCGCCGACGGCCAAGAAGGCGTAACCGCCAATAGCCGGTGGCCTATCCCGTTCCCATGGCGAGGGTCGGGACGGTGGCGATCCACGGGCGGAAGGCGACCGGCGCGGGGCCGCTCGTGACCCCCGTGTTCATGAACAGCACGTGGCGCCTAGAGGATGCGAAGCAAGGGGCGGCGTTCTCGGCGGCGAAGGCCCCGGCGGCGTTCTACACGCGGTGGGGGAACCCGACGACGCGGGACCTGGAGGACATCGTGGCGCGCCTCGAGGGCGGACATGCCGCCATCGCGACGGGGTCGGGCATGGGGGCGATTGCCACTGCCATCCTTTCGGCGGTGAAGTCCGGCGACCACGTCGTGGCGGGACAGTCGCTCTACACCGCCACCACCGAACTCTTCACCCGTTACCTCCCTCGGTTCGGGGTGACGACGACCTTCGTGGATCCCCGCCAAAAGGGAGCGTGGCAGGAAGCCGTCCGAGCGGAGACGAGCCTCGTCTACACGGAAACCCCGGCGAACCCCACGATGATGATTACGGACCTCCGGGAGGCCGCCAAAGCAGCGAAGTCCGTCGGCGCCGTCTCCATGTGCGACAACACCTTCGCGACCCCGGTGAACCAGCGGCCGATGGACCACGGCATCAATGTCGTCCTCCACTCCGCCACGAAGTACCTCGGCGGCCATTCGGACCTCACGGCCGGCGTGATCGTCGCACCGGACCGCCGATGGTTCGAGCGACTCTGGTTCATGTACAAACTGCTCGGCCCCACGCTCGGGCCCCTGGAGGCGTTCCTCGTCCGGCGGGGAATCAAGACCCTCCCAGTCCGTGTCCGGCAGCACAACAAGAACGCGATGGCGCTCGCCTCCTTCCTCGAGGATCACCGGAAGGTCGGCGCCGTCCACTACCCGGGGCTGAAGTCCTTCGGGCAGCATGCCCTCGCGCGGCGGCAGATGGACGGGTATGGCGGGATGCTCTCGTTCACGTTGAAAGGCGGTTACCGCGCGTGCGTGCGGTTCGTCGAGGGCGTGAAGGTCGCGACGTTGGCGGTATCGCTCGGCGGGACGGAGACGCTGGTCCAACACGCGGCGAGCATGACGCACGGTCCGCTCACCGCCAAGGAGCGCGCCCTCGCCGGCGTTCCACAGGACCTCGTCCGTGTCAGCGTCGGGCTGGAGGAGATTGAGGACTTGATGGAGGACTTCACCCAAGCCCTTCGCCGAGCCTAGGTCAGGCCTCCGCCGGACTGACCGGATCCACTTGGATTTCATCGGCGGAGACATCGAACTCGACCCGAAGGCTCTCGAAGAGCACCTGTCGACCGAGGATCACCATGCGGAGCGATGCGATGGCGATGGCCTCCACCTGCGCCACCCGGCAGGATCCCTCCCCGGTACCGAGGGTGATGTCCAACTCCGTGCGATGTCCCACCGTCGGTCCACCGACTCCAGAAAGACGGGTCGTCCCCGGATCGAGGCTGAGGCCAGGACTTGCGCCACCCAGAGAGGGACAAGGGACACGTCGGCCCCAGAGTCGAGCAGACCCAATATCGGGAGGAGGCCATTCGGACCGTGCAGGAGAACCGGGATCCTAGGACGAAGGACCGGGGTCCCATCGAGTTTCCGTTCGGCACGGAAGGGGAAGATCACGCCCACACCGGCCTCAGGTCGCCAGGATCAGGTAGTCTTCCTCAGGCACATGGTCGAATACCACATCGGCTAGGTCCTCCCCGATCCTCCGCAGGAGTTGGCCGATATCACGGTCGTGATCCACAACGCGGTCGCCGCTCAGGGCCACCCACTCCCCGCGGTAGGCCTCCAAGGGGACATCCGCCTTGAGAGAGCGGATCGCGGCGAGCGCCCGTTCTTGCTCATCCTCTCGGTCTGAGGGCATCGGGGAATCTCATGGCCCGGCCATCCCATAAGACTATCCCGTACAGGCAACACCTCGTGGAGCGCGCCCTGAGGCGGCCTACCTCGGGACCCTCTCGATCACCGCGGCGTAGATCAATCCCTTCGACCGGAAGACCCTGGGCGCCTGCCATCCCGTGCCCTCGACGATCCGCCTCATCTCCGGCGGCGACACAAGGAGATAATCGAACCAGGGGGAAGCGTATCGGGAGAACCGCGCCCGGATCCGCAGCTGACCCGGCAGGCGCCCCCGGCGGCGGTTGAGGCGATGATAGGCAAGATGGGCCAGGTTCTTCGTTCGATACGGGTCGAGGCTCGACGCGATGATCCGCGCTCCAGGGTTCGTGATGGCGGCGAACCGCTGCAGTAGGCGGCGACCCTTGTTCCACCCGCCGAGGAGCCCGAAGTTGTTCCCGTACATCACGATCGTGTCGAACCGCCCCAACCGGGAGGAGATCTCGGTGACCGGGAGAACGCGAGCGTCCCGGACGCCCCGAAGGCGCGCGACCTTCACCGCCAAAGGCGAGAGGTCGACCCCGACGACCTCGTGCCCATGCTTCTGGAGATGGAGGCAGACCCGGCCGGCCCCGCAGCCCACGTCGAGGACGCGGCCCGTCGCGAACCGGATCGCGGCGCGCTCCGGAGGGGGCCACTGGGGGAGTGGCGCGAAGTACCACGCCGGACCCATGGAGACATCGATGAACCCGTCATCGCGCTCGATGATCTCGGTGACAGGCTCCCCGCGATAGTGCGCGAGCATGCCTTGGCCGAAGGCGTCCTGTCCGGGCCGCAGACGGACCATCGCGGGTCATCCCCTTTGCCCGGCTTTAAGGACCCGGTCACCGCCAGCGTCGGTGACGACGTTCGGAAGGCCCGCGACTCAGGCGCGACGCGGACGGATCCACCGCGGCTCCGCGAGCTCCCCGAGGAACCGACCGACATCCTCGACCTCGGCGGCGACGGCCTCCCGGACCACCTTGGGCATCGTGGCGAAGGGCGTGATCCCCACCTCGATTTGCCGAGCGACGCGCTCCAGGGACCAGGTCCCGACCACGCGCCCGTCGACCAAGACGGCTGCGGAGATCCATCCCGCCGGGCGGTAGACCTTGCTCTTTCGCGCCGGATCGATCACGGCGTCCTTCTTCCGATGCGCGAGGAGGTAGGTGTCGAAGTTCGGAAGCAGGTTCACACATGGAGATAGGAGTTTGGCGGTCTCTAACGCTCGCAGGTCCTCCCGGAGGATCCATCCCTGGCCGTCCGCCGTCTTCACATTGACGAGCTCCTCACGGAGCCCTTCCGCGATCGAGAGGACCTCCCTCACCCCCATCCCGGACCAGGCCGACGCGTCCTGCGCGCTCGCCGGTCCGAAGCTCCGGAGATACCGTCGAATAAGCAGAACGCCGGCGGACGCCGTCGGGATGCGGGCACCCGGCAACCAGCTTTCCCGGCTGACGAAGGTGGTCTCCCCCCCTCGCGGCGGCCCGAAGCAGGCGAGCCCGAGCAGGCACGCGGACCGCACGAGCCCGCCCCACTGGTGTTCGATCCAGCGGCGGGCCTTCTCGCCGACCTGGCCCACGATCGCGTCCGCGATCTCTCCACGCGTCAGCGCCCGGTCCTTCACGGCCGCCACGATGGCGGCGACGACCCCCTGGATCTCCTTGGCGGTGAGTCCCGCCCCGGACCATCCCTGGAGATCGCGCAACGGCTTCCCCTGGAGTGGACGCAAGGTTCCGAGGAGGTCCTCGGAGGGAAGAAGGTGCAAGGTCCCGCGCATGGCCCACGCCTTCACGAGGGTGCGGTCCGACCACAGGGCGCGGTCCACATCGGCGGCGGTGATCCCCTCCACGCGGGCACGCAAGGAGAGCCGGGCGGCCCCGAGGACCTGGGCCTGGACGCCGATCACGTCCCCGCAGGCCGAGACCATCGAGCGGCGTGACGCCCGCTGGGAGAGATGGTGCCGCGCCAAGCGGAACGCGGCGACCTGTCGCCTGGAGACCTCCACCTGCGTGCCGCCTCGTTCACGTCCGCACGCGCGCGACCCCTTAAGGGCTCCGAAAGCGGAAGCGGAGGCCCGACGCCCGGAGTCTCCTCCCGACTCTCCGGCGCCGGTTCAGGCCGCGGGACCGTTGGCTCCGCCGACCGTGGAGGACCGAGACCGCGTCAACCGCCGCCAGGCCGTGGCGAGCGGGCGCGTGACGATCTCGATCTTCCCCGTCTTCATGCCCCAGTAGACCACCATGATGAACACCCAGTAGGCGAAGTAGGCGATCACCTCGAGCTGCGTAGGCGAGTCGCTATACCCCACGATGCCCCGGAGGAGGGCGCCGACGACCTGGGGCCCGGTCGGGGCCGCGCCATCCTCCGGCAAGTGCGCCGGGAGCACCGACCCCGCGTCGTACACCTTGGCATCGAGGCCCCAGGCGTACCCCTCCTGCAGCTCGTGGACCGAGGCGGTGAACAGCCCTGCCGCGACCACGACCAGAAAGACCCCGGTGACCTGGAAGAACCGGCGGAGGTTGATGCGCCACGACAGAAGGAAGATCCCGAAGCCGATGACGGCCGCGATGAGCAAACCGAAGAGGATGCCGGACACGGAATCGGCGACCGAGGTCTGCAGCGCGACGGACTTCGTGAGGAGCACGGTCTCCACCCCCTCGCGGAAGACCGCGATGAAGGCCAGGGTCGCGAGCCCGAAGACCTGCTTGCGGTCGACGAGGACCTCGATGCGCCGCTCGAAATGCTTGCGGAGGTCCCTTGCGGCCTTGAGCATCCACAGAATCATGGAGGTCAGGACGATGACCGCGAGCAGGGTCGCGAAACCCTCGAAGAGCGCCTCCGCCGTGCCCTCCAGCTCGAAGGAGACGGCAAACATCGTCCCCGCCACGGCCAGGCTCGCGAGGATTGCGACGCCCGTGCCCAGATAGACGTACTTCCGCAGCGGCTTCTGGCCGATCTTCGTCAGGTAGGCCAGGAGGATCCCGATGACCAAGGCCGCCTCGATCCCCTCGCGGAGCCCGATGACCAGGGAGGGAAGGACGCCGACGGAGACCATGTTTCTCGCCTCGTACCGTGTTTTCGGTCACCCGAAAATAGGGGCGTTACGTATATAAGATTTCGGTATGCCTAAATACATACTGTAGCTGCGACATAGCTAGGCCCGGGAAGCACGAACCTTTATCGAAAACGCTTCCGTGCGAGGGCATGGCCCAGGTCCTCCACGAGGAGCAGTCCGAGAACGTGGAGATGTACCTCAAGACCATTTTCCTTTTGAGCCGCGAGCGACAACGGCCTGCGAAGACCGGGGACGTGTCCCGGGCGCTCGGGGTCTCGCCCTCCTCCGTCACGGAGATGGTCGAGAAGCTCGTCGGCGACGGCTTCCTGAAGCACGTCCCGTACAAGGGCGCCACGTTGACGAAGGTCGGGGACCGGTACGCCCGGCGCATCCTCCAGAAGCACTGCATCCTTGAGCGCTTCCTAGTCCGCGTCCTCGACGTCCCCCGGGGGAAGTTCCACGACGAGGCGTGCAAGATGGAGCACGCGATCAGCGACGACACCGCCGCGCGCCTTCGCCGACTGGTCGAGCAGCCCTCGGCCTGCCCGGACTGCTATGATCCGAAGCGCCAGCACTGCCGCGACCTCGGCTAGCCTCGGGGTCAGGCCCCGCCTTGGCGGTACCCCGCAGGGTCAAGCTCGACCTCGGCGTACCCGAGGGACCGTAGTCGCTCCGTTACCGACGCGGCGATCGGCGGCGACAGGAGGCGAGGCACCTCGCCCGACCCGACCTCGACCCGGGCGGACGTTCCGGAATGCCGGACGCGCACCTGGCGGAACTCGAGGTCGTGCAGGACCTCCTCGGCGGCCTCGACGCGGCGCAGCGTCTCCAGGGTGATGAGTTCTCCCTGCCGGACGCGCGAGGACAGGCACGCGTTCGACGGCCGGTCCCAGACGGAGAGCCCGAGGTCGGCGGCGAGAGTGCGGACCCCGCCCTTGTCGAGACCGGCCTCCAGGAGCGGGTGCCAGAACCCCGCTTCGTCCATCGCACGGATCCCCGGGCGGACGTCCCCGAGATCGGAGCGATGCACCCCGTCCGCGATGGCGGGAAACCCGCGCGCGGCGGCGAGCGGGACGAGGACGCCGGCCAGGCCTTGCCGGCAGAAGTAGCACCGGTCCGGGCGGTTCTCCCGGTAGGCGGCGCTCCCCAGCTCGGACATCGGGACGACGAGGCACTCGATCCCGATCTCTGCCGCGGTGGCGAGGGCGTCGTGGAGCTCCCGGCGAGAGAGCGTCTCCGTGTCCGTGATCACCGCCAGGGCGTCCGCCCCGAGAGTGTCCTGCGCGATCTTCGCGACGAGGGCGCTGTCGACGCCACCGGAGTAGGCGACGAGCACGCGGCCACGCAAGGCCATGGCCGCCGCGATGTGCTCCTCCGCGTTCACCGCCATCCTCCTCTCCGATGACGGGACACGCGATAAAGCTGCCTTGGGCCGCACGGACGTTCTCACAGACAGAATCCCACGGCCCCCCCTTTTATTACCGCCGGACGATGCGGCGGCATGCGCGCCTGGCTCGTGTGCGCCCTGCTTGTGGCGGCGGCGTTGCTTCCCTGGACCGCTTCGGCGGCGGACCTGGATGGAGACGGGATGGACGAGGTCCAGGAGGATGCGCTCCTCCAGCAGTACGCCCCCGTCCTCTCCTTCCATCCGCAGGAGTCGTACTTCCCGACGACGATCGACTTCGCCCTCCAGAACAGCGTCCTGGAGCGGTACACCGGCGGAACACCGCTCCTCATCGACTCCACGCCGACCGGGGCGGAGCTCGCGGCGTACTCCACCCTCGCCGACCCCTTCACGAACCCCCAGGACATCTACTACCTGAACAACACGGACGGCGGGCCGGCCAGCCCCGCGGGGATCCTCGCCGCCTGGCAGGCCGCGAACGGGCCGAAGGCGGTGTACGGGCATGTCGTCCCCGACGGCGGGAACGTCGTCGTGCAGTACTGGTTCTTCTACGCGTTCAACCCGGGCTCCTGGAACAACCACGAGGGCGACTGGGAGACGATCGAGGTCGTGCTGAACGGCGGGACGCCGCAAGGCGTCGGGTACTCGCAGCACGAGTCCGGCGAGAAGATGACCTGGGCCGAGGTGGACAAGGAAGGGACCCACCCGAAGGTCTATGTCGCGCGCGGCTCGCACTCGAACTACCTCCGGTCCTACGAGGGCCGCATCGGGATCGCCGGGGATGCGGTCTCCGATGGAGGGGCCGTGTGGCGGTCGACCGACTATTCCGTGACGAATGTCGGCGAGGTGAGCGCACCTCTGCCGGGCAGCGAGTGGCTGGCCTTCGCCGGGCGGTGGGGCGAGTTCGACGTCTTCTTCGAGGAGCAGGGGGAGAACGGGCCGGGAGGCCCCGCCTTCCGCGAGGACGGCCGGATCTTCTCGAGCCCGGTGGCGTGGGCGAACGGCCTCGAGGCACCGAACGGGGACCTCCTCCTCGTGAGCTGGTTCCTCGCGAACCTCTTCCTGATCTTCATCCTTCTCGTCCTCCTGTTCTTCTCGATCAAGATCGCCCTGCTGTACCGACTCCAGAAGAAGACCAAGGTCGGGATCAAGATGTGGCCGTACGCCCACCTCCGCCCCTTCGACAAGAAGAGCGCCGGGATGGTGCTGGCGGTCGTCGGGCTCATCGTCGGGATCGTCGGGTTCCTCCTCCCCTGGTACCAGGTCACCGCCAACGTCGACGTCCCCGGCTTCCTCAACACGAACGGCCCGGTCGACCTGATGAAGTTCGATGGCCTCGACGGCCTCACCATCAACCCGCTGAAGCGCGATGGCAGCCTGTCGCACGTCGGCCTCCTGCCCGTCCCCATCGGCCTCATGCTCCTGATCACCTCCTCGTACTTCTTCCTGAAGATGGCGGGGACGAAGACGTCGCGCCGTCTCGGGGTCCGGTTCCTCCTGAAGGGGATCGTCGCGCTGTTGCCGTTCATCCTTGTCCTCATCATCGCGGCGGTGGTGTTCCCGAGTTTCAGCGGCGGCGGGAACCCGGATCCGAGAGACCCGACGGCGGTGTTCTCCGAGATCGGCCGAAGCCCCTTCGGCGGTTCGACCTCGATCGACACCGGCGGCAACGGGAGCGTGCAACTCTCCTGGGGCCTCGGCCTGGGCGCCTGGCTCCTCATCGCCTCGGCGGTCATCCTGTTCATCGCCGCGGGGCTCTGCCTGGGCCAGCGCTACTCGTTCCTCCCGCAGTGGTACGTCGACGGGCACAAGAGCCCGGAAGAGGCGGCGGCGAAGTCCCCGACGGCGGTGTACGGCGTGAACGGGGCCACGAGCGTGTATCCGCCAATGGCCAGCTCGTCCTCCGATTCCGACCCGCGGCTCACCGAGCTCCAGAGCCTCCGCGACCTCGGGCTGATCTCCGCCACGGAGTACGAGGCGAAGAAGACCGGGGTTCTAGCGGCCTCCGTGCCGCCCGCTCCCCCCGAGGACGACCCCCGACTGCGGCAGCTCGACGACCTCCGGTCGAAGGGGTTGATCAGCGACGCCGAGTATCAGGCCAAGGCCGCAGCGCTCTCGCCACCGGCGGACACCGGCGTACCGGGGCCCATGCTGGTGGTCGCGACGACCCCGGGAGGCACCTGGGTCCCGGAACCGCCACCGCCAACCGCGGCGGCCCCGCCCCCTCCGCCTCCTCCCACGACCACACGAGCCTGCCGGTCCTGCGGCGCGCCGATCGAGAGCGTGAACCGGTTCTGCCCCGTCTGCGGCACCGCGAGCTGAGGTGCGAATCAGTCAGGGGCTCAGACGAGCGTCTTCGCCGCCTCGACGACGGCCGGGATGTCCGGGGCATTCCCCGGCTGATCCGGGGTCATCCACTTGTAGCGGACGACGCCCTGCTTGTCCAGGACCAGGACGGCGCGGCGCGTCACGCCCTTCAGCTCCTTCCAGTCGTAGAGCAGGCCGTACTTCGGGAGCATGACCTTGTTGTAGTCGCTGAGGAGCGGGAACGCGATCTTCTCCTGCTTCTTCCAGGCCGTGTGAGCGAACGTGGAGTCCGTGGAGATGCCGAAGACGCGGACGCCAAGGGGGGCGAGCTCGTTCAGCGAGTTGCTCAGCGCGCACTGGTGCGTGGTGCACACGCCGGTGAAGTCGAAGTAGTGGAACGAGAGAACGATCGGCCCCTGCCCCAGGTACTTCGAGAGCGTGTGCTCCGCCCCGGTCTCGTCCTTCAACGTGAAGTCCGGCGCCTTCTCTCCGACCTCGACCATGCGAATCCTCGGGCGGACGAGGCGGGAGGCCCTAAAAAGCCTGTGCGCGGGGCTACGGAACGAGCACGTGCGCGCGGCAGGCGCCGCAGCGGACGACGCCTCGGGCCGAGGTCCTCTTGCCGAGCGACGTGCCGCACCCCGGGCAGCCCAGGCGGATCACACCGCCATCCTGGCGCAGCCGCACCAGGCCTACGTCGGGGGAACGGGGAGAACCGCCATTGTAGAGCAGGAGACCGCCCGCGAGGAGGAGGGGGGAGCCTATCAAGGGAGGGACGACCGGGTGCACGAGCCCTGTGATCGCCGCCACGACGGTGCCGAGCATGAGGACGAAGAAGCCGAGGGCGACGAGGGCCGTACCCGGGATGGACAGTGCGGAGGAGCGGGGTTGCGGGTGGGGGCCGGCGCGCACGCCCATCCACCCGTCCCGGGGGGCATGAAGACTACGCCCCGATTCGCAGGAGCGATCACGAAGCCCGAAGGGCCTTGGCCATCTTCTCATGGCGGGGGCACAGGGCCCCGCTCGTGAGCTGCGCCTCCAGGAGCTCCGATTGCCAGTGCGCGTTGAAGAGGCGGCAGGAGGGGTCGTCGCAGAACGGCTCGGCGGTCATGTGATGGAAGAGGCACTGGAGGACGTAGCCCTTCATCGCCTCGGTGAGGCGCGGGTCGTCGTAATCGATGAACTGTCCCGCGAACGGGGCCTTCACCTGCTCGAACGGGACGACGCCCATCGGGTTCGTGAGCCGGCGCTTGAGGAGGTAGTACTCCTTCGGCTTCGCCGGCCCCTCCACGATCCCCGTGGTCGAAAGGAAGCTCGGGTACCCGCAGACGTTGACGCGCGCGTGGTACCGGCCGTCCTCCTCCCAGGTCCCGAGGATGCGCGACGTGAACACGAGGTGAGCGATGCCCAAGGTGCGCTCCTTCGGCGGCAGCAGCGCGCGGCAGAGATGCATGAGGCGATGGCCGTCGTAGAGAATCCCCGGCGCGCCCTTGGCGGGGTCGTCGAGGAGCCGCCGCTCGAACTGGACCTCCCCGTAGATCGGCTCGAACGGCGCCCACTTGATCCCCATGCTTCGCACTTTCGTGGCGGCGATCCGCTGCGCGAGGGCTTCGGTCACGTCTCGATGGTGGTAGGAGAAGAACTCCTTCCGGACCGAGGCGCGGAGGCCGAGCGTCCTCGTCACGTACTCCGCGAGCGCCCCGACGTCCAGCGTGGACGTGGACGGGTCGTCGTAGAGGTAGACGCGCTCCGGGCGGGCGATGAGGGGACTACCGCCGGGACTTGGAGGCCTTCGAGGGCTTGGCACTTTGACCCGTCCCCGGCATGTCCCAGGACTTTTCCGCGATCTTGGACTTGGAGGCCTTCACCGTCTTGGAGCCGTACTCGCCCCAGTCGAACACGGGTTTCTTCGGCGTCTTCCCGAGGACCTTCATGGCCTCCTCGGCCGCTCGCTTCCCGCTCAGGAGCATCGCGCCGAAGGTGGGGCCCATCCGCGGCAGGCCGTAGGTCGAGCACACCGCCATCCCCGCCACGATGACGCCCGGATAGGCGACGCCCGTGTGCTCCACGACGGCGTCCTCGGACTTCTCGATCCACATGCCACCCTCGCCGATGCGCTTCGCAAGGCCGCGCTTCTCCAGCGCCCGGATTACGTGAGCGTCGTGGCCCGTCGCGTCGATCACGAGCTCGCACTCCAGGGCGACCGGGTCGACACAGGTGATCTCATGCGGCAGGGCCTCGACCGGCGTCCAGTTGATCACGACGCCGCCGACGCGGTTGTGCTCCCGCATCACGATGTCCTGGAACGAGGTCATGTTCTGGATCTTCACGCCGGCGTCCATGGCGGCGGCGATGAGCTTCGAGCAGGCGTGGGGACCGGGCGTGACGTACAAGCCCTTGGAGTACTCCTCGTAGGGGCACCCGATCTCATCGAGGACGAGCTGCGCGGGGGCGCGCAGGGTAATCGTGTTCATCAGGTAGCCGCCGATCCAGAACCCGCCGCCGATGTAGTTGTTGTGCTCGATGATGACAACCTTGATGCCGTTGAGCGCGAGCTCGCGCGCCGCGGTCAGGCCGCTCGGGCCGCCGCCGATCACAATCACTTCGGTCTCTGCGTACGCATCCAGGTCGCGGTTGAACCCCGCGAGGATGGCGCGGGTGACCTCGGCCTCGCTGGACTTCGCAAAAAGCGGCATTTCAATGCACCTGGCCGCCGATGGCGGCGAGTGGTATTTAGGCCCTTGTCATTCGTCCGTAGGAAGGTGCGCCAGCTCGTTTACCCAGCTCATGTAAAGGGCGGCTTTCTTGTCCGCGCCCTCCTTGCCCAAGGTGGCGGGAAGCGTCTTCTCGCGGAGCAGGCGGACGATGTGGACGAGGTCCTGCCGCCGGAGCGCGTCGGGGTTCGCCCGCACGTCCATCGCGCGCTTCTTGATCAGGAACTCCGCGAGGTTGCCCCACGTCACGCGCATGTCCGCGGTGATGCGTTCGTACACCTCGCGCGGCATCGGCAGCGGGTCACTCTCCCGCGTCCCCGTCGACCGTGTTCAGCATCTTGGTCGCGTAGGACCACGCGCTGTACGCGATGTAGTAGAGGACCACGAGGGTCGCGATCTGGAAGACCTGGGGGAGGTACGCGGGAGCTTCGATCATCAACGCCGCGACGGACCCCGCCGTCAGCGTGATGCCGATCACCGCCAACCCCACCGCCACCGTGTGCACGAGACCCCCGCGCATCATGCGGACGCCCTTGTGCAGGAGCAGCGACACCCCGAGGACCCCGCAGAACAGACTCAGGATCAGGACGACGGCATCGAGCGGCGTGGGCATGAGTGCATCACCGGGGGTGGAAGCCCCTCCCAGGTTATCAAAGTGCCTTTGCTTCGCGACGCGACCGCTTTCCCCACCGCCGCAGGAGGAGCGCGAGGCCCGGCAGGATCACCGCCACGAACACGAGGTCGTACTCCCCGATGTAGACGGTCGCCTTCGCCTGCGACCCGTTCAGCACGTACCCGAACTGCGAGGTGTAGTTCAGGAACGCCCAGTTCACCGCGTCGCCCCAGGTCGCGTTCGCGTTCACCTGCACGGTGATCGTGAAGCTGTGCAGGCCGACGCCGACGGCGGCGAAGGACCATCGGTACGTCTGGCCGGACGAGGACGAGGGGGCGACGGACGAGGAGACGAAGGTCACCTGCGACGGCAGGGTGTCGTTGATCCAGACATTGTTGGCGGCGACACCCCCGGTGTTGTTGTAGAACACCGTGTAGACGATGAAGCCGCCGGGGACCTGCTGCGGGACGTTGGCGATCTTCGCGACGGCGATGACGGGGCGCACGGAGGTGGCGTTCGCCCACGCCTGCGACCCGGGCCGCCCGCGGTTGAGTTGGTCCACGTACTGCAGGGTGGCGGTGTTCACGAGGAGCGCGTTGTTCGGCGGCTGGTCGACGCGGACGGTGATCGTGAACTGGTTGTTGCTATTGGGTCCGACGTTGGTGAAGACCCACGCATAGACCTGTCCGGTGAAGGAGGAGGGGGGGACACTGGAGGAGACGAAGAGCGTGTTGGCGGGGAGCGTGTCGTTGATCCAGACGGTGTTCGCGCGGCCCGTGTCCGTGTTGTTGTAGTAGATCGTGTAGACGAGCGTGTCTCCTGGACCCGTGGCGGTCTTGTTCACGGTCTTCGCGACGCCAATCGTGGGGCGGTGGCGGGTGTTCGGGCCCCCTTTGGTCGGCGTCGTGTCGGTGTAGAAGTCGGCGGCGTCGTTGTCCGAGTCCATCGGCTTCCCGGTCGTGGGGTCCTTGAAGCGGGCCCAGGACTCGGCGGCGTTCGTCCCGGGGTACGTCGTGCGGTCGATCTCGTTCGCCCCGCAACGCAGACGGATCAGGGTGGCTCCGTTCGGGAGCGAGTTCTTGGGGAGATCGACCGCCAGGTACTCTGAGCCGCTGCCCCACGCGCCGACGGTCTGGGTGAAGGTGTAGACCAGGTTCCAGTTGTTCCCCTGGCGGCGCTCCAGGACACAGGTGTTCAGGTTCCGCGCGGCGTTCGTGGGGTTCGCGATCTCGAACCACTCCTGGCTGGCGGAAGGAACGACCTCGTTGATCACCACGTCCGTGCCGCCGGGGTTCGTGGGGGAGGGCGGCGGCGCCGTGCCGCGCGTCGCGACGCCGTCCGACGTGTCGACGCTGAACCCGGCGTCGCGCATGCGGAAGGCGACGCGGGGGGCCGCGGAGAGGTTCGCGAGGGTGGCGGGGAACGCGGCCTCCAGGCGGTGCGCGTCCATCCCCACGGTGACGTCGCCGATCCGACGCCAGGGGTTGTCCGGTCCCGGGGCGTACGCGAACAGGCCGCTGTCGATCACGCGCTGCGCGCGGCCCCGGACCTCGATCGCGAAGTCGGCGCCGACGGGTCCGGCGGCGGTGGACACGGGCAAGCCGGTCGCGGGGTCGCCATCCGCGTCGATGTACGCGACGGCGGTGTCGGCGCCGACTAGGGGGGTGGCGGCGATGTCGCCGAGGAAGAGCGTGACGGTGCGGTTCGCGTAGGGGGCAGGGAACCAGGCGGGCAGCGTCGTGTTCAGCCAGAGGTCCATGCCGCCGCGGTCGAGGTCGACAATCCCGTCGCCGTCCACGTCACCGCCACTGAGGGCGTCCGTGACGTTGTCGTTGTTGAAGTCGTCCGGGGAGGGGTCCAGGCCGTCCGGGACGGAGTCGCGGTCGTGGTCCTCGACGACGAGGTAGGCGGGGCGCTCGAAGGTGCCGGGGAGGTCGACGCCGCCGAGGATGCGCCCGCGGACCCCGAGGGTGATCGCGACTTGGGCGGGCGTGGCATCGAGTCCGTACGTGCGGAGATCGATCGCCGTGCGCAGGCCGCCGGAGCCGCGGACCAGCACGTCGCCGATGGGGTCGGTGCCGAGGCGCGCGGGGAACCAGTCGCCGAAGGCGCCGTCGACGGTGACCGCAGGGGCGGCGATGACATAGGACATCCCGGGGGAGGGGAGGAGGGTGAGGACCGCGTCCGCCTCCACCGCGTCGAGACGGAGGCCCAGGGTGCGCCCGGGCGTGGGGGCCACGAGCTGCGCGGACACGAAGTACGTGCGCGTCGTCTCCACGGTCTCCCCGACGGCGAAGCGCACGCGCCCGGCGGCGGGAGACTGGAAGTCCACGACCGGGTCGGCGGGCGTCCACACCCCGTCGCCGTCGTCCGCCTGAAGCGTGAGGAGGACCTCACCGTCGGCGACCGAGCCGGTCTGGCGGAAGACGAGGGCAGAGAGGTCGACGGGGCCGCCGGGGGCGTCGAGGTCGAGGCGCAGGACCTCGCCGTCGGCAGTGATCACATCGGGAGCGGCCCACTCCGGGGCGGCGACGAGAGCGGCGCGCTGCGGGGAGGCGGCAGCCGAGGCGTCCGCCTCGGCGATGTTGTCGGAGAGCACGAGGAGCGCACGCGGACCAGCGGAGAGGCCAGGGATGAACGCCTGCATCTCCAGCACGCGGTCGCGGACTGCGGCGCGCACGTCGCCGGCGGGGGTGAAGCCGCCGAAATCGTCGCGGTCGGTCCCCCGCCACGAGGCGAGCGCGTTGCCCTGCAGTGTGTCGTTCCAGCCCCAGACCTCGAGGAGTGCGTCGGCGCCGATCGCACCGATCGCGTAGCCCGTCGTCGGGTCGGCGTCGGCGTCCACGAAGAGGAGGACCGCATCGACGCCGTCCGGGGGACGTCCGGCGAACAGCGTGCCGTTCGTCTCGACGTAAGCCGATAGGGTCGTGTCGAAGCGGTGCAGGCGGAAGGAGACGAGGTCGGCGGGGGCGTACGCGACATCGCCGCCGACGTCGCGGAAGGAACGCGTGCCGGACCAGTCGTTGAAGGAGCCATCGATCGCGATCCCCGGCGGGGTGGAGGGGTTGGCCAGGTACGAGAGGAGCAGCGGGAGGAGGACGAGGATGACCACGCCCATCGCCATCCCCACCGTGGGCCGCACCCATGCCGTGCTGCTCTTGCCCTCCGGCACGTAGCGTCCACGCCGCCCGTTCACGAAGCCGTCGCCGTTCACGAGCCCGTTCGTGAGGCCGCGGGACACCACCGCGGCGGCGAGCCCGTTGATCTGGCCCTGGCCCATGTCATCGACCTGCGAGCCGAGGCCGTTGATGAGGCCGTTGACCTTGCCGATGCCGTTGATGAACCCGTCCGCCATCCCGTTCGTCAGCCCCGCGCCGTTCACGAGGCCGTTGACGTGCCCGCGCTGCCGCGCCGCGCGCACGAGGAGACGCGTCTGCAGGCCCAAGAGGCCTTCCGCCGCGAGCGACTGCGTCCGCGATTCCGCCTCGGCCGCCTGCTCCTCCGAGGCCGCCGCCTCCTCGTCACGCCCGAGCTGCCGCAGGAGCTCCGCGCGCGTCTCCCAGGCGACCCGGAGCGAGGGGTCGCGCGCCAAGAGGCGATCGTAGTGGTTGAGCGCCTGCAGGATCGGCGCCGTGTCGCGCGCCACGGTCTGCGGCGCCTCCCACGGCGGCGGGATCGGGCTGACGTCGGCGACCGTGCGCGTGAGATTCAGCGCCTCGAGGCGGTAGGCTTCCTCGCGCTCCGGCGCGAGTTGTGTGAGGCGGTCGAAGGCCTCGATGGCCTCCTCCTTCCGCCCGAGTTCCGCGAGGATGGCGGCCTTGCGGTGCCAGGCGCGCTCCAGGTCGGGATCGGACTGGAGGAGGCGTTCGTAGTGGTCCAGCTCCTCCTCGAGCTTCTGGCGGGGATCGAGCTCGCGCGTCTCGGCGACCCTCTCGAACCGCCGCGCGAAGTCCCGCGTGACGCCGCGGTCCTTCTTCCGCAGTTGCCGGCGCCGGGTGCGCGCGGAGACCAGGTCCTCCGGCTTCGCGATCTCCGGCGTCTCGGCGGGCGGCACCGGGGTCGGTTCGGCGGTCTTCTCGACCGGGGTCTCGACCTTCTTGTCGACCGGAGTCTCTGCCACGGGCAGGGTCGTTGGTGCAGCCACGGGGGGTTCCGGGGCGACCTCGGTCGGGCGCGCGACCTCGGGGGCGGCGCGGGGACGGGGCGAGAAGAAGGATTCGAGCGTCTGGTCCGGAGGGACCGGTTCGGCGCGAGGAGTGGGTCGGGCGGGGCGGTCGGCGGGGAGGAAGCCTTTCGGCGTCTCGAGCTCCGCAGGCGTCTCCTTCGCGGGCGGCACAGGGAGCGTGCCCTCCGGCATCAGGCCCTTCGGGAGGGGCGGGAGTCCAGGGGTCGGGCCAAGCGTGGAAGGCGGCGGCTTCTCCACGAGCGTGCTCTCGCAGGTCCCGCAGACCTCGGCGCCCGGGGGATTGAAGGCCCCGCAGTGCGCGCAGATGGCGGGGAGGCCGTCGGCCATCCGGAGGGCTCGGACCTCCGCCTCGGAGACCGGCTGGGCCTCGTCCTCCAGGATGGAGCCGCACGTCGGGCAGTCCTTGCGCTCGGCGGGGACGAAGCCGCCACAGTTCGAGCAGACGAACAGTTCGTTCTTGTCCGACTCCCAGCGGCTCCTGGCGGTGATCCCCCGCGCGCGCTCCGCATCGATGCCGATGCCGCGGAGGGCCTCGCGGACCTCGTCCGGGATTGGCTCCAAGGGAATCTTCGGGGTCTCCGGGACCGGGCGCTCCGGCGGCCGGATCGGGGGAGGCAGCGGACGCTCCGGGAGTTCCGGCTTTGGCAGTGGGGTCTCCTTCGCCCCCTCCTCGCCCTCGAAGATCGCTCCGCAGTGCGGGCAGCGGTCGGAGGCGTCGGAGACGAACGAGCCGCAACTCGGGCACAGGAAGAGGCCTGCAGGCGTCGGGACCTCCCCGCCACGCCCTTGGAGCGCCGCCTTCACCCGCTGCGCAATCTCGGGGGTAATGCCCTCGACCTGCACGAGGGCCTCGAGGGGGGCACGGCTCAGCGCCTCGAGCGAGGGGAACCGATCCGCCAGTCTCCGCGCATGCGCGCGCGAGAGTCCAGGTACTAGGGCGAGGACCTGGAAGATGTCCTCTTCCATTAGGTCCAACGACCTTGGGGGGTTTATATACCGCTTGTAGTCCGAGACCCACCCGTCGTTGGGGGTCCGTTAACTGGACTAGTCCGGATTACTGGAAATCAGGACGGTCGCGTAGGGGTCGGTACGAAGCTCCAGGACCGGGGCGCCGGGACGGTCGCCGAGGAGCACCATGAACTCGTGGGAGGTCCGGCGCAGGACCTGGGGCCTAATCCCCTCGCGCTTGACCCGAGCGAGAAGGGCCTCAGAGAACGCGAGGGCGCGCTTCGAGTTCTCGTCGCGGCGCGTCGGCAGGAGTTCCGTGGGGAAGTAGCGGTGCGATCGGCCATCCCGGACCACGGAGGCGAGACCGGCGCGCTCCAATTCCGCCATCGCCCGCGAGACGGTCTGCCGAGTCGCCTTCACCCGCTCTGCGATCGCTTCGACGCTCAGGCCGGGCTCCTGGAGGACGACCGCCAACGAGGACCGGATCGCGTCCTTCGCGAGCAGGAGGAAGAGGCCGACGTCGCTTCCGGGGATGAGCCCGGCGGGGTACGCCGCGTCCTCGCCCGCGCGCAGGAGGATGTCCGCCTCGAGGAGTTTCTGGAAGTGCCAGGCGGCGGCGTTTGGCGAGATGCCCAAGGCCCGCGCGACCCCGCCAGGGGTCGTGCACGGCCGGAGACAGAGCTGGGCGAACACGGCGCGTCGATGCTCGTTGAGGAAGAGCGTCTCGGTCCCGCGCTTCACCGTCTCCTCGCGCTCGCCCGCCAGCGCCTTCTGCAGGGCGCCCCCGACGCCCTTCCTAGGCATCGTCGTCCCTCTCGAACTCGCGGACGAGGAGCTCCAGGACCTTCTCTTGGTCCATGCCGCGGAAGTCGTCGTCCACGAGCGCGTCGAGTGCCTTGTCGAGCCGTTCGCGGATCGCCGGCGCGACCCCGCGCTTCGCGAGCGCGGCCTTTAGAGCGACCGGGACCTTCGTCGACTCGGACCGCTTGAACTCGCTGCTGTCCACGATAACGCCGAGGCCCTTGACGATCGAGTAGGGGTGCGCGGACTCGGAGTGGCGCGAGGAGCGGGCCTTGACGATCTTGAGGCGCCGGGAGACGGTCCCTTCGAGCGCGCGGTAGCGGAGGTGGATCACGCTGTCCGCGAGGTACATGGGGATCACCGTCTCCGGACCGGTGAGGTCCCCCTGCCCGTGCTCCTCCAGGGTGCAGAGGACCGTGCCGACCTTGCGCATCTCCTTCAGGAGAAAGCCGATGGTGTCACGCTGGTCGTAGGCCTCCTTCGTGGACCAGAGGACCGGGGTGAGCGGGTCGATCGCGATGCGCGTGTCGGATCCCCGCCAATCGGCGACGAAGGCGGGCAGCTCCTTCTTGATGAAGTTGGAGAACTCACGGCCGGACGCGTCGATGAAGACGAGGGCCTCCTCCTCCAGGTAGTCGAGGATGTCCGTCCACCCCATCTCGACGGCCTCGCGGATGATCTGCTCGCGGTTCTCGTCGAGGGAGACGAAGATCCCCTCCTGGCCTTCGAGCAGGCCGCGGCGGATGAACTGCGTCGCCATGGTCGTCTTGCCGGCGCCGGCGGAGCCGATCACGACCGTGGTGGAGTTCTCGTTGAAGCCGCCATCGAGCAACGGGTTGAGCCCGAAGATCCCGGTACGGACCTTGCGCATCGCCCGTTTCAACCCGGGGTCGCTATTAAAAACCTGTGCGACTAGTGTGTGTTCCGATACTACAGCGCGCTAGGCCTTCACGGAGGCGAGGAACCGCTCGAGGTCGCCTCGAAGGATCCCCCGTCCGAGGATCCCATCGTGGCGCGCGACGCTGCGTCCATCGCGGAACACCTCGACCGTGGGGACCACGTCCACATGGTGTTCCTCCCACATCGGGTTCTCCTCGTCCTCGAGATGCGCGCGAACGACGCGTCCCCGGAATCCCGCGGCCAGCGCGTCGAACACGGGGTCGAACCGGCGGCAGAACGGGCACCAGTCGGCGGTGAAGAGGACCAGGACCGGCTCCTTCGCCTCCACGACCTCCTGCTGGAACCCCGCCTGAGTGGAGACGGTGACCACGGTCCTCCATGGCCGGCCTGCGGTTTCAACTTTCCGCGGGAAGGACCCCGACCTTCGAAACCTATTTACAGACACCGCCGATTCGCGCGGCACTTCGATTCATCGAAGGGATGGTCATGCCTGCGTGCTCGCCGGAGATCCAAAAGTACTTCGACACCCTCCAGCGCGGAGCCGATGAAGCGTACCGGGTCGCACGCGAGGCCCGCCGCCAAGGCTTCGACCCGGAGCTCGACGTCGAGATCCCCCAGGCGCCGGATCTGGCCGCGCGCGTCGAGACGCTCCTCGCCGAGTACGGGGTCGCCGGTCTCGCCGACCGCATCCGGGAGCTCGCCGCCAAGAACGACCGCGAGACCACCGCCATCCTCGCCGCCAAGGAGTTCGCACATCGCCCGTCGAAATCGCGCGAGGAGGCCATCGAGCGCGCCGTGCGGGTGGGCCTCGCGATCCTGACCGAGGGCATCCTTGTCGCGCCGCTCGAGGGCTTCGTCGGCTGCAAGATCAAGCACAACGCGGACGGCACGGAGTACGTCGACCTCTTCTTCGCCGGCCCGATCCGGAGCGCCGGAGGCACGGGACAGGCCCTCAGCGTGCTCATCGCCGACATCGTCCGGCGCGAGCTGGGCCTCGGCCGGTACCGCGCCACGAAGCAGGAGGTCGAGCGCTTCAAGGAGGAGATCCCGCTCTACCGCCGAGTCCAGCACCTGCAGTACCTGCCGGGTGACGAGGAGATCGAGCTGATCGTCTCGAACCTCCCCGTCAGCATCAACGGCGAGGGGACGGAGGACGAGGAGATCTCGGGTCACCGGGACCTCCCGAACGTGGAGACGAACGCGGTGCGCGGGGGGGCGTGCCTCGTCATCGCGGACGGCCTCGGACTGAAGGCCCCGAAGGTCCTGAATCATGTGAAGCGCCTCGGGATCGACGGCTGGGACTTCCTCGCCGCGTTCCTGGCGAAGCGGGCCGGGGAGACCGCCGAGGACCACGACGACACGTCCGCGCTCGACCCGAGCGAGAAGTTCATGGACTCCGTCGTCGCGGGCCGCCCGGTGATCTGCCACCCGTCCCGGCCCGGGGGCCTGCGGCTCCGGTACGGGCGCACGCGGGCTACCGGTCTCGCCGCCACGGCGCTCAGCCCCGCCACGATGGTCCTCATGGACGAGTTCCTCGCCGTCGGGACGCAGCTGAAACTGGAACGGCCCGGGAAGGCCGCGGCCATCACCCCGTGCGAGTCGATCGAGGGCCCGATCGTCGTCCTCGCGAACGGGGACTGCGTGCAGGTGGACACCGAGGCGGAGGCGCGGCGCATCGCCCCCCAGGTCCGCAGCATCGTCGACGTCGGGGAGATCCTGACGCCGTTCGGCGAGTTCCTGGAGAACAACCACGTCCTCGTCCCCGGGGCCTACGCCCTGGAGTGGTACCGCGAGGACCTCCTCCGGAAGCTCGGCGAGCTGCCCGGAGACTGGGAGCGCCTGGACCTCGCCGCCGCCGTGGCGGTGTCGCGACGCGCGGGCGTTCCGCTCCATCCTCGGTTCAACCTCTTCTGGCACGACCTCAAGGTCGAGGAGCTCCGGACCGTGCGGACGATCATCGCCGCCGAGGGGACCTGGAAGGACGGCACGCTGCGGATCCCCGCCGAGGAGGAGGTCAAACACCTCCTGGAGAACCTCGGGGCCTTGCACACGGTCCGCGATGGGCTCCTCGAGATCTCGCACTATGCCGGGGTCCTGCTCCTGTGCCTTGGACTCCGCGAAGACAATGGTCGCCTGGTGGCGGGACCGGACGTCGAGGCGGAGGATGCCGGGGCCTACGTCACCCGCCACGCCGGCATCTCGATCCTGCCGCGCGCGCCGACGCGGATCGGGGCGAGGATGGGTCGCCCGGAGAAAGCCGCCCCGCGGTTGATGAAACCGCCACCCCATGTCCTCTTCCCCCTCGGCCACGACGGCGGCCTTCAGCGGCTTGTCCGCGAGGCGACGACGAAGGACTCAATCACCGTGGAGGTGGGCCTTCGCGTCTGCCCGAAGTGCCGCGGCCGCTGGTTCCTCCCGAAGTGCGAGGCGTGCGGCGCGCACACGGAGCCGAAGGAGGGACCGTCCCGGATGAAGATCCCGCTGAAGGACCAGTTCCAGAAGGCGTTGCAGCGCGTCGGCGAGACGAAGGCGCTCGACGTGAAGGGCGTCCAGGGGATGATCTCGCGGCTGAAGACGCCGGAGCCCCTGGAGAAGGGGATCCTCCGCGCGAAGTTCGGCGTGCACGTGTTCAAGGACGGGACCTCACGGTACGACATGACGAACCTGCCGCTCACGCACTTCTACCCGCGCGAGATCGGCACGGGCGTCGCGCGCCTCCATGAACTCGGGTACACGACGGCGGCGGACGGCAGCCCGCTGAAGGACGAGGATCAGCTCGTCGAGCTGCGGCCCCAAGACTTCATCGCCGCCGAACGCGGCGGAGACGACCTGGTGCAGGTGGCGCGGTTCGTCGACGCGCTCCTGGAGAAGGTCTACCGATTGCCGCCGTTCTACCGCGCGGCGACGCGCACGGACCTCGTCGGGCAGCTCTTCATCTCGCTCGCGCCGCACACCTCCGGCGGCGTGCTGTGCCGCCTGATCGGGTACGCGCCGGTCAAGGCCTGCTACGGCCATCCCTACCTGATCGCGGCACGCCGCCGGAACTGCGACTCCGACGAGGACTGCGTCATCCTCCTGGTCGACGCGCTGATCAACTTCTCGCGCGCGTTCCTCCCGGACAAGCGAGGCGGGCTCATGGACGCCCCGCTCGTGCTCTCCACGCGCGTCGACCCGAACGAGGTCGACAAGGAGGCGCACAACCTCGACCTGTTGCCGGCCTACCCGTACGCGCTCTACGAGGCCTCGCGACGGTTCGCCCACCCGAAGGAGGTGGAGAAGCTCATGGACACCGTGGGGCACCGCATCGGGAAGATCTCGCAGTACGAAGGGCTCGGCGCCACGCATGCCACGCCCTCGATCAGCGCGGGTCCGCGTCAGTCCGCGTACGGCGCGGGGTCCATGGAGGAGAAGCTGGATGCGCAGCTCCGCCTCGGCGCGAAGATCCGCGCGGTCGACGTCGACGACGTCGTGAAGAAGATCGTCATCCACCACCTCCTCCCGGACATGATCGGGAACCTCGGGCAGTTCTCCAAGCAGTCGTTCCGATGTGCGAAGTGCAACAACAAGCAGCGGCGCGTGCCGTTGGCGGGGAAGTGCCCCGAGTGCGGAGGTGACCTCACGCTCACGGTGCACGAGGCCTCCGTGCGGAAGTACCTCGAGATCTCGAAACGCATCGCGCACCAGTACGAGGTGTCGAACTACCTGCGCCAGCGCATCGACCTCCTGGAGGAGGCGATGGACTCGCTCTTCATGAGCGACAAGCAGAAGGACATGCGGCTCGACGATTACTTCTAGTCGATCATGGCGAGGACACCGTATCCCCCTGTCGCGGTGTTCGCATAGAAGGACACCAGATCCGCGTATCGCTCACGAATCTCTTGCCGTAGTTGCTCGTCCCACTGCTCCCCGGTAATGTCTTCGTACTCGGACCGTCGCTTCGGGACCTTCCGGCCGAGGAGGCGATCGGTGAGCCCGAGCTTCCGCGGCGGATGGGTTGGGTCGTGGCCATGGAACAGATACACATCCTCTGCGTGGAGTTTCGCGCAGTCGTAGCGCGAGACAAGCTCCTCGGGGGAAATCGTGGAAAGCGCGGCAGCTACCTCCCGGACCTCGCCGGGGGTAAGACAACGAGCAGGGCCATTCCCCCGGTCCTCGCCCACCGTGTCCCCACCGAAGATGGTCTTGCCGAGGATGCCGGGTGCCTCCGCTGGCGTCCCGGTAAGAAGGAAGTGGATGACGTGCCAGGTCATGTCGAGATGCATGACTTCGTCCTTGTCGGGATCAAATTCCTGTTCGAGGTACTCACCGACGGTCGCCGGCTTCATCCGCATTGCCGCCAACTCGGTCGCGGGAACACGGACGAGCCAACCGTAAACGCCCATGCGGTGCCTCACTCCGTGAACCGCGAACCGGCCAAGGACATTGCGGTCGTCCGGAGGGCGGCATGGCGGGGAAGTGGGGAGGATTCACCACGGCCACCGTAGCTCGACGAGTTCAGGCCGTCGAGTATTGGCGGGACTCCGCGCGGATCCGTCCCGCGGCGGTGAACCCGAGACCGAGGCCGGCAAGGAACATCAGGATCCCGAGGATCGCGAAGGTGTCGAACGGGATCTCGGGGAGCAAGAACCCGACGAGCGGGAGGAGGTTGATCTGCGTGATGCCGAACATCCAGAGGAAGAGCGGGAGCATGGAGAGGGCCATCAGCGCACCGCCGATCCATCCGTACATGGGGATGCGGAGCGTGTAGCCGCAGTGGCGGCAGACCAGGTCCGCCTTGTACACGTCGTCCTTCAGGCAGCTCGGGCACTGCGCGTAGCCCTCGAGCTTCGGCGGCGGGGGCGGGAAGGGGATCTTCACCGCCACGCGCAACGGCGGGCGGGACTTGAAACTTGCGTACGGGGGCCAAGCGTAAGTAGGCGGGAGAGGTAGCCGCCCTTGTGCCCGAGGCGCCCCCGAAGAAGACCTACAGCGGCCGTTCCGTGGTGATTGTCACGGGGGTGGTCGTCCTGGTGATGTTCGTCGCGTCCTTCGCGATCTTCCTCCTGATCAACCCGCTGTCTTCGCTGTATGTGGACCTCGTCCAGGACTGCCGCACCGATCCCGCGCCCTGCGCGTCCTCCGAGTACGTCGAGCTGGAAGACGCGAGCGTCGCGAACTTCACCCTGCTGAACCGCTCGCTCGACGCCTTCGACAACACGTCGCGGTACCCCCGCGCGCACCGCACGGGGGACAACCTCTCCTTCGAGACGACGACGTACCCCGCGCGCGAGGTCCTCGGGTTCCTCCGCGATCGCCTCGTCCAGAAGTATCCCGCCTCGGCGGTGGACGGGCGGTGGACCCAGGAGATCCTGCTCCTCCATCACGGCCGCCTCTTCCGCCTGTCCATGCGGGCCGCGTGATAGGGGTTGTCAGGAAGGGTTTTTCACCGCCGGCCGCCTGACCGCCACCGCCATGTTCGCGTCGCGCGCGATGCACGTCGAGATGTCGGGCATCCGGAAGATGTTCGAGCTGGCGTCCTCCGACGCGATCAACCTCGGGCTCGGAGAGCCGGACTTCGACCCCCCGCGGAACGTGCTGAACGCGTTCAAGCGCGCGGTGGAGAAGGGCAAGAACAAGTACGGGCCGACGGGCGGCATCCCGGAGCTGCGCGAGGCGGTCGCGCAGCGCCTCGCCCGCTACACGGACGTGAAGCGCGAGGACATCCTGATCACGTCCGGGGCGACCGAGGCGCTCTGCGTGACGATGCAGACGCTCGTGGACGCCGGGGACGAGGTCCTCACCCCCGACCCGGGCTTCGTGCTCTTCGCCCCGCACATCACTCTCGCCGGTGGCAAGCCGGTGTTCTACACGCTGAAGGAGAAGACCGGGTTCGTCCCGGACCTCGGGGAACTCGAGCACCTCGTGACCTCGCGGACGAAAGCCCTCATCGTGAACGCGCCCTCGAACCCCACCGGCAGCGTCATCGACCACCGCGGGATCCAGGCGCTCGTCGAGTTCGCGCGGGAGCACGACCTGATCATCATCAGCGACGAGGTCTACGACGCGATCGTGTACGACGGGAAGCACCAGACGTTCCTCGGGGAGTACGACAAGGTCGTCTACGTGAACTCGTTCTCCAAGATATTCGCCATGACCGGCTGGCGCCTGGGGTACCTCACGGCGCCTCCGGAGATGATCAAGCAGATGTCGAAGATCCACTACTACATGGTCGCGTGCCCGTCGACGCCGGCGCAGCACGCCGTGCTCGAGGGGTTGCGCGGGCCGCAGCGGTACGTGGAGGAGATGGTCGCGGAGTTCAAGAAGCGCCGGGACCTCATCGTCAAGGCGCTCAACAAGATCCCGGGGTTCCGGTGCCTGAAGCCGCGCGGGGCGTTCTACGCCTTCCCCTCCTTCACCTTCGACATGTCCTCGGAGGAGCTCGCCCTGGACATCCTGAAGGCCGGCGTGATCTGCAGCCCCGGGAGCGCCTTCGGCGCCGGGGGCGAGGGGTACCTGCGGTTCTCGTACGCGAACTCGCAGGAGAACATCGAGAGGGCGATGGAGATCGTCGCCGAGGTCGCGGGTCACCTCGCGTGAACCACGCGCGTCGCCGGGAGCGCTGGAACGTCACTCACCAGCTTCGGCGACAACGGCAAATGCTCGGCGCTTGACGCAGTCTAAACCACCTTCGGGATTTTCCTGACGGCCGCGCCCGAGCACGCAACCCAGTCTTTAAATGCGCCTCCCACATCGCTTCCTGGTTGACCGAAACAGAGCTCACGCACACCCTCGGCCGACCCTTCGTTCTTCTGGAGCGCCTGCAACGGGAACATCCCGAGATCGAGGAGAAACTCCGCGCGGCGGAGAGTGCCAGCAGGCAGGCCCTCGTCGCTGCGACCATCCACATGCTGGACACGATGGACTTCCACCACATGGCCGAGCAAATCGCGGAGGGTCATCTGGACACGGCCCACGTGCCGCGCCTCCGGAGTTCCAACGCCCTCCTGGCGGCGACCCCGTGGCCAGACCCTCTGAGCCGCTTGGCGGCGAGCCTGCGGGACGAGCTGGCCCGGTTGGAGCGGGCCCTGATCGCGAAGGACGCCGAAACCGCGACCTCGGCGGCGGGCGAGGTGCACGAAAAGGAACACGAGCTGTCCCACAGCGCCCGGGACTGGCTCGCAAGCTGAGCCCTACCAGTCTCGATCACGCCGCGCGCTTCCGTACCGTACCAACTGGGAACCCAAGGTTCTTCTCCGTGCCTCGATTTCCAGAAGCCGCATGACGCGAGCCAAGCTTCGGATCCAGGGCATGGACTGCGCGTCATGCACGAAGATCCTGGAGAAGGCGCTCGGGGGCGAGCCTGGCGTCCAAGGCGTCGTGGCAAACTACATGCTGGATGTGGCGGTGGTGGACTACGACCCAGCGCGGACCGACGTCATGAGGTTGCTCGCGGCTGTCGCCGCCAAGACGAGCTATCGCGCCCGGCTTGCATAGATCGCCGGCGTCTTACGGCGAGACGACGAACTTGCCGTACATCGCCGCCGCGGCGTGTCCGGCCACGTGGCACACGTACCAGTAGGTCCCGGCCGTTGTGGCGGTGAACGCGAAGACCGCGTTGTTGTCCGGCATCGTGCCGACGTGCACCATCGGCGTCTCCGCACCGGGGAACGCCAGGTCCTCCGACGGTTCCGCGGCGTACGGCGGACCCTGCGCGATGAAGCCCATGCTGTGGGACATGTCCCAGTCGTCGTTACGGAAGTAGACGGTCACGTTCGTCCCCGCCTTGACGCGGACCGTCGGGCTCATCAGGCCGCCGATGGGGGACCAGAAGGCGCCATCCACATGAGAGCCTGCGACCAAGAACCCGAACGTGCCATCCAAGTGCCCCGCGAGGACCGTCAACTCCACGGCGGCGCCCGGGACGTCGAGGACATTCTCTGGCGCGGACTGCGACTCCGGGGACGGAGCAATCAGGTAGCCAAGCCCCAGTCCTGTCATGAGCCCGACGACCAGTAGGATTGCCGCGAGCCATGTCGGCACCTCTCCCTTTGCTACGTCAGAGACTTCCCCGGGACCCACGAGGACCTACACGCACGGGTCGTATTTACCTCCTCCCCCAGGGCGGCTAGAGCACACTCACGACGCGCAATATGAGCGCGTAGAGGTGGTAACGCGAGACGAGGTGTTGCTCGAACTCCCACATGGGTCGCCAGCCGCCTCCAGTGACTTACGACCGCGTGGCCCAGAAGAAGTAGACGAGGTACGCACCGGCGGCGATGAGGACGACCGCGCTGACCTTCTTGATGATGTCCGTGTAGCGGTTCATCTTCGTCACCGCCTTGGAGCCGGCGGCGGAGAGGATGACCGTGATCGCGACCATCAGGATAATCACGCACACGGCGTAGAAGAGGAAGGCGAGCACCCCGAGGCCGATGCCGCCGATCGCGGACGCCTGCAGGGACGCCGCGACGAACGGGCCGGCGACGCACCCGAAGCCCGCCGCGCCGTACCCCGCGCCGTAGGCGAAGAGGCTCGAGTAGTACCGGTCCTTGTCATCCTCCTTGTTGCCGAAGGCGCGCGCGCGGAACTTCTCCACGGCGGCGGACAGGAAATAGAACTGCCTCGAGGTGAGCGTGAGGAACCCGAGAGCGATCAGGACGACACCCACGATGGGCTGGACATAGGGCATGGTGCTTGCCGCGCCGGCCCCCGCCAAGATTACAATGGCACCGACGATGCCGTAGATGAGGACCATGCCGAAGCCAGCGGCGAGCCCCCCGAGGGCGGCCTTCCCCAGGCCCATCGGCTTTGGCGGTGGCGCCTGGAGGTCCTGGCGGGCGCGGTCGAGCGCCTGTTGGGCCGGCTGCGTGTTGGCCCCGCCCTTCTTGGCGGCGGCGACGGCCTCCTCGTAGGTCTTCAGGTGGGCGGCGATGCCCGCGTCCCGTTCGCGCTCGAGCTCTTCCAGGGCCTGCGCGGTGAGCTGGGCCGCACGCGCGCTGTCCCCCGCCATGAACGCCGCGGAGGCGAGCTGAAGGATCTCCCGGGTCTTTGGCACGGGGATGTTCAACGCCTCGGCCTCCCTCGCGAGGTCCTCGGTGCGCCGCAGGGAATCGCCGGTGTCGTTCCCTTGCAGGTTCTCCCGCGCGGCCTGGATCCCCGCGCGGCGCGAGAGGTCCCCGCGGGCCATCATCGCTAGCTCAAGGGCGATGACGTACTCGCCCGCCACGAACGCCCGGTCCGCCGCGGAGAGCACCACGCGCAACTCCTGCGGGGCGCCGGGCATCGCGAGGTCCTGTGTTGCCGCGGCGATGGCCTTCGCCGCCATGTCCTTCTGGATCGTGGGCTGCGGCTCGACGCGGGCGGTGGTGGCGAGGGCGTGGCGGTAACGTTTCGCCTCCAGCTGCAGGTAGTGCGTCATGTACCCGGGAAGCAGCGGGAACGAGCACGGGGAGAAGAAGGAGGAGAGCGCGGCGAGCGCGATAAGGACGATGATGCTCAGCTGTTGGATGTCGATCGCGTTCGACGGTGCACGGGGATACGCCGCCTGGATCGTCGCTCCGAGGTCGGTCGCCAATGCGGCGGAGTCCGACCAGTTCGGCGGCGGCGTGAACCGCCACGTGATGTAACCGTTGGTGTCGATCACGAGGAGGGTCACCGCGGTCGAGTTCGGCGGGACGTTGAAGCGCGCGGGAAGCGCCGCATCAGCCCCGAAGAGCCATGGGAGCGCATGGTCCGTACGATAAGCATCGAGTTCCAGCGCCGTGTCGTTCGCCGAGACTGAGAGGACCTCGAACCGCGACGCGGTTTCCGGGTTGTTCCGGTACGTGCTGTGGACGGAGAGCAGGCTCGACTCAGCGGTACGGCAGGACACGCAGCCGACGAACATGAACTCAAGGACGACAACCTTCCCGCGGTTCGCGGACAGGTTGAACGAGGAACCATCCACGAGGGGGATGGTGAAGTCCGGGGAGGGTATCCCGTGGTAGCTGTTCCGGACCGCGGTCGTCAGGTCCTCCGCCATCTGCGAGGAGTCCGTGAAGATCCCCTGAGGGGTGAAGCGCCAGACAAGGTAGCCGTTGGGGTCGATCACGAGGATGGTGACGTACTGGGTGACGGAGTAGAGGGAGTCGACGACGGGGTTCGCGCCGAGGCTGGAGCCGATGGCCCAGGAGATGGTCCGCTGCGCGCGATAGTCGGCGAGCTCCGACGGCGCGTTGTAGGGACTGATGGAGACCATCTCGAACTTCGAGGCGTACTCTGATACGGCCTCGAACCGGGAGAAGACCGTCTTCAGGCCGGGCTCCGCGATTTCGCACGAGCCGCAGCCGATGAACATGAAGTCGAGGACAACGACTTGTCCACGGTACTGGGACAGGGTGAAGTTTGTCCCGTTGTGGAGGGGGATGGTGAAGTCCGGGGCGGGTGTCGCCGCCGCGGCCGGCCGCGGGAGAAGTACAGCCCCGGCTAGCAGAAGGAGGAGCAGGGCCGTGCCTCCTTGTGGGCCCATCGTTTCAACCATGGGCGCGGGGGTATTTGTGGATGTTGGACTAGCCGTGCGATGGACAGTGGTCGTGGTCGAAGGCTGTGCCCGACGATCGCCGTTCTTCCATGGGAGTCCGACAAAGGTTAAATCCCGGCGCCCGAATGGAGGTTTCGTGCGGACGGCCACGTTGCTGCTCGTGACGCTCCTGGCGTCTACCCTGGGACCCTGGGTCCTGACCGCACGCGCGCCGACCTCGCCTGTGTCCGAGTACTGGTGGTCCCCCGAGGATCCGGTCCACCCCTCCCCGATCTTGTTGTACGCGCGCGTGGTGCCGGGCACGCTGGTGCAGTTCGCGGTGGCGTCCTTCTGCCTCATCCCGCCGAGCGTCTGCCTATCCTACCCGATGGCCTACAACGCGACGATGGATGCGTACACTACGGAGCATGCGCCAACGCAGCCCGCTACCAACGGCAGCTCAATCGGTGCGTCCTACGCGGTGCTGCTGAAAGAGACGAGCGGCACCCTCACGAACACGACAAAGAAGGAGGTCCCATTCGTCAGCTCCCTAGACATCGCGACCACGCTGACGGGCGAAACTGTGGTCCCTGGCGAGACGGTTTCCTTCGAGGCTGTGGCGCACTATAACTCGAACGCGTCGCTACCCGCGCGGGCATCGCCCGCGACCGTCACCCTCGACGGGGCGATTTTCTGGACGGGGTTGACGGAAGCAACCGGCGGCCTCGCTTTCACCTTCACGGCGTCTGCCGCCCTCGGGGCGCACACGCTGCGCGCCACCATCACGAACTCCACGCTATCCGCGTCCGAGGAGCGCATGTTCACCGTCGTGGCCGTCCCCGTCCCCGACTTCATGGCGGTGTCCCTCATCGTGATCAACCCGAGCATTACCGCCGGAGACACGGTGAACATCCAGACCGTGGTGAAAAACGTCGGGAACGCGGAGGGGAACGCCACGGTCGTCCTTTCGGTGGATGGCAGCCCGGTCCACACGGAACGTGTGACCCTCTCGCCGGGCGCGGAACGGGAGGTCACCGGGAGCTGGGTCGCGATTGCTGGGACGCACGCCTTCTCCGCGCTAGTCTCCGGCTCCGGGGACCCTAACTCTGTGAACAACGTTGTCTCAGCGGCCTCCCCGGTCCAGGTCGCGTCGCCGGACCCGGGGCCCCCTTACTTGGTTCTGGCCACCGGGATCGGGATTGCCGCCGCGGCGGGGGTGGCCGCCATCCTTCTCCTCCGACGCAAGCGCCGCCCCGCGTAAAACGGGTTCTGGCCCACCATTAGAGCGTCATACCAGGCCGGTAGGGCATGGAGGACCTACCAGAAAGGATAATATACTGACCGAGCGGTGAACCCTACGGCCAAGGACAGGGGGTCCTTCATGATACACAAGTGGGCAGTCGTCAGTGCAATCGTTGTTGCGGGAATGTTCCTCGGCTCCGTCTTCGTGACAGCGGCGCGCGATGCGGGGCCCGCGGCCACCGCGGGCACGGGGCCAACACCCTCGGCCGGCTCCGTGCCGAGAACCCCCCTGGTCGAAATCTGGACCAACTACGGTTGCCCGCCATGCACCCAAACTGACCCCGCGCTTGTCCGTCTCATGGACGAGTACGAGTCCTCGGCTAACCCGCCCTCGTTCCTGATGTACCACGATTGGGGGCCGGACGTGAGCGATCCGTTCTATCTCGCGAACCAGGCGGACTTGGATGCTCGGACAACCTACTACAGTGTCGGCTACTCCTACACCGGGGTGCCCACGGTGATTCTCGACGGCGGCGGACCTTTTAGCCTCGACAACCTCTGGTACACCGGGGCGTGGAGCGGCCCGGCGGCGAACTACGATGCCTCCAGCTGGTACCGTGACGGCATCGCCGGCCGCGTGGCCGACACCACTGGATTCACCATGAGCGTCGAAGGCGACCTGCAGCCGAACTCCGCGGCCGTGAGGACGACGATCACCGCGCTCGACCCAGTCACGGGGAGCAACCTCCACTACAAGCTTCTCTTGTACGAGGACTTGGTCCACGAACCCTGGACGACCGGCAACCCGCGACTCGAAATGCAACGGTACGTGGTGCGCGACATGGTGGAGGACTCCCTGCTTACGATCTCGCAGGGACAGACCGTGGTGAAGGAGACTTCCTTCTCGGTCAGCCCCTCCTTCAACAAGAACCATCTCGGCGTGGTCGCGATGATCCAGACGGACACGGCCACGCCCTTCTCGGGGTGCAACGGCAATTGCTACAACCACCAAGTCTACCAGTCTGCCCACCACGCCTTCATTGAGCCCTCGGTCCTGCTGATCCGGGACGATGGCCTGACGGACTACCTCGAGTCCTACGACAAGGAGTTGGCGCAGACTTCGCTCGGCTACCGGTACTGGAACACCCTGTCGCCGGGCGACACCGGCAATTCGGACGTGCGCGCTCTGCCGTCGGCGTCGGAGCTTGCCCGGTTCCCCGCTGTGGTCTGGTCGACCGGCGCGGACGCGAGCGGCACACTCGACTCCACCGAGCAATCACTCGTCCAGGGGTACCTTGACTCCGGGAGCGGCAACCTGTTCGTCTCCGGGGAGAACATCGCCGACGAACTGTGGTGGACGGGCGGTACGCCACCGACCTACCAGCGGTCCTTCGTCCAGAACTACCTGCACTCCTCCTGGTTCTTCAACACGACCTCCCAGGTGTACGTCACCGGGATCGCCGCCGACCCGATCAGCGGGGCCTGGTCCGGGACGCAGATTCCGAGGTTCGGCTCCGGACCCACGCGGATCTCCCCCTACGGAAGTGCTACCTCAACGTTCGACTACTGCGGCACGCCCTGCGGAACGACCCGTGCCTCCGCCGCCGCGGTGAAGGCGGAACACGACCCCGACTCGCGCGTGGTCTTCATGGCCTACCAGTACTTCGAGGGCTCGGACAGCCTCAAGGACGAGATCATGACCAGCGTCATCAGCTGGCTCGACGGGTCCGACGGCCCGACCGCCATGGTCACCTACCCGACCGGTGGCGAGATCTTCATGCCGGGCACGACCGAGAGGATCACCTGGGACGCGCAGGATGTCAACATCCCCACGAACGGCGTGGACATCTACTACACCTTGGATTCCGCGAACCCGACCTGGACCCTGATTGCCTCCGGTGAGCCGAACGACGGCGTCTACTCGTGGCTGGTGCCGAACGTCCAGACGGACACGGCCCGGATCCGGGTCGTCGCCCGGGACATGGACATCATGACCCCTGACGCGGATGTCATCGACGCCGCCGACTTCTACATCGGGAACTACCGCCGGGTCGACATTACGTTCGACGGCGCCGCGACCCCGATGCGCCTCATCTCCTTCCCCGTGCAGCTCACGGACACGAACCCCTCGAGCGTGCTCTCCAGCGCCCTGGCCAACGTGGGCACGGTGCGGTGGTACGACTCCACCGACGCCGTCCACCCCTGGAAGACCTGGAGCGCGGCGCGTGGCGGCGACCTCACCGCGCTGAACAACAAGATGGGCTTCTGGGTGGAACTCTCCGGATCGAATGCCATCTCCGTCACGGGCCTCTGGCCGACCACGACAACAATCACACTCAAGACCGGATGGAACCTCGTCGGGTACCCCTCGGACAACCCGATGACCGTCGCGCAGCTGAAGACGACGACGGGTGCGACCCGCGTCGAGGGCTTCGATGCGAACGCGGCCTCCTACCACCTGCGCGCCCTCGCGGACAGCTACTACTTGCAGAACACCGAAGGCTATTGGGTCTACGTGCCCAGCGACACAGTGTGGATCGTCGCCGGTTGAGTCGCTCCTCTCTCCAAGGTTGATTGAGGTCAGCGCAGCGGCAGGAAGCCCTGATGCCGCGACACCGAGCCGGCCGCAAGGGTAAATAGCGGCACGAGGCTCCGCGCGCGATGCGGCGCTCCACGGCCTTCGGGCTCACCGGGATCCTGCTCCTGGCCCTTGCGCTCCGCCTCTTCCCGCTCACGCAATCCCTCTACTGGGGCGCGGACTTCGGGGAGTACCACGCCATCACGCAGGGCCTCCTGGCGGACGGCCGCATCTCCCTGGACTACCGCGGCTGGGGCACGGCGTATCCGTACTTCCCGGGCATGCACATCGTCCAGGCCGCCGCCGTCTTTGCCGGAGTACCGCCACTCCTGGCGGAGGCCGCGCTGATCCCTGCCCTATCCTCCCTCGCCGTCCTCGTCGTCTTCCTCATCGCCGCCACGATCACCCGTCACGACGGCGTCGGGCTGATCGCGGCCGCGTTCCTCGCTGTCGCCATGCCTCACGTCTACGCCACCGCGCACGCCATCCCCGGCGCGATCGGCGACCTGATGTTCGGAGCATGCCTGCTCCTCATCCTCCGCCTCCGGACCGACCGCCGCGCGCTCGCCCCGCTCCTCCTGATCACCGCCGCCCTGATCGTCACGCACCACCTCTCGACCTACTTCCTCCTCGTCACCGCCATCTTCGCGTTCCTCCTCCGCATCGTCGTGAACGCGCGCAGCCCCGGCGCGTGGCGCGAGGGGATCTACCTCGCGATCCTCGTGCCCGCCTCCTTCGCGTACTGGATCTTCTACGCCCTGCCGTTCCAGCGGCAGATCTTCCCGCAGATCCAGGTCCCCTGGCCGCTCCTCCTGGCGCCGTTCGTCTTCGTGGTGCCCCTGCTCCTCGGGATCCGGAAGCTCCGGCCGCGATGGCGGTGGACGTATGTCCCGAAGTACCCGCCGCGCGCGCGCACCGTGCGCCTTCTGGCGGCGACGATCGCGTTCATCTTCGCGTTCCTCGGCCTCCTGTTCGTCGTCGGGGTCCCCGGCACGTCCATCCGACTGCCGACGAACTCCCTGATCGTCCTCGCCCCGCTCCTCGTCCTCTTCGCGATGAGTGCCTCGGGCCGGCGTTTCGCGGACTTCTATCCGGGCGGCATCGACCTCTCCGGCTGGTTCGTCGTGATCGCGCTGTCCGCCGCGCTCGGCACCGCCGTCGCCACGACCGTCCTCATCCCTTACCGCCACACGCAGTACATCCTCTGGCCCGTGGCGGTGTTCGTCGGGCTTGCTTTCCTCGGGCTCTTCGGCGGTGCCCGACGATCCGGACGCGTCCTCCTGGTGGCGGCGCTCCTGCTGGTGGCGGCGATTCCCGCGGCCTACCCGGGACGCATCGTCTTCGTGGGACACGAGGAGCGGATCCCTGCCGAGGCCCTCAACTCGCCGCGGTGGCTCGCGGACCACGGCTGGGGCCTCGTCGGGAGCGACCACATGGGCTCGATGGAGTCCTTCGGGTTCGGCGGCATCGACGCCGTGTGGGACTACACGACGGAGGTCGTCCTCGCGGAGGACTTCGCGTCCGCGCGCGAGGCGTTCGCGAACGCCTCCTTCCCCGCCGGGCACGCCCCGATCCGGTTCGTCGTCCTCAACAACGACATCCGCGCGGGGGCGATGCTCTACCCCTGGGATCCGGCGCCCCCGATGTCTCCCGCCGCGGCGGGGAAGTTCGAGCAGCCTCCATTCCAGCGGGTCTTCGATGACGGGTACTCGACCGTGTACTACCTGAACTGGGGCCTGGCCTAGCGCGTCTTGGGAGTCGCCTCGAAGCACACGTCGCAGCTCTCTTCGAGGGATGCGATCTTCTTGTGGTACTGGCAGAAGCGGTCTGTCTTCGAGACGGTCTCCGCCATCGTGTTGAACGCCGCGATCTGCTCTCTCAGGGGCATGCCGCGCTGGATGCGCGCCGCGATGTCCTGCGCGAACGCCTCGAGTTCGGGGAACCGCCGTAGCACGTCCTTGTCGAGCCCGCGCGAGCGCGTGTGGTAGTGGCTCACCGCCGCCTGCGTGAGGCCGAGGAGCTTGGCGATCTCCACCTGCCGGAGGTGATGGTCTTCCAGGAGGATCTGCGCGACGCGTGCGCGAACGGCGGGGAGCAGTTTCCCGACCACGACCTCCTGGGGTTGCAGCATGCTCCGCGCTCTCCTGAACCAACCCGGCCGAGGTTATATAACGGTGTTGTTTCTGGAGGCGGACACGGAGAAATGGAGCCGCTGGCGGGCATCGCGGAGGCTCCCGCGCACGGTCACGAGCCCGAGCTGACGGAGGCGGAGAAGACCGTACCGCACGGTCCGTGGTGGGAGTCCCGTGAGGAGGATGAGGTCAGCGTGCGTCCGCGGGCCGGCGGCGAGGACGCTAAGCAGGGTCGCCGCGGAGGGCGGCAAGGGCACGGCAAACGCCGGCCCTGTCGTCGCGGACAGGGTGCCCGAGCATAGTTGATTGCCTCCGTCACGGCCAGGAGACGGCGGGAAGATGAAGGTTGCGATGGCGGCAACCTTCAGGCGACCTCGAGGAACGTGGCCCAGGAGGTCCGGCCGTCCGTCTCGAGCGGGGCCCGCACGGCCCACACCCGCAGACCGCTTCCGATGTCGAGCGGGGTTGCATCCCTCGTCGCCACCGCCGTGGCGGTGAGTCCGGTGGCGGGAGGCCAAGGGTGCAGACCTCCCCCGAACGCGGCGCGAGCGGAGAGGCTTCGCCAGGCGAGCGTCACTGCTGTGGCGTTGAACAGGAGAGCGTACTCGCTCCCCCGAAAGTGCGAGGGCGCCGCACCTCCTTCCCCGACGAGGAGAACGCGACCCTCGGATCCACGGCGCGCGAGGGTGTCCACCGCCGCCGCGATCGAGCCGGCCACCTCCCGCAGCGACTCCGTGGCGAGAGCGTCCTGCTGAACCATCAAGACCCGGACCCCGGCGGTGAGCACCACCAGCGCTCCGAGGAAGGCGGCGATGTTCAGCGGGAGCGAGCCGATCACGCGCGCATCACCGCCACGGCGCCGGCCCGGTACTCCAGGACCAGATCGACGAACCCCGACGCCAGGGAGAGATCCGCCGTCGTGCCGAAGGAGAGGCGCGCCGGCAGGTCTGGGAGGCTCACGGAGCGCTCCTCGAGCCCGGAGAGGCGGTAGAGCGCCACCCCGGTCGTCCCGGCGGCGGCAAACCGGAAGGAGACGATGGCGGTGAGCGCGGAGCCCCGGAGGTCCAGCGTGAGATGCCCACGCCCCCCGCCCGCAAGCGCGAGATGTCCGGCCAAGGCGAGGGCCCGAGCGGCCTCGCCCCGCACCCGATCCTCCGTCCGGTGCAGGTCGTGCACCGAGAGCGCCGAGGCCACCATCGGCAGCACGAGGAGGAGCACCGCCGCCGCGATCAGGAGGCGCAGCGGCAGCCCCTCGACCCCGCGCGCGTCCGGCCTCATGCCCGGTAGACCAGGACCTCGGTCGGCCCCGGCGCGGTGAACCCGGAGCGGAACGCGGTCACGCGCACGGTGCCGTGGCTCGACCCGGGCGGCAGTCGGAACTCCGTCGAGCCGAAGGACACGACCCCGTCCACGGTCCCGTCGTCCCCGTCGCTCTTCGTGATCGACCCTCCGGTCACCGACCCCTCAAGGGAGACGACGACGTTCCGGACCGGTCCGTCCGAGGCGTCGAGGACGGTGACGGAGAACGACAGGCTCTTCTTCGCCACGGTGTCTTCCGGCGCGTTCGCGATCGCGATGCTGGTGTGGTTCGGGCTCACGGTCTTGATCACGGACGGCGGCTGGACGCTCAGGACCCATCCGAGGATGATCGCGAGGGCCACGCCCGCCACGATCACCAGGATGAGGAGCTGCAGCGGCATCCCTTCGATGCCGCCATGTCGGTCGCTGCGCAGTCCGTGTCTTTTCGGTTGGTGCATGATCTCATGCCTCGCCCTCCCCAGGGGGCCTCCGGAGGCATCAACGGCGAGGCGTACAGGTACGGCCGGTCTGGCGGTGTTCTCAGCGTCCGGACCGGGACCGGGGGCCTTGAATAGGCCCGGGGGAACGGCAGTCCCATGCCGACGTTCGTGACCTACCTGGAGCTGAGGATGAGCCCGGAGAGCGCTCCGCCCTCGAAGATCGTCGAGTCCCTCAAGGCCCTCGGCTGGAGGCCCGTGTTCGGCCGCTACGACTTCGCGTACTCGTGGAACGGGAGCTGGAGCAACCCCGGGAACGGCGGCGGGCAGGAGTTCTGGAAGCAGATCAACGAGGCGCACAGCGCCCTGCAGGCCCTCAACGTCACCTGGTCGTTCCGCACGTTCGAGCAGGGGCGCGAGGACTTCTACGTGCGCTGGTCGGAGTGAGTCTCCGGACCGCGGCGACACCGCCAAACTTTTGGCGGCCCATACGGCCATCCAACGCCGCTAAATGAAGGAAGTGGGAAGCCCAGGCCTCATGGCGATGCGCAAGTGTCCCGTGTGTAGCGCTCCTGTCATCCCCCTCCTAGCCGATTGTAATCATCGGCAGGGGTTTACTCTACCGCCGCGCCGGATTGCTGTCTTCCAGGACTGTGTGAACCTGGAGCGTTCCTTCAGGAAGGCTTGCCACTGGTAAGTACCCCGATGGGCTTATGGAGTGCGTGAGGGTCCGGAGAGCTATGTCCGCCCGTGAAGACCGTTTCGTGGAGTCTCTTCCTCGATCTCGACACTCCGCGGGGGCGGCCGTCCTCACCCTTCTCATGATCCAGTTCATCACCCTTCAAGCGGCTCCATCCCTTGCCCCTGACCTCCCGCATCAGTCGCACGACCGAGAAGGCCTCCAGGTGACGGCGATCGGCGGAACAGGCGACGACCTGGTAAAGGCAGCTATCGTCGGCCCCGATGGAAGCGTCTACCTAACCGGCTATACGGATTCGTTCGACTTCCCTGTGAGTCCGGGGGCGTTCAACTCGACGAACCGGCGCTCGGGCAGCGTTTTCGTGATGAAGTTGGGGGCGTCAGGGACATCTCTTGAGTATGCGGCCGTCTTGGGCGGTGACGGGTTCGACATGGGGACGGGCATCGCTCTTGACGCTCAAGGCAATGTCGTCGTGATTGGCCAGACCTCGTCGACAGACTTCCCCCTTACGGCCTCGCCCCCTGATCCGATTGCAAACAGCAGCGAGGCATTTGTCTTCAAGCTGAGCGGTGATGGCCGCCAACTCCTCTTTTCGACATTCCTCGGAGGGGAGGATTGGGATGAGGCCACCGCCGTCACGGTGGACGAATCGGGTGATCTTTACGTCACTGGCGTGACGACATCGCTCGATTTCCCGGCCTCACCCACATTCCAACCAGGATGGCGCGGTTACGACGACGTTTTCGTTGTCAAGCTTTCGGCGGACGGACAGTCGGTTCGCTACGCGACGGTCCTCAGCGGCGGGTTCGGGGATGAACGTGCCAGGGACATCGTCGTCGACGGTAGCGGCAGCGTTTACGTTGTGGGAGAATCATCCTCGATCGACTTCCCCGTGACCGCCGGGGCATTAAACACAACGCTCCGAGGAGGTATCGATGTCTTCATCACGAAGCTAGCCCCCTCCGGCACCTCTCTGGTCTACTCAACGCTGCTCGGCGGCAACGACGGGGAGTCAGGAGGAGCCCTCGTGGTCGACGCATTCGGCCGAGTCTCCCTTGTGGGGATGACAGGCTCGGAGGACTTTCCCGTCAGTGCGATGGCTCCGAACAAGGTGGGCGCGGATGCGGACACATTCGCGGCGAGGCTGAGCGCAGATGGCGCTCGACTCGAATATGCGTCGGTTCTAGGGGGGAATGGCTCGGACTATGGCACGGCCATTGTCGTCGATTCCGCGGGTCGCATCATCGTGGGTGGGTGGACGGGGTCCCAGGACTTCCCGAACGCGACGTACGCAGTCCCCTCCGACCCTGTGCGATACTCTGCGAACTGCTTCCTAGCGCTGCTTGACCCAGCCAGCAACACTATTCTCGAGGCCCATGTGCTCGGAGGAACGAACGAGGAGGAGTGCGTCGAGGTCGGAATGGACGGGGCTGGCGACGCGTATCTGATCGGGAGCACGTTCTCGGAAGACTTACCACGGAATGAGTCCATCCCGCAGGCCCACTCCAGCTTCTGGGACGTTTTTGTGGCAAAGTTCCGACTCCCAGTTCATGAAGAGCCGTCAGAGCCATGGCGACTCTGGGTCGCCATCCCAGCCCTGGGAGTAATGATCGCGGCCCTCGCGATCTTGCTGTTGCGCCGGCGCAAAAGGGACCAGTCGGCCTCTTCCCAAGCTTCCTGGGGGGGGTTCGCGTTTCGGAAGAACGCCCCAAGTCCCGCCGCGAGACCGCCGCCACCCCCCCGTCGGTGAGCCGGGCGCCCAGGTCCAGGCGGTGTTGCGAGAGTCTCCCGCAAGAGGGGTGTCAGATCGGCGGGTAAGCCACCAGGGAGGATTGAACTCCCGACCGCTCGCTTACAAGGCGAGCGCTCTACCGCTGAGCTATGGTGGCGCGGGGCCGGCGAGGGGGCGTCGGGGGAAAAACATGCCGCCGGAGGCCTCCACCCGGCCTCCCGAGCGCCCGCAACGCTTTTAAGAACCCAGACTTGTGCCGTATCGCACAAAGGAGAGGAAGGACGTGGCGCAGTGTCCGGTGTGTGGCGGGGAATTGAGTTTCGTCCAGCAGTACAACCGCCACTATTGCTACAACTGCAAGGCCTACCGCCAACCGGCCGCCATCGCCCCGCCCTCGGCCCCCGCCGCCGCGAGACCTGCCGCGCCGGTGGCCGCCACCGCGGCGGTGAAGAACGCCTGCCCGACGTGCGGCAAGGAGCTCGAGTGGGTCGCGCAGTACTCCCGCTGGTACTGCCGCAACGAGAGCAAGTACACCGAACCGGCCCCCGCCGCGGCTCCGGTCGCCGCCCCGGCGGCGGTGAAGAACGCCTGCCCCACCTGCGGCAGGGAACTCGAGTGGGTCGCGCAGTACTCCCGCTGGTACTGCCGCAACGAGAGCAAGTACACCGAGCCGAAGAAGGAGGCCCCGAAGCCCGCCGCCCCGGCGGCCGCGGAGACCAAGAGGTGCCCGCAGTGCGGGAACGCCCTGAGCTACATTTCGCAGTACGGCAAGTGGTACTGCTACACGGACAAGACCTACCCGGTCCTCGACGCTCCCAAGCCCGCTCCCCCGAAACCCGCCCCCGTCGCCCCTCCTACACCGGTTCCAGCGCCAGCCCCCCCACCGGCGCCGATGAAGGCCCCAGTCATGGAGATCGCTGCGCCCGAGGAGATTCCCGCCGCGAAACCGACGGCGACCGTGGAGCACGCGTGCCCCTCCTGCGGGCGGGAACTCGTCTGGATGTCGCACTACTACTGCGAGCACGACAAGACGGCACCGAAGGTGGACTTCCCGCCGCCCGTGGACGATTTCTTTGCCCCAGCGCCGAAGGCGGCGGCAAAACCCGCGCCAGCTCCTGTCGCACCTCGGCCGGCACCGTCACCCGCACCCGCCCCGAAGCCGGCCCCGATGCCCGCCCCCGTAGCGGCACCTGCCCCCGTGACCGCACCGGCCGCCCCCGTGCCGGCGACCAACGGGAAGTCGAAGTGCCCGAACTGCGGGGCGATGGAGCTCCGGTTCATCACGCAGTACAGCCGCCACTACTGTGAGAACTGCAAGCAGTACGCGGCGAAGGGGTACCAGCCTACCGCGGCAGCCCCCGCGCCCCCGCCACCCCCGGCCGCCCCGGCGGTGAAGAACGCCTGCCCCACGTGCGGCAAGGAACTCACCTGGGTCGCGCAGTACTCGCGATGGTACTGCTACGCGGAGAGCAAGTACGCCTGAGGCCTCCGATGATCTCCGGGATCAACCTGTACCCCGACATGTAGGCCGAGAGCGGATGTAGCTCCGGGCTCCTGCCTTGGTTCGTGACGAAGCCCGCTCCCTCCTCCGAAGCCGCCCAACTTCCAGGGGATTCAAGGCGCCCGGCCACTTGGCAGAACCCTCCGCAGAAGCTGATGGTTGTGTCCTTTGCTCTAATCCTCGTGGCGGTGTCGGTCGGGGTCGCCTTCTTCCTGACCGCAAGACCGACGGCGGACGATTCGTGCCTGTCCGACCGCATTGAGGTCGCGGATACGACGCCATCCCACTGGGACGTCGTGGTCCGAGCCCATCCCCGCTGCCATGTCAACATGGACGTGAGCCGCGCCCGATATGCACTGCTACGGGAGGACCACATCCTGCGATCTGGCTACGTGTCAGAACTTGCCGGCGGGAACATCTCCTTCATCAACATGGTCGGTCCGCCAACCACAGTCGATAGTGGTGATCTCTTCAGGATCGCAAGGACATCTGCTCGGCCGGGCGACGGGTTTTGGCTCATGGACTTCGACAATGGCAGTGTGACCCTCCCCGACTAGGATCCCCGGCTCGGACAAGGCTCAAGTATCCACCACTACCTCGTTCGTCGATGCGACTCGCCACCCTCGTCACGCAACTCCGCAAGCCCCGCGACTACGATCCGAGGGAGTTCATCGCGACTTGGCGGGAGAAGGACCTCCTCGATGGGAAGGTCGTTGACGCTCGTGTGATCATCCTCCGCACGAGTGGCTGCTACTGGGCCGTGCGCTCCGGGTGCTCGATGTGCGGGTACGTGAACGATACCGCGGTGGCGGTGACGCCGGAGGACCTCGCCGTGCAGGTCAACGCATTCGTGAACGCGTATCAGGACGAGCCCCTCGTCAAGGTCTACACGAGCGGGAACTTCTTCGACGAGCGCGAACTCAAGCCCGAGTCCCGCCAGCTCCTCCTCAAGGTCCTGGGGGAGCGCGCCGACAAGGTGATCGTCGAGAGCCTCGCGCACCTCGTCCGCCCGAACCTGGTGAAGGAGGGCGTCGACGCCGTCGGGAAGTTCGAGGTGGCCCTCGGCCTGGAGAGCGCGAACCCCACCGTCCACCGCCACGCGGTGAACAAGCCCTGGGGGATCGCGGAGCACCTGAAGGCGGGGCAGGCCATCCACGAGGCCGGCGGCACCGTGAAGACCTACATCGTCGTGAAGCCGCCGTTCCTCACCGAGCGCGAGGCGATGCTCGACGCGGTCGACACCGCCATCGCCGCCGACCCCGTGAGCGACACGACCTCCTTCAACCCGATGAACGTGCAGTCGCACACCCTGGTCGACCACCTCTGGCGGCGTCACGAGTACCGGCCTCCCTGGTTGTGGACGATCGTGGAAGTGCTGCGGCGGACGGCGGGGCTGAAGGCGCAGCGGAAGGCCCACCCCACGGCCGGCGGGATGCAGCGCGGGGCGCACAACTGCGGCACGTGCGACCGGAAGGTGATGCAGGCGATCGAGGACTACTCGCTCAACCTTCGCAAGGATCTGGACGGTCTTTCTTGCACGTGCCAAGAGGACTGGCAAAACAGGCTTGACCTGGAGGGCCTCATGCGGACCTCGGCGAACCTGGACATCTTGCTGGACCACGGACGCGAAGCGTGAGAAGTCCTCCCACCGGTGGGCCTGGTTGCTCCATTCTGAAACCTTAAGCCACGTCCCCGCTTCCGAGAGGGCATGCAGACCTACGATGTGCGACGAGGGCATGCCAAGAACATCGAGGGCGCGAAGCTGCGCGAGATCCTGGTGGAGCTCTTCGGAAAGGCGGAGGAGCGCGGGGGCAAGCTCTGGACGACCTTCGGCGCGATCGAGTCGCTCACCGTGTGGTCGGACGGGAAGAGCGTCTTCGTCGACTCCAAGATGAACGCCGCCGTCCCGGATGATGTCGCCATCCTGACCCGAAAGACCTGGAACGTCTTCCTCGAGCGCGCGACCGGCTACGACGCGAAGCAGCGGTCGAAGCGCATCCAGGAGAAGGCGAAGGCCGGCGGCCACTAGGCGCGGAATCCTCGGGAGACTCGCGCCCACCCCTTCTCCAAGGTGTCGAAGAGTCGGTCCTCCAGAGCGCGGTACTGCCGCGTCCGGAACACCGCCGACATCGCGAGCCCGATCCCCGTGCCGAGGAGGGCCCCAGCCAGGACGTCGGAGGGCCAGTGGTCCCCGACATAGATCCTCGAGAACCCCATGAACACGGCGTACGGGAGGAGGAGTAGCCACCTCCATCCCGTTGTGGACAGCCAGGCCGTCGCGCTGAAAGCATGGGAGGCGTGGCCGCTCGGGAAGGCGAACGAGGTGCTCTCCGCCCCTTGCGGCCGGGGGCGCGCGACCAGGACCTTAAGGACCTCGACCAAGGCGAAGCTGACGAGAAGAGCCAAGGCGAAGCGGAACCCCGTGCGCCAGCCGAGCCGCCAGCCGACGAGCCCGGCGAAGAACAGCCAGACATAGATCGACCCGAGGAGGTACATCGGCGCCGTGGCGGCGTCCATCAGCGGGGACTTCCAGCCGATGTGGATGGCGGTGAAGATCTCCTCGTCGAGCCCGATGCCGTGCCATCGGCGCCGAGCGCAAATAGATTCCCATGGTGAAATCAGAGACCGTAGGGCAAGAGTGCTTCCGGCGGTGTATCCAGTCCGCCGAGAGCGAAGCGGTCCAAGGCGATGCCGCCATCCCGCACGACAAGCGCCTCGAAACCGCCGTGACCGTCCGAGACCGTGCGGTTCTCCAGGCGCGCGAACAGATCCGGGGCGGCGAGGGCCGCATGGAACCATCTGGCGGTGAGGCACCGGGCGAGCGCTTCGGCGTTCGAGTGGCCGGGACCGATCGTGACCGAGTCCATGTGGATGCGATGACGCTCCCCCGACCGCATGGCGGCGAGCGGATCGATCAACCCCTCGGGGCTCACCCAGGCGGAGGCCTCTCCGGCGGTGACGCGGAAGCCGAACGGCGGTGACAGAAGCGGTCGCGCGAGCCGGCTCACCTCGACGGGGACGCTCAGGCGGGAGGCCAAGCGTTCCTCGAGCAGCGTTTCCGCGTGCTCGACACCGCCAGACTCGATGGCCTCCTCGACCATCTCCTGGAGGACCTCGGTCGTGATCCTCTCCAGCGCGTTCGAGGTGAGAGGATGGCGGGCAGAGACGACCGCGTAGACGAGGGTCGCCAAAATGGCGGTGGCGCCCACGGCGGTGACCGCGAGCGCCTTCGCGAAGCGTGACACTGGAGGCGGAGAGGACCGCAGAGGCATCCGTTGGCGGCGTACAGGCACGGGTAAAGCCCGGGCTGTCCACCACCGGCGGGTACCGCCGCGGAGGGGTCGATCAGCCGAAGAGCGCGCCCAGACCGGCCGCGGCCTCTTCCTCGCTGACCTTCTCCTCTTCCTTCTTCTCCTCCTTCTTCTCGGGCTTCTTGTCCGAAGCGGGGGCCGGAGCGGCCGCAGGGGCGGCGATGGCGGTCTTGATCGCCTCGGTGATGTTCACACCCTCGAGGCTGGCCGTCAGCGCCTTCACCCGCGTCGCGTCGACCTTCACGCCGCCGGCGGTGAGGACCTTCGTCAGGTTCTCCTCGCTGACGGGCTTGCCGGCCGAGTGCAGGAGCAGGGCACCGTATACGTATTCCATTCGTTGTCACCTCCCTTCGACGATCGCGATCATTTGACCCCTGCTTTGGCGGCGAGCGCCGCCGCCTGGGCGTGGGCCTTCGCGAGAATCAGGGGGAGGGAGGCCGCGGTGGCGTACCCGGCGGTCACCGCCAGAGCCAGCGCCTCCGAGTGCGCCTTGCCAAGGAGCAGCGGGGTCGTCTCCTTCGTCGGGAACCCGGTCGTGATAGAGAGGCCGAGGGCGTGGGCGTGGGCCGCGGACATGTCGGCGAGGACCTTCGCCTCGTCGATCAACAGGACGTCACGGCGGTAGACCGTCCCCAGCTCGAAGGCCGCGCGCAGGTCCATCCCGACGATGAGCGGGAGGATGTCGAGGCGGGTCATCGCCGCCGCCATGTCGCGCGGGATCTTGTCGCCCTTCTTCACGAGGACCTTCGCCTTCTTGATGACGACCTTGCCCTTGTCGATCGCCGCCGGGATGCCGGCCTTCTGCAGCTCCCCGACGATCGGGCCGGGCTTGAAGGGCGTCTCGCCCTCCTGGATCTCGATGTCGGCCGGGGCGATCTCCCCGCCCTTCGCCGCCGCGGGGGTCTTCGTCGCCTCCATCTCCTTGTAGAGGCGGAAGGGGTTCACCGCCGCAGTGACGATGGCGGTCTGCCCGCCGAGCGCGTCCGCGAGACCGTCGAGGCCGGCCTTGCTCGCCGCCGCCTCCTTGAGCGCGATCCGCAGGAGGTTGTTCTTGACGACCGTGACCTTCGCCTTCCCGCGCAGTCGCGCGCGCATCGCCTGCAGCTGCGCCGCGGGGATCCCGTGGATGTTGACGATACCGACGACCGAGGCCCCCTGGAACTCCTTCACGAGGCGCTGAACGAGATCCTTCTTTCCGGCGGAGACGTGGGCCTTCATCAGAGGAACCTCACCGACGGGCCCATCGTCGTCTTGACGTACACGCTGTGGATGTTGAACTTCCCGCGCTCCAGCTTCGCGAGGATGCGCTTGATCATGAAGTCGAGGTTCTCCGCGAGGTCCTCGGGGGACATCGTACGCACGCCGATGGGCGCGTGGAAGGTGCGTCGGTCCTTCGTCCGCACGCGGACGGTCGAGCGCATGTTCCGGATGATCGCCGTCGGGTCGGATCCCGGCGCCACTGGCCGCGGCATCTTGCCGCGCGGGCCGAAGACCGTCCCGAACCGCGAACCGATGACCCGCATGAGCGGCGCCTCCGCGATGAAGTAGTCGAAGTCCTGGGCGAGGCGGCGCGCCTTGCGCTTGTCCGATGCGTACTCTTCGAGCTGGTTCGGCTCGACGACGAGGTCGGCGGTCTCGCGGACCTTCGCCGCGAGTTCACCGGAGCCGAAGACGCAGATCTTGATCGGCTTGCCCCGGCCCTTCGGGAGGACGACGTCGTCCTCCAGGCGGTTCTTCGCGACGGAGAGGTCCAGGTCCTTCAGATTGACCGCGACCTCGACGGACTCCGTGAACTTCCGGGGAGGCGCGCCTTCAAGCGCCTTCGCGATGACCTCGATTGCCTTGCGATCTGCCGTGGAAATCCCTCCTGTAGTGCGTCCGGCGTGCTAGGCCTCCTACTTGGGGGCTCGCGCGAAGGGGACTGCCCTTTATAAGTCTTTCTCGGCGGCAAGGACTCATCTAGCGGAGGTCCGGGGCCACGACGCCAGACGGTCCTGAACCGCGCCCTCTCACTCTTGAGAACACGCATGGGCCGCAGGCTTCCCCTCCAGTCCACGGTACTTGTTAAATACCGGGCTAGCGCTTCCATTACCGTCCCCCCCAGGAGGTCCCGAACGTGGAGTATGAGCCTACGATGGTCGTCAGCGTGTCGCACCTGAAGCGCGAGGATCTCGAGTTCAACATCGACGAGATCGTGGCCCGGCTGAAGATCGTCGGCCAAGTGCAGGAACGGATGCGCGACCGCTTCCACGGCGACCCCCTCGGCTTCGGACCGTCGCCGCCGGCGGAGCTCCGTGTCCCGCCGCCTCTCTGATCAACCGGCCAGCTCTTTGTCCCACTTGCCCGCGGCGATGGCCTTGATGGCCTCCTTCGCGGACAGCCCTTCGAATGTCACGCCCATGGAGACGCAGGTCCCGACGACCTGGGCCACGCGCGCCTTGACGGTCTTCCCCGCCAGCGCGTCCTTCTTGATGTTGGAGACCTTGATGGCCGATTTGATCGTGAGGTTTCCGACGGTCGACTTGTTCGGGGTCCCCGAGCCCTTCTCCGCGCCGACCTCCTTGAGGATCAGGGCAGAGGCGGGCGGGGTGCCGACCTCGATCGTGTAGGCCTTCGTCTTCGAGTCGATGAGGAGGATGACGGGGACCTTCATTCCGTCGAACGCCTTCGTCTTCTCGTTGATGTCCTTCAGGACCTGGCCGATGTTGAGGCCCATCGGGCCGAGGGCGGGGCCGAGGGGCGGTCCGGCGGTGGCCTTGCCGCCATCGACGAGGACCTCAAGGCGCTCGGGCATGATGGCGGTTCGAAGGGAGACCCGGCCATAAACCTTCCGGGAGGACGCGGCCTGTCCCGGGCAGCGAGTGTCGTTGGGCGACACTCCCCGGGGGCACCGCCTCGTCCGGGGCTCGGCGGGACTGCGCGTGATCCGCGCGACGGCGGCGGAGAGCGCCGTGCTGAGGAGACCTTCGCGAAGTACTTGGCGCGATGCGCCGATGGGTTTATCCCGTGCCGCAAGCTCCGGGGCCCTTCCCTGGGGACAACCCATGCCGATATGATGGAAGACTGGACAATCATCCTCCGGCGACCCGATGGCCGGCTCGAGTTCGAGCACGTTGAGGCAGAGACGTTCTCGCTCGAACGGGACCCGCTCACGAAGAACTCCCGGATCAGGTACTACGTCCTCCGCGACGCGGACCGCGCCGAGGTCGCGCGATTCAACGAGAAGGACGTTGTGGGGATCCGGAAGGGGCGGCACATCGATGTCACCCCGACGCACGACTGGGGGTGGTGAGACGCGTGGCTTGGCACCGGGAGGTTGAGCGAAGGGATCTACTCGCGACTGTCGGGTCCGCAGATGCGCGAGGCCGTTGTGACCATCGTCAGCGGAGATTCTCTGGTTACGTGCCCAGACGGACACGGGATGGTCGCACCACCTTCCGCATCAAGACCGACGCCCCGAGACGGGCCACCTTCCGGAAGCCTTCCCGTTCGAACATCGGCGCCGTCCCGAACCAAAGCGTGTTCGCACCAGATTTCGGTTCCACGACAGGGTAGGCCTCCACGGGGCCTCCGCCCTGAGCGCGGATCGACGCCAGGGCCGCGCGGAGTGCCGCGGTGGCGATCCCCTTCCGGCGGTGACCCGCGGCCACGACGAAGCACGCGATCCGCCACACGTCTTCCGGCGGCGTGGGCAGCTTGCGGTAGAACCGCCCGCGCTCGATGGCGGGGAACTCCTCTCGGCGACCGTACGCGCACCACCCCACGGGCTCACCGCCGGAGTAGACCAGGATGCCATGGGCACGACCCTGGCGTGTCAGCGCCTCGTTCCTTTGGCGATTGTGCTCAGAGAAGCCGCCCTTCTTCACCCCGTACGCCGCCGCCTCCTTCGCCGCGCTCTGCTCCCGGCGGTAATACATGCACCAGCAGTGGTCGTTCCCGCCAGGGCCGCGGAGGAGGCGCTCGAAGTCCGGCCAGGTCTGGGTGGTCAACTCACGGAAGGAGAGCGAGGCCATCCTGGCGGTGACGCCGATGGGGTATTAGTCCTCTGAGCCGCCGATGGCGGGCAGCCGCTTCTACTGCTCTTCCTTCGCGAGCACGCGGACGGAGTCGCCGCGGACTGTCACGGGGATGGGCACCATGGCTTCGAAGAGCTCCACGGTGATCTCTTCCTTCGACTCGTCGATCTTCTGCACGCGGGCCTTCTCGCCCTTGAATGGCCCGGCGACGAGCTCGACGATGTCCCCCTCCATGATCCCGCTGACGAGGGGCTTCGGCGTGAGGTAATGAGAGATGCTCTCCAGGCTCGTGTCCATCGCGCTGCCGCGCACGACCCCGCGGCCGCGGCGGATCGAGCGCACGACTTCCTCGAGGCGGTCGGGGTTCATCGACTCGACGAACACGTAGCCGCGGAGGTTGTCCGGCGCGAGGATGCTGAAGACGCCGAGGTCCTTCGCCTTCGCGCGCGCCGCGATCGCGTCCGTGACGGTGCGCTCGAACCCGATGCTCGTCTTCACCGCCATCACGGACTGCCGCGCCGTCGCGCTGACCGTGCCGTTGTCGGTCGCCGCCAGGTCGCTTGTCGAGATGACCGTGACGACGACCTGCAGCTGGTCCCCGTACCGGGCGCCGCGGGGGCACGTCACGGAGAGCGTGATCTCGCGCTCGCCGCCGGCGATGAGGTCGATCTCCTTCTCGAAGACGCGCGTGAACGTGACGTCCCAGGGCTTCGGCTCGATCCCGGCGAGCTTCACCGTCCAGTCGGCCTCGCCGCCCTCCTGCGAGCGCGTCAAGAGGTCCACCTTGACCCGGATCGTGTCATCCTCCGACCCGTTGTTGCGCGCGGTGAGCGAGAAGTCCTGCGTCTGCCCGGCGGTGAGGAGGACCTTCTCCTCCTGCATCTCCAGGGAGACGGAGTGGCGGGTCTCCGGGCGGCGGTCCTCGATCTTGTCCGGGGTCGGGGCCTTTGCCGGCATGTCGTCCAGGAATCCCATCTTACCTCACCCCAGCAGCCCCTTGATCCACCCGGGCACGTAGGTGATGAAGAGGTAGATGCCGAAGCCCGCGCCCCCGAGGACGATCAGGCCAAGGCCGGTGATCTGCAGGACCTTGGAGTACTCCTTGGCGGTGGGCTTCCGCGCCATCTTCAGCACGCGCCCGTAGCGACCCTTGCCGAGGCGCCGCGCGCGCTCCTCGATCTGCCCCTGCAGGTTCCAGGCGCCCTTCACGATCTCCGCCATCTTAGGTCACCACATCCAGTTCGCCCGACCGCACCGGGGCGGTCCCGCGCCCGAGGATCTGCTTGCTCTCCACGCCCGTGATGATCAGCATGACGCGCATCTTGTGCTGCAGCGTCTGGTCGATCGAGGCGCCCCAGATGATCCGCGCGCTCGAGGAGATCCGGCCCTGTACGATCTCGGCGGTCTTCTCCGCCTCGGACACGGTCATGTCCGTCCCGCCCGTGACGTTGATGAGCGCCCCCGTGGCGCCGCTGATGTCGACGTCGATGAGGGGCGAGTTGATCGCCGCCTCGACCGCGTCCTCCGCGCGCGTCTCGTTCTCGCCGTCCCCGAGCCCGATCATCGCGACGCCGCCGCCCCGCATGATCGTGCGGATGTCGTTGAAGTCGAGGTTGATCAGCCCGGGCTTCGTGATGATCTCCGTCATACCCTTGATGGCCCGCATGAGGACGTCGTCCGCGACCTTGAACGCCTGGTTCAGGGCGAGGCGGGGGACAAGCTGCAGGAGCTTGTCGTTCGGGATGATGATCGACGTGTCCGCGAACTGCCGCAGGCGGTCCAGGCCGTACTGCGCGTTCTCCTGGCGCACGCGGCCCTCCGAGGAGAACGGCCAGGTGCAGATGGCGATAGTGAGCGCACCGGCCTCCTTGGCGATCTGCGCGACGACCGGGGCGCCTCCGGTGCCCGTGCCGCCGCCGAGGCCGCACGTGAGGAAGACCATGTCCGCGCCCTTGAGGGCGAGCTTCAGGTCCTCCTCCGCTTCGCGCGCGGCCTGCTCCCCGACCTGCGGGAGCGCGCCGGCCCCGAGCCCGCGCGTCGCGCGGCGGCCCAGGAGGACCTTGTGCGGCGCGCGCACGATCAGGAGATGCTGCGCGTCCGTGTTGCACGCGTAGAGGTCCGCGCCGATGATGCCGCTGTCGACGAGGCGGTCGATCGTGTTCGTCCCGCCGCCGCCGACCCCCACGATCTTGATGTTCGTGCGCAGGCCCGAGAGGATCTTCTCAAGCTCCGCGTCCTCGGCGCCGAGCCCTCGGGCCGGCGGCGGGGATTTGGCGGTGGAGGCGCCCGGCTGGTCGCGCTCGGCGCGCGAGAGGGCGTCCCGGACGATGGAGTCCATGCGAAGCTACCTCGGAGGAAGTCTCCTAGAAGAGTGCCGGCGGATAGGGTAGGGTGATAAAAAGGTTTTTCGCGGGAACGACCCCCCGGGAAAGCCCTCGGGGGCTCACTTCACGTGGTCCAGGGGGCCGTGGGGGGCGGCCGCCGCCGGGCCCTTCCCGCTGATCTGCTTCGAGTGGACGCCCGTGGCCACCAGCATGACGCGGACCGTGTGCTCCAGGGTCGGGTCGATCCCGGCGCCCCAGATGATGCGGGCGTCCTTCGACACCGCCTGCTGGACGAGCTCCACCGCCTTCTCGGCCTCGCCGAGCGTCATGTCCATGCCGCCGGTGACGTTGACGAGCACGCCGCGGGCCTCGGACAGGTCGACCTCGAGGAGCGGGGAGTTCACCGCCTCGCGCACCGCCACCGTCGCGCGGTCCTCGCCGACCTCGGAGCACTCGCCCATGCCGATCATCGCGACGCCGGCGTGCGTCATGATCGTCCGCACGTCATTGAAGTCGAGGTTCACCAGGCCGGGCTTCGTGATCGTCTCGGTGATCCCCTTGATCGCCCGCATGAGCACCTCGTCCGCGAACTTGAACGCCGCCGACAGGGACATGCGCGGCACGAGCTCGAGGAGCTTGTCGTTGGGGATCGTGATCACCGTGTCCGCGGCTTCCTGCAGGCGTTGGAGCCCCCACTGCGCGCTCTCCATCCGCATGTGGCCCTCGCCCCGGAACGGGAGGGTGACGACGGCGACGGTCAGGGCGCCGAGGCTCCGCGCGAGCTTCGCGGTGACCGAGGACGACCCGGTGCCGGTGCCCCCGCCGAGGCCGCACGTGACGAACACGATGTCCGAGCCCGTGAGGGCCTTCTTCAGCTCCTCCTCCGCCTCCTTGGCGGCTTCCTCCCCGATCTGCGGCAGGGCGCCGGCGCCGAGGCCCTTCGTCGAACGACGGCCGAGGAGGATCTTGTTCGGGACCTGGATGGCGAGGAGATGCTGCGCGTCCGTGTTGCACGCGTAGAGGTCCGCGCCGGAGACGCCCTCCTCGTAGATGCGGGCGATCGTGTTGCTCCCGCCCCCGCCGAGGCCGAAGATCCGGATCCTCGTTCTCATGGTCTGGAGGAGTTCCTCGAGTTCAGCGTCGACGATTCTCGCTTCGTTAGAGTGCGGTGCGTTGGCCGGGCCTTCCGATGGCATGGGCTCATCCTGCCAGAAAGTTGTTTCCCATCCCTTCTGGTGACGCGCCGCATTCCCCTGGGTCTATTTGAAACTATTCGCGGGAGGCGCGGCTCAATCGCGGATGCGGATCGTGACGCCCCAGGACGCGGACGAGGTCTCGTCGAGGCCCGGGGTCCCGACATCATCCGGGATGAAGACCGTGAGCTTCACAAAGTACAGGCCTCCCCGCAGGTAGGAGTGCTTCGCCGCCGCGCCGTCGACCGTCGCGTTGTCGAGCGTGTCCCCGTCCCCGAAGTCCCACAGCCACCGGTTGATCCGGGACGTGTCGGGGGCGGTCGACCAGTTCCCGCCCCCCATGCCGTTCGGCGTCCACCGCCACACCCCGCTCGAAGAGGCGTCGAACGCGATGTCGGCGGCGACCGTCGTGGTGCGCAACGAGGACCCGAACTCCGCGTAGGCGGAGACGGCGGTGAGATTCTTGTCCCGCGGTGGAACCGGCGCCACGGGGAGCACGTTGACGGACAACGGCGCGTCCCACCGCGCGATGCCGCCGCGGTGATCGTCCACCATCACCTGGACGAAGTACTCCCCGGGCTGGTCCCACGCCACGTCGATCGGCGTCCCTTCGCCCGTCTTCCCGTCCCCGAACTGCCAGAGGACTGTGTGGCGGTCCGTGTCGGGGTCGTTGAACGCCGCCACGAGCGACGCATCCTCCGCGACGCCGACGGTCAGAGGCGCGCCGGGGGGCGAGAGGACCGGGCGCGTGTTCGGGCGCAGGCGGAAGGCGACGAGGCCGACGGCGATCAGGGCGAACGCCGCCAGGACGACGTAGACCCGCAGACGCCGACGGCGGGCCTCCTCGCGCTCCATGCAAGGCGCCGGAATTCGCGGGCCTACTTAACCGTTGTGCGCGCTCCGTATGGAGAGGGCTCAGCCGAAGAGGACGCGCTCCACCTGCCGCTCCACCGCCACCCGCTCCTCCGGACGCGCCGCGACCATGACGACCCAATCGCTGACGTCCCGCTGCTCCAGCGCCTTCGCGAGCGGGCTCGCCTTGCGCAGGGGGACCACGTGCGTCCCATCCAAGATCTTCACGTCTGTCTTCCCGATGCGCGGCTCGCTGATCAGGAGCTCGGGGAGGGGGATGTCGACGATGACGCCGCCGGGCTTGGCCTTGGCCCGCCGTGCGATCTCCGCCTCCGCATGGGCGCGGGACTCCGGGTCCGCGACCTTCGCGAGCGCCGCGCGCTGGTCGTCGTCCAGCTCGTACTTCCCGCGCACCCAGACGCGCTTGTACAGCTTGCGGTGTTTCAGGCGATCCGCGATCTCCTGCTGGAAGGGGCCCTGCTGAGGCAGCCAGACCACGAGCTCCGCGTCGACCATGGACTGCAGGGCCGAGATGTCCCCCTTGGAGTGCTCGACCGCCCGGGAGAGCATCTGCTCGGCGATGCGTACGGTCTTGTGGAAGTAGACGCTGGAGTACATCAGGGCGCGCGCGGTGAGCATCCCCTCCAGCGCCGGGACGCCCTTGCGATGGACGACGAGCTCCCCGTTGTGGACCGCGAACGTCTGGAGGAGGCGCTTCACGTCGACCATGCCAAGGGCCACGCCGGTGTAGTGGGAGTCGCGCAACAAGTAGTCGATCTGGTCCGCGTCGATGGCGCTGTGGATGGTTTGGGCGAGGTAGCGCTTGGCGGCGAAGTGCCCCTGCCCGCGGTGGACCGTGAGCCCCGGGGAGGCGTCGTGCCGGCCCTTCACCAGCGCCGCCACCGCCTCGGGGTCGAGGCCATGCGCTTCGAGGACCTGGGCCACCCGCGGGACGTCGGCGAACCTCTTTCGCGCGGCGGCGTCGATGGTGTCCCGTTTGCCACGGATGATGTCCATCGTGAGGTCCATGTGGTCGACCTCGAGGCGGGAACTCAGGACGTGCTCGAGGGTGTGCGAGAAGGGGCCGTGACCGAGGTCGTGGAGGAGCGCCGCGGCGGTGAGGAGACGCTTCTCCTCCTCGCTCATCTCGGCCGCCTCCGCGATCTCCCCGGCGGTGAACGAGGCGCCGAGGCTGTGCTCCAGCCGCGAGTGGTTCGCGCCGGGGAAGACGAGGTACGTGAGGCCGAGCTGCTTGATCCCGCTCAGCCGCTGGACCTCGAGGCACTCGAGGAGATCGACGACGAGCGGCTCGAGGCGCATCGAGCCATGCACCGTGTCGTTGATCGTCTTCAGGCGGGCCATGGCAGCGGATGGATGCCCGGTTCAATAGGATGGCGGTCATGCTGGATGGAGCCGCTCGGTGCCCGGATCCCCACCAGTGTGGCGTTTGGGAACGCCGGAGGAAGCTTTAAAGGTCCCTCGGCCCAGCTCCCTCCGAGGAAACCACGACATGAGACGTTACGGGGGGATGACGGGGAGATACGGGCGGCCGTATGGGTCATATGGGCGTCGCTACGGGGTGGGCGGCCTCGCGATCCTCCCCGCCACGGTGAAGCCTTCCACAGACCCCGCCAAGCCGGAGGACGTGCGGATCTACGGGATGGTGCCCCGCCAGCTGCGCGTCGCGGGGGTGGCGTTGTCGTCCGTCGGGGTTGTGCTATTTCTGCTCGGCATGCTCGTCATGTTCGGTGTGTTCGGGCGGGGTCTGTTCGGACTGACCGGGAGCACGCTGTGGATGGGTGTGGCACTGGTGATCGCCGGAATGGTGCCCCTCTCGATCGGCGGCACGTTCCTGCAGTACGGGTATGCCCGGCAGAGAGGGATGCTCATGGCGATGCAGATGGCACCCATGATGGAGATGGCCTCTCAGCTGGGAGTGACGAACCCAGGATTTGGAGTCCCCTCGGGAACCGTGACCCAGGTCCGCGTCAAGTGCCGCTCCTGCGGGTTCCTCGACACCGAGGACGCGACCTACTGCAGCAAGTGCGGACAGCCTCTTTGAGATCGAGTCGCTTGCCGCGGCCAAAAGGTATATTGTGCCGCCGCCGCTAGCCATCGCCGAGCCCAGGTGACAGAGCGGCTAATGTGAGCGACTGCAGATCGCTTTTTAGAGGGTTCGACTCCCTCCCTGGGCACTCGGCCCCTCCGGCGACCCTACTCGTATATGTTGAGCGTTGAAGGGCTAGGACCGCGTACAACGCCCCGGGTGACCGCCGAGGTGCTCGAAATCCGCTTCCACGGCCGCGGCGGACAAGGGGCCGTCATCGCCTCGGAGATCTTGGCGCACGCGGCCGCCGCGAAGGGCCACCACGTCCAGAGCTTCCCCTACTTCGGCGTCGAGCGCCGCGGGGCCCCGGTCACGGCCTTCACCCGCCTCGACGACAAGCCGATCCGCCTCCGGTCCGCCATCTACGAACCGCACCACGTCGTCGTCCTCGACGGCGGGCTGGTCCGTACCGTCGACGTCACCCTGGGCCTCCGGCCCGAGGGGACCGTGCTCGTGAACGCGGAGCGGGGACCGGACTCGCTGCGCCTCCCCCGGGGCCGGGGGGCGACCGTCGACGCGACGGGCATCGCGCTCCGGCACGGACTGGGCACCAAGGCGGTCCCGGTGGTCAACACCGCCATCCTGGGGGCCTTCGTCCGCGTCGTCCCGATTGTGCCGCTGGAGACGCTGCTCACCGCCATTGCCGAACACGTTCCCTCCCGCCGGGACGAGAACGTCGCCGCGGCCCGCGAGGCCTACGGGACCGTCCTCCTGGAGGTGACCCCGTGACGCGGTACGTCGCTGCCGCGGAGCTCCCACCGGTGCCCCTCGGCCGCGAGTCGACGGAGGGCCGCGCGAAGTCCTCTTGGCGCACCTACCGGCCCGTGATCGACCATAGGACCTGCACGCGGTGCAACCTCTGCTGGAAGTTCTGCCCGGATGTCGCCATCATCTTCGACGGCTCGGGCTACCCGGTCGTCCGGGACGACCTGTGCAAGGGATGCGGCATCTGCGCCGAGGTCTGCGTCCCCAAGGCGATCGCGATGGTACGGGAGGGCTGAGGATGGCCAAACAACTCCTTTCCGGGAACGGGGCGCAGGCGCTCGCGGCACGCCTCGCGCGCGTCCAGGTCATTGCCGCCTACCCGATCACCCCGCAGACCTCGATCGTCGAGTACCTCGCCGAGGCCGTCGAGTCCGGGGCGCTTCCCGCGCAGTACCTATGCGTCGAGAGCGAGCACAGCGCGCTCGCCGCCTGCCTGTCCGCGGCGGCGACGGGGGCGCGCACGTACACCGCCACTTCCTCCCAGGGCCTCGCCCTCATGCACGAGATCCTCCACTACGCGACGGGGCAGCGGGCGCCCGTGGTGATGGGCGTGGTGAACCGCGCCTTGGCAATGCCCTGGAACATCTGGACGGACCACTCCGACACGATCTCCCAGCGGGACACGGGCTGGCTGCAGTTCTACTGCGAGAGCAACCAGGAGGTGCTGGACACGGTCCTCCAGGCGTACCGCCTCTGCGAGGACCCGGATGTCCTCCTCCCCGCCATGGTCATCGAGGACGCGTTCTCCCTGAGCCACACCGTCGAGGGCGTCGAGGTGCCGGAGGCCGCCGAGGTGGACGCGTTCCTCCCCAAGTTCGAGCCGGCGTTCCGTCTCGACGTCGAGTCCCCCGGGCACATGGGCGGGCTCCTGGGGCCGGACCTGTACACCGAGCACCGGTACAACATCGCGCGGGCGACGGACCGTGCGCACGACCTGTTGGAAGAGGTGGAGGAGGAGTTCCGGCGGCGGTTCGGCCGATACCATGGCGGCACGCTCGACCTCTACCGCACAGACGACGCGGACGCGGTGCTCGTGGCCATGGGGACCGCGGCGGGCACGGCGCGGGTCGTCGTCGACGCGCTCCGCGACAAGGGCGTGAAGGTGGGGCTCGCCCGTCTCCGGGTCTTCCGTCCCTTCCCGCTCGAGGAGATCCGGGCGCTGGCCAAGGACGTCAACTCCATCGGGGTGCTCGACCGGTCCTTCACCTTCGGGGCCTTCGGCGCCGTGCATGGGGAGATTGCCGCCGCGGTCCAGGCGCTCCCCGAGAGGCCGTTCCTGCGGGGCTACATCGGCGGGCTCGGAGGACGCGACCTGACCCCCGAGGTCCTGGAGGGCATCTTCCGCGACCTCCTGAAGGGCGACGACGGCGGGCCGGAGGTCGAATGGGTGGGGCTGAGGCGCTACCGCCACCCGGAGGTGACACGATGACACGACTCACCATCCCCGCCGAGGAGCTGATGAACGGCGGGCACCTCGCCTGCCCGGGCTGCGCCGCCACGCTCGTGATGCGCTATCTCCTCAAAGGCCTCGGGCCGAAGACGATCGTCGCCGTCCCCGCCTGCTGCTGGGCCGTGATGTCCGGGCCGTTCCCCGACACGGCCCTGAAGGTCCCGCTCTACGACTGCGCGTTCGAGGCGACCGGTGCGGTCGTCTCCGGGATCCGCGCGGCGCTCGATGCGCGCGGGCAGCGGGACATCACCGTCGTCGGCTTCGCCGGGGACGGCGGGACGGTGGACATCGGGCTGCAGTCCCTGAGCGGCATGCTGGAGCGCGGGACCGACGCGCTGTACCTCATGTACGACAACGAGGCCTACATGAACACGGGGATCCAGAGGAGCGGCGCGACGCCCCTCGGCGCCTGGACGTCGACGACGCCCCGCGGGAAGGGGGACCGGAAGAAGGACATCATGGGGATCGTCCTCGCGCACGACATCCCCTACGCCGCCACGGTGAACGTCGCGTTCCCCGAGGACTTCGTCCGGAAGGTCACGAAGGCGAAGGGGATCCACGGGCCGCGGTTCTTCCACGCCCTATCCCCGTGCCCGCCAGGATGGCGGTATCCCGCCGAGAAGAGCATTGAGGTCGCGCGCCTGGCGACGGAGTCGCGCGTGTTCCCTCTCTACGAGGTCGAGGGCGGGCGCGTGAGGATCACCCGGCGCGTCGTGCACCCGGTCCCGGTGGCGGAGTACCTCGGGGCGCAGGACCGGTTCGGCCGCCTCTCCGAGGCCCGGGCCTCGGAAATCCAGGCCACCGTCGACGCGAGGTGGGCGGACCTGGAGCGGCGGGAGAAAGTCGCCTGAGTACGTACGCCCGCAAGCGGTATGTCGGGAGGGTTCTTGCACTCCAACGCCCCACCGGCGCCGCGGTGATGCCATGCCCTCCCCCCGACTGGTCCGCGACGTGATGACGACCGAGATCCGCGGCATCAGCGAGGAGTCCGACCTCCTCACCGCCGCGCGCATGATGACCCAGGAGAGGGTGAACTCCCTCGTCGTCTGGCCGAAGGAGAAGGAACGGCCGTACGGCATCCTCACCTCCAGCGACCTCGTGGACGCCATCGCCGGCGGGGTGCCGTTGGACACGACGACCGTGGCGTCGGTGCACTCGACACCGCTCGTCCTCGTCACCCCGGGCGTCCCCGTGCGCGACGCCGCGCGCATGATGAAGCGGTTGAACCTCCGGCACCTGGCGGTGTTCAACGGGAAGGACATCGTGGGAGTGGTCTCCAGCATGGACCTGGTCCGTGGCTTCGCTCACCTGGGGAAGTCGGGGCCCGACCCGGTCAACGTCATTCTGTAGACCTCGCTCACGCGGCTCCCGGTGCCGGCGCCCCGGAATCCGCGGGGGGAGGGAAGGCGTCGATGGGGGTGATCCCGCGGGCGACCCGCCGCCGGAACTCCGACTCCCACCAGGCGATGTACGTCCGCCTCCCCGCCGAGCGTTCCCGAAGAGCTTCGCGGGCGAGAGAGGTCGCCACTGGCGCCCAGAGCGGCCACTCCGGCCGGATCGCCCGGGGCACGCGGAGATACCCCGGAGAGACCCGGAAGGATTCCCCGGCACGGGCCATCGCGTAGAGGTCGCAGGACCGCTCCCCAGAAGGCACGAGCCCGAGGGGCCGCTGGAGGAGATGGGTGAACTCGTGCGGGATGACGTAGGTCAACGAGGGGTTCGTCGGTCTGGCGGGCCGCAGCCGGATCCGTGGCGGGAGGCGGTCCTGTTCCGTGACCCCGAGGTGCCACGACGACGAGGGGAGGAGGTCCAGTTCGAAGTCCAGGTGCCTCAGCTCCGGGAACCGCGGGAGGAACGAAGTGGCGATCTCTTCCAAGGCGGCGGCGTGGCGGTAATCCCGGAAGCGGCGCGAGAGACGCATCCCAGGACCCGGACCACGGCGGAAGGCAAGAAGCCTTCGGCGCTTCACCGCCCCGTCGGGGAGACGCGCACCGCGACGACCTTGTAGTTCGGCGTGAACGTGCGCGCGTCGAACTGCGTCGGGAACAGGCGGTTCATCAAGGTCTCCTTGAAGTGGAAGTGCATCCCCGCCACTCCCTTCGGCACCTTCTCGCTCACTCTGGCGGTGCATTCCAGCGAGGCGATGGCGCTCTCCACGCGGACGCCGCCACCGTCCTCGATCCGGTAACGTTTCGCATCGGCGGGGCTTAGGTAGCAGAACGCCCCGTCGGGGAACCGCGCGAGCGTCTTCGACTCCCGCGTCATCTCGCCGGTCAGGAACTGGTGGGAGGAGCGGAAGGACGTGAGGAGGAGCGGGTAGCGGCGGGTCGTCAGCGCGGGCACGCCATGGAACTCCTCCGGCATGAACCGGCGGTGGCGCACCGACTTGTCCGCCCACGCGTCCTCGCCGCGGTACACCGCCTCCACGTCGATCTTCCGGTAGGCGGGCACGAGACGCACGATCTCCTCCGTGATCTCCCTCTCTCGGCGGTAGGCGAGCTGCTCCTCACCGCCAAGATAACCCGCCAGCTCGCGAAAGACCCGCCACTCCGGCTTCGACTCCCCTGGCGGTGACCGCACCGGGGTCACCAGCCGCACCCGCCGCTCCCCGGTTGTCACGGTCCCCCGCCGTTCCCACAGGGTCGGCGTCGGCAGGACCACATCGGCGAAGTCCATCGTGAGCGTGTGGTGGTGTTCCATTGTGACGAGGAACATCTTCCGGAGGTTGGCGTGGACGACGTCGAGGTTCGGGAGGGACTGCGCGGGGTTGAAGCCGCTGATCACCGCCAACTTCGGCGGGGAGAGGAGGAACGCCTCCACGATGTTCTTCCCACGGCGGTGGGGGATCGGGACGCCCCACGCCTTCTCGAGGACCGGCGATGTAGCGAACCCGCCCGTGGGCAGGCGGTCCGGAAGGCACCCCATGTCGCCGGCGCCTTGTACGTTGATCTCGCCGCGGCAGCTCAGCAGCTTCGCGTCCTTCGCGATCATGAGGTCGAGGAGGGCGTGGACGCTCTCGACGGCGTTCACGTGCTGCGTCACCCCCATCCCATGGATGAGCCCGAGACGCGACGCCGAGCAGACCATCTCCACGAGCGCGTCGAGATCATTGGCGGCGATGCCGCACGTCCGCACGACGTACTCCTTCGTGTACGCGGCCACAGTCCTCTTCAGGACCTCATAACCCTCCACCTCCCGCACCCCGTCGGCGGCGCCCCTAGCGAGCACCTCGCGGAGCAACCCATTGAGGAGGACGATCTCGGTGGCGGGGTGGATGAGGACGGCGAGGTCGGAGTACTGGGTCGTCGTGTTGAGGAGCACCTGCACCGAAGCGATCTTCGTGCCCTTCCGCTTCGCGTCGACGAGGCGGTGGAACAGGACGGGATAGTTCGAGGCCGGATTGGAGCCGATGATGAGGATCACGTCGCACTCCTTCACGTCGTCCATGCGGTGCGGCGTCGCGCCGTTCCCGAAGCAGTCCCAGAGCGCCTCGACCGTGGCGATGTGGCAGAGGCGCGTGCAGCAGGCGTCGAGGTTCGCGGTCTCCAGGGAGACCCGGGCGAATTTCCCGGTCACGTAGGCGTCCTCGTTCGTCACCTTGCCGGAGGCATTGACGAACATCTCCTCCGGGCCCACCGTCTGGACCGCCTCCGCGATGCGCTCGTAGGCCTCCTCCCAGGAGACCTCCCGGAGTGGGGCGTCCTTGGTGTCGCGAATCATCGGTTTGAGAACTCGACCACGGTCCGCGACCTCGTGCAGCGTGAGGCCCTTCACGCATGGGCTGCCCTGGCTGGCGGTGTCGCTGCGGTCGGGGGAGACCTTGAGGATCCTGTCGCCGTCGACGTGGAACGCGAGACGACAACCGCACCCGCAGTACGAGCAGATGCTGGTGCGTTCCTCGGCCACGGCATGCGTAACGGCGCGGGCTTGATATCCCTTCCCGACATTCCGGACGACCATGGAGGACACGCTCGGCGCGATCATGTCCAAGAAGCTCGTCACCGTCCTGGCCGAGGACCCCGTGGGGAAGGCGGTCCGCGAGATGGTGCGGCGGGACATCGGCGCGGTCCTCGTGATGAAGAAGACAGGAGTGGCGGGGATCGTCACGGAGCGCGACATCTTGCGGGCCCTCGCCCGCGGGGAGGCCGTGCTGCACCAGCCCTTCTACCGCATGGCGGTCTCGACGGTGATGCCGCGGCGAAAGTTGATTACCGCCAAGGCCACCGAATCCCCGCTCCGAGCCCTCGACCTCATGGCGCGACATCAGGTGCGTCGCATCCCCGTAACCGTGGGCGGCAAGGTGGTCGGGATTGTCACCGAGCGGGACCTGGTGAAGTGGCTCTTGCGGCGGCCCGAGGTCATCCTCGACCTGCTCTCGCCGGCATACCCCGCCGTGTCCCGCGACGCGCTCGTGGCCCTGCTCAAGGAGATGCAGGTCCGCGGCAAGGTGTGAGCCTGTCTTTCTCCCCCGAACGGAGCGAAGTTCACTGACCTCCCCGCAACGGGTAAGTACCCCAGGGCCGGTGGCACGACGGCTATGAACATGCGGTTCGCCCCGGGGCGCATCTCGTTGTCCAAGGAGCTCAACGATCTCGACCGGCTCGCCCTCGACTTCTCGACCATACTGCGCCGCCAGAAGGTGCGCCATGTCTTCGTGGCGGGCTACATCGCGATTCTGTTCGGTCGATCCCGCGTAAGCGAGGACATCGATGTCCTGATGGAGGAAGTCCCTCCGGAGCGCTTCCGAACGCTCTGGAAGGCCCTCACTCGTCGCTTCGAGTGCCACAACGCATCGGCCCCCGAAACCGCCTACCGGGACTTCCTGGTCCGATTCGGTTCTCCCCTCCCGGTCAGGCCATCCCCAACGTCGAGATCAAGTTCGGTAGGACCGCGACACACAAATGGTCCCTCGAAGCGCCTATGGAAGTCGTCTTGAACCGCCGTCGACTCTCGATCGGCCCCATGGAACTCCAGATCGCGTACAAGGTCTGGTTGGGGTCCGACAAGGACAAGGAGGACGCCCGGCATCTCTACCGCCTCTTCGGGGAACATTTAAGCCGCGAGGAGCTGATTCGGGCGTTACGAGCGCTCAAAGTGCCCCTGGAATCCGCAAGCGAGGTGCTCGGATGGCCGTGAAGATCGACTTGGCCATCGAGCGCCGTGCCGCAGCGACGAATCGGCGTGAGCGCCTCGCCTACGTCGACGCCTATGTGGAGTGGCTTCGACGCACTCCGAACCGCGTGTGGTCGCATCAGCAAGGACACATGATCGACTCGGTGCTGCGGTCCGCGCGACGAGAGCGGCGTTGAGGGTGCCACGAACATGACGAACTACATCTCGAAGGACGAGCTGAGAACGAAGATTGAGCGGGGCGATCACTTCCGGCTCTGCATGGCCCTGAACGAGTGGCACTTCCAGGCCGCGCGCATCCCCGGCTCCGTCCTCATCCCCTCCAAGGACGTCATGATGTCCCTGCTGCGGCCCGAGGAGGAGATCGTGGTGTACTGCTCCGACGACGCCTGCTTCGCCAGCCGGTTGGCGGTGGAGACCCTGGAGCGAGCGGGATACCGCAACGTGTGGCATTACAAGGGTGGGCTCCGGGAATGGATGAACGCCGGGTACCCCCTTGAGGGCACCATGGCACGGTAGATACGCCCCTAGTTTCCGGTGTACAACGACTGCGCCGCCGGCTCCCTCGGCCCCCGCTCGTCCCAGAACTGCCGCGTCGTGATGTACTTCAGCTTCGCGTCGAAGAGGTCGGAGAAGAGGGCCGCGTCGTCCTCGTGCATCTTCGCCAGGATCTTCGCCGCCGTCTGCGGCCCGATGCCGTAGATGGACTGGGCAATCACGGCACGCTTCCCGTACACCGCCACGAGGTCGGCGGTCTGCCGGACGCGGGCGAGCTGCTTCGCTTCGTCCTCGCTCAGGGCGATCTTCATCCGCTTCCGCTCCAGGGACTCGCGCACGGGCCACGCCCCCCAGGTCAGCACGCCGAGGATGTGCGACGCACACTTTGCGCACGCCGGCTTCTCCGGCAGCTCCGAGATTCGATGGTCGTCGGTGAACTGCCCGCACTCGAAGCACAGGAGATTCACCCGGTCCGCGTTCACCGCCAACCGCATCCGCTCTAGGTTCCCCTCGCGCTCCGCCTCGGGCGAGAACAGCTCCGGGGCCTCGACGAACCGCCGCAGGATGTGATAGCCGAGCGGGGTCGGGCGCTCGAGCGAGCGATGCGTCGCTAGGCGGATCCTCTTCGAGCGGATGCCGCCAAAGATCTCCCGGATCGCCGCATAGTCCGTGTGGAGCAGCAGGGCTTCCCGCACCCCCTCCTCATGGATCGGCGTGTTTCGGAAGCGCAGCTCGATGCTGTTCATCTGACCGCCGTCCACCATGAGCCCGCGCTGCAGCGCCCCCATGCGCTCGGCGATGAACTTCATGTAGACGCCGATGGGGAGATGCTCGTCCGTCAGGATCTGCAGCGAGCGTTCGAGCTCCGCGTCGTCGATCCCGAACAGGTCGGCGGTGATCTCTTCCAGGTCCAGGTCCTTCGTGTCGATCACGAGTTCCAGGAGGATGCGGTGCGCGTCGGCCCACCAGTGCCGCACGAGGTTCTTCCGCGCGAGCAGCTCCTCGAGGAGGTCGCCCAAGGTCTCGTTGACGACCTCGCCGAACCCCGCATGCACGATGAGGAAGCGGTCGAACCCCTCCACGAGGACGCAGCGGTCGGAGGGCACCGGGGCGATCTTCCGATGCTCCGCGATCTCCTTCACGAGGCGCTGCACGGCGGTCTTGTTCAGCGGCCACTCCTTCTCGACCGCCGCCGCGGCCTCCGCCGGGTCCTTCGCCAGGGCCTCGTCCATCCGCCGCCGCAACGAACTGGTCCGGATCGCGAGGCTGTACAGCACGGGGAGCATCGGTCCGTCCCACCCCGGCAGCTGGGCCTGGGGGTCGGAGACGGCGGTGACGTACAGCGTCCCGTCCTGACCGATCTGCTTGATCTCCCACGTCCGGCCGCGCACGATGAAGTGATGACCGCGCCGCGCCCGGACCATCATGAACTCCTCACCCATGATGCCCACGGGTTTTTGCGTCGCGAGGTCGATGGCGGGATACCGCCGCTCATCGCGGATCGTCGAGAGGTTCTCGTAGTAGTACTTCCGCGTCCGCGCCGTCACCGCCAGCGTCTCCCCTTCCTGTCGGAGGATCCGGAGGTCGACGATCAGCTTCACGACGCGGTCGAACGCGTCCGGCGGCAGGTCCGCGTACGGATGCGCGCGGGCGACGAGGGAGCGGATGGCGGCGATCTCCTCCCGCCCGCCGTGGTCCAGGACGCATCCGACGATCTGGTGATGGAGCACGTCCCTCGCGTGACGGTGGACCGTGAGGGGTTCGAGCGCGCGCTCCTTCGCCGCCAATGCCGCCGCAACGGCCTCCAGAGCATCGTCCCCGTGCACCGCCAGCGTCACGCCCTTCGAGACCCGTTGCAAGGTGTGACCGGCGCGGCCCACGCGCTGGATCAGGCTCGTCACCTGCCGCGGCGACATGTACTGGAGCGCGAGGTCGACGGTGCCGATGTCGATCCCGAGCTCCAGGGTCGAGGTGCAGACGAGGGCCTTCAGCTTCCCCGCCCGGAACTCGCTCTCCGCTCGCTCCCGCTCGGTCCGCGGCAGCCAGCCGTGGTGCACCGCCACGGGCGTGTCCAGGAGGGAGAAGCGATGCCCGATGAGCTCCGCGATGTCCCGCGCGTTGACGAAGACGAGCGTGGAGCGATGCTCCTCGATCAGGTCGTTCATGAGATTCATCGCCGCGGCGGTCTCGGGGCTCGTGTACAACTCGCGTGCGGTCTCGAAGTCCTCGTCGTTCGGCCGCGGCCACTCCACGCGGAACTCCATTTCCTTGTCCGCGAGCGCCTGGAGGATTTCCAGCGGTTCCTTCCCGCCGAAATACAGGGCAACGACCTTCGGTTCCCCCACGGTCGCGCTCAGGCCGATGCGCTGGAACGGTTTCTCCGCCACGGCCTCGAGGCGCTCCAGGCCCACCGTCAACTGCGTCCCGCGGCGGTCGCGGACGAGCTGGTGGACCTCGTCGATGATGACCGTCTCGAGGCGGCGGAGGTGGCGGCGGAAGGCCTTGCCGGGGAGGATCGCCTGCAGGGACTCGGGGGTCGTGATGAGGACGTCCGGCGGCTTCGCGGTCTGGCGGCGGCGGTCCTTCGGCGGCGTGTCCCCGTGGCGGATGTCCGAGGTCAGGCCGAGGGCCGCGCACATGCGCGTGAGGCGCCCCTGCATGTCGCGGTTGAGCGCGCGGAGCGGCGTGATGTACAAGAGCCGGATGCCATCGGACTCCTTCCCCGCCATCCGGTCGAGGACCGGGAACAGCGCGGCCTCGGTCTTCCCGCTCCCGGTCGGCGCGATGAGGAGAACATTCTTGCCGGCGAGGATGGGGGGGATCGCCAGGGCCTGTGGCGGCGTCGGCTTGCCGAGACCCATCTGGGCGATCAGGGCCTGCACAGGTTTGGAGAGCGAAGCGAAGGCGTCCGTCCCCTTCTTCACCGCCATGGAACCCCGGCTACCGCCATCCGCCGGGATAAAGCTGGCTGGGGAGGGGAGTGAAAGTGGCGAGGTTGGCGGCTCATGGGGAGGCTCAGTACCACGTCCGGCAGGCTGGGCAGAACCACCGTTGGTGCATCGGGTCGAAGGCCAGCACATTATCGTCGCGTCTGCACCGGACGACCGAGCGCAGGATCGTCGGCGCCATGGCGTGGGCTTCTCTGTCGAGCCTCGAGCCCTCCAGTCCGCCAAACGCAAAGGCAATCAAGATTAGGGCGGTCCCGAGCAGAATGACCCATGGAAACATGGAAAGCATCTGGCTTCCCATGTACTGCGAAAGGGAGAGCACAATGCCGGCGACCGCGACACCGTACGCCGCACCTCCAAGCGCCGAGTACGACAACGTCACCGACTGGACGGGGGAGCGGCAGGATTGGCAGGTGCTCGATGATCGCTGGACGTGGCCGCAGTTCACGCAGACCAAGCGCGTCGGCAACCACCGGACCTCCGGCGCCCCATACTTCGGGTGGTGAAGGGTTTTTCCCCTCCGCGCAGATGCCGTCAACCGTGCACTATGCGAAGAACGTCCTCGAGACGCTCGGCGACACGCCGCTCGTGCGCCTGAATAAGGTCACCGCCGGCCTCAAACCGATTGTCCTCGCGAAGCTCGAGCAGTTCAACCCCGGCGGGAGCGTGAAGGACCGCATCGGCATCGCGATGATCGAGGACGCGGAGAAGAAGGGGCTGCTGAAGGCCGGCGGCACGATCGTCGAGCCCACCTCCGGGAACACGGGAATCGGCCTCGCCCTCGTCGCCGCCCTCAGGGGTTACAAGATGATCTTCACGGTCCCTGACAAACAGTCACGCGAGAAGATCAACATGCTGAAGGCCTACGGCGCGAAGGTCGTCGTCACGCCCACCGCCGTCGCCCCGGACCATCCCGACTCCTACTACAAGATGGCAGAGCGTCTGCACAAGGAGACGCCGAACTCTTTCCTGCCGTATCAATACTACAACCCGAACAACCCGGATGCCCACTACCGCACGACCGGCCCAGAGATCTGGCGGGACACGGACGGCAAGGTCACGCACTTCGTGGCGGGGATGGGGACCGGCGGGACGATCAGCGGCGTCGGCCGGTACCTCAAGGAGAGGAACCGGAAGGTGAAGGTCATCGGCGCCGACCCCTATGGGTCCATCCTCGCGGAGCTCTACTACCGCAAGCACCAGCGCGCGTACCCGTACAAGGTCGAGGGCATCGGCGAGGACTTCCTCCCGGAGACGACGCACTTCCAGTACGTCGACGAGATCGTGAAGGCGACGGACAAGGAGTCGTTCCTGATGGCACGGCGCCTCGCGCGCGAGGAAGGGATCCTCGCCGGAGGGTCCTCCGGGTCCGCGGTCTCCGTGGCGGTGAAGGTGGCGAAGGAGCTCGACAAGGACGCGGTCCTGGTCGTCCTCCTCCCCGAGAGCGGGGACCGGTACCTGAACAAGATCTACAACGACGAGTGGATGCGGGAGATGGGGTACCTGGAGGAGGAGGCGGGAGTCGCGGGGATTCTCCTTCGAAAAACAGAGGCGGGCGTCCCCGCCGTCCTGACCGTCGACGCCGCCGACACGCTCGCGGACGCGATCCTCCTGATGTCCCGCCATAACGTCTCGCAGCTCCCCGTCGTCGACCGGGGGAAGGTCGTCGGGAGCGTGCGCGAGGACACGCTGCTCGGGAAGCTCGTGAAGAGCCCCCGTGCGCGTTCAATGAAGATCCGGACCATGATGGGCAAGCCGTTCCCCGTCGTCCCCGCCGAGATGGAGCTGGAGAAGGTCTTCCGCCTCCTTGACCGCGGGAACGCCGCCGTCCTCATCGGGACCAAGGAGCGACTGGAGGGCATCGTGACGCGCATCGACGTGATCCAGCACCTCTCCCGGAAGGCGGCGACCTAGCGGACCCTTAAGAAAGCCGCGGCGGTCCTGTCCGCATGGGCACGACGGAGGAGTTCTTCCAGGCGGTCCAGGCCGGGCAAGCCGCGAAGGTCGACGAGTTGCTGAAGGCGGACCGATCGCTCCTGGCGGCGAAGAGCCCGAAGATAGGGCTCTCGGCGGTGACCGTGGCGGCTTACTACGGCCAGGTAGAGGTACTTCAGACGCTCCTCCGGCACGGACCGACCCTCGACGTGCACGAGGCTTCCCTCGTCGGGGACGCGGAGCGTGTCCAGGAACTGGTGGAGCTGGATCCTCAACTCGTCACCGCCATCTCCAAGGACGGATTCACGGCGCTCGGCCTTGCGGCCTACATGGGGCGCAAGAATGTGGTCGAGCTCCTCGTTCGCAAGGGCTCCAATCTCGACCACAAGGCGGTCGGCAGCGGGTTCACGGCGCTCACCGGGGCGATTTCGAACGGGCATGAGGAGGTTGTCGAGTTCCTCCTGAAGCTCGGGGCCAAGGCGGAGTACCACTACGAGGACGGGAAGCTCACGCCACTCCACGCCGCCATCATGCACGGGAGCGTCCGCATGGTCACGGCGCTCTTGGAACATGGTGCCGACCCGAACGCGAAGATGTCCGCAGGGCAATCCGCGTTGGCCCTAGCCCAGGGGAAGAACAACCCGCCGATCACGGAACTCCTCGAGAAGCACGGCGCGAAGTGAGACTCTTCCTTCGCCTCCGCGTACCCAAACCCTCATCCCCGCCGCGTCAGTGTCCCCGCCATGCGCTTCGCCACGAAGGCCGTGCACGTCGGCAGCGAGACGGACCAGGACGCCGCCGGCAGCGTGAACGCCCCGATCAGCTACTCCGTGACCTTCGACCAGAACCGCCAGAAGGAGAGGTTCGAGTACTCGCGCACAGGGAACCCTACGCGCCTCGCCCTCGAACGGAACCTCGCGGCGCTGGAGCGGGGGAAGTACGCCCTCGCCTTCGCGTCCGGCCTCGCCGCTGAGACGACACTGATGACCGTCCTCAAGGCGGGCGACCACATCGTCTGCATGGACGACGTCTACGGCGGGACGTACCGGCTCTTCACCCAGGTCTTCGCGAACTTTGGGATGAAGTTCACCTTCGTCGACGCGCGCGACCCGGCGGCGGTGAAGAAGGCGATCAGGAAGTCCACGAGGATGCTGTGGCTCGAGTCGCCGTCGAACCCGTTGATGAAGATCGTGGACCTGAGGGCGCTGGGGGAGCTCGCGAGGTCGGCGGGAATCCTGAGCGTCGTCGACAACACCTTCGCGTCCCCTGCCTTGCAGAACCCGCTTAGGCTCGGCATCGATGTCGTCGTTCACTCCACCACGAAGTACCTCGGCGGGCACTCGGACATCCTCGGCGGCGCGATCGTCACCAGCCGCGACGACGTGCACGAACGTCTCCGATTCTCTCAGAACGCCCTCGGCGGCGTCCCATCGCCTATGGACTGCTTCCTGACCTTACGGGGGATCAAGACGTTGGCGGTGAGGATGGAACGCCACTGCGCGAACGCAAAGCGCATTGCTGAGTTCCTGGCGGGGCACCCCGCGGTGAAGCGCGTGCTCTATCCTGGCCTCCCCAAGCACCCGGGGCACGACCTCGCGAAGCGGCAGATGAGTGGCTTCGGCGGCATGCTCTCGTTCACGCTGAAGGACCCGGCGATGGCGGTGAAGGTCCTGAGGCGCGTGAAAGTGATAATCCGCGGCGAGAGCCTCGGCGCGGTGGAGTCGCTCATCGAGCATCCGGCGACCATGACGCATGCCTCGATCCCGAAAGGCCTGCGGAAGGCGGGAGGAATCACGGACGGTCTTCTGCGGATCTCCGCGGGCATCGAGGATATCGACGATCTCGTCGAGGACCTGGGCCAAGCGCTAGGCGGTCGGTAAGGCCTGGCAAGGCCGACCAGACCGACAAGTTAAGTAATCGCGCTCTCCCATTGCCCTCGCCTGTGGTCCCGATGGAAGTCCCTGCGCGTTGGCTGAGAACCCACCTCGAATCCAGAAAGTGGGCCGCCGTCTCCCTAGTTACCGTCTACGGCCTCGGCCTCGGTGTCGCGATGGCGGGCTTCTCGAGCACCCTTGTGGACGCGGCGGTCTTGTCCTTGGGCGACAAGGCTGCCCACACCGTCGCTGGGTTCCTGATCGCTCTTCCTGTCCTGATTGCGTTCGCCCGAACGAACAAGATCTGGTGGTCCCTTGTCCTCGCTGTCACCCTCCTCCTCCCTTGGATTCTCGAATCGCCCTGGCCCGGGCTCTCGATGATCTTCGATCCAGGGGATGTCCTCGCGAACGCGGCTGGCGCCCTCGGTGCCGTCGGTCTGAGTGCCGCCTGCCGCCGAGTCGGAACTATTGCCAAGCCCGCCAGGGTGAGAACGACCCCTGCCCGGAGTCATCTGGCGGCGTCCGCAGTCGTGGTGGCGCTCTTCCTTCTGGGGGCGGCGGCGACCGCAGCGGCGCTGGAAGGCACGTTCGACATGCCGCGTGGCGGTGAAGCCTTCATTCCCGGCACCGGATACCTCGCGGTCAAGGCAGGACAGTTTGTGGTGTGGAATTGGACATCCAATGGCTACATCAATTTCTGGCTCGAGGATGAGTCCTCGCGGCAGTTCGGCGGCTCAGACACCTCGGCCGACTCCGGGTGCCGTTACGCAGACCGCGACTTCTCCGTAAGGGCCCGGTGGGACCATCGACACCCCGATGGCCCCGAGAAGACCGTGACTGTTACCTACTCTCTGAACGCGGTCAACGCGACGGCGGCAACCTGCGCTCCGATCTCCCGGGAGCTACCCGCTGTGCAAGCCGCCCCCTGGGTCCCTGTCGTTGCGACCCTCGTCATCGCGGGCGTGGTCATCGCCATCCTCATCGGCGTCTACTGGACGTTCCGGAAACCTCGCAGGCCCGCGATGGCCCCCAAACCGCCGACGAGCCCGCCTTCCTCCTAAGGATTACCGCATCCCGCAGAGTTATTACCGCCACGCCTCATCGCCCCGGCGATGCCCCTCCGCGTCCACAACACACTCACCCGCCGGAAGGGGGAAGGTGTCTCTCGAAGGCGACTCATGTTACGATATTCGTCCGGGACCTCCACGGGGGGTTGCGCCACTTGATGATGCGGGGCGTGCTAGAATCCGATAGGATCACTAAGGATAGCGACTCCGAGGCCTTGGCCGGATTTGGGCTGCTGGTGGCCGGCATCTTTCTCTTGATCGCAGGAATCTTCGGAAGGGGGGAACCACAACTGCCTGCCATCGTTCTTGGGTCGTTTGTCGGAGTCTCGGGAGCGGTTGTAGTACGACTTGGCCTGCGATACCGGACCGTCCTGTTTGACAAGGACGGATTGGAACTCGACGGAGAGTACCTAACCTACCCGAGGGTGGACCAGGCAATTCTCTTCCTACAAGCAAGAAGCGTCGTCCTCGTGCTCAAGGAAACCCCGCGGTCCAGAAGAGGGTCATTGAGGCAGTTCCGATTGAAACGAACCGAGATACCCAGCGCATCGCGAGTCTTGAGGGGACGCCTTGGACCAAATCGCTTCGTCTTGACCTCATCGCGCTCTCTTGCCGAATTCAAGGGTGGAACCGCTTAGGTGCTCCATCTTGTCACCAGGGTCTCGGTTCTGAGCGAGGCGCGTACCCGAGTTTGCCGCATCCCGTAGGGTTAATACCGCCACCGCAAATGGCGGCGACGGCATGCCCCTCCGTGTCCACAACACCCTCACCCGTCAGAAGGAGGACTTCGTCCCCCGCCACCCGCCGCGCGTCACGATGTTCGTCTGCGGACTCACGCCGCAGGACTACGCGCACCTGGGGCATGCGAAGACCTACATCGCGTTCGACGTCATCGCCCGCTACCTCCGCCACAAGGGCTACGCTGTCTTCTACGTACAGAACGTCACGGACATCGAGGACCGGATCATCGACAAGATGAAGGAGTCCGGGAAGGACTGGAAGGCAATCGTCCAGCACCACATGGAGGACTACGAGCGCACGATGCGCCTCCTCGACGTCACCGCCGTGAACGTGTTCGCCTGGGCGACGCACTACATGCCGGAGATCGTCGCGCAGATCCAGGGCCTCGTCCAGAAGGGCTTCGCGTACGCCGCCAGCGACGGCAGCGTCTACTACGACACGACGAAGTTCGACGGCTGGGGCAAGCTGAGCGGGCAGAAGATGGAGGAGCTCGAGCCGGGGAAACGCGTCGAGATTGACGAGCGCAAGCGCACCCCCGCCGATTTCGTCCTCTGGAAGGCGCAGAAGCCCGGCGAGCCGGCCTGGGACTCGCCCTGGGGAAAAGGCCGGCCCGGATGGCACATCGAGGACACCGCCATCACGATCGCGCACTTCGGCCCGCAGTACGACCTCCACGGCGGCGCCACCGAGCTCATGTTCCCGCATCACGAGGCGGAGATCGCGCAGGCGGAGGCGTTCACCGGCGTCCGGCCGTTCGTGAAGTATTGGCTGCACACGGGGCTACTCAACGTCAAGGGGCAGAAGATGTCGAAGTCCCTCGGGAACTTCTGGACGCTCCACGACGCGCTGGCAGCGTACGACCCGATGGTCCTGCGCTTCTTCCTGGTCTTCGCGCATTACCGCTCGCCCCTGGACTTCACCGCCGAGGCATTGGAAGAGGCGAAGACATCCTACGCCCGCCTCATGGAAACGATCCAGAACGCGCGCGCGGCGCTCCGCACCCCTTCCTCCGGAGCAGGACCCTCCGACGCCGAGCTGATCGCGGCTTCGACGAATACGTGGACGGCCTTCGAAACCGCGATGGATGACGACTTCAACACGCGAGAGGCGCTCGCGGCGGTCTTTGAGTTCGCACGACTCGTGAACAAGGCCCTGGCCGCCGGGGCGGGTAAGGCGGCGCTGGGCGAGGCCGTGGCGCTGTTCGACCGTGCTGGCGGCATCCTCGGCCTGTTCCGCGAGACGGCTTCTGTGGCGGCCGAGGACGGGCTCCTGGACCTGCTCGTCGAAGCACGCGAGGCCGCCCGGATGCGCAAGGACTTCCCGACAGCCGACCGGATCCGGGAACGCTTGGGAGAGCTCGGCTACGCGCTCGATGACGGTCGTGACGGCGCGCGCTGGAAGCGGCGGTGAGGACTGTCCCAAGGCCGCAAGGATATTCATCCGTCATACGGGATAAAAGGCCGGAGAACGCCCCTGGCGGTGAGCTGACTACTATATAAGGGATTTGGCCATCTTTTCCATGCCCCAGAATCGGGGGTCATTCTCTCCATAGAAAGGCATTCGAAAGCCACCCCCGAATCCTTATATACTCACGAGACCTGTCCAACCTGTCGCCACGGATGGGCTGAACAGGCGGCCAGAACGAGGGCTTACGGACATGGTTGAAGATGCCTCTTACAGTGCGGAGTCTATTCAGGTCCTGGAGGGCCTGAGCGCCATCCGAAAGCGCCCCGCGATGTACATCGGGAGCGTCGATGCACGAGGCCTCCACCACCTCGTCCACGAGGTCGTCGACAATAGCATCGACGAGGCCATGGCGGGCTTTTGCAAGCGCATCGACGTCGTCCTCGAGGAGGACGGCAGCATCTCGATCACGGACGACGGCCGCGGCATCCCCGTCGACGAGCACCCGAAGTACAAGCGCCCGGCGGTGGAGATCGTCCTGACCACAATGCACTCCGGCGGGAAGTTCGAGCACAAGACCTACCGCGTCTCCGGCGGGCTGCACGGCGTCGGCCTCTCCGTGGTCAATGCGCTCAGCGCGGAGCTCGAGGTGCTCGTGAAGCGAGGCGGGAAGGCCTGGGGCCAGCGCTACCAGAAAGGGGCGCCGACGGGCGACCTCGAGGTCAAGGGGCCTGCGGTCGGCACGGGGACGACGATCCACTTCCAACCCGACCCCGAGATCTTCGAGACCGTGGTGTTCGATTACGAGACGGTCGCCCACCGCCTGCGGGAGCTCGCCTTCCTGAACGCCGGGCTCCGGATCACGGTCACGGATCGACGCCCCGGCGGGAAGTCCGAGGAGTTCTGCTACGCCGGCGGCATCTCCGAGTACGTCAAGTGGATCAACCGCAGCAAGACCGCCCTTCACGCGGACCCCATCACCTTCTCCAAGCAGGGGAACGGCGTGCAGGTCGAGGTCGCGATGCAGTACACCGACGCCTACGCCGAGGCCATCCACTCCTTCGTGAACAACATCGGGACGATCGAGGGCGGGACGCACCTCACCGGGTTCAAGGCCGGCCAGGCGCGGGCGATGAACAACTACGCGAAGGAGATGAAGTTCCTCAAGAACGGGGACTCGCTCGAGGGCGACGACGTCCGCGAGGGCCTCACCGCCATCCTCAGCGTGAAGATCCCCGACCCCCAGTTCGAGGGGCAGACGAAGACGAAGCTCGGGAACTCCGAGGTCAAAGGCCTCGTCGACTCGCTTGTGTACGAGCAGCTCTACGCCTATCTCCTTGAACACCCCAAGGATGCGGAGGTCTGCGTGGGGAAGGCCATCGTGGCCTCGCAGGCCCGCGAGGCGGCGCGGAAGGCACGCGAGCTGACGCGGCGCAAGGGATTGCTCGACGGATTGTCTCTCCCCGGGAAACTGGCGGATTGCCAGGAGCGCGACCCCGCCAAGTCAGAAATTTTTGTCGTGGAAGGGGTGAGCGCAGGTGGCTCAGCTAAGATGGGTCGGGACCGGAAGTTCCAGGCGATCCTTCCCCTGCGCGGCAAGGTCCTCAACACGGAGCGCGCGCGGCTCGACCAGATCCTCAAGAACGACGCGATCCGCACGCTGATCACCGCCATCGGCACGGGCATCCAGGACGAGTTCGATCTCGGGAGGGCGCGGTATCACCGCGTCATCATCGCGGCAGACGCGGACGTGGACGGCCAGCACATCCGGACGCTGCTCCTGACGTTCTTCTATCGATACATGAAGGCGCTCATCGACTCCGGGTACATCTACATCGCCCAGCCACCGCTCTTCCGCGTGAAGAAGGGCAAGGTGGCGAAGTGGGCGTATTCGGACAAGGAGCGGGACGCGTTCGCCCAGGAGCTCGGGGACAACTGTGTCATCCAGCGTTTCAAGGGGCTCGGCGAGATGAATCCAGAGGAGCTGTGGGAGTCAACGCTCGACCCCGAGAGGCGCGTGCTGAAGAAAGTGACCATCGAGGACGCGGTGCTCGCCGAGAACCTGTTCGTCACCCTGATGGGCGAGGTCGTCGAGGACCGCCGTAATTTCATCATGACCCACGCCAAGGAAGTCATCAATCTCGACGTGTGAGGAACCATGCCCGAGCAAGACCAGCGCATCGTCCTCCGTCCCATCGAGGACGAGATGAAGAAGTCCTATATCGATTACGCGATGTCCGTCATCGTCGGGCGCGCGTTGCCCGACGTGCGCGACGGGCTCAAGCCGGTCCACCGGCGGATCCTGTTCGCCATGCATGAGCTGGGGATCACCGCCGGAGGCCAGCACCGGAAGTGCGCGCGCGTGGTCGGGGAGGTCCTAGGGAAGTGGCATCCGCACGGCGACATGGCGGTGTACGACGCGCTTGTTCGCATGGGTCAGGACTTCTCCCTGCGGTACGAACTGGTGGACGGCCAGGGGAATTTCGGGAACATCGACGGCGACCCCCCGGCAGCCCAGCGGTACACGGAGTGCAGGCTCTCCAAGGTCGCCGAGGAGATGCTTCAGGACATCGAGAAGGAGACCGTGGACTTCACGGACAACTTCGACGCCACGCTGCAGGAGCCCACGGTGCTCCCCGCCAAGTTCCCGAACCTCCTCGTGAACGGATCGAGCGGGATCGCCGTGGGGATGGCGACGAACATCCCGCCGCACAACCTGGGCGAGGTCGTCGACGCGCTCACGTACTTGATCGAGCACCCGGACGCCCGCCTCGAGGAAGTTCTCCATCCAGTGAACGGTCCGATCCGCGGCCCGGACTTCCCCACGGGCGGAATCATTTACGGGTTCCCGGGCGTCATCGAAGCGTACTCCACCGGCCGCGGGCTGATCAAGGTCCGCGCGAAGCAGGCGCTCGAGGAGCACAACGGGCGCAACCGCATCGTCGTCACCGAGATCCCCTACATGGTCAACAAGTCACTCCTCCTGGAGACGATGGCGACGCTAGTCCGGGACAAGCGCATCGAGGGAATCGCGGACCTGCGCGACGAGAGCGACCGCGACGGCCTGCGCATCGTCATCGAGCTGAAGAAGGACGCAATCGAAGAGGCCGTCGTCAACCAGCTTTTCGCCCGAACGCAGCTGGAGGAGACCTTCAGCATCATCAACATCGCAATCGTGGACGGCCAGCCGACGGTCCTTGGCCTGGTCGACCTCCTGAAGCACTACCTGGCCTACCGCGAGGTGGTCGTCCGCCGCCGGACGCAGTTCGACCTGAACAAGGCGCGCGCCCGACTGCACATCGTCGAGGGGCTCATCACCGCCGTCGACCATCTCGACGAGGTCATCACGCTCATCCGCCGCTCGCGCGAGGTCGAGCAGGCGCGCCAGGGGCTCATGGTCCGCTACCTCCTGAGCGAGGAGCAGGCGAAGGCGATCCTGGACATGCGCCTCGCGAAGCTCACCGCGCTGGGGATCGAGGAGCTGCGGACCGAGCAGGCGACGCTGAACCGGACGATCGAGGAGCTGCAGGCCATCCTCGAGTCCCGCGAGCGCATCCTGGGGATCATCCGCGCGGAACTCCTCGAGATCAAGGAGAAGTACAACGACGAGCGGCGTACCGCAATTGTCGCGGAGGCGGTCGACCTCGAGGTCGAGGACCTCATCCCGCGCGAGAACTGCGTCGTGTCGATCACGAACACCGGGTACGCGAAACGCGTCCCCATCAGCGAGTACCGCCTCCAGGGGCGTTCCGGGAAGGGGACCATCGGGATGGAGACGAAGGAGGGGGATTTCGTGACCGACCTCTTCATCGCCTCGACGCACGACCAGCTGATGTTCTTCACCTCGCAGGGGCGGTGCTTCTGGCTGAAGTGCTACCGGATCCCCCCCGGGACGCGGTACGCCAAGGGCAAGCCGCTCGTGAACCTCCTGCCGCGCCTGGAGAACGGGGAGAAGGTCCAGGCCCGGATCGCCGTCTCGGAGTTCGACGACAAGCGGTCCATCCTCTTCGTCACGAAGCACGGGACGATCAAGCGCACGAACCTCAGCGCGTACTCGCACGTGAGCGCGCGGGGAATCAACGCGATCCACCTCCGGGAAGGCGACGAGCTCGTCGAGGCGCGCCTCGTCGACGGGGACGAGGAGATCCTCCTCGCCTCGCGCGGCGGTCTCGTGAACCGCTTCGCGCTCTCGGAGGCGCGAGAGATCGGCCGCACCGCCACGGGCGTCGCCGGCATGCGCCTCCGGAAGGACGACGAGGTCGTGTCGATGGCGGTGGAGAAGGACCCGAAGGCGGAGGTCCTCACGCTCTTGGAGAGCGGGTTCGGGAAACGCACCGTCGTCGAGGAGTACCGGCGGACCCGGCGCGGCTCCCAGGGCGTCAAGACGACAGACACCAAGCGCGGGGCCACGGTGGTCGCAGTGCGCACGGTGACGGACCGGGACGAGCTCCTCGTCACGACCGTGAAAGGCAAGGTGATTCGGTGCCCCGTGTCCGGGATCTCGCAGCAGGGGCGAGGCGCGCGGGGCGTCAGGATTATTAGGCTCGACGAGTCTGACGCGGTCGCCGCTGTCGCGCGGCTCATCGGGGTCCAGGAGGAAGAGATCATGGCGCAGTCCACATCCGAGGTGCCGCCCCCGAGCCCGTACCCGGGGCCTGCGCCCTCCCGCCCCGGGCCGTCGCCGCATCCGGAACCGGACGACGAGGGCTGAGTCGTCACGCGGCCGCGGATTCAGATACTTGTTCCTACAGACGCGAGCATCCATGAGGTGGTCCTTACGAGCTCTTGCTTCACCGGGTCCACCGCAAAGGCGAGGACCTCCAATGCGGCGGCACCGAGGATGGCCTCGGCCCGGTCGTCCCCGATCGCAACCGTGGTAGCGCCCCGGAACCTGCCCTAGCAGACCAGGACGGAGGCCAGATCGTAGGACACCTCCTCTCCGTTCGCCCACTGGAACGTGCGCCGATCGATGGCCACCAGCTGGAGCTCCTGGGCGATGTGGGCAGGCAGGAGGCTCAATGTGGCCCCGGTGTCCACCAGAGCATCCAGCACGCACTTTTGAGGTCCAGCGGGGTTGGCGAACTCGACTTCGACGCGGAACACGCCCATCACCAGCCCTGAAGCCGCCGGCCGGGATATTACCCCTATGCTACAGGTAGCCTCGGTCTCCGTCAAGCCGGACCGGGCCCAGTCCGAGCCCGGGGCGTTCGGGGGCGACGAGGGAGCCTCCGCGAATCACGGGCCCCGCGCAGACGTCTCCCCGAAGGTTGAGGTGCGAGTCAAGGTCCAGCCACTTCAGGGACTTCTGCGCGAGCGCGAAGTGCAGTCCCGCCAGGATGCTCACCGCCGATTCCCCCATGCACCCGACCATGATCGGGAACGCCGCCGACTCGCACACCGCCGCCATCTCGAGGGCGGGCGTGATCCCCCCGCACTTCATCAGCTTCAGGTTCACCCCGTGACAGCAGCGGCCCCACCGCAGCCTCATCACGTCCTCGGCGGTCGTCGCGGACTCGTCGGCCAGGATGGGGACGGGCGAGACGGCGGTGAGATGCTGCATCCCTTCCAGGTCCGAGGCGGGGAGCGGCTGCTCCAGCAGCGCGATCTTCGCCAGGCCGACGCCGCGCAGGAAGGCCAGCGCCGTTTCGGCGGTGAACGCCTGGTTCGCATCGACGCGCAGCTCGACCGCTTCGCCGACGGCCTCCCTCACCGCCACGACGCGGCGGACGTCCGCCTCCACGCCCTCCCCGACCTTCACCTTCAGCGCGCGAAATCCCGCATCGACGCTGCGCCGCGCATGTTCCAGGGTCTCCTCGAGGGGCAGGAGGCTCAGGGTCATGTCCGTCGGGAACCGATCGCGGGTGGACCCGAGGAGCGCATGGAGCGGCTTCCCCGCGAGTTTGGCGGTGATGTCCCAGGCGGCGACATCCACGCCGGCCTTGGCGGCCCGGTTCCCCGCCACGAGGGACTCGACCTTCATCCACAGGTCCAGGGGTCTGGCGAACTCGAAGCCCCGCGTCTCCAGGCGGATTGTGTCGAGTACGGCGGCGATCGTTTCGGCGGTCTCGCCGGTCACAGAGTTCGGACAGGCGTTGCCCCAACCCTCGATGCCATCGGCGACGAGGCGCACGAGGACCTGCGTGGCGGTGTCGGAGGCGGAACGGGAGGTGCGGAAGGTCCACTTCCGGGGGAGGTGGACGACGAAGAACTCGAGGTCATCGAGGCGCATGAGGAGGAACCCTCGTTCGAGGTAAAGCCATCGCTGTCTCATCCGGCGCGCAACAGGCGCAGGACCTCCCCCGTGGAAAGAAGAACGACCCCTGTCGCGCCGCTGAACCCGGCGAAGCCCCGGGGATTGAAGGTCCAGAGGCGTTTCGCGCCGTGCGCAAGCGCCGCCACCGGAGCGTCGTCGGCATCCCCGACCACTCGGGAAAGCGCCTCGACCTGTTCGGCCGGCTGGCGTCTCGTCTCCACCGCCAGAGTCTGCCGCACGAGAAAACGCAGCATCTTGGTCAGGTCCCTCTTGGGCAGCCCTCGGCGGTTCCACTCGTCGCGAGGCTCCCAGATCTCCGCCAGGCTCTCGAGGGCACAGGCGAATGTCTTGGGATGGCGGAGGAGCGTGCTGCGCACGATCCCATCCTTCAGGAGAGCGGCCACCACGACGTTCGTGTCCACGACAATCCGCAGGATCAGGACTTCCTGGCCCGCCAGGCTTTGACCATCGAGACGATCTCCTCTTCGGTGATCCCCTCGATCGTGAGCTTGTCCAGGATGCCGAGCGCCTCTCGCCTCTCCGCGTCGTCGAGCGCCTTCCGGACTTGCGCACGGAACCACTCGTTCCGTGTCCGGAAACCGGCCGCGGTGATCGCCCGGTCCAGCTGACGCACCAGGGACGCCTCGCAGCGGAAGAGCACCTGGACGAGTTCACTCACGTGGTCGATATCGTTACGATATCTATTAAGACTGTCGGTCACCAGGTCCTGGATGCGCAGCCCACACCCTCAGGGGCAGGGCGTACAGGTAGCAGACGGCCCCTAAGTGACCGTCGATGGTCGCCTGTGCAGATGGCGGTGAACTCGCACTCCCCCAACCTCGGGCCGATCGGACGGCACACCTCCCCCCCCCCCCAGAAGTGAGCCAGTCCGCTGGATCACCGCGGTTGGTCGCAGTGCGCGACCAGCGAATAGGAAAGAGGAATCTTTGCGTCCTGGGATTCGAGGTGTCGCCAGAGTGACGAGATGTCGTGCGGGTACTCCTCGAACTCCTCCAGAGTGAACCCGGCGCCCTGACAAGCCCGCAGAACAACCGCCAGCGTGTGGTGGAAGTCGTACGTCGGCGACGACTCGTACGGGATCCGCCCGTAGTAGTCGAGCCCGCCCGTGCCCAGGAGGGGCCGCCGATCGAAGTAGGAGCGATCCAGCCTCGGGGCGCCCTGAGGTCCATCGGGCTCGAAAATCTCCTGGATGGGGTGGCTGTCATAGAGGAAGAGCCAGCCCGGGCGGCGGAGGATCCGTGACACCACGGCGAAGAAGCCGGGGAGGTCCGGCATCCAAGTGAGGACGCCGATGGTCACGTACACCAGGTCGAACGAACCGTCGTATCCCGAGGCGATGTCGTAGATGTCAGTGCGCACGAACTCGCAGTCGAACCCCCCCGCCGCCGCGAGCTCTCGTGCTTCGCCGATGAAGGCGTCCGAGATGTCGAAGCCGACGCACCGCCAGGCGCCCCGGGTCTTCACGGAGAGGAGTTCGCGGCCGTTGTTGCATCCAAGCTGGGCCACACTCTTCCCCGCCAGACCGAGGCGGTCGAAGATGCGGCGCTCGACGGCGTCGGAGCGGTCGAACCCTGGCTCCCGGACGGCGCGGAGGAGGGCCTCGAAGTTGTGGCGGCGGTGGATCGGCTGGACTTCGTTCCACGCCCTTCGGTTCGACTCCGTGTACTCGGACCTCTCCATGTGCTCTCGCCCCGACCGCAAGCCGATGGCGGCTATAAGGCATCAATCGGTGACTCCAAGATCCTCAACGCACGCCAGTGGGCACGGGCTACGCTCCGTGAACATCGGTGGCTCTCGGAAGAATCACACACGGACGAGTTCGTACAGGAGCTCCCGCCCGCGCTCTTCGTGCACGTAGCTCCCCGACTCCGGAATCCCAACTTCTGGGCGAGACTTCGAGAGGGGGTGTTTCCCGGCGCGACCGAGAGGATGAACCGGCGCACACCGTGCTCCCGCACCGCCCAGTCCATGAGGCCGACAGCCGCCTCGTACGCGAAGCCTCGCCTTCGGTACGGCGGGAGGACGGTGTATCCGAACTCGACCGTCCCGTCGTCCCGTGGCCGCGAGTGGAAGCCGATGTATCCCGCCATGGCGCGCGGGCCCTCTCGAGGCACCACGGCGCGCAGCAACCAGGGCTGGATGGCCGGGTCCTGCCGCAATTGAGACAATCGAAGTCGGAGCCAGGGAGCATCGGTCTCGGCTGGCCATTCGACGGGGACCTGGAAGTCGGCGACCGACGAGGCGACCGGGCGTAGGCCCTCGAGGATGGCCACGAAGAACTCCGGCGGCAGAGTGACGAGTTCCAGACGCGGGGTCAGGATGCCCGGGAAGCTCATGACGGCTCCCGTCGGGGCCGGGCGCGATAGTACTTGCAGATGGCGGTGAACTCGCACTCCCCGCACCTCGGACCGATCGGTCGGCAGATCTCCTTCCCGAAACGGATGACAAGCTCGTTCACGTCGAGCCAGTACTCGCGCGGCAAGAGCCGCGTGAGGGCCGCCTCTGTCTCCTCCGGCGTCTTCGTCCTCACGAACCCGATGCGGTTCGGGACGCGGTGGCAGTGCGTGTCCACGGGGATCGCCGCCACGCCGAACCCGTAGACGAGGACGCAGTTGGCGGTCTTCGGGCCGACCATCGGGATCTCGAGGAGGGAAGCGTAGTCACGGGGGACGATGCCTTCGTGGTGGTCGAGGAGATACCGGGACACCTCTTTGATCCGGACCGCCTTCCCGCGATAGAAGTTCACGGGCCGGATGAGTTGCCGGAGTTCCTTCACGGGGGCCTTCGACAGCGTGAGCGGGGTCCGGTACTTCTGGAAGAGCGCCCGGCTCGCCGCGGCCGTGCGTTCATCGCGCGTGCGGTGCGAGAGGATCGTGGAGATGAGAACGCGGAACGGGTCCTCCGTCTCGCGGGCGATGTTCGCGAGGGCGGTCCCCGGACGCTCGAGGAAGGTAGACTCCCCCAGGTACCGCTTGCGGAGCGCCTGGAGGACGAAGACGGCCTTCTCCTCACGGCGCACGGCCGAGCGCCTCCAGGGCCTCGCCGGCGGTGTAGACGGAGCCCGTGATGAGGACGGTGCCCTTCGTTCCGGCCAACGCCAGCGCATCGTGGACGGCGGCGGCGATGTTGGGGCGCTCCTCGATCTCGGGAGGGGGGAGACCCTGGGAGATGGCCGCGGCGGTGAACGCGGAGCGGACGCGCTCGGGCCCCTGCGCGCGCTCCGTCTTCGGCCTGGCGGTGAGGATCCGGCTCGCGAAGGGGACGAGTTCCGCCGCCATGCCCTCCACGTCCTTGTCGGCGAGGACCCCGAAGACGAGGATGGCCTTGGGGAGGTCCAGTTCGCGGAGGGCAACCGCCAGGACGTGCGCGGCCGGGGCGTTGTGCGCGGCGTCGACCAGGACGAGCGGGTCCCTCCGGACCACGTCCAGCCGGCCCGGCCACCGCGCGGCGGTGAATCCAGCCTTCACCTGCTCGTCCGAAATCTCCCATCCCCGCCGCCGCAGGGCCAGGATGGAGGCAAAGGCCAGGGCGGCGTTCTCCGCCTGGTGCGGGCCGAGCATCGTCGTCGTCACCGCCAAATCACCGCCATTCGTGAACCGCAGGGTCTGCCCTTCGAGGCCCGAGCGGAGCCTCTCCACACGGACATCCCGCCCGACGACCGTCAGGGGGGAGCCTGTGAGGCGGCAACGCGCCTCGATCTCCGGGAGGGCCTCCTGGTCCAGCGTCACCGCCGGCCGCCCGTTCTTGATGATCCCCGACTTCTCGCGGGCGATGCGGCGCACGGTCCTGCCGAGGTGCTCGGTGTGCTCCAGGCCGATGCACGTGAGGACGCTGACCTCCGGGTGGAAGACGTTCGTGGCGTCGTAGCGGCCGCCCATGCCGACCTCGATGACGGCGAGGTCCACCTTCCGCTCCGCGAAGTGCTGGAAGGCCATGGCGGTGGCCGCCTCGAAGAACGTGGGGTGGTGCACGGCGTTCTCCACCGCCATCGCCTCCATGTGCGGGCGGATCTGGCCGTAGAGGCGCATGACGTCGTCGTCCGGGATCGGGGCGCCGTCCACCCGGATGCGCTCGTTGAAGCGGACCAGGTGGGGGCTGGTGTACAGGCCGACGTGGAGACCCGAGGCCTGGAGGATGGCGGCGAGGAAGGCGCAGGTGCTCCCCTTGCCGTTCGTCCCCGTGACGTGGACGGCGGGGAACCGTGCCTGCGGGTCGCCGAGGCGGCGCAGGAGCTCCGTGATCACGTCGAGGCCGAGCTTGATGCCGAACCTTTCGAGGCGGTAGAAGTCCTGGAGGAAGGCCTCGTAGTCCATGGAGAACGCGAGACGCCTCGCCGCAGAATAAGGCTTGTGGGCGCCAAGACGTTTATACCGACCGCCCCCTTTGCGGGACGGTGCACCCCGCCAGGCGCATACGCGCGACGAAGTCCCGCAAGCTGGAGGGCAAGCTCATCGTCCTCGGCATCACCGGCAGCATCGCGGCGGTGAAGTGCGTCGAACTCATCCGCGAGCTCATCCGCCACGGCGCCGAAATCCACCCCGTGATGAGCGACGCCGCGGAGGGCATCGTCCACGCGAACAGCATCGAGTTCGCCGCCGGCGTCAAGCCCGTCACCGCCATCGACGGGAGCGTCCCCTACATCGGCATGTTCGGGCGCCAGGGCCGCGCCGATCTCCTCCTCATCGCCCCATGCACGTCCAACACGATCAGCAAGATCGCGACGGGAATCGACGACACCGCCGTCACCACCTACGCGCAGAACGCCCTCGGCTCGAGGAAGCCCATCCTCATCGCCCCCGCCATGCACGAGACGATGTACGAGCAGCCGATCGTGCAGGAAAACGTCCGCAAGCTCGAACAGCTCGGCGTCGAGTTCGTCGAACCCCGCATGGACGAGGACAAGGCGAAGCTCGCGGACGTCGAGGCGATCGTCGCCCACGTGATCCGCCGACTCGGCCCCCTGGACCTCGCGGGGAAGCGCGTCGTCGTCGTGGCGGGAGGCACCGTGGAGCCCATCGACGACATGCGCGTCGTCACGAACCGCAGCAGCGGGGCCATGGGCATCGAGCTCGCCCGCGTCGCCTTCGAGCGCGGCGGGGATGTGGAGCTCTGGCTGGGCCGCCACGAGGTCACGCCGCCGCCCTGGATCTCTGTGCGCCCCTTCGAGTCCACCGCGGACCTCCTCGCGATGGTCGCCCACCTGGAGTGCGATACCTGCCTCGTCCCCGCCGCCATCTCCGACTACACCCCGCGCGCCAGGAAGGGAAAGGTCCCGACGAAGGCGGGGACGCTCACCCTCGAACTCGACCCGACCCCGAAGGTGGTCGATGCGATGCGCAAGCGCCCAGTCCGCACGCTCGTCGCGTTCAAGGCGGAGTCGGGCGTCCCTCGGAAGGAGCTCCTCGCCCGCGCGAAGGAGCGCCTGAAGAAGTCCCGCCTCGACTTCATCGTCGCGAACGACCTGAAGAAGGTGACGCGCACCGCCACCGCGCTCACCGTGATCGACCGCCGCGGACATGCGAAGGACTTCGCCGGCCCGAAGGCCCTGGCGGCGGAGTTCCTCTGGGAGACCCTGCTCCATGCCCGCTGAGGCGACGGCGTTCTCCCCCGGGCACATCACCGCCTTCTTCGAGATCGTGGAGGACCGCGACACGGCCCGCAAGGGCTCGCGCGGCGTCGGCCTCTGCACCACCCTCGGCGTGAAGACGAAGGTCAAGGCGCGCCCGCACTCCCGCCAGGAGATCCGCGTCTTCGTGAACCGCGACCCCGTGCGCGACTCGACGACGGAGCGCGCGATCCAGATGCTCGTCGGCGGCGGCGCGTACCAGATCTTTGTGCAGGCGGAGGCCCAGCTCCCGATCTCCCAGGGGTTCGGGATGTCCGGGGCGGGGGCGCTGAGCGCGGCGTTGGCGGTGAACGAGGCCCTCGACCTCGGGTTCCCCAAGGACCGGTGCGTGGTCGCGGCGCACCGCGCCGACGTCGAGGCGGGGACCGGGCTGGGGGACGTCGTGCCGCAGTCGCTCGGCGGGATGGACATCCGGATGGAACCGGGGGCGCCTCCCCATGCGTCCGTGCGGCGCATCACCGCCGAGATGGACCTCCTCCTCTGCATGACCGGCCTTCCCATCCAGAAGAAAACGGTGTTGGGGAATCCCGCTTTGGCGGCGAAGATCATCGAAGTCGGCCACCGCTGCGTCCAGGAGTTCATCGCGGCCCCGACGAAGGAGAACCTGTTCCGCCTCGGGGCAGAGTTCTCGATTGAGACCGGGCTTGCGTCGCCCAAGACGCGCGATGCCATCGAAGCGTGCAAGATGTACGGCATGGCGTCGATGAGCATGCTAGGGAACGCGGTGTTCGCGACCGGACAGATCGAGAGCCTTGTCACCGTGCTCACGCCCTACGGGGCGCGATACAGATGCAACGTCGACAACAAGGGCGCGCGCGTCCTCTGACTACTCCGCCAAGCAGAACAGTTGGTCATCCAGCTGAACATCGAAGAACCCCAAACGCGCCCCCGCATCGAGCCACGCATGGGCGTAGTAGATCACCGCCAACGCCTTCTCCAGCTCCCCGCGGTCCCGGAAGTACTTGGCGTCGTCGTAGTAGGCCTTGGCCATCGTCATGAAGTCCTCGGCGGCCTTGCGGAAGTGCGACCGCTCCGGGACCGCGATCTTCGCCTTCGCGAGCGCACGCTCCGTGATCCCGAGGTCCTTCTCCACCATGGCGGTGATGTCGGCGGCCATGGCAATGGACAGGCTCCGGAGAATAAGACTTATGGGCCGGTCCCGGGGCCGGGCGGGGTGGCCGGGGGGCTGCTTGGCGGCATCGAGGGGGGCTGCGAGGATGGCATCGTGGGGCCTCCAGGGGCGGCCATGGGCATCGATCCCGGATAGCCCGGCATCGCCATCGGCGGTTGCGCCCCGCCGGCAGGAATCTCTCGGCGCTTGATCCGGTTGTAGATCAGGTAGAAAGCGAGCGCGTACATCGTATTCGAGACGACGCTGCCGACGGAAAGGAGCGTCGTCTGGCTGTTGAGGCGGTTGAGGGCCGTCAACTGGTTGACGTTCTGCACCATGTCCACGATGCTCTGCCGGAGCAGAAGGAAGAGCAGCCCCGAGATGATGATGGCCGAGACGTATCCCGCGAAGAGGAGGACTTTTCCCTTCTTCTCCGACAGCCCGAGACCGAAGAGGACGGTCATCAGCCCGCTGATCGCGGCACCGATGATGGCCCCGTAGAAGACGAAGTCGAAAAAGGCCACGAAGTCCGCAGTCGTCGGTGGGCTGCCGAATCCCGAGCCGAAGAGGCGCAACGCCCCGAGGAAGGTGATGATGATCACGAGGACGACCCCGGAGAGCCACAGGATCACGCCCACGATCACGTTCCGGGCGTGCGCGGGGCCGAACGCCTTCCGTCCGAGCACCACGAAGAACAGGGCGATGAACACCATGAACCCCCCGACGATCCCAACGAGAGGGATCCAGGAGAGCGCGAACCCGACCATGAGGAGCATGACCCCCGTCTTCGTCCGGTCGATCTGCTTCTGACGCTCGACGTCCTGCCAGCCGTACGGCGTCCACGCGTACCCCGGCGGGGGCATCGACATCACCATGGGGACCGGCGCGGCCATCACCGGCGGCAGCGGGCTGCTGCAGCTCGCGCAGAACTGGAATTGCGCCTGGTTCGCGTGACCGCACTTCGGGCAGTAACGGGTGGGGCCTTGCATCGAGGGGACAGGAGGGCCCGGGTCAATAGCCTTTCGGAAGGGTGAAAGGGGGGCGACCCTTTCTGGCGCGCATGGGCCTCGTCACGGACATCGGGCACATCGTCATCGCCGTGAAAGACATGGAAGCCTCCCTCTCGTTCTACCGGGACCTCTTGGGCTTCAGCGTCGTCGGCGAGGTCACCCCGGTCTGGACCGTGATCGAAACCCCGGGGGGTCGCCTCACCCTCTATCGCGAGGAACACTCGCCGCCGCTAGCGCTCGGGGTGAACGGGGAGGCGACGATCCTGAACTTCCACGTGGCCAACTTCGAGGAGGTCGCGGATTTCCTGGTGTCCAAGGGCGTGAAGGTGAAGCGGGACGGCGTCAGCGGCGGGGTCGCCTGGGACCCGTACGGGAACGTCATCGGGCTTCACGATCACCGGACCTAGAACGCGGGAGGCCCAAGAAGGAGGCAATCCGCCCCGCTCGACGGACCACGAGTCGCCGGGCAAGAGCGTGGCGACACGAAGAGTTCTTGTGCTCCTCCCGCTCAGGGGGGTTGCGTATGCCCGGAAAAGGTTCGAAGGCCGCCAGCACGCCTCCCCCGACCGGAGCGCCGACGGCGCCGGCCAAGGAGCCGACCAAGTGCGACTACTGCGGGAAGGCCCTCGGGGTCAATTGGTTCAGCCTGGAGAACAGGGCCTACTGCTCGTCCTGCTTCAAGTCCCAGTTCTGGACCCCGTTCCAGAGCGTCCCCGACAAGGCCGCCTGAGTCCGCCGAGACCGACTAATCCTCGATGACCTGCACGGACTCGCCGCCGTGCCGCGTCTCGCGCGGCCTCACCTCGACGATGAGGGGCATCTGCACGCCCGCGCCGACAAGGATCGCCTGTCCGATGGGGAGCCTCTGGATCTCCTCCTCCATGCCCGGCGTCACACCCTCGACGCTGCTCGTGATCGCCTTCAGGTCGTTCGGGTTCGTGACCTTGAGGATGACCTGCGTGTTGCACTGCGATAGGACGTTCTTGTCCACCTTCGCCGCGCGCTGCGTCACGATGAGCAGCCCGAGCCCGAACTTGCGGCCCTCCGAGGCGATCGTCCGCAGGATCTTGCTCGACGCCGCGCTGCCCACCTGCGGGCAGTAGTTGTGCGCCTCCTCGACGACGAACATCATCGGCGGCACCCGGTTCAGCTTGCGCAGGCGGAAGAGCGCGTCGGCGACGCGGGCGACGACCAGTTCCTGGACGTCCGGCGGGACGCCCTTCAGGTTGACGATGGTCGTCTTCCCTTTCATCACGAGCTCGTCGATGCGCGTGCCCTCCTTCGCGAAGATGTCCACCTCCTTCAGGTAGAGGAGGTCCTCGATCAGCGGCTGGTTCTCGCGCTCGTCCTCGCGCTGGAGCACGCGGATGATGTCGCTGAGATCGTAGTCCTTGACCGAGGCGCGAAGGACGTCGAGGCAGCGGCGCAGGGCCGGAAGGTGCGCCCGGACCTGGCTCGGGCTCGCGAGGCCGAGAATCTCCCTCGCGTCGAGGTTGGAGAGGGTGAAGCGCAGCGGCTTCGCGCTCGGGTTGACCTTCGCGTCCGGCGAGAGCTCGTTGAGCTGGTCCTTGTACGAATGCGGCTCGACGCCGTACCGGTCCATCGTCTTGTCGTGCTTGCCCTTGTCCCTCAGGGAGTTGTACTCCCCGTGCGGGTCGATGATGACCACGGTGACGTCATGCTTGAGGAGCTCCTCGATGAGGACGCCGGTGAGGTACGACTTCCCTCCCCCGGTCTTCGCGAGCACGCTGACATGCTTCTGCACCATCCCGTTGATGTCGAGGTAGATCGGGATGTCGTGCCCGACGAGCTTCCCGACGTACGCTCCGGTGCGCTTCTCCTGCTTGATCCCGATGACCTTTGTGATCGTCGCATCCTCCGCGCGCATCACCTGGGCGCCGGCGCGGAAGGGGGTGCGCGGGGCCTGGAGGAGCCCGCGGTCGTCCCGGTACCCGATGACGGAGACCTGGGCGCTCATCTTCTCCTCGATCTCGACCTGCTCGCCCTCCGCGATGCCCTGCGCGCGCTCGATGGAGAGGTCGGTGCGCCGCTGGATCTCCTCGACGCGCCCGAGGACCTCCCCGCACGTCTCGTGCAGCACCGCGACGTACTCGTTGCGCTCGACGGTGTGGTAGACGGAGAAGCGGAACTGCGTCGTCCCCACGTCCCCGTAGATGATGCCGAGGAAATCGGGGTCGGTGCCCTCGTGCGTGCGCGTCGCGGCGGCGGTGCTCATGGGTGCATCCCGGAGTAGGCCTCACGAAGGTGGCTCACCGGATAAATACCTTGCCGGAACTTGGCGGGGATCAGGACGGGAGGAGGGCGGTGATGGCCGCGAGGGCTTCCGCGGTCACCGCGGCCACGGGGCGCGCCGCGTCCAGGACCCGATGGCGGGGACTCCCGTGCGCCAGCAGGTTGTAGTGTCCGACCACATGGGAGAGGAACCGCTCCTCCTCGAAGCGGACGAGCCGATCGCGCGAGGCGATGCGCTCCAGGCCCAGACGAGGCTCGATGCGAAGATAGAGGACGAGGTCGGGATCGATGGCGACCCTGGCGCTGAGGGACTTGAGCCAGTCCAGGGGCTTCGCGATCTTCCCCTCGAGGCGCGCGCCCTGGTACGCGAGCGTGCTGTCCGTGTAGCGGTCGCAGAGGACGATCTTCCCCGCTGCCATCCAGGCGCGGATGCGCTCCGTGTGCTCCGCGCGGTCCGCGAGGAAGAGGAACGACTCGGTCACGGGTTCCGTGTCCTCGTCGATGCCGCGGCGCACGGCCTCGCCGCGCCAGGTGCGTGTCGGCTCGGCGGTCAGGACGACGTCATGGCCCTGCTTCACGAGGGACTCGTGCACGGCCGCCGCCACGGTCGTCTTCCCGCTGCCGTCGATGCCCTCGAACGTGATGAACGCAGTCACGACCCCGCCAACCCGCCAACGTTTTAATAACCACCGGGAATACCGGCTTCCCTCGTCCTGAGGTGGGGAGCCATGGGTCTGCTGCATCCGGACATCCGTTCGTTCGCGCAGGGAGAGGACCGCGTCTTCCGTTGCCGCAACTGCGGTTCGAGGATCCTCGCGCGTCCCGAGGACCGCCGCGACGGCTACTGCTTCGACTGCCTCGACCTCACACAGCTCTCCGGCCGCTACCCGCCCATCGTCGCCCGGAGCTCCTGACGCCTCGCCTCGCGCCGGAGCTTCCAGGCCTCGAGTTCCTTCGCCGCCCAGTCCTTCGGCATGCCGGCGGCTCGGAGGCGGTCCATGTCCGGCTTGCTGATCGCGTCCCAGAAGCGCAACTCGGCCTCGAGCACTTCGCGGTCCGGCCCTTCCTGGGCTGCGGGCTCCGCTTCCTTACCGCCGACCTCGAAGACCCAGGCCTTCAGGTCGGCGAGGAGCGGGGACTTGACGTTGCCCTCCCAGGTCAGGTGGGCCGCCGTGGTGATGCCGCGCGCCTCGTCCCGATCGTACTTCGCGACGACCTTCTCCCTCGCGCTCCCCCACCAGGGCGTCTCGAGCTGTCCCCGCCATCGCAACCCGTGCCGGGCGAGGAGCGCCTTGAACACCTCCTTGTGCTTCGAGTACGTCTTCCCATCAAGCGTGAAGGTGGCGCGCATGGGGCCGAGAACGAGGTTGTCTGAAGGCTTAACAGTTTCTCCGAGCTAGGCGGCACGCACCGTCGAGCGCAGCGGGGGAAGGCCGGAGATCGTCGCTTCCAACGCATCCCCGGCGGTGATGGTGCACACGCCAGAGGGCGTCCCGGTGGCCAGGAGATCCCCCTCTTCGAGCATCATGACATGAGATGCGCTGTGGATGAGCCGCGGAATCCCGAAGACCATGTCCGAGGTGTCGGCGTCCTGTCTCACCTGGCCGTTCACTCGGAGCGTGATATGGAGGGCTGCAGGGTCTGGGATGGCGGTGACAGACACGGCGTCTCCGATCGGCGCGAACGTGTCGAACCCCTTGCTCGCGGTCCACGGCAGCCCCGCCTTCTTGGCGGCGGCCTGCAGGTCCCTGGCGGTGATGTCGAAGAAGACCGCGTACCCGCCGATTAACTTCATCGCCTCCGACTCCGGGACATCCTTCCCGCCGCCCGCCAGGATCACCGCCAATTCCGTCTCCACCTGCACATCCTTCGACTGCGGCGGCAAGACGATGGCCTCCCCGTCATGGATCACCGCCGTGGCGGGTTTGAGGAAGAAGACCGGCGCCTCTGGCACCGGCGACCCCATCTCGGCGGCGTGCGACCGGTAGTTCCGCGCCACGCCGAGAATCTTCCGGATGGGCAACGTGTGCCCATCGACGAACCTCACCGCGGCCGTTGCGGCATCCTCCGGGACGGCATACCGCTGTCCTTCTCCCGGATCTTCTGGCGGATGAGCGCGAAGCCGAGCACCCCGAACCCGACGGCGATCCCGAGGCCGACGAAGGCCCCCGCGTCCCCGAGCGTGGACTCGTAGAGCACGCCGAGCGAGGCGAAGAGGTTGAACGCGGCGTGCAGGCACACGGCGATCAGGTAGCCGGGCAACGCGCTCTCGCCCCACAGCTTGCTCTTCCCGATCCCGTACCCCGTCGACGCCGTGGCGGTGGCGTGGAGGAGCGCGGACGAGACGCTGCGCACGCCGATGAGGATGAGCGACGTGGTGAGCGAGCCGGTCGCCAGAAGCGCCGCCAGCCCGTAGAAGAGATTCTCCGTGGCGGCGAAGCCGAGCCCCGCGCTCGCGCCGTACACGAGGCCGTCCTCCGGTTCGTCGATGTGGCGGCGGACGCGGACCACCGCCAGCGCCTTCGCGAACTCCTCCACCAGGGGCGCGACGATCACGGCGCCGATGATCAGCCCGGGGTCGCTGAACCGCCGCCCCACGAACTCGTAGAGAGGAGCGACGTTCGTCTCGAGGAAGTAGAGGAGCAGGAGCGAGAGGACGATCGCGACAATCACCGCGATGACCGCGCCCCAGAGGAACGCGCGGATGACCTGGCCCATCGGCTCCCGACCGTACCGCTCCGTGTTCCGGATGATCATCATCCAGAGGACCGGCGGGATGAACGCGCTCCCGAGGAGCACCGTCCAGACGACCCAGGCGTCCGCCATCGCTCCTCACTTGTCGAACGCCGCACGCAGACGCTTCGCCAGGAGGGCGACCTGCGCGGCGGCGTGGCGGGCGACGGGGACGCGGAAGGGCGAGCAGGACACGTAGTTCAGCCCGAGGGACGCGCAGAACTCGATCGACCGCGGGTCGCCGCCGTGCTCGCCGCAGATCCCGATCTTGAGCTTCGGCCGCGCCTTCCGCCCGTCCGTCACCGCCATCCGCATCAGCTTCCCGACGCCGTCGCGGTCGAGGACTTGGAAGGGATTCTCCGGGAGGATCCCCATGTCCACGTACTTCAGGAGGAACTTCCCCTCCGCGTCGTCCCGCGAATACCCGAAGGCCATCTGCGTGAGGTCGTTCGTCCCGAAGGAGAAGAACTCCGCGTGCTTCGCGATCTCTCCGGCGGTGAGGGCGGCGCGCGGCACCTCGATCATCGTGCCGAACTTGTAGTCCACCTTCGTGCGCTGCTCCTCCATGACCAACTTCGCGACGCGCTCGAGCGACTCGCGCTCGTGCTTGAGCTCGTTCACGTGGCCGACGAGGGGGATCATGATCTCGGGATGCACGCTCACGCCCTTTCGCTTGAGCGCGCAGGCAGCCTCGAAGATCGCGCGCACCTGCATCGTCGTGACCTCGGGCATCGTGATCCCGAGGCGGCATCCTCGAAGGCCGAGCATGGGGTTCTGCTCGCGTTCGCGTTCGACCGCCTCCAGGAGCTTCTCGCGCTCGGGGAGGAGGACCCGGATGCCTCGTCCGATGTCCCCGCCCCCACGACCGCGCACCTCGTCGAGGAACCGTCGGTCCTCCTCGGTCTTCGCGGAGATCGCGAGGGCGTCCGGGTCGTGCGCGGCGACGCGCATCTTCGCGACCTGCTCGACGAGCTCGTCGTGCTTCGGGAGGAACTCATGGAGCGGCGGGTCGAGCAGTCGGATGACGACAGGCAGGCCGGCCATGGCGCTCAGGATCCCAGTGAAGTCGTCGCGCTGCATCGGGAGGAGGCGGTCGAGGGCGGCCTGTCTTGCGGCGACGGTCCGCGCGAGGATCATCTCGCGGACGATTGGGAGGCGGTCGGTCTCGAAGAACATGTGCTCGGTCCGGCAGAGGCCGATGCCCTGTGCGCCGAACGTGCGCGCGCGCTCGGCGTCCCGGGGGTAGTCGCCGTTCGCCCAGACCTGGAGGCGGCGGATCCCGTCGCCCCAGGAGAGCAGGGTGCGCAGCGCCGCCTGCTCCTCGAAGACGGGATCGACGGTGGGCAGGAGCCCGGCGAAGACCTCGCCCGTCGCGCCGTCGATGCTGATCGGCTCGCCCTCGCGAACGACGCGCGTCCCCGCGCGGAACTCCGCGGCGGCATAGTCGACGACGATCGATTCGCAACCGGCCACGCAGGGGAGGCCGAGGCCCCGGGCGACGACGGCGGCGTGCGACGTCGCGCCCCCGCGGCTCGTGAGGATCCCCTTGGCGGCAAGCATCCCGTGCACGTCGTCCGGAGAGGTCTCCGTGCGCACAAGGATGACCGGCTTCCCGCCGCGCCCCAGCTGCTCGGCGCGGTCCGGGTGGAGGACGACGACCCCGGTCGCGGCCCCCGGGGACGCGTTGAGGCCCTTCGCGAGGAACTTCCCCGCGCGGTGCGCCTCGCGCTTGAACGCCTCGTCGAAGCGCGGGAGGAGGAGGTGGTAGATCTGCTGCGGGTCGACGCGGAGGATCGCCTCCTCCTTCGTGATCATCTTCTCGCGGACCATGTCCACGGCAATCGCGACAGCGGCCGCGGCGGTGCGCTTCGCCGTCCTGGTCTGCAGGATCCAGAGCGTCCCGCCCTCCACGGTGAACTCGACGTCCTGCACGTCCCGGAAGTGCTTCTCCAGGGTGCGGAGGTGACTCAGGAGCTCGCGGTGGACCGCGGGCAGGTCCTCGGCCAGCTCCTCGATCCGCTTCGGCGTGCGGACGCCCGCGACGACGTCCTCCCCCTGCGCGTTCGCGAGGTACTCCCCGTACGGTTTGTTCTCCCCCATGGAGGGGTCTCGCGTGAACACGACGCCGGTCCCCGAGGTCTCCCCCCGGTTGCCGAAGACCATCGCCTGCACGTTCGCCGCCGTGCCGAGGTCGTGCGGGATCTTCATGGCGGTGCGATAGTCGACCGCGCGCTTCCCGTTCCAGGAACGGAAGACAGCCTCGATCGCCTGCGCGAGCTGCGCCTGCGGGTCCTGAGGGAACACCTCGCCTCCCAGCGTACGATAGAGCTCCTTGAAATCGACGACGAGCGCGGCGAGCGCCGCCTCCCCGAGCTGGTGGTCCTTCTGCGCGCCCGCGCGCCTCTTGTGCTTCTCGAGGACCTCCTCGAACTTCGCGGCCTCGATCCCCTTCACGATCCGTCCGAACATGCTAATCAGGCGGCGGTAGGAGTCCAAGGCGAACCGCCGGTCCCCGCTCTGGCGGGCGAGGCCCTCCACGCTCGCGTCGTTCAGCCCGAGGTTGAGGATCGTGTCCATCATCCCGGGCATGGAGAACTTCGAGCCGGAGCGCACGGAGACGAGGAGCGGGTCGTTCGCGTCGCCGAACCGCCGGCTGGCGCGTTTCTCGACGGTCTTCAGCGCCGTGCGGACCTGCGCCGTCAGCCCGGGCGGCACCTTGGAGGCCTTCAGGTACGCGAGGCAGGCCTTCGTGGAGATGGTGAAGCCCGGAGGGACGGGGAGGTGGAGCCGCGTCATCTCCGCGAGGCCTGCGCCCTTCCCGCCGAGGAGGTCGCGCATCCTCGCGTTCCCCTCCGAGAAGAGGTAGACGTACTTCACGAAAGGCGTCGAACCCCCACGCGCTATTTAACCGTTGGTCGCTCAGCTTCGCGCGGCGAGCTGGAGGACCTCGGCGCACCGCAGGCGGAGGAGGATCTGGAAGGTCCCGGCCAGCAAGGCGGCTCGGGCCTCGGCCGGCAGCGCGCCGGTGGCGAGCGTGCCGAAGAAGCCGTCAATCGCCCTCTGGGCCTCCCTCAGCTCCGCCGAGGAGGCCTTCTTTCGATATCTTCCGAGCGTCGCCCAGACCTCGTCCTGCAACGGCGAGGCGCGCGCCTGCAACGCCGCCGCGGCCCGCGAGTCAGCACCCTTCACGTACTCGCGCGAGGCGAGGTAGACGAGCAGCTCCGAGAGAGCGTTCAGGAGCAGGCGCGGGATCGTGATCTTCTCGGCGGTGAGCAGGTTCTCCAGGGCGAGCGTGCCAATCGCCCCGAGGTCGAGGACGCTCGCGAATTGAGTATACTGCTTGTCCGTCAACGCGGACCGCAATTCGACATGGAAGGCGTGGGCGTCGGCGGTGAGCGCGAGCGTCGCCTGCACGGCGGCCCGGAGGTCCGCGCGCTTCTCCCCATGAGAGTCGAGGTAGGTCTGCAGGAGGTGCAGCTCGCTCCGCAACCGCCAGAGCGACTCGGGGCCGTAGGCGGCGAACGTCTCCGCCATGATGCCTTTCAGGGCATCCACGATCTCCCCGTACTCGCTCACGCGCGCAGCATCCTCTGGAGGCTATATAGGCCTTCCACGGGCTTCCCTCAGAACCCCATCTCCTGCACCTTGAGCAGCTCGCGCTTCCGCTCGAGGTACCGGTAGACCGTGGAGTGCTCGCTCCCGCGGAGGAGCATCTCGACGGCCTCGACGGCGACGACGAGCTGGTAGGAGTCCGCGATCACCGCCACCGTGTGCCCGTGCACGGACACATCCGCGCCGGTGAGTTCCTCGAGGAGGCGCCGCGTCTTCCCCCGCGTCCCGATGACCCGCGCCCGGATCTGCTCGAGGCGCGCTCGGGACTTCGCGTAGTCTTTGATGTCGAAGACCTGCAGGTACGCGTCGTCGTCGAAGAGGCGCACCGCGCGCTCTTCGCTGAAGCCGCGGCCGATCGCGGCGACCGCGTCGCGCGCCTTCAGGGCCATGCTGGGGTCCTTCGCCTTCGACTCGTCGACGTTGACCTCGCCGGTGGTCGAGTCGATGACGAGCTGCACGCCCGTGGCCTTCTCGATGCGCCGCTTCGTGCTGCCCTCGGGGCCGATGAGGACGCCGACGCGCTCCAGGGGGATGCGGGCGTAGAGCATCTACCGCTTCACCTCCGCGTCGAGTTCGGCGGCGGTCACCGCAACGCCGAGGCGGCGCAGATACCGCGTGATGTTCTCCATGTCCCGCTGGTGCCACTCCTCCGCGAGCCCGTGCTCCACGGGCACGGCCTGGCCGACGTCGATCACCCAGGGATGGCCCTCCCAGTAGAGGAGGTTGTACTCGCTGAGGTCGCCGTGCACGAGCTCTGCCTTCCGGATGGCGCGGAGGCTCACGAGGAGGTCCTCGTAGAGGGCCTGCGGGTCTTCGATCTTCACGGTGCGGATCACCGGCGCCGGCCCGGAGTCGTCGCCGAGGTACTGCATGAGGAGGAGGTTCTTGTACACCGCCACCGCGGCGGGGACGCGGGCGCCGGCCGTCCGCATGCGCTCCAGGTTCCGGTACTCCTTCATCGCCCAGGCCTCGATCATGCCGCGGTGCGAGCGGCCCGAGCGCTTGAAGCGGGGGTCGCCGATGATGTACTGGGAGAGGGCGCGGAAGGTCGCGTTGCTGACGCGGTAGATCTTGAGGGCGAGGGCGTGGCCGTCCGGGTCGGTCGCGTGGAAGACGCTCCCCTCCTTGCCGGTGCTCACGGGGTAGTCCACGGTCTCGATCTTGCGGTCGCTGATGAACTTCGAGAGGGCGGCCATCGACTGGCGGTCGAACACCTGGTCGATGACCTTCCGGTCGTTGTCGTCGCGGACGCGGACGCGCCAGGAGTCAATCTCGCGGTCCAGGCGCTCCTCGCGGCGGTCGTCGATCAAGGAGGGCGCCTTACTCAGCGGGCGTATTAGAATCCTAGTGTGCGACGGCCAGTTCGCGCGCTGACGGAGGCGTCCCGCCGAGGAGAGGCGAGGGCTTTGCTGAAGAGCTCCCCCGGATGCTGCGCGTCTCCACCAGGCGCCTCCGCGGGGAGTTCGGCGGGGACGTGCCCCAGCGATGGATCGGGGGTCGGGTACTCGACGGGAACCCCAGGACGGACCGCTCCAGGCGGCGGTGGAACCTTCTGTGCACGAGGGCGGCCGAGACACCGAACAGGAATCCGCCGACGTGCGCCCAGAAGGCCACGCCGGAGGCGACGCCAAGGAGGCTTACCGTCGCGAACAGCAGCTGGAGCGCGAACCAGAACCCGATGACGATCCATGCCGGCATGGGGAAGATGAAGAAGCGCACCCAGACCAGGACTTTCACCTTCGGAAAGAACACCAGATAGGCGCCCAGGACCCCGGAGATCGCCCCGGAGGCGCCGATGGCCGGGAGGACCGAGGCGGGGTTGGAGAGGTAGTGCGCGAACGAGGCCGCCAGGCCCGCGGCGAGGTAGAAGGGCAGGTAGAGGCCCCTCCCCACGCGGTCCTCGACGTTGTCACCGAAGAGGAAGAGGTACCACATGTTCCCGAAGAGGTGGAGGATCCCACCGTGGAGGAACATCGAGGTGAGGAGGGTGGACGGGAGGAGGAGGGCGGGGGTGAAGCCCCACCGGTAGAGGATCGGCTCGAAATCCGAAAGGCTCCATACGAACATCGCGACGTTCACCCCGATAAGCGACCAGGTGATGTACGGCGTGTGTTCGCGCGGGTTCTGGTCCTTGATCGGGAACACGGACGATGCATGCACGCGCCCGAAGATGAACACTTCGTCACGGTGCCTCGGCATCCCTCGACCCCTGCACCTGGAGGAGATCCCCGCTACGGGGGGTAGAACTGACTTGGACCCGCGCCGCGGGGAGCCTAGAGGGGGTCCCTTACCCGCTGTGCCCTCCAGGCATCACGGCTGCCATGATCCGAGTGGTTCAGGAGTGTTGCCTTCCCCGTCGGCGCCGCGCCGGGAGTACGCGTCGACCCTTCCGCAAGACTATAGCGCCGCGCGGCGTACGGCTGAGCGGCGACCCCTATGGACAACTTCGAGTTCGCCCACCGCCACCGCCGAGAGATCGCGTGGATGTCCCAGAACACGAACACGATCCCGATCACCCCGAAGATCAAGGAGGCGATGATCCAGGCGATCGAGGAGGGCGAGTACAACCTCTACCCGTACAAGAAGGGCGTCTTCGGCCTCGTCGAGGCGATCCGCGAGGACCTCGGCCTCCCGGACTACGACATGATCATCACGAACGGCGGGCTCGAGGGCACGTACATGGCGACGCGCGCCCTCCTCCACAAAGGCGACGAGGTCCTGGCGACCGACCCGAGCTTCCTCCCCATCCACGACCAGATCCTCCTCTGCGACGCCACGATCCAGGCCGTCGACATCTACCGCGAGCCGTGGCGGCTCACCGCCGAATCGATGAAGACCGCCCTGACGCCCGCGATGAAGCTCCTGTTCCTCGTCGACCCGCACAACCCCATGGGCTTCTCCTACACGCGCCCGGAGAAGAAGGCGATCTGCGATGTCGCGGCGGACGCGGGCCTCGTCATCCTCGATGACATCACCTACCGCGACTTCAACCCCGACCACGTCCTCGCCTCCGACTTCTATCCGGACCGCACGCTTGTGTCCTGCACGTTCTCCAAGGGCCCGGGATTGGCGGGGATGCGCGTGGGCGCGATCCTCGGGCCCCCGGAGCTGATGAAGCAGGTCAAGCGTTACGACACGAACGTCCTCGGGGCGAACATCCTCGGTCAGCGCGCGGCGTTGGCGGCACTGCAGCACAAGAAGGAGTGGCTCGGCGTCGTCCGCGACACCTGCCAGAAGAACCAGCAGATCATCCGTGCGGCGGTGGAAGGCGTGGACGGCTGCACCCTGCCCGTCTACCCCTCGAAGGCGAACCTCTTCGTCATCGACATCTCGGAGACCGGCGTCGATCCGGACGTGATCGAACAGAGGCTCCTCCTGGAGCACAAGGTCCATGTCCGGTCCGGGAAATACCTGTCCCCCCGCGTCGGCGGACGATTCATCCGCGTCTCCTTCTCCTGCCCAGAGGCGGATGCGCGGCGGTTCGCGAAGGCGTTCCCCCTCTCGATGGCGGCTCTGCGGCGGTGAGCCGTGGCATTCCGTGTGACCCTCCTCGGTACCGGGAACCCACGGCCCCTGCTGGATCGGTTCGGCCCGAGCACCCTCATCGAGGCCGGCGGGGAGGCGATGCTCTTCGACGTCGGACGCGGGGCGACGCAGCGCCTCTTCGCGATCGACCGGCTCGCGGCGGTGACGGACGTGTTCCTCACGCACCTCCACTCGGACCATGTCGTCGGACTCGCGGATCTCTGGCTCACGGGGTGGATCTTCAGGAGGCGCGGAGGCCTCAGGGTCCATGGCCCGCCGGGGACCCGGGAGATGTGCGAGCATCTCGTGAAGGCGCACGCGTTCGACCTAGCGACCCGCCAGGAGTTCAGCGCCCACACCTCGGTCGAGGACGCGAGTCTCCACGGCGAGGACGTCCACCCCGGGACTGTGCATCCGGGGGCGGCCACCGTCACCGCCATCGAAGTCGACCACGGAATCGTGAAGCCGGCCTTCGGGTACCGCGTCGAGTCCGGCGGGCACTCGGTGGTCCTCTCGGGGGATACGCGGAAGAACGGGGCCCTCATCCAAGCCGCCCGAGGCTGCGATGTCCTCGTGCACGAGGTCGCCGCCGCCACAGAGGAGGCGCAGCAGGCCAGCGAGTTCACCCGCCAGGTGCTCACCTACCACACCTCCCCGGAGGAGGCCGGAGAGGTGTTCACCGCCGCTGGGCCGCGTTTGGCGGTGTACTCCCACCTCGTCCTCCTTGGCGGGCACACGGTCGAGCGGTTGATCGCCCGGACGCGGACGACGTATGGGGGGCCGCTCGCGGTCGGTGTCGACGGGATGAGACTCGAGGTGGGAGAGCATGTGGAGGTCCGGCCCCCGGTGCCGTGACGGAGCGTCCCATGTCTCCTCCATCGGCTTCGACGTCGGTGTCGATGACCGGCAAGACCTGCGTCGTCACCGGAGCGAACGCCGGGATCGGGCTGGAGACGGCCCGGGCCCTCGCACGTCGGGGCGCGGAGGTCGTCTTGGTGTGCCGGGACCCGGGTCGAGGGAGCGCGCCCTCCATGACCTCAGGACGACCGTCCCGGATGCGAACGTCCACCTGAGGACCGCCGACCTCTCCCTGATGCGCGAGGTGCGGATCCTGGCCGACGGTCTCCGGCGGGACCTCCCTCGCCTCCATGTTCTCGTGAACAACGCGGGGGTGATCCTCGGGAGACGACGGGTCACCGCCGAGGGCCTGGAGACCACGTTCGCGACGAACCACCTCGCGCCGTTCCTGCTCACGAACCTCCTTCTGGACACGCTCCGTGCGAGCGCCCCGTCCCGCGTCATCACGGTCAGTTCAGCGGCGCATCGCACCGGGCGCATGCACTGGGGGGACCTGCAGCTGGTGCGGGGGTATCTGGGACTTCGGGCCTATTCGCAATCCAAGCTCGCGAACATCCTGTTCACGCGCGCGCTCGCGCGGCGGTTGGAAGGCACGGGCGTCACCGCCAACTGCCTCCATCCGGGCTTCGTCGCGACCAACCTGGGCCAGGGGACGTACATCCTGTTCCGCATCGGGATGAGGCTCGGCGGGCCGCTGGTCCGCTCCGCGGTGCAAGGGGCCGAGACCTCGATCCACCTTGCCTGCTCCGCAGAGATGGCGGGGATCACAGGGCAGTACTTCGCAGACCGTTCGATCGTGACTCCGACAAGGGCGGCGCAGGACCGGGACTCCGAGGAGCGTCTGTGGGCGGAGAGCGCGCGGATCACCGGCGTCTCCGGTGCCCTCGGATCGTCCTAGGCTCTCGACAGACGGTACGTGAGGTGGACGGGCCGGTCGGAGGAGTTCTCCCACATCGGATAGAAGTCGAAGTCCTCCGGCGCGGTGAACTCGCCGTCGCCGGAGGCGGCATCGATGTGCACGTGGTGGGTCACCTCTTTGCCATGATGCGAATGGATGTTGAACGTCAACGCACCATCGGCGGTGTACTGGAAGAGCAGCCGCCCCCCGGCCTTCATCGAGGCCTTCAGCTCGAGCACCCAGCCCTTCTGCTTGTGGGGCGAGATCGTGACCTCCCCGCGTAGTTCGGATTGGTCCGGTCTCAGTTCCTCCAGGGTCATGCGCTGGACAGGCGGCGGCGCCTCAAGAGCCTTTTCGACCGCCAATGGTTTGTAGGTACGCCGGCTGCGATGCTTGTGCCCGGAACCAGTTTCGACCGCGCGGCGGACTACTACGACGCGACCCGCGCGATCCCCCCGGCGGTGATGGAGAGGACGGTCGAGGGACTCACCCGCCTCCTCGGAGGCCGCGGACCGGTGCTCGAGATCGGCGGGGGTACCGGGCGCTTCACGCGGCCCCTCCAGGCGAACGGGGTCGCGATCGTCCCCCTGGACCTCTCCCGGGCGATGCTGGACCGCGGGCGCGCCCAGGGGATGCGAGATGCCGTCCTCGGAGACGCCGCGAGCCTCCCGTTCCGCGACGGCGCGTTCGGGGCCGCGCTGAGCGTGCATGTCCTCCACCTCGTGAAGGAGGTCGGACCGGTGCTGCGCGAGATTGCACGGACCGTCCGAGAGGAATACGTCGTGGTCGCCGACAATTGGGACGGCTTCAGCCTGAACCGCCTGTACAGCGAGCGCGCGGCCGCGCGCACGGGGGTGCGCCACCATCTCGACGCGACGCGCGAGCGCGACCTCGAGCGGTGGATCGCTCCGAAGGAGGTTGTGCCCATCGCCGAGCACACGGAGTCGTACGACCTCGACGGTGTCCTCGCCCTCCTCGAGGCCAAGGCCTATTCGATGCAGTGGGAGGTCCCGGAGGCCGTGCACGCCGAGGTGATGGCGGCGCTGCGGCGGGAGTTTGGCGGTCAGCACCTGGAGAGAACGCTGATCGTGCGTCTGTTGCGCTGGGACGTCGCGTCCCTTCGCGGGCTCGAGCCCCGAGGCCGGGCGCCTTCCTGATCACTTCCAGGGCGTCCAATCCATACCCGAGTACTTCGCCAGGTCGAGGAGGATCTTGTGTGCATCGGCGGTGGGGATCTCCCAGTACGCCTCCGTCTCGCGCTTCGCGATGATTGACGTCGTCGCGCGGATCCACACGGGGAAGTCCGCGGGGACCGCGCCGAACAGGAGGGAGACGAGCATCCCGCGGTCGAAGTCCAGCTGGTGGTCCGGCGTGGAGGCGGGGAACGGTTGCGGCTTGAGGTTCGCGGCGTGCGTGACGTGCCCGGTCCCGCCCTCCATCACGGAGAAGTACTTCATCTTCGAGGCCATCAGGGGGAACCAGCGGTTACTGACGAGCGACTGGATGTCGTCGAAGACAGGGGAGCCCTGCGGGTAGGTGGGAAGGCAGTAGACCCGCGTGGCCCCGAACGCCTCGAAGGCCGTCCCGGCCCCGGTGAAGTCGAAGGGGCGGAAGCGTCCGGTCGCGTCGAAGTCCTCCTTCACGTAGGAGATCTTCCCCTCCGCGGCGGCGGCGACCACGCGCGTCATCGCCTCCTCGGACCAATCCGAGGGGTCGAACCACACATGCGGCACGACGAACGGCCGCTCCTTGGAGATCCCCGCCATGATGTCCGGGATGTCCACCGGGCCGAGGGGCCAGTTGTCCTGCATCCAGGCCTGCTCCTTCGGGTCGGAATAGTGGTAGCGGAGGTACGGGTGGAGGGTCACGCCCAGGATCTCCAGCGGGAACGGGTTCAGGAGTTCGTGCCTGATCTCCACCTCCTTGCGGTCCTCCCAGCATTGCGCGAAGTGGTCGTTGCTCAGCGGGAAGAGGGCGACGCGGGAGTGCTCGAAGTTGTAGCCGCCATCGGTGGGCCGGTGCCCCTGGAGGCGGTCGATCGCCTCGCGGCAGACGAAGGGGATCTCGTCGAATCGTTCGTCGCTGACGTTGCGCGCGACCTGGAGGAGGCGCCCGAGGGCGCACCCGACCGTGCGCGGCCCGCTGAGGGCGAGCTCGCTCTGGATCGGGAGGACGGAGAAGACCCAGAAGACCGTGGACTCCGGGAGGGCATAGCCCAGCTGGAGAAGGAGTTCCGGGGTGAGGCCTCCACCCGTGCCGCCGTCCGCGGAGTGGATGAGGACGACGATGGAGGGGCTGATCGCGCGGAAGGGCTTGTAGAGCTCCTCGGCAAGGATGCCCGCGACCGCATCGCTGCGCATCGCGTCCGCGGCCCTCCCGGGCTTCCCGCCAGCACCGCGCGAGACACCGTCGACGAGCTTGGAGAGCGAGACCCGGTTCTCCCGGGGGATGGAGGGATAGAAGCCGGGCTGGAGGGGATCGACGCTCGTGTCGACCAAGTACCAGTACGGCCGCTTCGTGAAGCCGCCTGTCGCGTCGAGGATCGAGCGGTACCGGTCGAGCTGCTTGTACTGGAGGAACTTCGCGATGCCTTCGGAGAGGATGCGCGAGCCGCCGCCGCCGATGCCGAGGAGCACGATGCGCGGCGGGTGGATCGAATCTTCGGGCATGTCGTTCCCCTTAGGCCTTCACGGCGGTCTCATAGCTCGTCTTGACGAACGGCACGATGGCGGTGAGATCGCCCGGTCGCTTCACCGGGACGCTCACCCAGGTCTTCACCGCCTTGCCCCCCATCGTGAAGGGCTTGCCGCCGAACTCCTGCGTCAGTCGGGTCCGCCCCTCCTCCGGGAGTTTGGTGATCACGACGGCGTCGGTGATGAGGAGGGCAAAGAACTTGCTCCCATAGAAGTAGCAGATGCACCCCATCATCTCCCGCGTCGTGACCCCGCGCCAACGCAGGACCGTCCTCTCCAGGGCTTCCCGGACCTTGCCCATCTCCTTCTCATCGTAGAACTTCACAGGGTTCTCCCTCGTCCGGGAATCGCCCGCCGATGCGGTAGACCGTACTTAAAGATGCGAGTGGCAGGCCCCCGGCCTCCCGTGCGGGCGACACGCGGCCGACCGTCGGGGCGGGAGAAAGTGCTCCCGGCGGGATTCGAACCCGCGTCGGAGGCTCGAAAGGCCCCTATCCTTGGCCAGACTAGACTACGGGAGCGCGCGCCGCCCAACCCTGGGGCGGTATTAAGCCTCTGCGGGGTCACACCTCGTTCCCGATCTCCTTCGCGAGCAGACCGTACTCCCGCTCCCCGAGGGTCTTCGGGTCGAGGGCGACGAAGAGGTAGGCTCCGTGGCCGCGGGCCTTCTCGTTCACCTGTTGCACGCACTTCATCGTCGCCTCGAACCCGTTCTGCGAGACCAGGTACTCCAAGCCCTCCAGCGCCACCGCCGAGTCACCGCCAATCTTCAGGAACTGGTCCACTGCGGAGATGAGGGCGACGAGGTTCGTCGGGCTCGCGTGCTGCACGTTCTTCGCCTTCGGCCGTTCGGTGGACTGCGTGAGCCAGAGATAATGCGCGCCCTCCAGCTTGTGACGCTCCACGAGATCGTTCGGGTGGATGCGGGTGACGCAGAGGGCCCGCGACCCGGCCTTCTCCACGGAGCGCAGGATCTCGAACACCTCGTCCGGTTTGGCCTCGCGCACGATGTACGCCGCGCGCTGCGTGATCCGCGGGGCGTGCTCCCGGCCGGCGGGATCGATCTTGTGCTCGCCGCTGTCCAGGCGCCCCTCCATCGTCTCGACGCTGCGATGGAGCACCGCCATCTTGCTCTTCACGAGGACGCCGAGCTCCACGGCGCTGTAGCCCTGCGCGGCGAGGCGCATCACCTCGTTCAGCGCGTCCCGGAGGCCCTGCTCATAGCCCTTGAGGAACGTCTTCTTGCGGTCGTCGCTGGTCATGCATCCCAGGCCCGCTACCCGCGGCCCCAGGATAAAACTTTCCGGCTCACCCGATGTAGCCGAGGTCTTCCTTGCCGCCGGACTCCGGCGGCGACTCGACGACGTCCTTGAGCTTCGAGGTCACGCTGTCGATCTGCTTCGCCTTCGCCTCGAGCTCGTCGAACGAGATCGTGAGGCCGAGCATCTTCGTGAGGACCTCGAGGACGGCCTGGGCGCTCTTGGGGTCGACGAAGTACCCCGAGGTCTCCCCCATGAGGCAGGCCGATCGCAAGCCGTGGAGGTTCCCGAGGCCGAGGATGAGCCCGCTCGCCCCGACAATCCCCGCGCCCGGTTCGCCGCGCGAGAAGACGACGCCCTGCGTCTCGAGCTCCTTGACGAGTTCGGCGTCCGTCGCCGCGCCCAGGACCCGGGGCTTCGTCACGAGGCGGCCCATGCCGTACCCGCCGAGGGTGTAGGCGCGTTTCACGCCGAGGTCCACGAGCGTTCGGATCACGAAGTCGCTCAGCTCGTACTGGCCCTCCGGCGTGAGCCCCTGGTAGTCCCCGACGAGGATCACGAGGTCCGGCACCTTGCCGCCGCGCTTGACGTAGTAGAACTCGTTGTTCACGAGCTTGATCACGCCGGTCTCCTGGACGAGGACCTGCGGCGGGAAGTACTTGGAGAACATCTCGGCGAACTTCACGCCCTTCAGCTCGTCCTTGAGGTGCTCGGCGGCGAGCTTCCCGACGTTCCCGATCCCCGGCAGGCCCTCCACGAAGATCGGCTCGTGCAGCGTCGGCTTCTCCAGCCAGCGGAGGACGATGCTCTCCATCAGGGCGCCCCCAGCTGCTTGAGCTTCCGGCGGTAGGCGCCGAACCGGTCCTCGGGGGAGTAGCGCGGCGGGAGCGGGATGGCGGTGGCGAGGCCGCAGTCCGGGCAGGCGGCCTTCAGCGTGTACCGATGGCACTCCTTGCAGATCCGCATGAACGAGCGCATCGGGTTCACTCCTCCTTGCGCTGGAACTTCGCCTCGCCGCCATGCGTCTCCAGATACTTGGTCGCGCGCTGCGCGGCCTTCTGGATCTCCTCCTCGGCGCCCTTGTAGTCGGGGGCGCGGACGACGACCCGGTACCGGGGCGCGCCGATGTACTGGACCTTGACTGTCACATGGTCCTGCTTCCCGGCCTTCTTCAGGGCCTCGTGGATGCGGCGGGCGCCGTCCGGCTGCCAGCTCGTCATCTCCAGGTACCCGTCGATCGTGACGAACGGGGGGATGATGTTCTCCTTGGAGATGGCGGTGAACGCGAGCGTCCAGTCCCCCTCGAAGTCGTTCTCCACGAGCGCGTTCTCGTCCATCGAGCACTCCTCGAAGGCGCGATAGAGCGTCCCGAAGGACTCCTCGACGTCCCGGCCGAACGCCTCGTAGCAGGCCTCCGGGGTCTTCTCAAGCCGCTGCGCGACGAGTTCCAGGAGCTTCTCGGCCTTCTGCTGGTTCTTCCATTCCTGGATCTTCTCGCGCTTCTGGTGCTCGTTGACGGACTTCAGCGAGAGGTCGACCTGGCGCTTCGCGAGATCGACCTTGATGACCTTGCAGACGACCTTCTGCCCCTCGCGCACGTAGTCGCGGATGTACTTGATCCAGCCCGTCGCGACCTCCGCGATGTGGATGAAGCCCTCGAGGAAGTCCCCCTGGGTGAAGGCCTGCCCGGTGCTCTCCTCGCCGCGTCCCCGGGATTCCTCCCGCGCATGCAGCTTCGTCTTCCCGGCCGCCGAGGCGTACTCGTCGAGGAAGACGAACGCCCCGAAGTTCTTCACGTTGTGGACGGTGCAGACGACGAGGTCGCCCTCCTCCGGGAACTCCTCGGCGCGCGCCATCTACTCCAGGGCCCCCACGACCTCGCCCCGCAGGGACGCGAGGCCGCCCGTGGGCTTGGCGAGCGTCGCCCCGCAGACGAGACAGGTCACGGGGGTGGCGGCGCGCGCGAACAGGGGCTGCTCGTTGCCGCAGTCGGGGCACTTCACCTTGACGTACTTGGACTTCGGGGTGTCGGTCATTCTTCGGTCAACTCGAACTTCTTCGCCCGGAAGCCGCGGGGTTGGTGCGCCTTCTTGCACTCCTTGCAGCGGTAGCGAAGATGGATGCGCCTCGTGGGCTTCTCGCGGCCTTCCGGCTTGGGGCGGGGGAAGCCCCCGTACCCGCGCGTGACGCGGCGGAACCGCCTCTGCCCGCGCCGCATCTCGGACCTCGGGCGGTTCTTCACGCGCTCGATCTCGAGGTTCCGATGCTTCTTGCAGAAGGGGCAATAGCCGCGGATGACCTTCGGCATCTTCATGGAGGGGTCGTCCAAGAGGAAGTGGCTATAAAAAGGCTTGGCGTGAGCGAGGCCCGCGGCGGCGACCCGCGCGTTCGGCGCCCGAAGCGCAGGCTATAAATATCGGCGGAAAAATATAACGCTCGGTGAATGAATGACGGCGGTCGCGAAGCCGCGGCGCAAGGAAGAGGTCTTCGTCGACCTCTTGGTCACCGCGGGACTCGCGAAGAACGTCGCCCGTACGCTCGTCTTCCTCGCCCGTCGGGAGGTCACGACCTCCGTGGACATCGAGAAGGCGACGGGGCTGCGGCAGCCCGAGGTGTCCCTCGCCATGGCGGTGCTCCGGAAGCGCGGGTGGATCGAGAAGCATGACCTTAAGAAGGAGGGGAAGGGGCGGCCGGTCCATGCGTATCGCCTCGCGATGCCGTTGGAGGGGATCGTCGACACGATCGCGGGCGACGAGCGCCGGAAGATCGAGGCCATCGAGGACAACCTGCGCAAGTTGCAGCAGGGCCTCTAGGGTTCCAGGCGCCGCAGCTGGCCGCCATCCCCGACGAGGACGAGGGAGGCGAGGCCGACGAACAGCCCGTTCTCCAGGACCCCGGGCGTGTTGTTGATCTCCTTCTCCAGGGCCGCGGGATCGTCGATGCCGTCGAACTTGCAGTCCAGGATATGGTAGCCGTTGTCCGTGACGAATGGCGCGGTGCCCTTCTCCCTCAGGACCGGCACGCATCCGAGCTCGGTGAGCGCGGTGGCGGCGACGCGCCACGCGAACGGGTGCACCTCCACCGGGACGGCGAAGCGCTCCCCGAGGCGCTTCACCAACTTCCCGCCGTCGACGATGATCACCTCGCTCTTGGAGGCACGTGCGACGACCTTCTCCCGGAAGTGCGCGCCGCCGCCGCCCTTGATCAGGTTGAGCCTCGGGTCGACCTCGTCGGCGCCATCGATCGTCATGTCCACGACCGGGCTCGCGTCGAGGGTCGTCAGCGGGATCCTCAGACCCGCCGCCAGCGCCTCGGTCGCCTTCGAGGTCGGGACGCCGCGGATCCGCAGTCCCTCCTTCACGCGGAGCGCGATGTGACGAAGCGCGATTTCGGCGGTGCTCCCGGTCCCGAGGCCCACGACCATTCCGTCCTGCAAGAGGGAAACGGCGGCGATCGCCGCCAATTCCTTGTCCTCGGCGACGTTCATCGCGGCCTCTGCATCCCCTGCACGAGCTTGACGACCTCGCGCACCACGATCGCGTCCAGGCGCTTCGCGAGGGCGACGTTCGCGCGCCTCGGGTTCCCCGTCAGGCCTGGCCACAGGGTCGTCGGGTCCTTCGTGATCGTGTACTTCGGGAGGCGGCTGGCCCCCTTCTTCGGCAAAGCCTTGACGAGATCGGGGCGCAGGCGCATCACCCTGGACGTCTCGACTGTGCCCGCGTGGCCATCGCCCTTCGGCACGAGCTTCGAGCCGTAGATGATGTCGTAGTCAGAGAGGAGTACGACCTCGAGGTCCGTGGCGGCGACGACCTCCTGGGCAGCGAGGCGCAAGGCCGCCATGTGCTCGCGGCCGGCATGGCCGCTGAGGACCAGGACGTGGCGCACGCCATTCCTGCGGAAATCCGCGAGGATGTCCCGCATGTACGCGCGGAAGGAATCGAACCCGGGCGTGATCGACCCCGGGTAGGGTTTCGTCGTACCGCAGACGCCATAGTGGATCGGCGGGGCGATAAGGGCACCCGTCTTGGCGGCGACCGCCTCCGCCACCGCCATCGGCTGCAGGAAGTCCGCGGAGAGCGGGAGGTGCGGGCCATGGGCCTCGACGGCCCCGACCGGGAGGATGACGACGGGGTCTTTCTTCACGGCGGCGGCGAACTCGGCGCTCGTCAGGTCTTCGAGGTGCATACGATCGGGAAGCGAGTGGCGGTAATACGCTTATCCCCGCGGCGGCTTCCCGGGTCCGTGCGTGTCGCAGCCCTCTTCTCCGGTGGGAAGGACTCCACGTACGCCGCCTATGTCGCGATGCAGCGGGGCTGGGAGGTCACGCACCTCGTCACGATCCGGCCTCAGGATCCGGACTCGATGATGTTCCACGTGCCGAACCTGCACCTCACCCCGCTCCTCGCGGAAGCGATGGGGATCCCCCTCGTCACCGCCGAGGCGGAGGCCGGCGAGGAGGGCGAGCTCGGGGCTTTGCGGGAGTCCCTGAAGGGTCTGCAGGTCGATGGCGTCGTCGTCGGTGCAGTCGCCTCCGACTACCAACACTCGCGAGTGAACCGGGTCTCCCACGGGCTCGGCCTCCGCGTCTTTGCGCCGCTCTGGCGGCTGGATCCGGAGAGGTTGCTGCGCGACTATCTCGCGGCGGGTATGCGCATCCGGATCGTCGGCGCATTCGCGGAGGGGATGGGTCCGGAGTGGCTCGGCCGGGAGCTGGATGAGACGGCGGTGACGGACCTCCTCCGTCTTCACCGCCAAAAAGGCGTGAACCCCGTAGGCGAAGGCGGGGAATACGAGTCCCTCGTCGTCGATGCGCCGTTCTTCCGGAAGCGTCTCGAGATCACCGGGGAGGACCGCCATTGGGAAGGACAACGCGGCGCAGTCATGTTCACCGCCAATCTTGTGGACTGGTGACGTTACAACTGGGCGCGGCGTTCCACGGGCGTGATCTCCTCCTTTGGCGGTCTTCGCCGAAAGACCCGCGTCCAGAACACCACGCCGACGACGGCGACGACAATCCCGATGACGACGATGCCCACGAGGAACGGGAAGGCGAGTTCGGCGGCGCAAAGGGACCTCCAGTTCTCGGGGTTCACCGACCCGAGGCTCAGCGCGCGGACCGTCGTTGTCGCCCCCGAGGAGGCGACCCACACCGAGGGGAAGATGTGATCGACATCCTTGCCGATGGCAGGGCGGGAGAACGGCCTCTCGCCGCTGAACAGGGCCCGGAAGTTGGACCCGTACGTGAGCCGGACCATGAGCACCGTGCCCTCGATCCCCCCGCGCGGGGACCGGAGACGTCCCGCCACCACGACCGAGCCGCTGGCGATGTCCGTCTGGGGGGCACCGAGGAACTCCGGATCGGCACACTCCAGGCCCGGATCGGAATACGACCACCGTTGGGATCCGGGGCCGTAGGCGCCGGTCCCGGTGAGGCGTACGGCGTAGAGCCGCCCTTCCGATGTGGACGCGAGCATGGTCTCTCCGGCGGGGCCCGGCTGCCGGACCCTCCCTTCTTCGGGACGGCTCTGCGAATCGATGAGGCGTACACCGCCATCGGGATAGCCGTCCGCACCGACCCGATCCGCCCAACCGTCGAGGAGCGAGCCCTCGAGTGTCCGGGGGATGAGCCATCCCCGGGTCGACCCGGCCCAAACGGCCTCCCCGCCCGCAGGCAGGTCGGCGATGACCGGTGGAGAGTCCCAGTCCGACACGGAAGGGGCCACCGTCAGGGTCCACCGCTCCGTGAGTCCCGCCGGAGACGCCTCGAACATGAGGAGGACGCCATCTGAGGTGCTGGCGGCGAGGCGATGGCCATCCTCCGAGAAAGCGGGGGACCACTGCGGGAGGATTCCGCGCATCGGCCCCCCGGCAAGGTTCACCGCCAACGACCCCGGGTGCTGCCACCGACCAAGGAGAGTGTGATTCAGGGGATCCCCGAGCCGACTTTCGTCCGCCATGTCCCACGCCCCGGAAGCCACGCCGAAGAGCGAGAGCTGACCCGTCGATGTCGCCACGGCCACCGTCTCGTTCCCGGTGCGACCCCAGAGCCGGTCCGGCGAGAAGACCGCGATTCCGGTGATGGCGCCGTCCACCGTGGCGTCCCAGACCCGTCGGGCCATCGGGGTGGTCACGCGGGCTCCTGGGTTTCCCGGATTCGCAATCATGCCCGGTTCGACCGAGTCGCGGAAGGCGAGGATCTTCCCGTCGCTCATCCCCACGTAGAGGATGTACTCCGGGTCCCCCACCGGGCCGAACATGGCGGACCCGACGAAGTCACCATAGTTCACGACGACCGGATCGGTCGATACCGTCCCGTTGCTCCAGTCGCCAAGATCCAGATACGCCCGCCCGGAGGCCGGTGTCCACGCCGCCGACGAGGTCCAGCTCTGGATTGCGAGGAGGTGGTCTCCCCCGGCGAGGTAGAGTCGATCCACTTCGGCACCGAACGCACTGGGCAGGAAGCGGTAGGCCATCGCGGTGTCCGCCACCGCCAGGATCCTCGGGTCGAGTCCGAAGGGCGACGCCCAGTTCTGGTCCAGGCCCGGGGCCTCCATGTCGCCCCTCCCCGAGGAAGGCAGGAACAGAATGAACGCGGTCAGCGCGACACCGATGGCCCGCGGGAACCGGTTCCCTCGCATCCTCTCCACGCTTCCGGATGGAACAATCGCCAAGATAGGCTTTCCGGTACGCTGCTTGTGGCCCGCTGTCAGTAGAAATGGGGCCGGTCGGATTCGAACCGACGTCGCAAGGTCCCAAACCTCGCAGGATGGACCAAGCTACCCCACGGCCCCGCGGTGGCGGCGATTCGCGGTGGCGGCATTAAGGCTTCGAGGCGCGAATCAGGCCTTGAGGCGGCGGCGCAGGAGGCCCCGTTCCCGCCCGGTCTCCAGGTGCGAGACGAGGACCCGTTCGACCTCGCTCGCGAACGGCTCGTACTCCTCCATCCAATAGTGCTCCTTGGCCGAGCCCTTCGGCCCGTACTGCGGCCCGAACGGGTTGGCAAGGTCGGCGACCCGATGGAGGCATTCGTGGTAGAGCGTGTCGTACGCCTCCTGGAGGCCCCGCTCCTCGCCGGCCTCCCGCCCGTCCCACCAGTAGTCGAGGAGGGCCTGAGAGGTCTCGGCGCCGACGGCGTTCACGTCGAGGCAGTAGTCCGCGTGGGCGTTGCCGCGCTGGTTCTCCAGGGAGTTCCACGCGATCCGAGATGCGGAGAGCGCGTGCATCCGCAGGCTCTCCGCGCTCCGGTTCGAGCCGAAGACGACGATGGGGGGCACGACGGAGCGGCGCGAGGCGCGTCGGGGGCGGAAGCTCGCCTCCCGCCTGCGCAGCAGCCGGAGGTACCGCTCACTCGCCGCGCGGCCCGTAGGGTCGGCGAACAGCTCCGCGTCGAACTCGGGGATCGGGTAGTTCTCGAGATGATGCGTCACGAGAGGCTCGGTGCGACGGAACAGTTCCGCCATGACCTCGCGCGCGAGACGGACCATCGCGGCGGTGAGCTCGGGTCGAGAGGAGGGCGGCAAGACCCGGCGGATCCTCCGGATCCGGAGGTCGACCGGCGGCGCCCGCAGGTCCTCGTTCAGTTGCTCGATCCCGGCGGCGGTGTACCACCGGGGGTGGATCGGGTCCGCCACCCGGCGCTCCGCGTCGAGAAAGTAGAGCGTCCGGGCACGTCTCACCGCCATGGAACGCCGCCGATGGGGGGCCTCCCTATCTGGCTTTCGTCCCCGAAGGACTTCCCCCCAGGGCGGGGCGCCAACACCCTGCCAGGCCCCCGTCGTCACCCTTAAATAACGGCGCGGGAGTCGTCCCGGCGGTAGGACGGCCATAGTGGCGGGGCCACACCCGGTCTCTTTCCGAACCCGGAAGTTAAGCCCGCCTACGTCCTTGGTGCTACTGCGGTGCGCGAGCCCGCGGGAAACCTACCCTCCTTCGGGGGGGCTTCGGACGGCGACCTAGGTACGCTACTCGCTTGCCTTCGGGCAGGAGGGAAAACGTGCCGTTCTAACGGTCGTCGCTCGATGGGACGCCGTCCGCCACCCCGCCCACGACTTCCACGGTTCACCTCGTGTGCTCTGTGGTGATCTTGCGCCGAGCTGACCTTAGCTGGTGGGGCATTCTCGTCTCGGCCTAGTCTCCGTCGCTTGTCTATTGGACCTTGTCCAAGGCCTGCACTGAAGCGTCCTGGGCCTGCCGCCTCCGTCTACGCGAGAGGAAGAGCAAGAGCGCGCAGACCATGACGACGATTGCCGAGAGGATGACCAGGATCCAGAACCCCGACTGCGTCGGGAGGGGGATGGCGGGGGGAGTGATGGGCTTTGCAGTGACTTCGATCGAGAGAGGACCTTCCCCAACGCCGGTTCTCGCCCCCACGGTGTAGTAGTAGGTCTCGCCATTGGTCACATTCGTGTCGCGGTAGGCAGTGACGTTCCCGACATCCGCGAAGAACGCCGCACTCCCACCGGAGGTACCTCGGAAGATCCGGTAACCCGTGATGGCGAAGCCGCCGTCCGCTGCGGGAGCTTCCCAGGTGATCGTGACCGTTCCGTCCCCGACCACCGCCTGGGGGTTCCTTGGCGCTGTGGGGAAGGTGAGCGGGGTCGTCCCATTCTCTTCGGAGGCTGGTCCTTCGCCTGCCGCGTTCTTCGCCCCGACCTTGTAGTAGTAGGCCCGGCCATTGGTCAATCCGGCGTCGAAGTAGGTGGTGACGTTCCCGATCTCGGCGAGGAGCGTCTCTGCGCCTGAAGCCGTGCCACGGTAAACCGTATAGTTCGAGATGGGCGCAGTCCCCTCATCCGATGGCGGCGACCAAATCAGCGTGATGTTCCTGTCTCCCCCGCTGGCCCCGAGGGCGCTTGGCTGCCCGGGCGGACGGGGGAGGGCGTAGGTGGCGTTCACAGTGGCGATGTCGGACGGCCGTCCGCGGATGCCCCATGCACGCACGTCGATAGAGTTTGACCCGAGGATGAGGCCCACAGAAGCGCTCCAGGAGAACGTCCCTGTGGCCGCCTGCCACGGTCCGCCGTTTAGGCGGAACTCGACGAGACGGGGACTGACACCGCCGGCGTCACGGGCGGTGCCGGAGACTACGATTGGTGTGGTCAAGAAGCTGTTGCCGGAGGCAGGCCAGGCGACGGACACCGTTGGGAGGAGCCATCCGTTCTGCAGCATCAGCGGGTACATGTCACTCGCGTTCTCGTTCATGAGGTAGGGAGTGTCCCCGATACCGTCGCTTCCAGGCTGGTCTTGGGCCGGTCCGCTGAACAGGTCCCCGCCAAAGTAGTCGGACCAGAAGTTCCCGCCCTCCACGTATCCGGAGTCCCAAGAGTTCTGGACACCTCTCAGATCGATTGAACTACTCACGCTCGCTATGAAGTTGTTATGGTACACGGAGACATTCGAGGAGTCGGAGAGTTCCATGCCATACCAGTTTCCCAAGAGGGTGTTATTGTAGACAGAGCACCAGGCAGAAGATCGAAGCTCGATGCCATAGGTATTGCTCGTGACGGCCTGGGCCGAGATGGAGACGTTCGTTGCGAACGTAAGAAGGATGCCAAGACGACTTCCAGTCACCGTGTTATTCACGAGCGTCGAGTGATCCACGTAGGCCAGTTCGATCCCGACATCGGCGTCAGCGAGGGTGAGGTTCGAAACTGACGCTCGCGTGCAGTTGGTCATGATCAGCTCGCCGATGAGCGCCCGGTCGACCACGAGGTCAGCGCAGTCCTTGTAGTACGCGATGGGTCTCCCGTTCACCGTGTTGTCGGGGGTGATGGAATGAGAGTTGAAGTGGGGAAGGGTTGTGCCGTAGATGAAGAGACCGTCGCGGGTGAGGATGTTGTTGAAAACCGTCACGTTCGTAGAGCTACCAATATCGATGCCGAAAGCGCTGTCCGTAACGCTGTTGTTCTCGACGCGGACATTGGTCGAACCTAGGAGCCAGATTCCGGGGAGGTTCGGGGCGTTCACGTAGTTGTTGGCGACCGACGCGTTTGTAGAGGCCCAGATGTCCAACCCGCCGCCTGCGCTGGAGATGGTTACGTTCTCCACGGAGGTGTTGGCGGTGAACCACAGAAGGACTGCGTCGAAGTTTGATCCAGACTCGCTCACGCGCACGTCTCGGATGACGACGTGGGCGTCTGTGCCGGTGATACGGATCCCATCCTCAACCGAGGCGTTGATCTCCCACCCCGAGATGACGAAGGGGTCTGCCGGCGTCCCGCTGCCCCCGGTGACTCCGTTGGCAGGTATGAATTCGGCATTGTTCGCGATGCTGATCGGCGCGTGAGCGGTATAGGCTTCCGCGGAATCGGGCACCAAGACCGAGATGACAACTGAGGAAAGTGCCAGCAGGGCAACCATGATCCCCGCACGGCCCATCGGGGCCCGAATCGATGTGTCTTCGTAGATTCTCTTGCGCATAGGGATCCGCTCGGGGGGCGACTCGGCGCTCCTAACATAAAGGGGCGGGTCTAGTTCTCTGGGGTGAAAACGAATTGCCAAGCGAATCGCGTACTGTCCCGGAACGGCCACGGGCCGCCGGAAGATGGGACGCCGTCCGCCTCCCTCTTACCGGAAGTGTTCTCGGATTGTCTACTCCGTCGGCCTGCCGCGGCGCGACCGCCGCAGGAGGAGTGCGAGGCCCGGCAAGACCACCGCCACGAGCACGAAGTCGTACTCCCCGATGTAGACGGTGGCGCTCGCCGCCGAGGTCGCCAGCCCGAAGCCGAACTGCGACGTGTAGTTCAGGAACGCCCAGTTCACCGCGTCGCCCCACGTGGCGTTCGCGTTCACCTGCACGGTGATCGTGAAGCTGTGCGCCCCCACCGCCACACCCGCGAAGCTCCACCGGTACGTCTGCCCGGACGAGGACGAGGGTGCAACGCTGCTCGAGATGAACGTGACCTGCGACGGCAGCGTGTCGTTGATCCAGACGTTGTTGGCGGCGACACTCCCGGTGTTGTTGTAGTAGACCGTGTAGACGATGAAGCCGCCGGGGACCTGCTGCGACACGTCCGAGATCTTCGCGACGGCAATGACGGGGCGAGTGGAGGTGGCGTTTGCCCACGCCTGCGACCCCGGGCGCCCGCGGTTCAGCTGGTCCACGTACTGGAGGGTGGCGGTGTTCACGAGGAGCGCGTTGTTCGGGGGCTGATCGACCCGGACAGTAATCGTGAGGGAGTTGGCGGTGTTCGGTCCGACATTTGTGAAGACCCACCGGTACAACTGGCCGGACGAGGAGGAGGGGGCGACACTGGAGGAGACGAACAGGGTGTTGGCGGGGAGCGTGTCGTTGATCCAGACGGTGTTCGCGCGCCCCGTGTCCGTGTTGTTGTAGTAGATCGTGTAGACGAGGGTGTCGCCCGGTCCGGTGGCGGTCTTGTTCACGGTCTTCGCGACGGCGATTGTGGGGCGGTGGCGGGTGTTGGGCTGCCCCGACGTGGGTGCCGTATCGATGTAGAAGTCGGCGGCGTCGTTGTCCGAGTCCATCGGCTTCCCGGTCGAGGGGTCCTTGAACCGCGCCCAGGACTCCGAGGAGGAGTGACCACTGTAGGCCGTGCGATCGATCTCCGTGCCAGCGCACAAGATGCGCACGGTTGAGCCGCCGTTCGGCAGGGAGTTGCTCGGCAGGTTCACCGCCAGATACTCCGTGCCGCTGCCCCAGGCGCCGATGGTCTGGGTGAAGGTGTAGACTGTTGTCCAGCCGCCTCCCTGACGTCGCTCGAGAGTGCATCCGTTCATGTTCCTCGCGGCGTTCGTGGGGTTCGCGATCTCGACCCATTCCGGGTTTGTGGCGGCGGAGACCTCGTTGATCACCACGTCCGTGCCGCCGGGGTTCGTGGGGGAGGGCGGCGGCGCCGTGCCGCGCGTCGCGACGCCGTCCGACGTGTCGACGCTGAACCCGGCGTCGCGCATGCGGAAGGCCACTCGCGGGGCCGCGGAGAGGTTCGCGAGGGCGGCGGGGAACGCGACCTCGAGGCGGTGCGCGTCCATCCCGACGGTGACGTCGCCGATCCGCCGCCAGGGGTTGTCCGGTCCGGGGGCGTACGCGAACAGGCCGCTGTCGATCACGCGCTGCGCGCGTCCCCGGACCTCGATCGCGAAGTCGGCACCGACGGGGCCTGCGGCGGTGGACACGGGCAGCCCCGTGGCGGGGTCGCCGTCCGCGTCGATGTACGCGACGGCCGTGTCCGCGCCGACGAGGGGGGTGGCGGCTATGTCGCCGAGGAAGAGCGTCACCGTGCGGTTCGCGTAGGGGACGGGGAACCAGGCGGGCAGCGTCGTGTTGATCCACACGTCCACGCCGCCGCGGTCGTAGTCCACGAGACCGTCCCCGTCCACGTCGCCGCCGCTGAGCGCGTCCGTGACGTTGTCGTTGTTGAAGTCGTCCGGGGAGAGGTCGAGGCCGTCCGGGACGGAGTCGCGGTCGTGGTCCTCGACGACGAGGTACGCAGGCCGCTCGAAGGTGCCGGGGAGGTCGACGCCGCCGAGGATGCGCCCGCGGACCCCGAGGGTGATCGCGACCTGGGCGGGCGTGGCGTCCAGGCCGTACGTGCGGAGGTCGATCGCCGTGCGCAGGCCGCCGGAGCCGCGGACGAGCACGTCGCCGATGGGGTCGGTGCCGAGGCGCGCGGGGGCCCAGTCGCCGAAGGCGCCGTCGGCGGTGACAGATGGAGCAATGCCGACATAGGACATGCCCGGGGAGGGGAGGATCGTGAGAACGGCATCGGCCTCCACGGAGTCAAGGACCAGGCCAAGGGTCGTCGCGCTCAGCGTGGTGCCGAGCTGGGCCGAGACGAAGTAGGTGCGCGTCGTCTCCACGGTGTCCGCGACGGCGAAGCGCACGCGTCCAGCGACGGGCGACTGGAAGTCCACGACCGGGTCCGAGGGCGTCCACACCCCGTCGCCGTCGTCCGCGTGCAGCGTGAGGAGGACCTCCGCGTCGGCAATCGTCCCGGTCCGCTGGAACACGAGTGCGGAGAGCGCGACGGGGCCGCCGGGCGCGTCCAGGTCGAGGCGAAGTACCTCCCCTGGGGTGGTGATCACGTCCGGCGCGGTCCACTCGGGGGCGGCGACGAGGGCGGCGCGCTGCGGGGCGGCGGCGGCCGATGCGTCCGCCTCGGCGACATTGTCGGAGAGGACGAGGAGCGCGCGGGGCTCCCCGAGAAGGCTCGGAATGACCGCTTGCATCTCGAGGACGCGGTCTCGAACGGCGGCCAGAACATCACCGGCGGGAACGAAACCCGCGAAGTCGTCCCGGTCGCCGCCGCGCCAGGACGCAAGGGCGTTCCCCTGCAGCGTGTCGTTCCAGCCCCAGACCTCGAGGAGGTAGTCGGCACCGAGAGCGCCGATGGAGTAGCCACTGCTCGGGTCGGCGTCGGAATCGACGAAGAGGAGGACGGCATCGACGCCGTCCGGGGGGCGTCCGGTGAACAGCGTGCCGTTCGCCTCGACGTAGGCCGACAGGGTCGTGTCGAAGCGGTGCAGGCGGAAGGAGAGGAGGTCGGAGGGGGCGTACGCGACGTCGGCGCCGGCGTCACGGAAGGAGCGCGTGCCCGCCCAATCGTCGAAGGAGCCGTCGATCGAGACCTGGCCGAGCGTGGGGGGCGCCGCCAGGTACGAGACCAGGAGCGGGAGAAGGACCAGGACCGCCACCGTCAGGGCGACCGACGCCAGGGACCTCGCCCAGGCCCCGCCTCGGACCGACCGCGTCGAGGCGGCGCCACGCCGCCCGTTCACGAAGCCGTCGCCATTCACGAGGCCGTTCGTGAGACCCCGCAGGCCCGGGGACCCCGCCATCCCGTTGACGCGCCCCTGCGCCCGCACGCCGTTCACGCGACCGCCGGTGCCGTTGATCATCCCGGAGGGCCGTGACCCGAGCCCGTTCACGCGACCTGTCGAAGCGGCTTTGGACCGGCCGACCGCTGAGGTCGCGGTGCCGGAGATCCAGGTGGCGATCTCATGCGCCCGGGAGTCCGCCGTCACGGCCTCGTCTTCGCGACCCATCTTCCGAAGGAGCTCCGCGCGCGTCTCGTGCGCGACCTTGAGGGAGGGATCGGCCTCGATGAGCCGGTCGAAACGCTCCAAGGCCGCAAGGAGGGCCGTACGGTCCTCGGTCTCCTCCGGGAACTCCTTCGAGATCTCCTCCAGGTCGAGGACGTCCGTGGGGACCGGCTTCTTCTCCGGCGGGACGAGCCCGATGAGTTCCTCGAGAGAGGAGACGTCCTCCGCGGAGACGGGTTCGGGTTCGCTCTTCACCGGTTCCGGCGGCGGTGATGTGACCGGAGCAAGGGGCGGCGGGGACTCCGGGACGCGCTCGGGTTCCTCCCGGGCCACGGCGGGGGGCGCGATCTCGGGAGCGGGGGCGATCGGTGGCGGAAGCGTCGGCCTCGGCGGCGGTGACATGAACCCTTCCGGGATCACTACTGGACCCTCCGGTCTCGGAACGACCGGCTCCGCCTCAGGGGACGGTGCGAGAGGCGTCTTGCACGCCCGGCACTCCGTGGCCCCGGGGCTGTTGAAGGCCCCGCACAGGAGGCAGATGTCCATGATGCTCCCCGTCGCCGGTGTCGCCGAGGCCTCGACGGGCGGCGACTCGGGCGCGGGCGAGGCGGTCCCCTCCTCCTCGATGGGGACGCCGCAGGTCGCGCAGACCTTCGCGTCGGCGGCAAGGAACCCGCCGCAGTTCGAGCAGAGCGAGAGCTCCGCGGAGTCGCCCTCCCATCGGCTCTTCGCCTTGATCCCCTTCGCCGCCTCGGTGTCGACCCCGATCCCTTCCAGGGCGCTGTTCACCCGGGAATCCGCTTCCTCGGTCTGGACGGCCGGCGGGGCCGCGGGTCCCTCGCTGCCCTCCTCGATGCCCTCGAAGACCATCCCGCAATGCGGGCACGCCTTCGCCTTCGACGCGACCATGAGGCCGCAGGAGGGGCAGAGGTTCAGGCCGGCGGCGTCGGGGCGCTCCTTCAGGACGGCCACGGCCTCACGGACGCGGGTGGCGATGTCGACGGGGATCCCCGCCGTGGCGGCGATCTCCTCCACCGACGCCTCCGCCAGATTCTCGATGTCGCCAAAGCTCGCGCTGAGCCGTCGCACAGCCTTGCGGCTGACTCCCGGCAGGAGCGCCAGGAAATCGAGGGGCCCGTCGCCCAACGAAGGTCAACAGCGCTCGGGGCTAGTTAAGCGATTGTGGCGTCAGCTCGGCGAGTTCCACGCGGCGGACGACCCCGTCTAGCCCAGGGTCTTGGCCTACCACTTGACGCGTTTCAGGCGGTTCTCCACATAGAGCTGGAATTCCTTGCCCGGCGGCGCGAGCTCGAAGGTCTCCCGGAACTCGTCGGCGCCGAGGACCTGGTACCGGGTGCGTGCACGCCATCCGGCGGAGATGTTCTCGATGCCCTCCGACACGAAGGTGAACGACTTCCCGTCCGTCCCCTCCATCACGTACTGGTTCACGAAGCCCTCGGAGTGGAACTGGCGGAAGACGAACTGCTTGCGGTTCGAGTCGTAACTGACGAACCCCCAGTCCTCGTGCTGCTCGCCCTTCGGGTTGCGCTCTTGCGGGGCGTAGCTGGACTTGTTCCGCTCCCGGAGATACTTGCCGCCGAGGACGAACTGGTACTCGCGCTCGACCTTCGACTGGCCGGACTCGCCGGCGCCGCTTCCCTCCCACCGACCAATGAAGAAGGAGAACGGGTCCCACGGCTCCTTCGGCTTCGGGCCCTCCATCGACATGCGGGGCGGATGGGGGGACCGCAGACTTAAGCCTGCCGCGGAAACCCTTATGCGAACGCCCCGGTTCGCCCGCGCGATGGACTTTGCGCTGACGGAGACGCAGGCGCTGACCCGGAAGCAGGTCCACGACTTCGCCGCCGCCGAGATCCGCCCGGACGCGATGAAGTACGACGAGTCGCAGGAGTTCCCCGCCTCGTGGGTGCGGAGAATGGCGGCCCTCGGCTTGCTCGGCGTCTTCGTCCCGGAGGAATACGGCGGGTCCGGGCTGGACAACCTCTGTTACGCGATCACGATCGAGGAGCTGTCCTGGGGCTGCGCTTCCGCGGGGGTCATCGCGGCGGTGAACAACGGCCTCGCCTGCGAGCCGATCCTCCGGTTCGGGACGGAGGAGCAGAAGAAGCAGTGGCTCCCGAATCTCGCGAGCGGGACGTGGCTCGGGGCGTACGCGCTCACGGAGCCGGGGAGCGGTTCCGATGCGGCGGCGATGCGCACCACCGCCACCCTGGAGGGCGACGAGTGGGTCCTTCGCGGTACCAAGGCGTTCGTCACGAACGCGTACAAGGCCGACGTCGTTGTGACCTACGCGCGCACCGGGAGCGGGAAGCACGACATCTCCGCCTTCATCGTGCCGACCACCGCCAAGGGCTTCATCCGCCTGAAGAAGGAGAACAAGATGGGCATCCGCGCCAGCGACACGATGATGCTCGGCTTCGAGGACATGCACATTCCCAAGGACCACCTCCTCGGTCAGCAAGGCAAGGGGTTCAACATCGCGCTCGCGACGCTGGACGGCGGGCGGATCGGCATCGCGTCGCAGGCCATCGGGATCGCGCAGGCGGCGTTCGACGAGGCCACGGCGTACGCGAAGCAGCGCGAAGCGTTCGGACAGAAGATATCCGCCTTCCAGGCGATCCAGTTCAAGCTAGCGGACATGGCGGTGGAGATCGACGCGGCGCGCCTCCTCACCTACAAGGCGGCGGGGATGAAGGACCGCGGCGAGAAGCACACGATGGAGTCCTCGATGGCGAAGCTCTACGCGAGCGAGATGGCGGGAAGGGCCGTGAGCGAGGCGGTGCAGATCCACGGTGGCTACGGCTTCATCAAGGAATACCTGGTGGAGAAGCTCTACCGCGACCAGAAGATCACGGAGCTCTACGAGGGGACGAGCGAGGTCCAGCGCCTCGTGATCAGCCGCGGGCTATTGAAGAACTGACGTGGCGCGTCCCTGCGGAGACACCGCTTCCCGCGCCAAGGCACATGAACCTCCAAGACATCTCTCGGGTATGCGAACGCCTCAAGACACCGTGGCTCTCGTCACGGGCGCCAATAGCGGAATCGGGAAGGCCGTCGCGACCGGGCTCGCGCGGTGGGGAGCCTCCGTGACGCTCGTCGTGCGGAACCCTGCGAAGGGAGAGCAGACGATGGGGGACATCCGACGAACGGTCCCGGGAGCCCGTCTCGAACTCCTCGTCGCCGACCTTTCGGACCAGCGGTCCATCCGTGCCGCCGCCGCGTCCTTCCTCAGGAGCCACAGCGAACTCCACGTCCTCGTGAACGTGGCCGGCGTGTTCCTCCCCAAGCGCCTGGTCACCCCGGACGGCCTGGAGGCGACGTTCGCCACCAACTATGTCTCGTACTTCCTCCTGACGAACCTGCTCCTGCCCGCCCTCCGGCAGGGGAAGCCGGCCCGGATCGTCAACGTGGCCTCCCGCTACGGGGGGACGGCGATCGACTTCGAGGACATGCAGCTGGAACACCGCCAGTACTCCTACCTGAAGTCGACGCCCCCCACCATGCTCGCCCGCGTGCTCTTCACGCAGGAGTTGTCCGAGCGCCTGGCCGGTACCGGGGTCGTCGTGAACGCGGTCCACCCGGGCCTCGTGGCCCATACCGAGCTCCTGAACCAGACGGGCGGGTTCTTCCGGGTCCTCACGAACATGTTCGGAGGAACGCCGGAGAAGGGGGCGGACACGCCCCTCTGGCTGGCCACGGCGCCCGAGAACGAGACGGTCACGGGGAAGATGTGGGCCTCGCGCAAACCCATGAAGACGCCCGGCCAGGGGTCCGACCCCCAGGCCCGGAAACGGTTGTGGACGGAGACCGAGCATCTGGTGGCCGGAACGGGTCAGGTCGGCCCGGACCGGTCACCCTGATCCACGGGCACGACCTCGGGCTTCACGGTCCTATGGACTCGATGGCCGCTCAGGGTCCTGGCTGGATGATGATCGGTACGCCCTCCCCGAGGATCACGAAGCTCACGTTCGTGTCCGGGTCCGTCAGGGCCTGGATGTAGAGCATCGTCAGGTAGGCCCAGGTGGCGTTCGTGAGGCCTGGGTCGGAGAGGCGCAGCTGCCCGATGGTAAGGCGAATCGCCTCCGCGGTGCCGTTCGCCTGGATAATCGTGGCGTTCCGGATGCCCTCGGCCTCCAGGGCCAGGCGGTCGGCCTCGCCCATCGCCTTGATCACGATGGACTGGCGCTCCAGCTCGGCGGTGATCACGGCCTGCTCGGCGGCGATCTTCTTCTCGATGGCGGCATCGACGCTGTCGGGCAGGTCGACGGAGCGCACGAGGAAGTCGTCGACGATGACGTCGTACGTCGCGAGCTCGGTCGTGATCTGGCGGTGGATCTCCTCCTCCACGATGATCCGGCCGATGCCACCGATGTACTCCCCGGTGAAGTTGCTCACGACGTTGCGCGGGACGCTCCGCATGTAGCGGTCCACGATCTCGCGGTAGTCCCCGTACTGCAAGGTGATGTCCGCGACCTTGTTGGCGGGGAGATGGTAGACGAGCGAGACGTCCATGACGATGTTCAGGTTGTCGCTCGACCGGACCGTGAGGCCGTTCGAGCCCGCCATGTCGCGCGTCTGCGTGTTGTAGCGCACCGTCTCGATCTTGCTGAAGGCGAACCCGAGGTTGAAGTGCCAGCCCTCGTCGAGCTCCTCCTTGCTCGGGCCGCCCGGCCCGTTGAGGACGACGCCCTTGTACCCGCCGTCGATGCCCCGGAAGCTCGCCGTCAGGAGCAGGAACACCACCAGGAGGACGAGGACGATCAGGAACCAGGTCCACTTCGAGGACAGCAGGCCGCCGCCACCGCTCGGCCCTGAAGTCCCTGCTGCTCGCCCTTCGCCTGCACCGACCTTGATTCTGTCCCGGAGTCCCATGAACTCACCGCGGTCCGCGAATCCAGGATTGGTACTTAGCCTTCGGTGTGGACACCCGCCGGAAGGCCGAGGAGCGCGCGGTGCGTGCCCGTCTTCACCGCCCTCCCCCCCGCACCCTTATATCCTTCGGGTCCTCCGGGCCACCCGCCATGGACGAACTCGAACCGCTCCTCATGAGCAACCTCCGCGGGCAGAAGGTGATCTGCCACGCCCGCCCCGAGCTCACCGTCTCCTACGTCGGGGACCTGGACTCGGGCGTCTTCCTCCACTGGCCTCTGATGAAGGCGATCCTCTCCGGGCTCCCCGACCCGGACGCCGTGGTGAAGGACTGGCTCTTCACCTGCGAGAGCGGGGACTTCCTGCATGGCGGCAAGCCTCACTCCTTCGGCGTCGCGAAGGGGGCGTACGCCGTGCGCGAACGCGAGGTGAAACGCTTCCGGTTCGAGACCCGTGAGGCGGAACCGTGGCCGCAGAAGCGCCGTGACGACTTCCAGGAGGCGTGGCGCCTCGCCCTGAACCGCCTCGTGGACACGCTTCAGTCCTGAAGCATGTCGCGGCGGATGCCCTGGCGGATGATCTTCAGGAGCTCCGCGCGCTTGGCGGCGTCGACCTTGTAGACATGGCCATAGCTGTGGGGGATCTTCTCGTACGAGGAGGTCAGGAGCCCGGACTCCTCGAGGGCGTCGAGGTGGTACGCGATCGTCGTCCACGGCCGGCCGAGGCCTTCGCGCAACCCCGATACGCTCGCGCCGCCCTGCGCGTCCAGGTAGGCGAGGATGTCCCGGCGGATGGGGTGGGACAACAGCTCCACGGCGTGCCAGAACCGGTCGGTCAACCTGGTCCTCTACGTTCACGAAGGTTTCGTGAGCCTTTGAACCTTTCGCCCTGACTCTCCCTACGACGGCAGAAGCTTCAAGCCGGGAGCACCGGTCTCACCGCCGAGACCATGAAACGCGTCGACCTCTATTACCTCGGCCCGAGCCACTACTGCGAGAAGGCCCGGAAGATCCTCGAATACAAGGGCATCCCGTTCCGCCTCGTCAACGTGCCGTACGGGGACCACACCGGCGTCCTCCGGATCAGCGGGCAGGACTACGTGCCGTACGTGCACCTCGGCGGGAAGAAGGGCGTCCTGTGGCCGGAGATCGCGGACTGGGCGGAGCGGACGCAGTCCACGCCGACGCTGTACCCGGGCACGGACCCGCGCGCCTCGAGAGCGAACTCGCGCGTGATCGAGAGCTGGGCGCACAACGTCCTCGAGGAACTCGTGTGGCGGGTTGTCGTCCCCGACGTCCCCGCGGTCCTGAAGGACGAGGTGGAGCGCTGGGTGTTCGTGGAGATGCAGGAGAGGAAGCGGGGGAACCTCGACCTGATGGCGGCGAGGAAGAAGGAGTTCCTGGTCGGCCTGCACGAGGGCTGCTCTTTGGCGGAGGACTTGCTCGATGGGCATCCCTATCTCACCGGCGACAGGCCAGGCCTCGCGGACTTCGCGGTGTACGGAGCCTTGCATCCCTTGAAGTTCATCGGCTCCCGGCTGCCGCGTGGCCACGCAGCGCTGCAACGCTGGCACGACCGCGTCGACCGCCTGTGAGGGGCGCGAAGGCTTTCTACCGCCGCGGACTTCCCGCCCAGGATGACGGAGCTCCTCTACTTCCCGAGCGCCGAGGCCTGCTACGTGCGCGAGTTCGACGCGCGCATCACAGAGCGTGGCGCAGGTTTCGTCGTCCTCGATCGCACGGCCTTCTACGCGGAGGGCGGCGGTCAGCCGTACGACACGGGGATGCTGCGGTGGGACGGCGGTGAATCGGCGGTGACGCGCGTCCAGAAGGAGAAGGGCGTGATCAAGCACTTCATCGAGACGATACCGCCGAACGAGGCGGTGCATGGGATCGTCGACTGGGGGCGGCGGTACGCCCACATGCGCTACCACACCTCGCAGCACCTCATGAGCGGGGTCGTGTGGAAGGTCTTCGGCGCGCACACGGCGGGGAACCAGCTCTACACGGACAAGGCGCGCATCGACTTCCAGCCCGCGAACCTCACCGACGCGGACCTGCGACGGATCGAGGAGCAGTGCAACGCGATCACCGCCAAGGGGATCCCCGTGCGCATCTACGAGGAGGACCGCCTCCTCCTGGAGAACCGCATCGCGGACCGCGCGCTCCTGGACCTCATCCCGCAGAGCCTTCGGCGGTTGCGCGTCATCGCCTTGGGGGAGTATGACACGGTCCCGTGCGGCGGCACGCACCTGAAGAACACCGCCGAGATCGGACGCATCCGGATCACGGAACGTCGGTCCAAGGGGAAGGAGACGGACCGCGTCACTTACGTGCTGGAGTGACGGTCCCAAGTGTGGCGGTGGCGCGGCGCTCCGCGCGAAGACGCCGTCCCACCGGATCGTCCGCGGCCAGGAGGAGCAGTCCGCTGACCACAAGATACCCGCCGGCGATGAGGAACGGCCACATGGTCACATCCGTGTCGGTGGCCACGAGCTGCAGCACCGCGCCCATCACCAGGGGACCCAGCAGGAACCCCAGGTCGCTGATCGTCCGGTAGAGGCCCATCCCCACGCCCATCTGCTGGGGCGGCACGAGGTCGCTCGACCAGGAGGCGAGGGGGCCGTGGAGACCGAGGACCAGCCCGTACACGACCATCACCGCCACGAGGGTCCACCAGTCCTTCGCGAAGTAGATGAACGGCGCCGTCAGCCCCGCGAGCACGAGGCTCACCACGAACGGCGCCTTGCGCCCGCGACGGTCGGACCAACGACCGGCAGGCCACATGGTGACGAGGGACGCGAGGGCGATCGTCGTGATCAGGAGGCCGATGTACCCCGCCACCTTTGCCTGGTTCTCCGGGCTGTCGAGGGGGATGCCGAGGACGTGGGCGGTGTGGAAGGGCAACACGGTGCTGATGATTCCCGCCCGAATGAAGAACGCCGCCATTGTCCCCAGGTTGACGATGAGGAACGAGCGGTCCCGCAGGATCGCACGCGCGCCGGCCCAATCGATGCCGCGGGCCTCGCCCACCGCCACGGACCGTGGAAGGAAGGCCGCGACCATCACCAGCCCAGCCACCGCGAGCATCCCGTACACGACGAACGGCGCGGTGAGCCCGCCGACCGCCGCCGCGGCCCCGCCGATGACCGGCCCCGCGATCTGTCCCGTGAGGAGCGCGCTGACGTAAACGGACATGTGCGAGCCCCGGCGGCCCTGAGGTGCCGAGCGCGCGAGCGCCGCGAGAGACGAAGTCACATAAAACGCGGACCCCACGCCCTCGGAGATCCGGATGACGACCAGGAGAACGTACGGCACGATCCCCGGGTCCATCCGCCCCGGGATCACCGCCAGGAGCGAGGTCACCGCCACGATGCCGAGCCCCGTCATCATCATGCGGCGGTTGCCGAACCGGTCTCCGAGGACGCCGGAGGGAAGATCCAGGAAGACACGCGCGCCAGCGAGGCCGCCGACGAGAACGCCGATGAGGAACTCCGAGACGCCGAAGGACTTCCCCAATAGCGGGACGACCGGGACGACAATCGAGATCCCCGTCATCACGAGGAAGACGACGATGCTGAGGACCGTGAGCGTCCGCGTCTCGGGCCGCACGGCCGCGCTACCGGACCTTCCTAGTTGAAGGTTTTCTCTCGGGGCGCAAGAAGCGCACGCGTCCCTGCGACTCGATGCGGACGATCTTGTAGTAGGGGATCGTCGTCGACACGGTCTCGAAGGTGCGGCGGCCCAGGGAGCGGATGGTCGAACCATCCTGGGGGTGCGCCTCCCCAGGTCGGGTCCGATCGATCACGAAAAGAGTGGTGTCCGCGAGAGAGTTCCCGGGCGCCCAGCGCAGGGCGTTCAGCGTCTCCCTCGCGGTGCGGGGCCTCGGCACATCCGGCCGATGCCCGCGCGGACCGTTGAAGGTTGCGGACGTTCAGGCCTTGTGCTCCGGCGGGGGCGGGATGTCGTTTCCGGCCGCGGGGTTCGTTGGCGGTGACGTCGGGGCTTGGGGAGCCGGGGCCTTGGGGGCCTCGACCTCCTCCAGCTCGTCGGCGCCGAAGGTCTCCAGGGGCTGGGCCTCGGCCTGCGGGGGGCGTCGGCGGCTCACGAGGAAGAGGAGGGCCAGGATGCCCAGCACGACAAGGATGTAGAGCGGGACGAGCAGCTGACTCATCGCGTCGACCTGCACCTTGTCGTTGCTGTTGGTGCGGGTCGCGTCGCGCGGGTAGGCGTCGTTGACGTTCAGCGTGCCGTCGTTGTCCAGGTCCGGGTCGATGACGTCGGCGATCTTGTCGGTGTCCTCGTCCGTCGGCATGCTCGTGGCCACGATCGGGTTCGAGCCCGCCTGGACCTCGATCTCGTTCGTCCATCCGTCGTTGTCCGCATCGGGGTCGATGGCGTTCCAGATCCCGTCGCCGTCCGTGTCCAGGGGCTGCGAGGCGCCGCTGAGCGGGTCGGTGCCGGCGCCGATCTCGGCGCTGTCGCCCCAGCCGTCATCGTCGTCGTCCCAGTCCGCGTTGTCCCCGATCCCGTCCGCGTCCGTGTCGACCGACTCGGCGGGGTTCTGCGGGAAGGCGTCGGCGGTGTCGAGTACGCCGTCGTTGTCGTCGTCCGCGTCGATCGCGTCGATCACGCCGTCCCCGTCGCTGTCGGGCAGCGGGTTCGCGACGAAGGGCTGCGGGTCGGAGACGTCCGGCACGCCGTCGTTGTCGTCGTCCGCGTCCGTCGCGTCCGGGACGCCGTCGTGGTCCGCGTCGGGCAGGGGGTTGAAGACGAAGGGCTGCGGGTCGGAGACATCCGGCACGCCGTCGTTGTCGTCGTCGGTGTCGGCGTTGTTGCCGACCCCGTCGCCGTCGTTGTCACGCGACTCGGCGGGGTCCCAGGGGAACTCGTCGTTCGCGTTTGGGATGCCGTCGCCGTCGATGTCCGCATCGAGAGCGTCGGGAATGCCGTCCGCGTCCTGGTCGGCGGGCATGGAGGCCGGGTCCGTCGGGTCCGAGCCAGAACCGATCTCCGTCTGGTCCGCCCAGCCGTCGTTGTCGTCGTCCCAGTCCGCGTTGTCCCCGACGCCGTCGGCATCGGTGTCGACCCACTCGGCGGGGTTCTGCGGGAAGTCGTCCAGGGAGTCCTTGACGCCGTCGTTGTCATCGTCGAGGTCGGTCGCGTCCGGAACGCCGTCTCCGTCCGTGTCCGGGAGCGGGTTCGCGACGAGCGGCTGTTGGTCCTGGGCATCCGGAATCCCGTCGTTGTCGTCATCCTGGTCGGCGATGTCGCCGATCCCGTCGTGATCGTTGTCGTTCACCTCGGTCGCATCGAGGGGGAAGTCGTCCACCGTGTCGGCGACGCCGTCGCCGTCGTCATCGGTGTCCGCGTTGTCCCCGGTGCCGTCCGCGTCCGTGTCCGCCCATTCCGCGGGGCTGTCTGGGAAGACGTCGTTGACGTCCGGCACGCCGTCGTTGTCATCGTCGAGGTCCACGTTGTCCCCGAGGCCGTCGCCATCGAGGTCACGCCACTCGCTGGGGTCGAAGGGGAAGTCATCGTTGACGTCCACGGCGCCGTCGTTGTCATCGTCCTCGTCCAGGTTGTTGCAGATGGTGTCGCTGTCGTTGTCCGCGTAGTCGTTCTGGTCGAGGGGGCAGGCGTCCTCCGTGTCGTTCACGCCGTCATTGTCGTCATCCAGGTCCGCGTTGTCACCGATCCCGTCCTGATCGTTGTCGTGCCACTCGGCGGGGTCGTAGGGGAAGTCGTCGTTGACGTTCGGGACGCCGTCATTGTCCGCGTCGACGTCGACCTGGTCGTTCCAACCGTCCCCGTCCAGGTCCCCGTCTAGGTTGATGACGATTGACGAGTCCGAGGTCAGGATCACGGAAGAGGCGGCGGTGGACAGGCCGTTCGAGGCGGTCACGAGGGTGGGCGTCCGCATCAGGTAGAACGTGGACCACGAGCAACCGCCAAGGTCCCGGATGCCTACCGAGAGCTCGGGGAGGAGGGTGCGGGTGACCATCCCCGAACCGTCGGTGAAGAACGTCCCGATCAGGACGCCTTGCGCGTCGGTGACCTGGACTGCGACGTTGGGCGCCGGAAGCGAGTAGCCCGGCCCGGTCATGACGGTGATGTCCAGGTACCAGAGAGACTCGAAGAAGCTGGAGCCGCCGCAGGAAGCGGTGTTGAACACCCAGTTCGCGCCGGGCGTCCGGTCCGTGCTGACGAAGTGCACCGATTCCGTGTGGTCGTTCGACAGGACGTCCATGGAATAGGTCTGCCCCAGGTCAGGGGCTGTCCATTGTCCGTTCACGAGACTGTCCCAGACCCAGGCATCGACCGATCCCGTCCCCGTCCAGCCCAGTCCGAAGCCGGTGCCGAACTCGAGGATGGACGACGAGGAGATGTCCAGGGTGATGCGGCCGGGACCGGACCCGCTCGTCTCAAAGGCTTGGTCCCACGTCTTGAGCACCTGGACGTTCGTGAGGTCGATGTCCGCGACGTCGGCGGCGGTGGACCCGAGCCCGCTGACCATGAGGAACGTCGATTGGTAGGTGGCGACCGAGTCCGCGACCGTCACGTGCCAGTCGCCGAAGCTCATGTCACCCAGGCGGAGCACCGTGTCCCAGGTCTGGGTGAAGGCCTCGTTCCAGACGTCCACGAAGAAGTCGGCCCCGGAGGGCTCGTTGAGGTCGATGGCGACCTCGTTGGAGTCGTACAGGTTGTCGTGGAAGGAGGCGTACACGGGAGCGCCCGAGGCGTAGTCGATCGCGACCGCGCGCGAGTTGCCCGAGAACGCGTTCCAGGAGACGTCCGCCCACAGCGGCGCGTCGTTCGACTCATAGAGGTACAGAGCGGTGTCCCAGTCCCAGAAGGAGTTCCCGGTGACGGTGATGTCCCAGGTCATGAGCCACCCGTCGTCGATGTAGACGCCTTCACCGCCGTTCGACGAGCCGCCAAAGTCGTTGTTGGCGATCGTCACGGACGAGGACCGCGCGATCCCGTCCCAGTTGTCGAGGGCGTTGATCATCTCGAAACCGTTGTACTCGTTGTCCCAGCTGTTGGCGGTGACTGTGACGTCCAGCGTCGATTGCGAGGCGGCGTTCATCCCGATGCCGTAGGCGTCGACGATGTCCGTGTCCGTGAACGTGTTCCCATCCAGGAGGTAGCTCACGGTCCCGCCGCTCCCGTAGAAGGTCGTCATGAGGTTCGGGTACCGCGGGTAGTAGTAGCAGGGCCAGTTCCAGGACCAGCAGCCCCAGGCATCGTTGTTCTCGAACGTGTTTCCGGTGATGACGTACGTGGCGTCGTGCCCGGTGCTCCATTCCTGCCAGATCGCGCCCTGCATCCCGTTCCGGAAGAGGTTGCCGTCGATTGTCCACGACTGGTCGAAGTTCGAGAACCAGCCGAGGGTGACGTGCATGCTGCCCCAGTACCAGGGCTGGTTGTAGTCCCACCAGTTCCACGTCGCCGCCCCGTTGCTTTCGAAGGTGTTGCCCTTCAGGGTGAACGTGAAGTCGCTGAGGCCGGGCCAGGAGGAGAAGCCGTCGAGCATGACGCCGGTCGTGACCGCGTACTCGAAGGTGCTCGCCGTGAAGGTGACCGTGACATCGTGGTCGTAGACGTTCCGGAGGACGAAGTGGCGGTAGTTCCCCGAGAAGGTCGATTGATCGACGAGGATGTTGACCGTGCCGTCGATCCCGCCGTCCCCGAGGTAGATCCCCCCGGCCATGTAGTACCAGTCGAAGGTGCCAATCCACGTCCCGTGGTCGGCGATGACCGAGCCCGAGAGGACGCTGACGTCCAGCGAGCCGCCGCCCCAGAGGCTGCCGAACCACACGCCCCAGTAGGAGTTGGACTGGATCGTGGTGTTCATCAGCGTAATGGTCGCGTTCCCGCCGTCGACGCCGTTGATGTACACCCCGTGACCGGAGTTCCCCTCGATCCACGAGTCCAGGGCGCTGAACATCAGGTCCCCCTGGTACAGCGTGCCCGAGGCCAGATGGAAGCCATCCCCGTCGTTCCAGTTGATGGCGGCGGCGTCGAGCGTGATGGTCATGCTGCCGAAATCGATGTCATAGACGTAGACCCCGGGACCGTTGTTCCCCAGGATGCTCGTCCCGTCCAGGAGCAGGCCGAGGTCCCCCGTGTAGATGGTGCCGACCGCGAAGCCCGACCAGTAGTTCCAGGAGATCTCGCCGCCGACGATGTTGGCGGTGACGTCGCCCTCGACGTAGTTGAAGCCCAGACCCGCGCCGTCGTTCCAGCGGACCCAGGAGTCGAGGAGGTCGACCTGGACAGCGCCGTTCTGCACCGTGTCCACGTAAACCCCTGTCCCCGAGTTCCACGAGATCGAGGAGCCGGAGACCCCGAGCTGGAAGTTTCCGTCCACGATCGCGTTCACGTAGAGCGCGGAGCCGTCGTTCCCGTCCATCATGGACTGGTCCACGAGGACCGTGACCGTGCTGTTCAGGACGATCCCCCCGCTGGCGAAGAACACGCCGTGGTTCGAGTTGTAGGAGACCGAGGAGGACTGCTGCAGGACTACCGTCGCGCTCCCATCGATCAGGTCGTAGATCTCGACCCCGGGTCCGTCGTTCTCGTCGATGACGGACTGGGAGAGGTTGAGGGCGATGGCGCCCTGCCAGACCTGCTGCCCGTAGACGCCGCCCTGGGAGTTCCACCGGATGGCCGATTGGTCCAGCGACAGGGAGAACCCGCCCTGGGCGACTTGCCCGAACCAGATCCCCCATCCCCCGTTGGAGTCGATGCTCGAGCGGGTGAGGTCGACGAGGACGGACCCGGTGACGATGGGGCCGGAGACGCCGAAGCTCGCCCCGTGCCCCCAGTTACCGCGGATGTACGAGTCGGTCAAGACGAGGTGGGCATCGCCGTTCTGGAGGGAGCCCACGGTGACGCCGTCGGCGTAGTTCCACGCGATCCAGCTGTCGGCCTTCAGGTCGACCGTGAGGCTCCCGTCCAGGGCCTCGACGAAGATGGCCGGCATGCGGCTGGACCACGAGTTGTACCGGATGCCCGAGTTGACCAGGTTCACAGCGTAGCCGTTGGTCAGCGATGCGGCGATGGTGTGCACCGCCGAGAACCCGTTGTTCTCGATGAAGGAGTCCGTGAAGGTGACGGCGACCTCACCGCCGAGGACGTAAGGGAGGAACACCCCATGGAGGTTGTTCCCGTACAGCCCGCTGGAGGCGAGGCTGATGTGCGCGCTGCCGCCATCGATCCCGCCGAGGACGGCGATCCCGCTCCCGTTGTTGTAGCAGGCGTACGTGTCGCCCCACAGGGAGAGATCGACGTCCCCGTTGGAGACGAAGCCGATCTTGATCCCGTCATCATTGTTCCAGCAGAAGGTCGTGTCCGAGGCGTCCAGGGTGATCGTCCCGTCGATCTGGGCGAACTCCACCCCGGCGCCGCCGTTGGAGTCCAGGCGGGTACTGGTAATCGTGAGATCGACCGGGGCGCTCCGCGCCGGGACGAAGATGCCCGAGCGGAAGTTGTTCGACACCCACGAGTTCCGGATCTGCAGCGAGTCGCCAGCGAAGACGATCCCGTGGCCATTGATGTTCGAGATCGACATGAAGAGGAGGGTGACGCCGTCGGTCTCGATGCGCACGCCTTCGGTGTTGCCGGCGACCTGATTGATCGAGGAGCCGACCCAGGTCCCCGTGGACCCGGGGGCCATCCGGAAGTTGTAGTTCAGGGAGGAGTTGCTGGCGATCCACGAGCCGCCGATGAGGTCGAGGTTCCCGTAGGCCAGCAGCCAGGACACGCCCTCGCCCGGGGGCACGGGGCCGAGGTTGCTGTCGAAGCTGTTGTTGAACAGGACCGAGATGCCGTCGACCGTCAGGGAGGCGCCGGGGTCGACGACGAGGCTCCCGTTGATCACGACGTTCTCCGTGCTCCAGATCTCCGTCCCCGTGACGACGTACTCGTCGTACGTGAGGGTGGCCTTGGAGGTCGAGGAGGCCGACATCAGGAGGAACAGGGCGCCCAGGAACACCAGGGCCCCGATCCACAGATACGTTCGACCGCGCGTCTCGATTCCGTCCGTCTCGTTTCCGACCATGTCCTTTGCCCCCTAGGCCGGTCGCCGAAACGACTTTCGCCCAGAGTGCGGCGGACTCCTGAATTTCGGCTAATATAGTGTCGGCCCGAATATCAGGAACGAGACGGAGGGCCCACCCGCGACCGCCGGAGGCGAGATATGGGGGTTCGGCCTTCCCCGGAGCATGGACTATCCTCCCGCGGTGGAGGCCCTGCTCGCGAAGGCCGAGGCCCGGATCGGCGACCGCGTCCGCGCCTCGAAGGCCGGTGCCGTTTACGAGGGAACGGTCATGCCCCACCATGGGTTCAGCGGCGAGGACATCCTCACGCTCAAGCTGGATAGTGGGTACAACGTGGGGGTCGCGGTGGCGGGCACCCGCTTAGAACTCCTCGCCCACGGTGCCGAGGTCGCGCACGCGCGGCATGCGCCAGTCGCCGACTCCTCGCTCCCCGTCGTCGCCTTCCTCGGGACCGGCGGGACGATCGCCTCCTTCGTGGACTATCGCACGGGCGCCGTCCACCCGGCGGTCACCGCCGAGGACCTTGTCTTCTCTGTCCCCGAGCTGGCGGCGGTGTGCCAGCCGCGGGCCCGCAAGCTCCTCTCCCTCTACAGCGAGAACCTCAAGCCCGAGCACTGGTCGCTCTTGGCGCGTGAAGCCGCCGCCGAGCTGAACGCGGGAGCGGCGGGCGTCGTGATCCCCCATGGGACCGACACCCTGGGATACAGCGCCGCGGCGGTCTCCTTCCTCCTCCGCGACCTGCCGGGCCCGGTCGTGTTCGTCGGCTCCCAGCGCTCTTCGGATCGGCCCTCCTCGGATGCCGCCTTGAACCTCCTCTGCGCGACGCGCACCGCGCTCACGGATCTGGGCGAGGTCGTGGCGGTGATGCACGAGGGGACCGGGGACGAGGCGTGCACGATCCACCGCGGAACCAAGGTCCGGAAGCTGCACACCTCGCGCCGCGATGCGTTCCGGAGCGTCAACGTCCCCCCGGTCGGCCGGGCCACGGCCTCCGAGGTCGTCCTCTCCGGGGCGCGTCCGCGGGTCAAGGGCCCCGCACGCCTGGAGGGAGCTCTTGACGCCAACGTCGCTCTCGTTCACTTCCACCCGGGGCTCACCGCCGAGGATCTCGCGCACACGCTGCAGACCCACAAGGGTACGGTGATCGCCGGCACCGGCCTCGGCCACGTCGCCTTCGACCTCGTCCCCCCCATCCGCGCCGCGATCACGGAGGGGAAGACCGTCGTCATGACCTCGCAGTGCCTCTACGGCCGGGTCGACCTCGAGGTGTACGACTCCGGGAGGGACCTGCTCGCCGCCGGGGCCGTCGCCGGCTCGGACATGCTCCCGGAGACCGCCCTCGCCAAGCTGATGTGGGCCCTCGGCACGTACGCCACCCCCGCCGAGGTGCGCTCGGCGCTCGAACGGGACGTGGCGGGGGAGATTACCGCCAGGATCGGCTTGGGGTCGGCCGCCCCCCAGCGCCCGCACCCAGATATATGAGGGGGAGATTCTCCGCGTCGGGTCATGAAGCTCAACCACCTCGGCAAGGTCGGGGAGGCCGTCACGGAGGCCAACGTCCCCGTGCTCGAGGCCGGCGAGAAGACCGTCGGGTTCCGGGAGCTGGAGTACATGGTGACCCGCGGTTCCCTGTTCAAGAAGACTCTGGTGCCCTGGCGCAAAGGCTGGGTGTACCAGACGAACCGCCGCGTGATCTGCCTCGACGACGGCTGGGAGGAGGAGTCGGGCGAGAAGATGAAACGCATGCACGAGCTCCCCTTCGGCGAGACCGACAGCGTCGAGCATCGCCGCCGGGAGATCCTGATCCACGCCACCGCCGACGGGGCGCGGCACGGGTTCACGTTCAAGCCCTTCGGCGCCTCGGCGCGGCTCTTCGACTGGCTGCAGAAGGAGAAGGAGCGCCGCGTGGAGATCGACAAGGGCAGGGCCGAGAGCCCGTACAAGAAGTCCCGCGAAGAGTCCGACCGGGAGTGACCCGGCCGCCCCCGATGTAGACGGACGGGAATTGACGAGCGGCGATGCGACGCGGACGGGGGAGGCTGACAGCCTTTATCCGCCCCCTGGCGGTGCGGGGCCCATGCCTGACGGTCAGGCCCTGAAGGCTGGGGTAGAGGTCCACCAGCAGCTGGACACGCACAAGCTGTTCTGCGAGTGCCCTTCGACCCTCGTCGAGGACCCCGGGATCACCTTCCTCCGTCGCCTCCGGCCCACCCAGTCGGAGCTGGGGGAGGTCGACGCCGCGGCCCTGGAGGAAGCGAGACGCGACCTCGAGTTCGTGTACGAGGCCTCGGACACCTGCCTCGTCGAGGCGGACGAGGAGCCCCCGCATTCCGCCAACCTCGAGGCGATCGAGACGGCCCTCCTCTTCGCCCTCCTCGTCGGCGCGCGGCCGGTCGATGAGGTGCACTTCATGCGCAAACTGGTGATCGACGGGTCGAACACGACGGGCTTCCAGCGGTCCGCGCTCGTCGCGACGGACGGGCACCTCGAGATGTTCGGGCGCACGATCGGCCTCCCCGCGATCCTCGTGGAGGAGGACGCGGCCCGGAAGGTGGAGGAGCGCAAAGGCCAGGTCGTCTACCGATTGGACCGCCTCGGCATCCCGCTTATCGAGGTCTCCACGACGCCGGACATCCACGCGCCGGACGAGGCCCGGGCGGTCGCCCTGCGCCTGGGGAGCCTCCTGCGCGCGACGCGGCGGGTGAAGCGAGGGATCGGCACGATCCGCGAGGACCTCAACGTCTCGACGCCCGAGGGCGCGCGGTGCGAGGTCAAAGGCGTGCAGGAACTCGCGCTCATCGCGACGTACGTCGAACGTGAGGCGGCGCGCCAGCGGACTTTGGCGGCGGTGGCGGTGACGCTGAAGGGCCGGCAGGCGATCGTCGGAGAGATCCGGGACGTCACCGAGATCTTCCGGGCCGCCATGTCGAACGTGATCGCGTCGGCGATCCAGCGAGGCGGGATCGTCCTGGCCCTGCCCCTACGCGGGTTCGCGGGCACCCTCAAGGGGAAGCTCGGTCCGGAACTGGCGGCCCACGCCCGGATCGCCGGGGTCGGCGGGCTCTTCCACTCCGACGAGCTCCCCGCGTACGGCATCACAGAGGCGGAGGTCGCGGCGGTGCGGGCCCTCTTGTCCCTCGGGACGGCAGATGCCTTCGCCCTCGTCGCCGACACGGGGCCGAAGGCCCGCGCAGCCCTGGAGCTCGCCGCCGCGCGCGCCCGCGCGGGGATCGAGGGCGTGACGGCGGAGACGCGCGACCCGAAGCCGGACGGCTCAACCGCCTACTCGCGCCCCCTCCCCGGCCGCGCCCGCATGTACCCGGAGACCGATGTCCTCCCGCTGCGGATCACCGCCGAATGGCTTGAGCGCCTGCGCGGGTCGCTCCCGGAGCTTCCGGAGGCGAAGATCGAACGGTACACGCGCGACCACGGACTTCACCGCCAACAGGCCACGCAGCTGGTCGACGAGGGTTGGGACGACGCGTTCGAGGCGCTCGTCAAGGAGGCGGAGCCGAAGGCCGTCGCCACCCTTCTCCTCTATGATCTCACGCAGCTGCGCCGCGAGGGCGTCCCCGTCGAATCGGTGCCCCTCCTCCATCTCCGGGACCTCCTAGCCGCGGTCCGCGAGGGGCGGTTCGCGCGCGAGGCGGTGCCGGACGTGCTGCGGGTGATGGCGGCGAAGGGCGTCACCGCCGACGAGGCGGCGCGATCCATCGGCCTCGTCGGTGTCAGCGCGGAGGAGGTGGAGCGGGAGATCGACGCCCTCCTCGCCTCCCGGCAGGACCTAGTGGAGTCGCGGGGGATCGGGGCCGAGGGCGCCTTGATGGGGCTCGCCATGGAGCGGCTCCGCGGGCGCGCCCCGGGGCGCCTCATCCGCGACGTGCTCCACGCCCGACTCGAGACACTCACCGCCAAGCGTAAGTAGTGCGCGGGCATCGCGCCGCGCATGGAGGAGGCCGCGGAAGGCTTCCATGTGAAGGGCGTCCTGCGCAAGGGCGTCCTCGCGAGCATCACGCACGCCCTCGAGGCGCGCGGCTGGGAGCCCGCCGAGCCCGCCGACCTCGATGCGGACGAGCTGCACGCGGGCGTGCACCGGGCCTTCTACGTCGCCGAGCAGGCCGACGGGTGGGTCTCCGTTTTCCCGAACCGCTGGGACTCCGCGGTGCCCGAGGAGGTCTCGCGCATCCTCGCCAAGCCGGTGCTCATGCTCACGCTCTTCGAGGACGGCGTCTTCCTCTACCACCTGTTCGTCAAGGGGAAGCTCGTGGACTCCTACAAGTCCGACCCCGACTTCCTCGACCCGCACGGGATGAGCGACGCGGACGGCGCGAGGGCGAACCCGGAGGCGATCCGCCCGATCCTCCCCGAGCCCTCGGCGGGGACGGCGGTGGACATCCTCCTGAACTCGCCGGCGAAGGCGGGCGGCGGGGACCTCATCGAGCGGTTCGCGGCGCTGCTCAAGATCCAGCGGTGGCGGGGGACGTACGCCCTCCTCGCCCCGGGCGAGGGGCCGGGGGCGGACCTCGTCCAGGCGACCTTCCGCCGGAAGTGACGTGGGGCGCCTGGTTTGCCGGACCTACCGCCACCCTGAGCGATCGGGAGACCGGGGCCCCAGCACAGCCTAGGACTTCGTGACCTCCGAGGCGGATCTTTATCCCGTAGTCCCGGATGTTCAGGATACCGCCTGAGATGGTCTGACGACACGTCCCTGGCGGCAGGCCTGACCCTATGCGAATCGTCGGGAAGTACTCCGCGAAGCACGGTCGCGAGTTCATTCAACGGAGGTACCCCCGCGTCCTCGAAGAGGTCATCACCGCCATTCGCTCCGTCCACCCAGGAGCGCGTGGCGAGAATCCGACAGCGGGAACCCCGCCGTCCGCACGTGATCCTGGCGATTCCCAGGCTCTCGACGCCATCATGAGGGAACAGTTGGAGAGCCGCGGCTGGCGAGCTCGTCGAGTGCGCTGTGACTACTCCCGCGTGTCCTTCGAGCCAGGTCCAGAATATCGACCGCCGTCCCGCGGAGCCTTCCGGGAGATCGGCCTCGTGAAGGAGCGAGTGGGCGTCGAGATTCAGTTCGGCAGTCCCCGTGCTCGAGTCTACAGCGGCTGCGCGAAGATGACCATCTTCCGCCGCCAGGGGATCAACCGCCCTGTCCGGGACGGTTCGGTCCCCGCCGCCGACTCGTCCCCGCGGCGGTCTTCAGGTAGTCCAGGTTGGCGGCGTCGTGGATTCCACTCTCCTCGGCGGCGAGGCGGGCCTCCGCGCGCAGCATCGAGGCCACGGACCCGGCGGCCCTCTCCTCCCGCTGCGCCTTCCGCAGGCCCTCCGTGGCGGCCTCCATGCCCTCGATGGCGGTCGTCAGATCCGCGACCATCCGATCGACGTCCACGCCCTTGGCGCGGAGCTCGGCCGCGTGTTCCCGGTAGAACGCGAGGAGCTCCTTCGCCACCGTCATGTTCTCCGCGCGCTCCGACTCGAAGGACACCGCGGGACAACCCGCCAACGCTCGGATAAGGGCTTCGCGGTGCGTATCAGGAGCAATCCTCGTTGCTCGCGATCAGGCTTCTTCCGCGTCTTTGGCGGGAGGTCGGAGGCCCGTCATCACCGCCGAGAAGGTTCCCTCAAGGCTCGCCTTGAGCGCGCGATCAGCCTCTGCCTCTGCGGCGGCCATGGCCTTCCGGTCCCCCGCCAACTCGGCGTCGTAATAGGCGTCGATCGCCTTCCGCAGGTCCCGTCGCATCACCGCCACCGGTATGCCGAAGTCGCGGTAGCCGCGGGAGTTCCGAGTGACGAGGTCGAGGAAACTCTCGGCCAGGGCCATGGGGTTCGCGCGCGGCGGCATGTGCGTCCCCCTTGAGGAATACACTGGCGGGGACCCCCTTAAGACTGACCCCAACGATGTGCGCTTCTGGTCATCGCAGGGGATCAAGGGGGAACCAGCTTCGAGGCGCTTGGAAACGGCGGGTTCTTTGACCACGAACCTCGGAGCGAACGTTGAAGTACCGACCATGGCAATACGGGGTACATGACGCCCGACTTGGCGGGAGAGATTAGCCCGCTACCCATCGACGAAGGCTCTGCCGAGACGGTGCCATGGGGCGACATCCCGCGGGATGTGCAGATCGAGATTATCCGCGAACTGGGCTACTCCGTAGAGGAGAACCGGATTCTCGACGCGGCGGGAGCCCCCGTGGTGGACAAGTACACCCGAGCCCCCGTGCGTCTGGACAACCTCATGATCGTCTGGGGAAGCACGCTCCTTCTCGACAACAACCCCGTCAGCATCGCGAGCTACTTCGAGGAGTACGGCGAGCAACTGTGAGGCTTGGATGTCCCCAACTCCTGCCGAGTTTGCGGCAGCCGCGAAAGCAGTCCACTGGGCCGGCAAGAAGGGCGCCGAACTCGTCGAGGCCTATCGCAACCGGAAGATCCGCTTTGTCCAGAATCCCGAGACGGTCAGAGTCATCAAAGCCGCGCGCGGCACCGCGGAGTTCAGGGCCTTGTACCGGTTCGCGTCTGGCCGCCAACGAGTTCTCCTTCAGCTCGGACTCACACTCCGCAACATCGCCGACAAGCCGGACGAGGTCGAGAGTCTGCGTCAGCAGATCTTCAAGAACTTCGAGCTGGAGGGGCTCCACCTTGCCCAGGCCGTGCAGCACGGAGCCCTAACCGTCATCTACCAGACACTCCTCGACGGCGGCCTCACAGAAGCGCGTTTCTTCTTTCTCATGCGGGATGTCTTGAAGGACGTTGATGGGTTCGTGTTCTTCGTCCAGGAGAAGATGGACCCCAAGCAGGAGGCGAACGCGCTTCTCGCGCGACTCCGGCGGGATAGTCCGATGGTCTTCGTGGTTGCCGCTATCGGCCGAGCTCGGGAAACCGCCACGAAGCTCATGAAGAACCTGCGGCAGACCGCGCTGGGATACTTCGAGACCACCCGGAGCGGCGAATGGACCGACACCTACATCCTGACACCAAGGCCTCCAACCAAGACACCTTGATGGCTGGACCTCCCGAGACGGGCCTCGAACCCGCGCCTTGACCCTGTCTTCTCGTTGAGGGGGATGGGCGAAGAGGACTTGACCATGGGTTCCCTCCCTCCTCCCAAGCGGGGGTCCGATCCACGCCGCCGAAGTTCACGCACCGCCAGGGGCAATACCTGGCGTACATCCACTCCTATACGAAGGTCCACAGGATCCCTCCGTCGGAGAACGAGATCGCCGAGTTCTTCGGCGTCGAAGGCCTGTCCGCGCACCAGATGATCCTTGCCCTCGAAGCGAAACATCTCCTTTCGCGCACGCCGGGGCGCCCCCGGACGCTGAGGGTACTGCTCCCCATCGAGGAGATCCCCGACCTCGAGTAAGCAGCCCGGTCATCCTGTCGGCCGTCACGTGCGGAAGGCGTGACCACTTGGCCTTCGGTGGAGGACGAGTCGGGGGGGATCCGGCGAGGTCGGGCCTCTTCGCTTTAGGGTGTCCGAGACTCCCGAAGACCCGCCATCACCCCGCCGAACGTGGCCTCAAGGCTCGCTTTGAGCGCGCGATCAGCCTCCGCCTCGGCGGCGGCCATGGCCTTCCGGTCCCCCGCCAACTCGGCGTCGTAATAGGCGTCGATCGCCTTCCGCAGGTCCCGTCGCATCACCGCCACCGGCATGCCGAAGTCGCGGTAGCCGCGGGTGTTCCGCGTGAGGAGGTCGAGGAAACTCTCGGCCAAGGCCATGGGGTTCGCGCGCGGCGGCATGTGCGTCCCTGAGGGAACATACTGGCGGGGGAGGGGATAAAGGGATGACACGTCGCCGGCCACCGATGATCATCTGCGGGCATCGACCGGCCGTAGACAGGGTGGCTGTTGTTCAAAGAGGAGATCGGATTGCTGGCATCGTTACGAGTCGTGCCGCTGGTCTGAGCCTGGGCGGTCTGTTCTACGGTGCGCATCGGTCCTGCGAAGTTTCCTCCGGCCGGGAGTGGTTGGCGGTAGTGTAGCGGTTGGCGGTGTCCCGACGCCGCGATAGGTTCATACACCGTTCCCGCATTCGACGGCGAGTGAGCCTGATGGCGGAGAAGAAATCGGCGTCGGCGAAGGAAGAGAAGTCGCCGGCCCGGGACGACTGGTTCCGCGCCCTCGAGGACGACCTGCAGCGCACGAAGGAAGCCGTGAGCCACGACCTCGTCGAGCGCTCGGGGCACCGCGCGGACATCAACCGCGAGCTGATCGGCGACCTCTGGCAGCTGTGGAAGAAGTTCCACGAGATTGGCGTGCACTACACGCTCGAGCCCTCGTACGAGACCTGGGCGATCTTCACGGACAACTTCCCCAACGGCGAGTGGCAGTGGCGGCAGGGGTTCAACCCCGCGGCCGTCCCGATGCTGCAGCTCGTGGACCGCACGCAGGACCAGGGACGCAGCGGCGATGCGATGAAGTGCGTCTACTACGACGCCGACGGGAAGTCGAGGCTCAAGGTCCTTTTCGAGTACTGCGAGGGCGAGCACTACTACAAGTACTCCGGGTGGAAGCGCCTCTGGTCGCAGCACACGTTGTACGACGCCTCGGTCGAGCGCGTGGACCTCGCCGAGGTCCGGAAGATCTTCGCGGACGTGGTGAAGACGTGGTTCGAGAGCCATCTCCGGCACAACCGCGACCTGATCCTCAAGCACATGAAGCGCTCGTACGAGCGCGTCGAGGCCTTCAACCAGTGAGGCTCAGTCGAACAGGCTGAGGTCGAACCGGTACCAGCGCGGCGACGTCTCGAAGAACAGGTTCTGGTACGTGAGGCTGCGCGCGTTCGCGTCGAGCACGGGGTCGGCGACGGCGAACCCGTCGACCTCGGCGTGCAGGAGCTGGATGTTGGGCGTCCAGGTGAGGTTCAACGCGTCCAGGAACCCGCCGTAGGGCGGGCGGGCGCGGTACGGGTCGTAGACGTAGAGCGAGTAGGTGCCGTTCGCCTGCTTCACGAACGCGCGGTCCAGCTCCGTGGGGTCCCGGGGCACGAGCGGGATGACCCTCGGGAGGTCGCGGAGGCGGCGGGACGAGGCGGACCATACCGCGTCGCCGGCGCCCCCGATGTACGGGCCCGGATCCACCCGCCATTCGCTCAGGCCGAGCATCGTGCCGCAGCGGAAGGTGGCCTCACTCACGTACCGGGGGAAGTCCGCACGATCGTCATACGACCGCCAGAGACGCTCCTCCAACGGGGAGGTGGAGGTGGGGAGCCCCCGGAACCGGAAGACCACCGCCAGCGCGGGGCCCGCGCTGCGGTTCCCCGAGACGCGGAGCTCAACGTTCACCGCCATCTCGGTGGCGAACTGGAACTCGGCCTCCAGCGGCGGGTCCTGGAGGAGCAGGCCGTGGGCCGTGCCCTGGCTGGGGCCGAAGGCGCCGAGCCAGGCTGGCACCAGGAGGATGGCGGCGAGGACCAACGGGGTGAGGCCCCGCCAGGTGACCGCGTCCGCGGCGGTGCGGCGGCCCGGGGACCGGGAGACTCCGACCACCGCGAGGACGTAGCACAGGGTCGCGAAGCCGGCGAACGCGGCGAGGTAGACGAGGAGGAAGGGGCCGAGGGCGGAGCCCCCGATGGCCCCGGCGGCGAGCGCGACGAGGAGCGGCAGGAACCAGAAGAGGGCGAGGTAGAGGAGCTCCGGGCGTCGCGGCAGGGCGTCGCCGAGGAGATCGACGAGCCGGCGGGAGACCACGAACGCGACGAGGGTCGTCCAGGCCAGGCCGGCGACGAAGAACGCCACGTACAGCGCCGGGGCGCCGAGGGCGCGCGCCGCGTTGGCGGTGTCCCCGCCGATGAAGGGCAGGGCGCCGAGCGCCATGTAGAGGAGGGCCTGCACGAGGAGGACGACGAGCAGCAGGAGGGCGAAGAGGCGCGGCACGAACCCGCGGATCCGGGGATAGATCAGGAGGAGGACGAGCCCGACGAGGAGTTCGGCGGCGATCCCCGAGACGAGGACGGCGAAGTGCGGCCAGTCCGCCGCCCCGTACGCCACCGGCGGCGTGTAGACGAACGCCGCGCCCTCGCCCGGGGAGATGTAGAAGGCGTAGAAGGAGCCGCCGACCGCGAGCGTCGCGAGCCCGTGCCCGCCGACCTCATGCAGCGCGACGCCGAGGAAGCGCGCGACGAGGAACCCCAGGAGGACGAGGAGGGTGAACGGGAGGGGCTCTCTCGGGTCCCGCATGCCTGCTCTCCATCCGGGACGGGCTATATGCCGATGTTGGAGCGGGGCGTTGTGGCCGGGGCCTCGAGGAGGAAGGCGCGGATCTCCCCGATGACCCGGAACTGGAGGTCCTCGTAGATGCGCTTGGCGGGATTGTCGAGGTCGACGGAGAGGAGGAGATGGCGGTGGCCGAGGAGCCGGGACTGCTCGATTGTGCGACAGAGCAGGGTCACGCCGACGCCGCGGCCACGGAGGGCCGGCAGGGTCCCGACGTAATCGACGACGCCGATCTCCCGGAAGGTGTGCAGCCCGACCATCCCCGCCGGCTCGCCCCTCAGGTACCCGACGAAGCACGCGGTCCCCGCGGCCTTGGCCTCGCGGTCCCCCTTGCGTGCGAGCTGGTCGACGACCTCCGGATCGTACCCCTCCGCCGCCTCGACCCCGAGGCGGATGGCGGCGAAGTCCGGGTCGTCCGCGGGGACGGGGCGGACCTCGACCTCGTCGTTCGTCACGCACGCCTTCTCCCCGGCGTGGAGCATCACGTAGGCCGCCTCGGGGACGTAGCCCGCCGCAGCGAACTCCTCCTGGCGGCGAAATGCCGCTTCGGCGTCTCCGAAGACGAACTTCCGGTGGCGCACCGCGGATCCCGAGAAGACCGCGTCCCAGGAGGCCTCCAGGTCCCGCAGGTCGGTCTCGGGATCGTCCACCCACCCGAGGTTCGCATCGAAGACACGCGCCAGGTCGTCGTTGCGGACGAAGCGCGTCCCCCGGACCTCCCGCACGTCCCCTCGGAGCGAGGAGAGCCACCACTCCGCGGCGGTGAACTCCCGCACCAGGTCCTCCGTGCGCATGGGTCGCGCGAACCTGCGGCGGTTACTTGAGGGTACGGCCTTTTCACTCCCCTCCCCCCGCCGCCTTAAGTACCCCCCGGGGCTCCCGCCGTACGGCGGCGCCCTTGTACGCGGCCGCCGCCAAATCCACGGGCCCCCCATCAGACCCTCGGGGCGGACAACAGCCGCCCAGAAAGGGATCGCATGGCAACAGAAACGGAAACGCATGTGAAGGACATCGTGAAGGCCCTCGGGAACCGCGTGCCGGAGACCGAGATCGCCCGCGAGCTCGAGAACTACGTGAACGTCTACCGGGTCACGCTGGACACCGCGAAGAAATCGATCGTGAAGAAGCACGGGGGGAACCCCGCGGCGCTCGTCACGGCGGCGGCGAACCGGTCGATCAAGGACCTGCAGACGGGCGAGGCCTCGGTCAACCTCCTCTGCCGCGTCGTCTACGCGGAGCGGCGCACGGTGAACGTCCAGGACGGCGCGAAGGAGATCCTCACGGGGATCCTGGGCGACGACTCCGGGACCGTGCCGTTCACCGCCTGGGAGGCGGAGGGGCTGGACCTCGCGAAGGGCGACGTCCTCCGCGTGCAGAACGCCTACACGAAGGATTACAAGGGGAAGATCGAGGTGCACCTCGGCACGCGCGCGGTGATCACGCGCGAGCCCCCGGAGACGCTGCCGTTCCCCGGGAAGTCCTCGACGCCGTCGGGGCCGCTGAAGGCCGTCACGATCGCGGACCTCAAGGACGGGATGGGGAACCTCTCCCTGCGCGGTCGGGTCCTCCAGGTCGAGCCGAAGGAGGTCACGGTCGAGGGCGCGAAGAAGACGGTCTTCCAGGGCGTCCTCGCCGACGCCTCGGGCCGCGTGCAGTTCTCCGCCTGGAAGGACTTCGGGCTGCGCGCCGGGACGGCGCTGCAGCTGGAGGGCGGGTACGTCCGCTCCTACCGCGGCCTGCCGCAGCTCTCCTTCGACGACCGATCAAAGGTCCAGGTCCTCGCGGACGACGACCTGCCCGGCCTCGAGCAGCTCGCGCAGGCGCCGCGCGCGTGGATCGAGGACCTCGCCGAGCGCGGCGGGGCGGTCGACGTCACGCTGCGCGGGATCGTCGTGGACGTCAAGGAGGGGAGCGGCCTGATCCAGCGCTGCCCGGAGTGCCGCCGCGTCCTCGCGAAGGAAGGATGTCGCCTCCATGGGACCGTGAAGGGGCAGTCGGACCTCCGCGTGAAGGCGGTCGTGGACGACGGGAGCGGGGCGCTCACCGCCATCTTCGGGCGCGAGCTCACCGAGGCGCTCCTGGGGAAGACCCTGGAGCAGTGCCTCACGGACGCGCGCGAGGCGATGAACGCCGAGGTCGTGCGCGACGCGCTCACGGACCTCCTCGTGGCCCAGCCGCTCGAGGTCCGCGGGAACGTGACCTCGGACGACTACGGGCTCATGATGATGGTCGAGGAGGCGCGCGTCCTGCGCGTCGACGTGCAGGAGGAGGCGCGCGCGATGCTCGCGGAGCTGGAGGAACACCCGTGAGCCGAGAGGTCGCGTGGCGGCTGTTCGCCGGGGAGTTCAACGACGCGCGGAAGTCCCTCACCGAGGGTACGGGGGACCGCGCGCCGACGTTCGTGCTCACGCCCCTTGGCGCCAAGGTGAACCGCGTCCTCGTCTCCGGCGTCCTCACGGACGTGGAGAACCTGGGGACGGACGCGGAGCCGATGTACCGGGGGCGCGTCTCGGACCCGACGGGCACGTGGCACCTCTACGCCGGGCAGTACCAGCCCATCGCCGCCGCCGCCCTCGGCAAGGCGCAGCCGCCGACGATCCTCACGGTCATCGGGAAGGCGAAGACGTTCACGACGGACCAGGGCGCGGTGTACGTGAGTGTGCGACCGGAGCGCCTCAAGACCGTCGACGGGGCATCACGCGACTTCTCTCTCCTCGAGGCGGCGCGGTCGCTCAAGCGGCGCCTGGCGATCGTAAGGGCCGCCTACGGCCTTGAGACCCCGACGCCCGAGACGGTGCGCGCGCTCGGCTGCACCGCCGCCGCCGCCGACGGGATCGTGAAGGCCGTCGCGGAGTACGGGAAGGTGGACCTCTCGCGCTACCAGGCGATGCTCGCCGAGGGCCTACGGTACCTCGTCCCGGAGGAGCGCGAGGCGCGCGAGGCCGTGGCGGTGGACGCGGAGGCGCCGAAGGCGGGGGACGACGACAAGGTCCTCACCCTCCTGGGCGGCCTCGACCGCGACGGGAAGGGCGCGGCCTGGGACGAGCTGGTCGCCGCCGCGGCGAAGGGCGGGCTGGACGCCTCGGCCCTGGAGCAGGCGGTGGACCTCCTCCTTGACCGTGGGGCGATCTACGAGCCGGTGCTCGGCCGCATCAAGCGGATCTGATCGGCTCGGGCCGGCCTTTCCGGAGTACGTACCCCTTCCTGCCCCTGAGAACCATCCGGATACCTTCTAATACGCCTCAACTCGAACCGTACGGCCATGACGAGCCCCGTTTGGGAGACCCCCCTCGGATCCCTGCGCCGCGGCCGGCACGCCCTCCTGTACCACCGCGGTCCGGACCTCGCCGCGCGCGTCGCCGCGCGCTACGCCGCCGATGGCCTCGGGAACGAGGAGGCCGTCGTCCTCTCCGCCGAGCCGGTGGAGCTCGAACGCATCGGGCTCCTGCTGTCCGGGATCGGGGTGGACGTCGAGCGCGAACGGGACGCGAACAACCTCCTGTTCGTGCAGAGCGACACGGAGCAGGCGTCGCGCTTGGCGGTGGATGTCAAGTACCTCGTCACCTGGATCCGGGAGCAGGCGCGCGACCGGCAGACGCGCATCTGGAACCACTGGTCCGGCGCGCTCGCCGAGCAGGGCAAGTGGACGGAGGGCAGCACGCTGGAGGCGAGCCTGGGCGAGCTGAAGGGCGACGCCACGGTGCTGTGCCATGTCAACCTCGAGCACATGCCGGGCGACCCGGTGGCCTCCCTGGAGATGCTCGGGACGCTCCACGACGCGCTCTTCACGCAGACCGGCCATGCCGCTTTGGAGTTCCGCGACCAGCGTTCGCCCGTGATCGCCCGCTGAGCGCCCGACGGCCCGATCCGGCGCCGCTGGATTCCTGGGGCCGTCGACCCGCGAAAGTTCTTTAACGGCCCGTCCGCATGGGCCGCGTTGATGTCGGGGATGCCTCTGACCGAGGACCGTGCGCACGCGCACGAGGGCTCCGACTACGTCGGGGCCACGGTGCCGAAGAAGATCCCCACGGGGATCTCGGCCTTGGACTCGATCGTGGACGGCGGGCTGCCCTCCGGGTCGACCGTGCTCCTCCTCAGCGACCCCGGGGCCGGGGGGCGCGAGTTCGGGTACACGGCGGCGGCGAAGCTCTCGCTGGCGCGGACGCGCCCGCTGTCCCGCGAGTGGCTCCTCGGGCGCGAGTGCCGGGACTCGCACCTGCCGAGGCACATCTGCTACATCACGTACGCGCACTCCCGCGACGCGGTCCTCCAGGAGTTCCAGGCGACGTTCAACCTCTCCTACTACCAGGCGTTCCTCAAGAACACGGTCTTCAAGGACCTCAGCGCGCCCTACTTCCGCAACACGCCAGTGCCGAGCGGCTGGGCGCTGCACGACAACCCGTTCGAGGGGAAGTCCGAGGGGCTGCTCGAGGGGACGCTCTCCTTCCTCGACGAGAACGCCGGGGACACGGTCGTCATCGTCGACTCGCTCACGGACCTCGTGGAGAGCAAGGCGGTGGAGGAGTCGGACCTGATCGCGGCGGTGAAAGGGATCACGCGCGAGGGGAAGACCTGGGACGGCCTCGTGTACCTGATGCTGACGCATGGCATCGCGGACGCGCAGCTGGAGCAGTCCCTGATCGACAGCGTAGACGGCTGCATCGCGTTCACCTGGAGGAACTACCTGAACAGCAGCAAGCGACAGCGGTACATGCAGGTGGACAAGTTCACCGCCGTCCTGCCGCACCTCGCGGAGAAGAAGATCGCGCGCTTCCCCGTGCGCGTGATGTCGCGCGAGGGGCTCGTCGTCGACTACCTGGAGCGGATCTCATGAGGGGAGAGTCATGGACGTCCTGAGCACGGGGATCGATGGACTGGACGAGATGCTCGAGGGCGGCGTGCCCCGGGGCCACGCGCTCTGCGTCGTCGGCTCGTTCGGGACGGGGAAGACGACGTTCGCGCTGCAGTTCATCACGGAGGGGCTCATGGAGGGCGAGAAGGCGGTGTACGTCACCCTCGAGGAGGACATGCCCTCGATCCTCGCGAGCGCCAGCAAGTTCGGGTGGGACCTGCAGAAGTTCCTGGACAAGAAGACCCTCGCGATCTACAAGCTCGAGCCGACCGACATGAAGGCGACGATCGGGCGGCTGAAGGCCGACCTCCCGGAGTTCCTGAAGAAGTTCGGAGCGGCGCGCGTCGTCGTGGACTCGGTGTCGCTGTTGAACATGCTCTCTCCCGACGAGGGGGAGCGGCGGCTGCGGCTCTTCTCGCTCGCGGAGCAGATCAAGAAGGGCGGGGCGACGGCGGTGTTCACCGCGGAGACGCGCGACGACAACCCGAAGGCCTCGCGCGATGGCCTCGCGGAGTACGTGGCGGACGGCGTGATCTCCCTGCGGTTGCAGGAGCGGGCGAACGGCGAGGTCCAGCCGCTCATCCAGGTCGTGAAGATGCGACGCGTGAAGCACCAGCGCCGCGTGCGGCCGTACAGCATCTCGGAGCACGGCATCGTCGTGCACGCCGACGTCGATTTGATGTGAGCGGGTCGGCGGGCGGCTCTCACGTGATGGGTTATACCTACCTAGGTATAACTGACGATGGGGCCACGATGAGCTCTTGTCGGTAGACACCAGGCCGGCGGATCCTTGGCTGTGCGGTTCCCGGCCGACCCGTCACGGGCCGGCCCACCTCACCATGGCGTGGCGGTAACGGTCGATCCGGCGGGAGAGTTCCGCCGCCGCCCTGCTCTCGTGCTCGAGCAGCATCCGGACCCCACGCTCGCGTGTCTTCGCCGCCGTCACCGGCCCGAGGTACGTCTCGACCTTGCGGCTCCTCCCTTCCCGCCGCTCATACCGCCAGAAGTAGAGGTAGCGACGCCCGCGCACGATCTTCACCCCGAGCCCGCATCCCGGTTCCATGCTATACCTACTTAGGTATAACCGAGGAGGGATATGACCCTTTCGGAGGCAGGGGTGAACGCGCACCCCAAGCAGGCGCAAACCCTATCTCCCCCGCCCCGTTCCCTAACCGTGAAGCTCCTGCGCCGGGGGAAGGTCAAGGAGGTCTACGAGATCTCCCCGGAGGAGCTCGAGTTCCACTTCACCGACGCCATCAGCGTCTTCGACAAGGTCATCCCCTCGCAGGTCCCGCACAAGGGCGAGACGCTCTGCCGCACGAGCGTGCACTGGTTCCGGATGCTGGAACGGATGGGCGTGAAGACGCACTTCCTCACCTCCGTGGGCGGCAGCCGGATGCGCGTGAAGCGCGTCGAGGTCATCAAGGACTACCCGAAGATCTCGCGCGAGACCCGGAACTACCTCATCCCCCTCGAGGTCATCGCGCGCTACTACGTGGCCGGGTCGCTGAACGACCGTCTCCAGTCCGGCGCCGTCCGGCCCGAGGCGCTCGGGTTCAACCCCACTTACACGCCGGAGTATGGCGAGCTGCTCCCGAGGCCCTTCTTCGAGGTCACGACGAAGCTGGAGAAGGTCGACCGCCTGCTGACGACCGAGGAGGCCCTGCAGATCTCCGGGCTCTCCCGCGCCGACCTCAAGGACCTCGAGGAGCAGGTCCTGCGCATCGACGAGGCGCTCGGCGCCGAGGTGCGCTCCCGGGGCCTGATCCACGTCGACGGCAAGAAGGAGTTCGGCTTCGATGCGGACCGCGAGCTCATGGTGATCGACACCTTCGGCACCGCGGACGAGGACCGCTTCTGGGACCTGAAGGAGTACGGGCAGGGGCGCTGCGTCGAGCTCTCGAAGGAGTTCGTGCGGCAGTATTATCGCGAGACGGGATACCACGGGCAGCTCGTCGAGGCGCGCGCGAAAGGCCTCAGGGAGCCGGACATCCCGCCGCTCCCGCCCGACATGCTCCAGAAGGTCAGCGACCTGTACGTCCAGCTATTCCAAAGGATCACGGGGGAGACCTTTCATGGAACACGATGAACGGAGAGTCAGGCCCATAGGCATAAATCCGATGAGCCCCATCGGACAGGCGGTGGGAGGTCCGAGCACGGAACCCCTGGTCTACGTCGACGGAGAGTTCGTGCCGCAACACGAGGCGAAGATCTCGGTCTTCGACCACGGCCTCCTGTACGGCGACGGCGTCTTCGAGGGCATCCGGGCCTACAACCGCCGCATCTTCAAACTCGAGCGGCACGTCGAGCGCATGTTCCGCTCCGCCCACGCGATCCAGATCGAGATCCCGCACACGCGTGAGGAGTTCGCGGGACTGATCAAGGAGGCGTGCCGCCGGAACGCCATCACGAACGGCTACCTCCGCCCGGTCGTCACCCGAGGCCCCGGGGACCTCGGCCTGGACCCGCGGAAGTGCAAGCAGGGGCCGTCGATCATCATCATCACGGTGTCCTGGGACACCCTGTACGAGAAGGAACTGTACGAGCGCGGGCTGCGCCTCGTCACCGCCGCCGTGCGCCGCGTCCCCCCGCAGTCCCTGAGCCCCAGCATCAAATCGATGAACTACCTCAATCAGATCCTCGCGCGCATCCAGGGCAACGAGTCCGGAGCCGACGAGGTCCTCATGCTCGACATGCAGGGCTACGTGAGCGAGGCGAGCGCGGACAACGTGTTCATCGTGCGCGAGGGCAAGGTCCTCACGCCGCCGACGAGCACGAACCTCCCCGGCGTGACGCGCGAGACCGTCCTGGAGCTGTGCGCGGAGCTCGGCTACCCCGCGCAGGAGCAGCTCTTCACCCTCTTCGAGGTCTACACCGCCGACGAGTGCTTCATCACCGGGACGGCGGCGGAGATCGGCCCCGTGTCCGTGGTGGACGGGCGGAAGATCGGCGACGGCCGTCCGGGGAAGACGACGACGCACCTGATGAAGAAGTACAAGGAGCTCGTGACGACGACCGGCACGCCGATCTACGAGTGAGCCTCAGCGGCCCCAGACGACCTTGACGCGCTTCCCGCCCCAGTCGAACCTCGGCGCCGTGCGCGCCTTCAACCCCTTCCACTCCGCGAGCGCGCTCACGAGCATCGGCAGGGCGATCGTCGCGTCGGCGTAGCAGGTGACCATCTCCGCGCCCGGCACGTACTTGCCCCAGCTGATCGACTCCTCCAGCGTGCAGCCGGAGAGCCCGCCCCACTGCGGCGAGTCCGTGGTGATCTGCAGCGCGAAGCGGTGCATGCGGTCGTGGCGCGTCTCGTACCCCGCAATCACCGCCGTCTGCTGCACGTAGTTCTTCGGCACGCCGCCGCCGATGATGACGACGGAGTGCTTCGCCGCCTCGGCGACGCGGGAGATCTCGTCGACGTCGCGCATCATGTCCACCACGATGCGCTTGCCCTTCCGGCGGTTCGCGAACATCAGGGAAAAGCCAAGGCTGGAATCGGCGAGGGCCGGCACGAACACGGGGACGCCGCTCTCGTAGGCGGAGACGAGGACGGAGTGGCGCGCGCCCGGCTTCCTCCGGAGCGACTTCCCGATCCCCGCCACGATCTCGCGGCTCGTGTACGGCCGGTCGTCCTCCAGGGACTCCGCCCAGTGCATCACCCACTGATCCGTGTCGTAGAACTTGTCCTCGTCCGCGTAGACGTCGTACACGCGGTCGATGCGGTGCCGCAGGAGGTCCGTGTCGTCGACGTTGTGCGTTCCAAGGAAGTGCTTCGCCCCCATCGCCTCGTAGAGGTCATGGGAGAGCGTGGCCCCGGTGCACACGAGCACATCGATCGCGCGCTTGCGCAGGAGGAAGGAGAGGAGGCGCCCCATCCCCGCCGGCACCATCGCGCCGCTGAGGGCCATGATGACGACGTTCTTCGGCTCCTCGAGCATCCGCTTCCAGAGGAGGAACGCCTCGCCGAGCTTCCGGCCCTGGAAGCCGGTGCGGCTCATCGCCTCGAGCAGGCCCCGGGCGGTGTGCCGGGTGGCGGGGACGGGGACACGGGCATGTCGTAAGTACTCGTGCTTCTTCGTGCCGACCACGCGCGGCGGAACACGCGGGCCTTGAAAACCTTTCCCGCGCGAAAGCATCATAACCGCCGTGCGCTTGGCCGCGCCCGGGGACGGCATGAAACTCCTCGAATACCAGGGCAAGGCGGTCCTCGCGCAGTACGGGATCCCGGTCCCGAGGGGGACGCTCGTCACCGCCGGCGCCTCCCTGAGCGGCCTCGTGTTCCCGGCCGTCCTGAAGGCCCAGGTCCTCTCCGGCGGGCGAGGGAAGGCGGGCGGCATCCGCATCGTGAACAGTGTCGCCGAGGCGCAGGCGGCCTACGACGCGATCCTCGGGCTGACCATCGGCGGCTACCGCGTGAAGCAGGTCTACGCCGAGGCGCGTCTGGACATCGCGCAGGAGATCTACCTCAGCTTCACGATCGACCGCTCCGCGCGCGCCCCGCTCCTCATGGCGAGCGCCACCGGCGGGATCGAGGTGGAATCGCTCCCGGAATCGGGGATGTTCACCGCGCACGTCCCGCCGTCGCTGGGCGTGATGCCGTACCTCTTCCGCGCGATGCGATCGAAGCTCGGTCTTCCAAAGGAGGTCTCGGTACAGGTGGAGGCCATCGCTGCCAAGGCGTACGAGCTCTTCCGCAAGGAGGACGCGGAGCTCGTCGAGATCAACCCGCTGGCGGTGCTGAAGGACGGGCGCGTCGTGGCGGGGGACGCCAAGGTCACGATCGACGACAGCGCGCTCTACCGCCAGCCGGAGCACGAGGGCGTGGACCAGGACTGGACGCCATTGGAGACGGAGGCCCACGAGAAGGGCATCACGTTCCTCCAGCTGGACGGGGACATCGGCGTGATCGCGAACGGCGCCGGGTTGACGATGGCGACGCTCGACGTCCTCGGCCTGAAGGGCGGTCGCGGCGGGACGTTTCTCGACCTCGGCGGCACGGACGACCCGGAGAAGGTGCGGCAGGCGTTCCACCTCCTCCTCAAGGCGGCGCCGCGCGTCGTCCTCATGAACATCTTCGGCGGCATCACGAAGTGCGACACGGTGGCCCACGGCGTCCGGCAGGCCATGGAGGACCAGCCGACGACGGTGCCGGTGGTGGCGCGGATCAAAGGGGTCAACGAGGCGGAAGCGAAGAGGATCCTGCGGGACGCGGGCATGCATCCCGCGGACACCCTGGAGGAGGCCGCCGAATTGGCGGTGAAGTTGCGGGGGAGCCCATGAGCGTGCTCCTTGACCGCCAGACCAAGGTGATCGTCCAAGGGATCACCGGGCACCAGGGGCAGTTCCATGCGAACGCGATGCGGGCCTTCGGCACACAGGTCGTCGGCGGCGTGACTCCCGGGAAAGGGGGCACCGAGATCGACGGATTCCCGGTGTTCGGCAGCGTCCGCGAGGCGGTCGACGCCACCGCCGCCACGGCGAGCACGATCTTCGTCCCCGCCCCGTACGCCAAGGACGCCGCCGTCGAGGCCATCGAGGCGGGCATCCGGCTGCTCGCGATCATCACGGAGCGCGTCCCCGTGCACGACTGCCTCGACCTCATGCCGTACGCCCGGGCGAAGGGCTGCACAATCATCGGGCCGAACTGTCCGGGGATCGCGACCGCCGGCGAGGCGAAGATGGGCATCATGCCGAACCACCTGTTCAAGCCCGGTCGCGTCGGCCTCATCTCCCGGAGCGGCACGCTCACCTACGAGATCGTGAACGAGCTCACGATGGCGGGGGTGGGCCAGAGCACCTGCATCGGGATCGGCGGCGACCCGATCATCGGCACGAACATGGTCGAAGCGCTCGACCTCTTCGATCGCGACCCGGACACGGACGCGGTCGTCCTTGTGGGCGAGATCGGCGGGACGGCTGAGGAGGAGGCGGCGGCGAAGGCGAAGACGATGCGGAAGAAGGTCGTCGCTTACGTGGCGGGAAGGACCGCGCCGCCGGGGAAGAAGATGGGTCACGCCGGGGCGATCGTCCTCCGCGGGCGGGGCACGGCCGAGTCGAAGCAGCGCGCGTTCGAAGCGGCGGGGGTGCGCGTGGCGGCGTACCCTCGCGAGGTCCCTACGCTCCTCCGCGGCGCGTGATCGGCGCCTCCGTCCAACGACTTGTGAGGAAGGGTACCTACGCGCGCGTGTGTGCGCGCGCGCGTACGCGCGCGCCCTCCGCATCCTCTCACGGGACCTTCCCGTACGGCAAACGGTTAAGTAGGAAGGCCCGGGTTGGAACGGCCCACCGTGCGCCGCCTCGTGATTACGGAGAAGAACAACACCGCCGTCCGCATCGCCGTCATCCTGAGCGGCGGGACGATGAAGCGGTCCTACCCCCACCGCGTCCCCGTCTTCGAGTTCACGCGCGACGGCGTCGACCACATCGTCGTCGGCCTCCGCGGGCACATCCTCAACCTGGACTACCCGGACGCGATGAACGACTGGGAGAAGACGGACCTCCGGGAACTCGTTCGGACGGAACCGATCAAGCGCGTCCTCGCCACGAACATCGCGAGCGCCCTCGAGGAGACCGCGCGCGGGGTCGAGGAGATCGTCGTCGCGACGGACTTCGACCGCGAGGGCGAGCTGATCGGCTGCGAGGCCCTCGAGATCGTCAAGCGCATCGTCCCGAACGCCACCGCCAAGCGCGCGCGCTACTCCGCGCTCACGAAGGTGGAGATCGAGGAGACGTTCGCGAACCTCGTCGAGGTGGACTACGCCCTCGCCGCCGCCGCGGAGTCGCGGCAGGTCATCGACCTCGGTTGGGGCGCGGCTCTCACGCGCTTCATCTCGCTGGCGGCGAACCAGCGCGGGCGCGACTTTCTCTCGGTCGGCCGCGTCCAGTCCCCGACCCTGGCCCTCATCGTCGACCGCGAGCGGGAAATTTCAGAGTTCGTCCCCAAATCCTACTGGACCGTCCACGCGACGTTCGAGAAGGGCAGCGAGACGTTCGCCGGCACCCACGTCCACGGGAACTTCTGGGTCGAGGCGGAAGCGAAGGCCGTCCACGCCAAGGCGGCGGCGGCGAAGGAGGCCACCGTGAGGGAGTACGTCGCCCAGATCAAGGAGGAGCGGCCGCCGGTACCCTACAACACCACGATCTTCATCGGCGACGCGAACCGCATCGGGCTCGGCGCCGCGCATGCCATGAGCATCGCGGAGTCGCTCTACCAGAGCGGCATCATCTCCTACCCGCGCACGGACAACACCGTCTACCCGCCCTCGCTGAACCTCCGCACGATCCTGGAGAAGCTGAAGGACTCCGCGTTCGGTGCCGAGGCCGCGGAGATCCTCGCGCAGCCGACGCTCCGGCCGACGCGCGGGAGAAGCGAGACCACGGACCACCCGCCCATCTACCCGGTCGGGGCCGCCGACCCCAAACGCCTCAAGGGGGACGCGGGGCGTGTCTACGAACTCATCGTCCGCCGGTTCCTCGCCACGCTCGCGCCGAACGCGAAGGCGCACGCCAGCGAGGCCAAGCTCGACACGAACGGCGAGCTCTTCCATGCGGAGGGCTACCGGGTCGTCTTCCCGGGCTGGCGCAAGTACTTCCCGCTCTACGAGGCGCGCGAGTCGACGCTCCCGGAACTCGTTGAAGGCGAGAAGATCAAGGTCGTCGAGGTGCCCCCGCCACGTCACGACCAGACGAAACCGCCGTCGCGGTACTCCCAGGGCGCCCTCATCCAGGAGATGGAGCGCCTCACCCTCGGCACGAAATCGACGCGTCACGAGATCGTCCAGAAGCTGTTCGACCGCAAGTACGTCGAGGGCCGCATCCTCCAGCCGACGCAGACGGGCATCGCGGTGACCGAGGCCCTCGAGATCCACGCGGAGAAGATCACGCAGCCGGAGATGACCGCGCACCTGGAGGCGGACATGGACGAGATCGCGCGGGGCATCAAGACCGCCGCGGCGGTGATCGCCGAGTCCCAGGGCATGCTCGAGGAGGTCATCACAGTACTCCTCTCCAGGAAGGAGGAGATCGGGAAGGAGATCCGGGGCGCCCTCGAGGAGCAGAACTACATCGGCGAGTGCCGCCGGTGCCTCGAGGACAAGCGCGAGAACGGGCGCATCATGATCCGGCACACCGCGCAGGGCCGGAAGTTCCTCGGGTGCACGAACTACCCGACCTGCCGCGTCTTCCACCCCGTCCCCCAGTTCGGGCTCCTCGTCGCCGCGGAGCAGCCGTGCAAGGACTGCGGCTCCCCGATGGTGAAGATCCTCGACCGGAGGCGGCAGGACGCGTTCTGCGTCGATCCAGAGTGCCCGAGCGTGATCAAGCGGGACCGCCTCGGCGCGTGCCCCCGGGACGGCGGGGACGTCATGATGCGGACCTCGGGGAGCGGGAAACGGTTCGCCGGCTGCGCGAACTATCCGAAGTGCGAGCAGACCTATCCGCTGCCGCAGCGCGGCCGAATCGATCCGCTCGGCGAGAAGTGCGAGCACTGCGGGAGCCCGAGGATCCAGGTCATCCAGATGGGGCGGCCGCCGTGGGTGCTCTGCATCAACATGGAGTGCCCCGCGAGGATCGCCAAGGTGGCCGCGAAGGCCGAGAAGGCCGCCTCGAAGGTGGCGGCGGTGAAGGCCAAGAAGAGGGTCGCTGCCGCGAAGAAACGCGCGCGGACGAAGAAGGCCGCGAAGCTGGCCGAGCGCAAGGCCGCCAGGGTCGCAAAGAAGGCCTCGTCCCCGGGGATCCCCGCCGCCGGACTCCCGCCGCCGCCATGAGCTGACGACCGAACGACGCAACCCGAGACGAAACCATTTCAACCGCCGGACTCTCGGGAGAGCTGATGGACTTCTTCACCCACCTGCTGATCGGGCTCCTCCTCTCCGCGGGACCGGCGGTGTACCCCACCACGGTGTTGGTCTACGGCGTCATCATGGCCATCCTGCCGGATGCGGATGTCTTCCTCTTCCCTCTCTGGAGGAAGTACCCTGCCACGAGGCACCACGGCGTCAGCCACTCCCTCGCCTTCGTCCTGATCGCCGGGCCCGTAGGGGCCGTGCCGCTCTCTCTCCTCTATCCACCGGGCTGGGTCCTCTTCGCCCTCGCCGGGACCGTCGGCGGCCTCTCCCACGTCGTCGCGGACTACCTGACTTCCTTCGCGGTCCCGCTCTGGGCGCCGTTCTCCTGGAAGAACAAGGCGGCCAATCTCGACATCGCCGTGAACCCCTACACGATCATCGGGTCCTGCGCGGTGACGGCCGGCCTCGTCTACCTGTGGCTCGCCGGTGCCGAGACGCTCTTCCCCGGGGTCCTGTGGGTGGTGGGCGCCGGGTTCCTCGGCTACCTGGGCGCCCGCGGCGCGCTCCGACGGACCCTCCGCAGGCGGATCCCCGGGTTCACCGCCGGGGTCCATGACCTCGAGCCCACGGCGAGCCCCCGGACCTGGTACCTCCGGACCCGCAAGGAGGTCGAGGGCGCCGTCGTGACGCGCTTCGAGAAGGTGTCGCTGCCCACCGGCGCCTCCCGGGGCCCCGTCTTCTACGACGTGGACCGCGTCCCCCGCCCGGGGGACGGGCCCGTCCGCGGCCCCGAGGAGGCGCTCCTGAGGACCGCGCACATCGCGGAGCCGCTGCTCAACGGGATGTGGCCCCCCGACCTTCTGGCGGCGACGCTGGAGACGGAGGGGGACGGCTACGCCGTCTTCTGGTTCCTCTGGTGGAACGTCTTCCGGTCACAGACGCCCGGGCTCCTCGCGCGCATCGACCACGCCGGCCGCGTGTCCGTCACGGAAGAGCGGCGTTCACTCTCCTGGTGACACCCTGGGCGGGCGGGTCTCCCCGAGACCCTCGGAGGTCCCCGGGCACGCCGCCCGCAGCATTATCGTACGCCCCAGGGATGCCTTCCCCAAGGGTGAGACGATGGTGTTGGAGATCCTGTTGGGAGTGATTGGGGGACTGATCGCCTTGGCCGTGGCGGCCACGAGCATCAAGGTGGCGCGCGAGTACGAGCGCATCGTGCTCTTCCGGTTCGGGCGGTTCCGAGGGCTGCGCGGCCCCGGGTTGTTCGCCGTCGTGCCGGGAATGGATCGCACGATCCTCGTCGACCTGCGCACCGTCGCCGCCGGCGTGCCGAAGCAGAGCATCGTGACGAAGGACAACATCAGCGTCGAGGTCGACGCCGTCGTCTACTGGAAGGTCGTGGACCCGGCCCGCGCGGTCCTCCAGGTGCAGGACTACCGTGCCGCGACGAACCTCCTCGGGCAGACGACGCTGCGCGACGTCATCGGGCAGGTCGAGCTCGACCCCCTCCTCAGCCACCGCGACGAGCTGAACCACCGCATCGAGAGCCTCCTGGACGGGGCCACGGAGGCGTGGGGGATCAAGGTCAGCGCCGTCACGCTTCGCGACGTGTCCCTCCCAGAGAGCATGGTGCGCGCCATCGCGAAGCAGGCAGAGGCGGAGCGGGAGCGCCGGTCCCGGATCATCATGGCCGAGGGCGAGTTCCAGTCCGCCCAACGCATGGTCGAGGCAGCGGCGCTGTACGAGGGCAATCCGGCGGCGATGCGCCTGCGGGAGCTCCAGAACCTCGAGGAGATCGCGCGCGAGAAGAACCTCGTCATCGTCACCACGGGGCACCCCGACCTTCCGGCGGCGGAGACCGTGGCGGTCGCGCGCGCGGCGGTGAGGAAGAACCTGTCGCCCTAGGGCGTCCGGGAGGAGCGGACCGCGGCCACGGCCGTGCCGCTCCCGGAAATCACAGCTTCGCCGCCACCGCCTTGAGCATCTTCCCCGCGCCGGCCCGGATGGGCGGGCCATGCCCGACGATCAACGCCTCGAAGTCGTAGGCCGCGATCTTCTTCATGCTCTGCCGGTGTTGCTTCGCGTCGATGTTGTACTGGTCGCTCATCGGGCCGATGCCGCCCTCGTTGCGCATCGTGTCGCCGGCGATCAGGAGGGAGCGCTCCCTGTTCAGGAGGGCGATGCTCCCGGGCGTGTGGCCGGGGCCGTGGATCACGAGCAGGCCTTCGAAGACCTGCTGGTCCTTCAGGCGGACGTCCACCGCCGCCGCGCGGTGCCGCTGCGGCCCCGGCGGACCAGGATACGGCTTCGTCCGCGCGATGTAGTCCGCGTCGGCCTCGTGCGCCGCCACCTTCGCCCCGGTCCTCTCCTTCATCGTCGCGAGGCCGCCGGCGTGGTCCGGGTGCGTGTGCGTCACGATAATCGTCGCGATGTCCGTCGGCTTCCAGCGTATCGCCGCCAGACTGTCCAGGATGACCTTCGCGTTGTCCTCCGACCCCGTGTCCACGAGGACAAGCCGGTCCCCCGTGATCACCGCCGACCCCGCGTAGCTCTCGATGTAGTGCACACCCTTGACGACTTCCATCCGGATTCCCCAGAGAGGGACGGAGGGGGACGAGAAAAAGGCTCCGTCCCTATCGAGGGGAGGGGGGAGAGGGGCGAGACGACCAGCGCAGGGCCGCAGGCGGGACGCTCCAACCAAGCAGGTGGAGACGGGAGTGAACAACGACAGACCCAGACCGAGAGGAGGGGAGGAGCTCCCTTTCCCGCGGGTCCCTTCGCGTCGTCATCTCGCTTGCCTCGAGAGAGGATAGGGCCCTCCGGGTATATGTGTAGTTTTGAACGGTTTTTTGATGGTATATGAGCTCTTCGGTGGCTCAGGGGCCGGGAGGCTTGGTCGCGGTCTCGGGGGGGTCCTTAGGCCGGCGGCGGAAGGCGAGGAGCGTCATCAGGACCGCCACGAGGACGACGAGCCCCACAACAAGGATCCAGGGGAACGGCGCGGGCGCCGTCGTATCGCCCAGGACCCGGAGCTCCCCGGACATCGTGGTCGGGTGGATGCCGCAGTAGTACCGGTAGGTGCCGGGGGAGAGGCCGGTCACGTTCACGGTGGTGAAGCTGAGCCCCGTGATCGTTGCGGACCGTGGCTCGGCCCCGTTGTGTCCCCCGCTTCCGTCGACGTCGACGAAGAAGTAGTGCGATACGGTGTCTCGGCCGACGATGGTCACTCGGAGCGTGTCTCCCGCCCGCACCGTCAGCGTCGGGCCCGGGTTCGTCATGTTGATTGGGCCGAAGCCCCAACCGCCCCCTGCGGATCCGTAGAGGATCGGCGGTGAGACCGCGACCTGGAATCCCCCGGTGCCGGTCGCCCACTGGCCCGTCGGGTTCACCGCGGCGACGGTGAATGACCAGGTCTGGAGCGGGATCGTCGGCGTGAAGACGCGGAAGTACCGGCCGCTCGCGTTGTCGAAGGAGGCCGAGGCGTTCGGGAGCAGGGTGCCCTCGATCCAGACCTCCGCCACGGTCCCGCCAGTGACCACCGCGGAGAGGTTCACGCTGCCGCCGAAGACCAGGTCGATCGGGACGGCGGTGACATCGCTCACGGTGAGGAGGGGCGAGTTCTCTGCGATGACGGTGATCTGCGTGGCATTCGTGTTCCCCGCGCCGTCCGTCACGTTCAGCGCGACGGTGTACGTCCCCGCCGCCGGGAAGGTGAACGTCAGGTTCTCCAGCGTCCCGGTCCCGATGGGCGAGCCGCCGGGATCGAACACGGTCCAATCGTAGGCAGCGATCGGGCCCTCGGCATCGGAGCTAGACGATCCGAGGAAGGTGATTGGAGCGTTGGCCAAGGTCGTCCCGGAGGAGGCGTTGATCACCGCCGTCGGCGGGTTCGTGTCCAGCGGGGGCGCGACGGTCGTGAAGGTGTAGGAGACGGCGGCCATCGGGTTCCCCGGGTCGCTGACATCCCTGGCGGCCGTCGAGACGTTGATCCAGTAGACGGTCTGCGGCTGCAGCGGGTTCGTCGGGTTCAGCGTGAGCTGCGCGCCTGCCCAGCTCGGGGTCACCGCGACCGGCCCGGCAACGGACGAGAGCGCTGTCGCCGCCTGCGTCGCCCCCTGGGCCATCGGCTCCGTGAAGTTGACGAGCACGTCCGAGTTCACCGCCACGTCGAGCGACAGATCAGCCGGGAACGTGCTGACGACCGCCGGCGCCGTCGGATCCACGGTCGGGACGAGTTGCAACCGGGTGGTGTTCAATCCGGTGCCGTCGATCACGGTGACGGTCACCGCCATGTCGGAGGCGTCGACGGAAGGTACCGTCCAGGGCGCCGTGTGCGGGTTCGTGCTGCCGGCGACCGGGCCGGCAATCGTTCCGTTCCCCGCGGAGGAAGAGTAGTTGACCCAGGCGGTGAGGTTCGTCACCGGCTCGTTCACGTCGGTCATGGTCCAAGTGACGGTGTGAGTGCTCCCCCCGGTCCAGTCCTGGGCCCCGTTCGGCAGGGAGACCGAGACCGTCGGGGGCACCGGAGGACCCGGGTCGATCCGGAAGGGTCCCTGCATGCTCCCGTCGTGGATTCCACAGACGTAGTGGTACAAGCCCGGCGGGTAGTTGGCGGTGAAGGAGAAGCTCGTGTCCAGGGTACTCGACTGCGGTTCGCCGGCGTCATGCTGCAGGTTATTGTTCGCGTCGAAGACCCAGGTGTGCGTCGACGCGTCCTCGCCGAAGAGCGTGAGCATGACCGTGTCGCTGGTGTTCGCGGTAAGGAGAGGCCCGGGTTTCGTCATGCTCCCGGCGGTGAAGCCCCAGCCCGACAGGCTACCGTGCAGTGTGTAGGAGACCGTGCCGGACTCCGCTGGCGGTGCCAGGAGCGGGAACGAGGCGAAGAGCAGCAGCGGGAGGAGGAGCAACCAGAGCGCGCGTCTCATGACTCGTGCTCCTCGCTCCCCACGTCCTCGGGCGGTCTCTCCTCCGGCTCCCGCTTCTCTTCCGGGCTCTCCTCGGTGGACGGCTTCTTCCGCCTCATCCGAAGGACGACGAGGATGACGACCCCAGCGATCACCGCCGCGATCAGCAGGAAATAGAGGAGGACCGGAGGCGGCTGGGGATTCGGGCCCGGCCCCCCGCCACTGCCTAGGACGCGTAGCGTGCCCGACATCAAATCGGGATGGACGCCGCAGTAGTAGGTGTAATTCCCCGCCGTTCCCGGGGCGGCGAAGGCGAACGCGGTCGCGTTCCCGCGGACGGTGCCGGAGCGGGGCTCGTTGGTGTCCAGGACCCCGTTGCCGTTCACGTCGATGAAGAGCAGATGGAACTGGTCGTCGATCCCGATGACCGTGAGAGAGACGCTCTCGCTCGCGTTGAACACGAGAGTGGGGCCGGGCTGGGTGATCGTCGTCGGCAAGGAACCCCACCCGGAGTCAGCCTCGCCCCAGAGCGCGGGCGGCGTGTAGGAGAGCACGATCGCGACACTGAACGTCGATGTGGCATTCGCATTGCCGGCGGTGTCGATCGCCTCGAAGCGGTACGTCACGGTCCCTGGAACGATCTGTCCCGGGATTGTGGCGGTGAACGCCGGTCCGGGGGGGACGAAGTCCACGGTGGTCGTGAGGCCGCGGGTGTCCGTGTAGGTGAGGTTCGCGGCGGCGAGGCCGCCCGCGTCCGTGATCGTCACGTCGAGGGGGAAGGCGGTGAACGTGTCGAGCGTGGTCGCCGGCGGTGTGTGTGCGATCTCCGGTGGTGTGACATCCGTCCCTGCGGGAACGATGGTAAACGTCCCGCCCGCGGTTCCCGCGTTCCCGGTCGTGTCGTTGGCGGTGATGTTGAAGAAGTAGACGCCGACGGCGACCGTCGCCTCATAGGACCAGGTCCCCGCGGCGAGGATCATGGGGAAGGTGCCGATCCCGTCAATGGTGACATTGACCGAGTCCGTGAAGGAGTCCGACACCGTGGCGGTGAGGTTCACCGCCAGCGGCGCCACCTGGACCGGGGGAGTTGCCGTGGCGGTGACAACCGGCGGGGTCGTGTCCTCCACGAGGAACGTCCCGGAGAGACTTGCCCACGCCCCAGAGGCGTCCGTGGCCCAGACCGTGAAGGCATGGGTCCCGAGGACGGCGGGCGTGACGGAGCGGAAGTACCTACCCGAGCCACCGTCGAACGCGGCACTCGAGTTCCCGATGCCCGGGCCGCCGATCCAGACCTGCACGCCGCTGAAAGCGGAGGAGACGACTGCGGAGACATTCACGGGATTCGCGAACTCCGCGGGTGAGGGCGTCGCCTGCGGTGAGGTGAGGGTCAGCGGCGGCACCACCGTGAATTGAGCGGTCGCTGTGGCCGGGTTCCCGCTCGTGTCTGTGGCGGTGATGGTGAACGCGTACGTCCCGGTGGCGGCGTACGACTGGTCGTGATACCACGAGACCGCCGGTCCCGCCGACATCGTCTGGTTCACGACCTCCGTCACTCCGAGGGTCACCCGGAGGAGCACCGTCGCCAGGCCGACGTTGTCCGTGACGTTGGCGGTGATGTTCACGGACATCCCGGGGAGCGCGGGGTCGGGAAGGGCCAGGAGATCGGAGACCGTCGGGGCCGTAGTGTCCGCCGCCGTTCCCGTGGTGAACTGCCAGATGTAGCCCGCGTCGAGGACGTTGCCCGGGTCGCTGTCGTCGTGCGCGGACTGGTTCATCCAGACGAAGTAGGTCGTGGAGGGCAGCAGGTCGACGGTCGGATCGAACGTGAGCGTGTCGCTCCCGGTCCACGTGAGTGCCCCCGCCACCCATTGAAGGGACGGTTGCTGCTGCAGTCCGAACGCCGCGGTCGCGGAGGGGAGGTCCATGGGCTCGGTGAAGACGTGCACGACGTTCGCGTTCAGCGGGACGTTCAACGTCCCTGGGATCGGGGTGCGGGAGACGAGCGACGGCCTCGCGTTGTCGATCTCGAAGGCCCCCGAGATGGACTCCGCCTCCGACAGCGTGTCGTTGGCGGTGAGCCGGAGATGCGCCGCGGTCGTGTTCGCCGCCGGGGCCGTGTAGGCGAAGGGCGGTACCGTGTCGCCGGCGAAGCAGGAGACCAGGCTCCACGGTCCCGTCGGGCCGGTCTGAGATTCGTAGAGGCAGAGCGTGACGGAGGAGAGCGGTGTGTCCACGTCGCTCAAGGTCCACGAGACCCCGTGGGAGCTGCCGCCGCTCCAAGACTCGCCGCCGACGGGGGCGGTGAGGCCGACCAGGGGGGGCGCTCCTCCGGTGGTGAACTCCGACGAGAAGAACGCGCCGGGGTTTCCCGGATCGGAGGCGTCCGTCGCCGCCGCCGTGACGTTCAGCGCGTAATTCGTGCTGGGTGACAGCAGGGCCGACGGGAGCACCGTGAGGACATTCCCCGTCCACCCTTGAATCGACACCGCCACGGGCGTCCACGCCGGCAGTCGGTACAGGGCCACCGCCGACTCGGCGGTCGCCTGGTTCATCGGCTCGTCGAATGTCAGGTCGATGGCGGTGGAGACGGAGATGCCGATCGAGTTGTTCGTCGGGTTCACCGCCATCACCGAGGGGGCCGTCGAGTCCACCAGGGGGACGAAGGCCTCGGCGTAGGCCACGCCCCCGTTCGGGTCGCGCACGGTGAGGTTCACGAGCATGTCCGCGACGTCCACGAGGGGGACGACCCAGGGCGCCGAGTGAGGGTTTGTGCTCCCCGCGATCGGCCCACCGATTGCTCCGCCCCCGGCCGAGGAGGAGTAGTTGAGCCAAGCGTTCAGGGAGGGCAGCGGGCTGTCGTCCGTCATCGTCCAGTTGACATCGTGCGTCGAGCCGCCTGTCCATTGCCGCAGACCGTCCGGCGCCTGGATCGCCGCGAGCGGCGCCGGGTTGCCCGTGGTGAACGACGAGGCGAAGGGGGCGAGGGCATTGCCGGGGTCGCTCGCGTCGCGTGCGGTGCCCGCGATTGTGACGGTGTAGAGGGTCGACGCCGAGAACAGGGTCGCATGAGTGAGCGTAAGCACGGTGTTCCCCCCGCTCCAGGCGGGAGTGAGCGCGATGGAGGGCACCACGGTCAGGGCCGCCAGGGTCGACGCCGTGTCCATCCGCTCGCTGAAGGTGATCTGGATCGGGGCGGTGAGCGCGACGTTCACCGCCAAGTCGGCCGGATTGATGGAGGATACGGCCGGAGGCGTGGAGTCGACCGTCGGCACGAGGCCCGTGGAGTACGCGCGGTGCCCGTCCGGATCGACGACGGTGAGGTTCACGAGCATGTCGGCCGCGTCGACGGCGGGGACGGTCCAGGCCTGGGTGTGGGGGTTCGTCGTGCCCGGGAGGGGCCCGGCGATCGTCCCGGTCTGCGTCCCGGCGGCGTAGCTGTAGTTCAGGTACGCGACGAGCGCGGTCACGGGCGACTGCGGATCGGTCATCGTCCAGTTCACGTCGTGGGCGCTGCCCCCCGTCCAGGACAGGCCACCGGCGGGCTGGAGGAGCGTGGCGACGGGGAAGGTGGCATTGATCTGGAACGTGCCCCGCATCCCGTTGACGTGGACGCCGCAGCGGTACGAGAAGACCCCGGCGCGGTCGGCGAGGAAACTGTACGGCGTGTTCGTGGTGATGTTCGGGGACCGAGGCTCGCCCGCGGTGAACGACCCGCTCCCGTCATAGTCCAGGAACCAGAAGTGCGTCGCGATGTCGTCCTTCGTCAGCGTCAGGGACACCGTGTCGCCCTCGTCCGCGAAGAGCGTCGGACCGGGGTTCGCCTCGGCGCCGGAGGTGAACGCCCATCCCGAAGGAAGGGTCGCCTTCCCGAACAGCGTGTACGAAACAATCGGGGCGCGTGCCGTCGGAAGGAACGCGGGAACCAGGGCCTGCAGGACGAACACGGCGAGCAACGCGAACCCGTACCGTGCCCGACCCCCGCCATTCCGGCGGCGGACCTCTCCAACCATCCGGTATCGCCTATTCCTTGCGCGCTTCCTTGGCCTTCGGCCGCATCTCCGTGCTCTTGCACTTGCGGCAGCGGGTCGCGCGCGGCGCGTTCCGCGCGCTGCACTTCATGCAGATCTTCTTGTTGAGGCGTCGGGCCTCGGCCTCGGGGAAGCGCGTCATGGAAGCTGTCGATGGGGCATCGCCTTATGAAGCCTTTGCATCAGGATTCGAACGCTGCGCCACGGACTACATCCCGACGAAGCGGTAGAGCGTCGGTCCCTTCACTTGGACCTGATAGCCGACGCCCTGCGCGAAGGTCGCGTCGTACACGCCTGGCGGCATCTCCGTGAAGTGCGGGATCCAGGAGGCGCCCGAGAGCCAGAGCACGCCCAGGGCGCGGGGAATGTCGGCGGCATACCAGCTGACCTCGCGGGGCAGGTCGGGGCGCAGGGGAAGGCCGATCGCATGCATCCCCGTGTACGCCGCCGTCCAGACCCCGACCGAGAACGAGGAGGAGAGGTCCGCCCCCGCCGCGTCGACCGGGAGGACGAGGTAGTAGAGCTCGCCGGCGCCGCCCGCGGCCCCCGGGTCGAGGAAGAACGTGATGGCGGCGTTCCCTGGCGCCGTGCATCCGATCGTCGAGGAGACGCCCGTGTGAAGGCCTCGGCGCGTCGGGGCGCGGCGCACGCAGTAGTGGTCCACCGCCGGAGAGGCCGGGGCCGACCAGATCAGCTGGACGTCACCGGTGGCGGTGACGGTCGCCCACAGACTCTGAGCCTCCGCGGCGGTGAAGCCGGGCAGGTCCGACAGAAGGATCATCGAGCCGGGGGAACCGGAGAACGTGCGCGTCGTCGCCGCGCCGAACGAGGCGAGGAGCCCCTGGCCTGGCGAGACGGGGACGCTCGGCCCGCCCGGGTACGCGACCCAGCGGCCGGCGGCGTCCATCGTCTGGACGCTCGTGGCCCCGAGGAAGGCCAGGAGGGCGGCCGTGTCCATGGCGGTGAACGGCTCGAGGGGCAGCGAGAACGCGTTGATCCCCGGGGAGAACGCGATGGTGAAGACGCCGGCGGTGTTGCTCGTCACCGAGCGGACGTCGAAGGAGAGGTTCACCGCGCGGAGCACGTAGTACGCCTCGCCGAGCGCTGCCCCGCCGACATCCGTCCAGCTCGTGACGGCGGTGTCGGGGGTCAGGGCGATGGGCGTGGTGAGGTCGATGCCCCGCGGGGACGGCCCACGATAGACCTCGAATGCGTTGGCTCCGGCCAGGCCGACGGGAGGCGACCACTCCAGGACGACGTCGCCGCCGATGCGCCGGCTCTCGATGAGCGGGGCGATGAGGTTGATCGGGGGCAGGACGTTCAGCGTGACCAGCGGGAAGGACCGCGTGATCGGATCGTCCTCGAACGTCAGGTAGCTCACGCGCGAATCGGGGACGAGGTTCACCGGCACCGCGGGACCGGGGTTCGGCGCCGTCACCTGGAACGTCACCGCCCAGTAGTCGTACACGTCGAGCTGCGAGAAGTTCCACTGCAGGGTGACGTTCGTCGGGTTCGTGATGACGACGTCCGGGTTGGGGGCGGTCTCCACGGTCCCCGGGACGAGCTGGAAGGTGCCCGGGACGAGGTTGACCTGGTCGCTGAGGACGAACTGCAGCATCGGGTCGGCGTCGGTGAGGTCGACGTCCTTCCCCGCGAGGTTTCGCACGCGCGAGAAGATGTCCGCGAAGATCGCGTCGAGGGCGGACGCGTCCGCGGCCGGATAGAACGCCCCGCCGGTCGTGTCCGCGATGTACGTGAGGAGGTCGACCCCGCCGGGGGGCCCCGGAGGGACGTTGAGCCCGATCGTGTAGTAGATGATCTCCAGCCCCGCCGCGGAGTTGGCGAGCTGGCGGCAGGAGGTGTCGTCGGCGGGAGCGATCCCGTCGGCGTCGGTGAGGAGGATGACGATCTTGAGGTGATCATAGGCGCCGTTGTTGGCGAGCTCCGCGTTCGCCTCCCCCATGCCGAAGGAGATCACCGTGCCCCCGGCCTGGTCGTTGCAGGCGACCTGGGCGGAGAGCGTCGCGTAGTCCGTCGTCAGCGGCGTCACGAGATTCGCGAACGAATCGAAGTCGACGTATCCCCCGCGGTCCGGGACGCTAAGGTTCGCGATGTAGTTCAGGGCCGCGTCGACGCGCTGGGGGTGGGGGGGCACGCACGCGATCCCGTTCGGGTCCGGATCGTTCGTCATCATGCTCCCGGAGCTGTCGATGGTGAAGATGACGTCCTGCGCGGTGTACCGCGTGAAGCCGCGGCCGGTCGCGTTGACCGTAACGGTGGCGATCGTGTTCAGGCCGAACGGCGCGGCGCTCTCCACGTAGATCGTCGTCGGGTCCGCCCAGGCGTCCGGTTGGATCCAGGGGTTGATGAGCGTCTCCAGGAAGGCGCGGTCGCCTCCGATGGGGTCGAGCGAGGAGGAGGCGAAGACGCTCGTGTTCTCCTTGTAGTAGAACGGCATCGGCACGTCCTGCACGAAGAGGCGCACCCAGAGCGCGTACGTCGCGCCGGGAGCCAGGAGGCCGGTGTCGGGAAGGGCATCGCCATCGGCCGGGGTCGCCGCCACCGGGGTCACGCGGTCGGATTGGAAGAGGGCCGCGGGGAAGCCCATCGGCTCGGAGAGGACGGAGAGGTCGAGATAGTCCGGGGACGCCTGGAGGTTCGTCGCGTTCAGCGGGTACCAGACGTACAGTCCCGGGTGGCCCCACTGCGTGGCGTCGGCCTCGAGCGACACGATGCTGTACGTCGGTCTCTGGTCGAAGACCCACCCCGCGGCCACCGCCGTCGGGTCGTCGTAGGCGCCCGGCGTCCCGGAGCCGTCGGGGAGCCGCACCATGGAGAGGTCGGTGGCGTGCGGCGTGCTCCAGGCCGCGCGGTCCAGGAGGCGGCCGGCGGGATCGTAGAGGTAAAGGTTGTCGCCGCTCACCGCCATCGCCGCGAAGAGCGTCGGCGCGGTGGACGGCCTCAGGTAGTAGTAGCGGTTCGCCGGGCTGAGGAGCGCGGGGGGACCGGCGGGGATCACGTAGGCCGTGTCGCCAACGATCCGGTGGTTCGCGAGATCCATGGTGGCCGAGCCCCCGTAGAACACCTCGATGAAGCGGTCGGCCGGGTTGGCGGCGTTGAACAGCACCTCGTTGAGCGGAGTCCGCATCGACACGTCCGGGAGAGGCACGCCGTTGAGGCTGCCCCAGGAGGCGGCGGCGGACCGCGACCAGTCCGACGAGTACTCCCCGGCCATCGTCGAGTACGCGCGCGAGGTCGACTCCGTGGTCAGCGGATCCGGGGCAAGCCCTCGCTGTCCGTAGCCGATCTCGTCGAGCCGCGTGTCGGCGGCGTCGTAGAGGCCGATCACGGCGCCCTCGGGCCCGCTCGCGAGCAGCGCCGAGGCCTCCGCTCCGGTGAGGGTGTACACGCAGTGGGCTCCGGGCGCAATTGTCCCGCAGCTGAAGATCCCCGCGGTCCACCGCGTCGTCCCGCCGTCGGGAGAGAAGTACCACCCGGTGATGTCCGTCGCCGGCTTGTTCCAATTGTAGAACTCCATGCGCGCGCCGCCCTCGTCCTGGACCTCGGTGATCTGGAACCCGGAGTGGACGCTCTGCCAGTACGCCCGGGCGGCGTCGCAGCTCGACGAGGCGCCCGCCTGCGTGCCGCCGACACAGATCGCGAGGGGGAGGCGCACGAAGTCCCCCGGGGGCAGCGTCCCGATGTTCCATCCGACGACGGAGCGCACGTTGCACACTAGCTGGAACGAGCAGGTCCCGGACCCCGTGGGGTAGGCCACCTGGTTCGTCCTCAGGGCGTCGTACAACCACTCGTCGTCCACGAACACCGGACTGGCCGGGTTGAACATCCCTCCGTCGAGGGTGTAGTTCTCGCCGTGGTAGATGTCGAGGGGCTTCGCCGGGTTCCCGGAGCGGAACAGGAGCGTCGTCGCCGCCGCGGCCCCGAGGTTGTCCGTGACGCGATAGGCGAACCCCGACCCATCCCCGAGGACGGTGTCGATGTCGTCGCCGCCATCTCCTCCCGGACCGTAGGCGTCAATGGGAGGGATGACCGGCGGGAGGCCCGGGGACCGTCCCCCGATGTACCCGTGGAAGCCGATGCGGAGGTCGTCGATCGGGGTGGTCTGGATGTTCCTCACTTCGTACTCGATCAGTAACCAGTCCGCGCCGGGGAGGCTCCAGGCGGTCTGCGTCACGCGCACGTCGTCGGAGACGAAGGTGAAGAGGCCTTTGTTCGTGTACGAGGCCCGGCTCCGCTGCAGCGTCGGCGTGTTGTCGGTGAAGGCGAGCGGCTGGTCCTGGGAGGTGACCAGGTAGTCGTCCGGCACCTCGCCGGGAAGGTAGCTGTCCGGGATGTTCATCGCCCCGGGCGTGTGGTTCGCCGCCGCCTGGTCATGGTAAAACCCGAGGGCGCTGTGCTCGTCGGCGTTGATGCTGATCGGCGGCGGGAGGTTGAAGAGGAACCGCGCGGTCTGCCGCACGCCGTTCCACCGCAATTCGTTCAGGAGGCGGCCGAAGTCGGTGACGTCGGCGTCGAGGTTCGCGAGGTCGTGCGTCAGCATCGCGGCGTCTCCGCCCCGAGGGAGTTGGACGAGGGACACGAACGCGACCGTGCCGAGGAGCAATGCCAGGCCCAACGCCCGCGCTCGTGTCGGCGATGCAGTAAGGCGTCCCCTAGGACTGCTCATCGTGCCCAACAACCCCTGGCCGTCACGGCCGTCCAACGGGGTTGGTCGGTGGGGTTATCAAGGCTCTGTCGGTTTCTTCGAAATCCCGGCGTTCCGCATTCTGAGAACGACCCGGGATGGATTCATCTACCCCGGCCGGGAATGGCCGGGGGATGGCCCAGGGCCCCGTGCTCGCATTGGCGGCGGTGTTCCTCGTGATCCTCGCGACGCCCCTCGTCGCGGCCCCGCGGCGGGAGAACGCGCCGCACTCCTATGGCTCGTTCCTCGCCTCGAGGGGGGACACGCACCTCCACTCCTTGAACTCGGACGGCGCGACGAACATCAGTGTGATCGCCGATGTCGCGCGCCAGCGAGGACTGGACTGGGTGGTGATCACGGACCATGACGAGGTCCCGCGGGCGGGGGAGTGCGAGGCCGAGACCGATGCCTCGTTCCTCTGCATCAAAGGGCAGGAGATCACGACGCTCGGGGGGCATGTCACGGCGCTCGGCATCCCCGCGAACATCACGACCCCCTGGGCGAACTACACGATGGGGGAGGCCATGGAGGCCACCTACGCCCAAGGCGGCCTCGCCTTCGTCGCCCACCCGTTCGAGGACTCCGCCGCCTCCGACTATGAGTACTTCGGGGTGTACGAGAACTACACGGGGCTCGAGATCTACCACGGGTACGCCGGCTGGAACCAGAACGCGCTGAGCTCGGACATGGACCAGTTGGCGGTGCAGAAGTGGGACCAGTTGCTGAACGCGGGGCGGCGTATCGTCGGGATCGGGGCGAGCGATTCGCACAACGCGAACGACGCCTGGGATCAGGGGGACCTCTTCACCCGCCGCGGTGCCGTCGGCTACCCGAGGAACGTGGCCTACCTCCGGGAGTTCTCCGAGCGCGGCGTGCTCGAGGCGCTCGAACGCGGGCGGCTGTACGTCACCGACGGGCCGGAGCTCCTCTTCACGCTGGGAGGCGCGATCCCCGGCGACGAAGTGCAGGCCGCCGCGGGGTCTCCCCTGGCGGTGATCCTGGACGGGGTGGCGAACGTGAGCTCGACCGTGCGCCTGATCGCGAACGGCACCGTCGTCTACTCGCAGGCCGTCGCCGCCGGCACGTTCAACCTCTCGACGAGCTACACGCCCGGGCAGGACTCCTGGATCCGCGCCGAGGTGCGGTCGTTCAACGGGAACCTCCTGAAGGGCGAGACGTACCTGGCGTTCTCCGACCCGGTCTTCATCGACGTGCCCCCGTACGATGCGCCTCCTTCGCCGCCGACGAACCTCTCGGCGGTGATCGAGGGCGACAGTGTCGTCCTCCGCTGGGACCCTCCCCCCGACGCGGACCTGGACCACTACGCGGTCTACCTCGCCCCCTCGCCCAGCACCTTCGACCTCACCTGGAGGACCGCGCGACCACGCGCAACGACGTGGCGTCACGTCGGGGCGGCGGTGGACGGGGGGACGTACTACTACCAGGTGCGGTCGGTGGACGACTCCGGGCATGAGGGGACGAGCGCCGAGTTGGCGGTGAAGATGGCCTTCCCGGTCGTCCCCGGGCCGAACCTCCTCAGCCTTCCAATCCCCGTCCTCAATGCCTCGGTGGCCTCGGTCCTCCAGACCGTCTCGCACGACACGGTCCGGCGGCACGATGCCACGCTCGCCTCCCCTTGGAAGGCGGCCTATGGGACCCGGCCCGGTCCTCTGGCGGTGATCCCGACGGGGTCGGCCTTCTGGGTGAACGCCACCGCCGCGGGCACCTATGCGATCGCGGGGACCGTCCCGCCGTCCGTCACCGTCCTCCTGAAGGCGGGGTGGAACCTCGTGAGCTATGCGTCGCACACCCCGCGGTCGATCGCGGCCGCCTTGGCGGGGATCCCGTGGACGCGCGTCGAGGTCTTCGATCCGGGCACCCCGCCGTACCGACTCCGTGCGGCGGCGTCCCCCGATCTGCTCGCGCCCGGGGCGGGGCTGTGGGTGCACGTCACCGCGGATGCGTCGTGGACGCTGACCGCCTAGGCCGTGTCGCTTCAGGGCGCGGACACGAGGAGCCTCACCTCGTCGAACCAGGCGAGCGCCTGCGCGTTGTTGGTCGAGCCCGTCGTGTAGACGTACCGGAGACGGAGCTTGTAAGTGCCCGTCTGGTCGAAGTGCGAGGAGACCGTCTTGTCGGTCACGAGGTACCAGGTGTTGTACGCGCCCGGGGCGCCGAGCTGAACATCCAAGTCCACGGTCGTGCCGCCCGGCTTCACCAGGACGATCCGCAGGTCCTGCACCTGCGGGGCGATCCCCGCCATCCCCTTCTTCCAGTCATAGGAGAGTTTCACGATGGATCCTGCCTGGATCCCCGTCCCCAGGGTCTGTTCGTAGTAGCCCTCGCCCGTGCGCTTGCTGCCGACGGGGCTCGCAATCTTCGACGCGCCGCCGTTCTGGTAGCCCGCCGGGTCCCACGAGCCGGTCGGCTTGTTCTTGCCCAGGGCGGTGAACGTCCAGAGGACCGTGTTCGTCTGGAACTTCCCGTTCGCCACGACGTCCGTCAGCGCGTTGTGCACGCGGTAGTTCGGCGCGGTGGCGGTGCGGTACGGCGGCTCGGGCCCGCTCGGGTAGGCGCCGGTGTCGTAGAACGCCTGGTTGTCGACGATCATGCTCTGGGCGTTGTTGACCTCCTCCACGTCCCCGTCGTGGAACGGCCCGGAGGCCTGGAGGTCCACCGCCACCCAGATCGTGAACGTGCCCACATCTCCGGCCGAAGGCGTCCACGAGGCCGTGGCGGTCCTCGACCCGCCCGCCGGAATGGGGTTTGCCCAGCTCGCCGCCACCGTCGTGCTCTTGAGGAGGACGGCGCCGGCATCGATGATGCCGTCGTTGTTCGCGTCCATGTCCCCCTTGTAGAACCCGACGGCGAACGAGTTCACGACCTGGTAGTTCCCCGTGTTGCGCACGAGGGCGCTCAAGGTCTGGGCCGTCCCGACGTAGCTGCTCCCGAAGCCCGGGGCCACGGTGATGTCCGCGCTCGCCACGACGAGGTTGGGCAGCAACGGCTGTCCGGCGGGCGCCCTCCGGGCGGCATAGATG